>BNJU01000760.1_pt1 | contig 104833 bp, 123 predicted proteins | sample 8539281 | NCBI WGS metagenome assembly BNJU01 (sample SAMD00202456, study PRJDB9452) | human saliva metagenome | isolation source: human saliva | place: Japan | reverse complement strand
TACCCAATTAGGACTCTTTTGTTGCCGTATTTGCATTGAATTTGCTATTTTTTTCTATCTGCTCGTACCCAAAGGAAAAAAATGGGGAACTAGAGTAGTTAAAAAAAGCCTTGAGATGAACAACTCAAGGCTTTTTGTGCATAAAAAAATGCCCCTACATGAATTGAACTGCACCCCAAAAGTTAGACAGAAAAAAATCTAACTTTTTGGGGTGTTTTTATTATGAAATTGACTTATAAAGATAAAGTTCAGATCTATGAACTTAGAAAAACAAGGATATAGCTTAGAGCAACTTTCAAATAAATTTGGGATAAACAATTCTAATCTTAGGTACATGATTAAATTGATTGATTGTTATGGAATAGAGTTCGTCAAAAAAGGAAAAAATCGTTACTACTCTCCTGAATTAAAACAAGAAATGATTGATAAAGTTCTACATGAAAACTGGTCTCAAGATAGAGTTTCTCTCGAATATGCTCTCCCAAATCGTGGTATGCTTCCAAATTGGATGGCACAATACAAGAAAAACGGGTATACTATTGTTGAGAAAACAAGAGGGAGAGTACCTAAAATGGGACGTAAACGTAAGAAAACTTGGGAAGAAATGACAGAACTAGAGCGGCTCCAAGAAGAGAATGAACGCTTACGTACCGAGGTGGCTTACTTAAAAAAGTTAAAAGAGCTAGAAGTCAGGGACGAAGCCTTACAACTAGAAAGGCAGAGACAATTAGAGAAATGGCTTCAGGAGGATTTCGACTAGATTTACTTCTTGAAGCGGCTCGTTTACCTCGCTCAACTTACTACTATCAGTTGAAGCAACTGGATAGGTTTGACAAAGATAAAGATCTTAAAGCTGAAATTCAATCTATTTTTACTGAGCACAAAGGAAATTATGGCTTTCGCCGAATGACTCTTGAATTGAGAAATCGTGGTTATGTGGTCAATCACAAAAGAGTTCAACGCCTGATGAAGGTCCTTGGTTTAAGTGCTCGAATTCGTCGTAAACGGAAGTATTCTTCATACCAAGGAGAGATTGGAAAGAAAGCAGCCAACCTTATTCAACGCCAATTTGAAGCATCCAAACCAATGGAAAAGTGCTACACAGATGTGACAGAATTTACCATTCCAGCAAGCAGTCAAAAAAACTCTATTTATCGCCGGTTTTAGATGGCTTTTAATAGCGAAATTATCGCCTATAATCTTTCGACTTCACCAAATTTAGAACAAGTGAAATCTATGTTAGACCAGGCCTTCAGTGAGGATCATTACACAAATACTATTCTCCATAGTGACCAAGGATGGCAGTATCAACATCAGTATTATCATCATTTTTTAGAGGATAAAGGAATCCAACCGTCCATGTCACGTAAAGGAAACAGCCCAGATAATGGCATGATGGAGTCCTTCTTTGGCATTCTTAAGTCTGAGATGTTTTACGGTTATGAGAAGACATTTCACTCACTTGAGCAATTGGAGCAAGCTATTGTAGACTATATTGATTATTACAACAACAAACGAATTAAGTAAAACTAAAAGGACTCAGTCCTGTGCAATACAGAACTAAATCCTTTGATAAATTAATTGTCTAACTTTTTGGGGTCAATACAAATTTTGGAATGCTTTTTTTATCTTGAAAGTAATCAAAAAATGTTGAAATATAAGTGTTTTTAACAAATACTTGGGGTGAGGTAAAATTGGGGCAGGTAGCAACTGCTTAAAATGATGAAGATGAACAAAAAGTTTCCAATTTTGCATAGTTGGAAAACTTTTTTTCTATTATTTTTAATAACTAATTGTCTTGAGGTAAAAATTCTGAAATCAAAACTTCTTGACTAATGGTTTCAGATAAAGCTTGTTTAAAAGCTAATTTTCCTAAAGAGTAGGATTTGTGGTCTATGGTTGGGAGTTTCAACAGTTGTCCAACTAATAAATGTTCCTGACCGATGATATAGGGACATTTTTTCCCACTATCTTCATATCCTTTTATGACCCCGGCTGCCACTTCATCGCTTGTAGCTAATATACCATCGATACGATCGTCATTGACTAATTGATGTGATACATGTAGGCCGTCATTAAAATCGTGGATATTTCCAAATACCAGATGCGGAGTCGACTGTTGCCCATAAACATTGTGAAAAGCTGATAATGCGGAGTGATACGTAGCGGATGATTCATTATTTCTTGAAAATAACAAAACTATATTCGCCAAGCCTTGTGCTTTCATAGAAGAAAAAGCATCTACAAATGAAGAGTAGCGATCAAGGTAAGCAGAAGACAGGAGAGGGTATCCTTGTAATTTTTCACAAACTACTATTCGTCCGTATTTCGCATAAGTTTCAATCCTATCAAGACGAATAGCTCTTGAAGTGAAGATTAAAGCATCAATAGCTTCCATTTTGAGTTGCTTCAAGTAGGAAAGTTCCAATTCTTCGTCGTAATCTGAAGGCATCATGACAAGTTGATAGTCGCTAGCTTTTAGCAGCATCTAGGAGACCATTGATTAATTGTGTAAAATAAGGGTGCTGGGTGTGTGGAATGACGACCCCTATTTTTTGTGTTTTTCCTCGACTTAAATCCCGTGCTAGTTGGTTTGGCATGTAGTCCAGCTCGTTGATAAGATCTATGACTTTTTGTCGTGTCTCATCAGAGACATGTGGATGGTGATTGATCACACGAGAAACGGTTGATTTTGCAACCCCTGCTTTTTTAGCGATTTCACTAATACTTGTCATGATTGGGCTCCTATTTTAAAAATTTATGAATCCCATATCCTACGCCATCTTCATCATTAGACTTCGTTATTTTATAGGCGATCGCTTTGATGTCATCGAAGGCATTATCCATCACAATAGGGTAGCCAACCATTTCAAGCATAGGCAAATCATTATGTCCGTCACCAAATGCAGCTGTTTCTTCTTTAGCTAACTGCTCTTTTCGAAGGATGTGTGCGATTCCTTTCGATTTTTTGGCCAAGGCATGTGTAATTTCAAGATAGGCTTTACCGGAACGTTGAATCGTGATTTGTGGTAAGTCCAAACTTTGAAGATACTTTTCCAATTCTCGCATGGTTGTTTCATCGAAGGTGATCATCATAATTTTGAAAGTATTTCTTGGCCTTCTAAAAAAACTGCTCTTCATTATCAATAAAGGTTGGCGTTTGACGGGTTAAATTTTGTTCGTATTGGATTCCTTCGTCTATTTTATCACAATACCAGTTGTTCATGTCATAATAAGATAGACTAACTTGAGGGAAGTGTTGACGGATGCCTCTCAGTAACTGTTTTGCTGTCTTATGTTTGATGGTTTGGACATGAATCGGTAGGACTTGATGATGATTTCCTATGATATAAATTAATCCTCCGTTAAAAGCAACCTGAACCCCTTTTTAATTGAAGGGCATCAGTTGCCTCCTTCATTTCCATTGGTGCTCTAGCAGATACTAAAGTGATAGGAACTCCCTGCTTCGCGTATCAAAAGCTGCATTACTGTCGCTGACCTGTCCTTTGCTATTTAAAAAGTGTACCGTCCATGTCGCAAAAAAATACGTTTGATTTTTCATATAGATGACCTCTTTTACTTTTTTTGAAACCAGTATAAACTCTGGAACGCGTTCCATGTCAAGCATAATTTTAAAAAATTTTTGAGAAAAATAAATCGTATTTTGTATATGTTATTCGTGGGACAAATGATCTTGAGATAAGCAAAAAGCCTTGAGTTGTTTTCAAGGCTTTTTGTGCATAAAAAAATGCCCCCTACAGGGCTCGAACCTGTGACCCATAGATTAAGAGTCTACTGCTCTACCAACTGAGCTAAGGAGGCAAATATAAAAAGCTGTATTGGTGCCGATACTTCACGATTTGTATTGAACCCGCGCAATTAAGCAGGTGGGCAACTCGCTCTGACTTAGCTGCTTCCGCGTGAAACGGCCTGCATACTGCCAGAAGTCTTTTGTTTCCCTAATAATACAAAAAATAGTCGGTCAACACTTAAGTGTGAAGTCGTACACCACAGCGTTTCTATATGTATATGATACCACATTTTGAAAATATTTCAAGGGAAAATCTCAATTTTTTGAAACCGATGTCACTTTTTCTTAAATTGATCAATCTTCTCCTTGGTGGCTCCGAGAGCACGCTCGTACTTGCCATTTTCATTGGGAATAAAGTAGGAGGCGTGTTTGAGCTTGTCTGGCAGGTAGTCCTGATTGACCCAGTTGCCAGGGTAGTTGTGAGGGATATTTATAGTTTTGCGCATTTCCCAGTTCCTTGCTTCCGGCATAATGACCATCGCGGAGGTGGCGAGGAATAGGAAGGTTGCCAGAACTTCTAAGATCAGCCAGCGCCTTGTCCATGGCAACGTAGGCTGAGTTGGATTTAGGCGAAAGGGCTAGATCGATGACGATGTTGGCGATGAGAATGCGAGCCTCAGGAAAGCCGATGCGCTCAGCTGCTTGAAGGGCTGTTACCGTATGAATCTGCGCATCTGGATTGGCCAGACCGATATCCTCATAAGCGATGACAGTCAAGCGACGAGCGAGGCTGGGCAGATCTCCGGCTTCGATCAAACGAGCGGCGTAGTGGAGACTAGCATCGACATCCGAACCACGGATAGATTTTTGCAGAGCAGAGAGCACGTCGTAGTGGCCGTCTCCATCTTTGTCCATGGTGATGTAGCTGCGCTGGAGACTGTTTTCCATGATCTCTAGCGTAATATGGCGGATCCCTTCTGCATTTTCAGAGGTCGACAGCACCGCCAGATCGAGAGAATTAAAGGCAGAGCGAAGATCTCCATTGGTCGAGGTAGCGATGAAATCCAAAGCGTCCTCATCGAGAACGACAGGAAAGTCAAAAGCCACGCTCGGGGATCATCTAGCGCTGTCTTTCAGAGCTTGCTTTGACCTCCTCCGTCGTCAATGGTTCCAGCTCAAAGATTTGTACGCGGCTACGAATAGCGGGTGTGACTGAGAAAAAGGGATTTTCAGTCGTTGCACCGATCATGATGACCAGACCGCTTTCGAGCAAATGGCAGGAGAAAATCTTGCTTGGTTTTATCGAGGCGATGGATCTCGTCCAAGAGCAGGACCAAGCCACCAGAAAATTTGGCCTCCTCTGCGATTTCTTGTAGGCGTTTTTTACTGTCAACCGTTGCATTAAAAGTCCGAAAGGCATACTTAGTCGTTCCTGCGATCGCAGAAGCAATACTGGTCTTTCCGATCCCCGGAGGTCCATAGAGAATCATAGAGGACAGACGATTGGCCTCGACCATGCGACGAATGATTTTGCCTTCTCCGACCAGGTGCTGTTGACCGATGACTTGATCGATCGTCCGTGGTCGCATACGGAGTGCGAGATTGTCGGGCATTTCCTTCTCCTTTCTAGCTTTGTCTCCTTTCAAAGAGGCGTTTTTTATGGTAAGATTGTAGTAACTATTGTATCATATTCCGCTCTAAGAGTGGGAAATTAGAAAGAGGACGCTATGTCTAAATACGGATTTTTGGATGTTTTAGAAGAGGAGATGGACAAGGTTTTTCCCTTTGATTTTGAGATCAATTGGGATAAGAAAAACCATGCGGTAGAAGTGGCTTTTCTCTTGGAAGCACAGAATACGGGAGGGGTTGCACTGGTTGATGAAGCTGGGGAAGAGTCTGATGAGGATATCTTCTTTGAAGAAGCTGTTATCTTCTACAATCCAGCCAAGTCTCATGTGGAAGAAGATGCCTATTTAACAGCGATTCCTTATGAGCCTAAAAAAGGCTTGTCTCGTGAGTTTCTAGCTTATTTTGCGACTTTCCTTCGAGATACAGCTGAGCTGGCCTTGGATGAGCTCATGGATTTCTTAGCAGACGAAGAAGCAGAGAGCTTTGAGATCGTCTGGAACCAAGAAGTTTTTGAAGAAGGCAAAGTCGGCCTAGAAGAAAGCACCTTTTATCCTTATCCGAGATATTAGGAGGGAAAGCTCATGCTTGAGGATTGCTTAGAAGAACGGTTCGAATTTACGGGTTGTAAAATTGCCTTGATTTGTGAGGGGCAAATTTTGACCATCTTGCGCGATGATAAAGGAGATGATTCCTGCCTAATATGTGGGAATTTGCCAGGTGGTGGTCGGGAAGGAAATGAGACACCCTTTTGAGTGTGTGGCGCGTGAGGTTTATGAGGAATTGAGCATCCAACTGTCGAAAGCTGACGTGATCTGGTCCCTGGGCATCTATCCCCTAGCATGCTTGGATGGAAATAAAAACAGTTCGTCTTTTTCTAGTTGGGAGGTTGACACAGGAACAGTTTCGATAGCATCATACTTTCGGAGACGAGGGCCAGGGCTATAAGTTAGTGAGCTTTGAAGAGTTTTTAACGTCAGATCGAGTTGTTCCCCAATTGCAAGAACGAGTACGTGATTATGCGGAGGAAAGTTTATGATAACACTTGAGAAAGCAGGAGCAGAGGATTTAGAAACCATATTGCCATTCAAAGAGCCAGTTTTAAGGCAGTCTATGACAAATACCAAGATGAATATGATCCCTATCTAGAAGATCGTGAGCGAATCAAATGGAAATTAGTTGAGCGCCCCATAGCTATTACTACTTTGTAAAAAGAAAACGAAGAGAAGATTGGTTTTTTTACGAATTCATACCAATGAAGAGTTAACGGAAGCTTGGTTGGGGACTGCAGCGATTCTGCCTCGTATCAGGGAAAAAGGGTATGGATCTGAAGGATTACGCTTGCTAGAAGAGGAATTTTCAACCGTTAGACAATGGGATTTGTGTACGGTGTTTCAGGATGCAGGCATGGTCGCCTTCTACGAGAAGAATGGTTACTATCAAACCCCATATCGAGCCTGAAAAAGAAGGCATGGATATGGTCTATATGAAAAAAATTGATAGAGAAATAGAAAGGATGGTTCGTTAAATTTCTAAACTGAACCCTGCCCTAAACACTGTGCCAAAAAGGTAAACTTCTCATAGATACAAGTGTCTTCAGAGAGTTTCCTATTTTGGCTTTTGTATTTTATGGGCTTGGTATCTTAATGATGGAAACATGGCAAGAGCTAAAAGTAACGGTGAAAGCGTGAGGGTGAGGAGCTGGTCTCTAATCTCTTGATTGAGTTAGGCGCCCAAGGGGTCGCAATCGAGGACAGCATGGACTATGTGGGAAATGTCGATCGATTCGGTGAGATTTTCCCTGATGTCGAGCAGCAAGAAGAGATCGTGGTGACGGCCTACTACCCGGAAACGGTTGATGTAGCAGCGGTTGAAGCAGATTTGCAGGCTCGCTTAGCAGAATTGACCGACTTTTATGGATCTAGGAGAGGTCAAGATGGGGAACGACTGCCTTGGCTGAGGAAGACTGGGCAGACAACTGGAAGAAAGTACTATGAACCAGCTCGTATCACTCATGACTTGACCATCGTGCCGTCATGGACGGACTATGAGGCAACTGCTGGCGAGAAGATTATCAAGCTGGATCCAGGGATGGCCTTTGGGACAGGAACCCACCCGACAACCAAGATGAGCCTCTTTGCCTTAGAGCAGGTTCTTCGTGGTGGGGAAACAGTGCTAGATGTGGGGACAGGATCAGGTGTCCTTTCCATTGCTAGCTCGCTTCTAGGTGCTAAGGAAATCTTTGCCTATGACTTGGATGATGTAGCGGTTCGCGTCGCTCAGGAAAATATTGAGCTCAATCCGGGCATGGAAAACATCCATGTAGCCCCAGGCGATTTGCTGAAAGGCGTGGAGATTGAGGCAGATGTCATCGTGGCCAACATCTTGGCGGATATCCTTATCCATCTGACAGATGATGCTTATCGTTTGGTCAAGGACGAAGGTTACCTGATCATGAGTGGCATTATCAAGGACAAGTGGGACATGGTGCGTGAGTCGGCTGAGTCGGCTGGATTTTTCCTTGAAACCCACATGATCCAAGGGGAATGGAATGCCTGCGTCTTCAAGAAGACCAAGGATGTCTCCGGTGTGATTGGAGGCTAGCATGCAGCAGTATTTTGTAAAAGGATTGGCTAGCTCACCTGTCACCATTGAGGACAAGGAAACCAGCAAGCACATGTTTCAGGTCATGCGCTTAAAAGAAGATGATGAGGTGACCTTTGGTCTTTGATGATGGGATCAAGCGCTTGGCGCGCGTGGTCAATGTAGAAGCCCGTCAGTTGGAGCTAATCGAGGAATTAGCGGACAATGTGGAACTGCCAGTCCAAGTGACCATCGCATCAGGCTTTCCCAAGGGAGACAAGCTCGAGTTTATCACTCAAAAAGTGACGGAACTCGGAGCTAGCCAGATCTGGGCCTTCCCTGCAGACTGGTCCGTTGCCAAGTGGGACGGCAAGAAATTGGGTAAAAAGGTCGAAAAACTAGAAAAAATTCGCCCTTGGAGCAGCCGAGCAAAGCAAGCGGAATTTGGTCCCAAGCATTACCCTTTTTGAGAAAAAGTCTGACTTTCTAGCACAACTTGACCAGTTTGACCGGATCGTGGTGGCTTATGAAGAGTCGGCTAAAGAAGGAGAGGCAGCAGCTTTGATTCAGTCGCTGACAGGATTAGAAGCTGGAAGTAAACTACTCTTTATCTTTGGGACCAGAGGGTGGCTCTCTCCCTGCAGAAATTGAAAGTTTTACAGCTAAAGGAGCCATTCTTGCAGGGACTTGGTCCTCGCATCCTACGAGCAGAAACAGCCCCACTCTACGCCCTCAGCGCCGTGAGTGTTGTCACAGAATTAATGAACTAACGAAGTGAAGGAATCGCTTCGTTATTTTTTTTACAAAAAAATCTTCTATTTTCAAAAAAATTTTTTTACGAATTATAAAAAGTAAGGAGAGGATGCATATGAATAAAAAAAGAGAATAGACGACGCTTTGATATTTTCTGTGATAGTTGTTGGACTCTTGATCTGGGTTGGGTCAAAAAGTAAAGGATCATCTAGAATTCCAACAAGAAATGGTCCGAATTGTACATAGTAATGAAGTAAAGGAGTTGATTGTATATGATTTGAAACAGAAAGACCCGGAGGCGTTTACAGATCAAAGGAAAAGATCCAATCGTATGAAATCGATGATGAAACGATCGAACACAATCCAATAGGGAGGGATTATGTTTGAGGTGATTATAAATGGAAATAAAAGAGATAACTGGAAGTATGGGATTAAGGAAATATAGCGAGGATGGGCCGATTGAATCTGTGGGAATGGATGAATCTGAAGGCCTTCAAGAAAGCTGATGGAAGAGTAAGCTTACTGTTTGCTGGGTAAAATCAATCATCAATCTGAGAAATAGTCAACTCCAAATTTTCTAGAGTAATAAAATTGAAAAACTATCTGTATCACAAAGAATTTTTGAGATGAAGATGAAAAAAAGAAAAAATTGTCGTTATATATTTGGAGTGTTGCTATTAGAATTTTTGATATGGGATAGGTTTACTTGTAAAAACCATCTGATTTTCAAATGAAATGGTTCAGATTGTTCATAGTAGGAAGTAGAAAAATAATAGAAGAAGAACTGAAGGAATTGATCCAAATGCCTTAACACCAAAAAGGTAAAGATCCAATCGTATGAAATTGATGATGAAACGATTGAACGCAATCCAATGGGAGGGATTATGTTTCGTATCATCATTAATGGAGACAAAGAAATAACTGAAAATTTTGGATTACGAAAAGATAGTAAGGATGCAAATCGAACAAGTGGGAGTAAATCTATTGAGTTTCAAGATCTGGTAGAAAAAGAAATGATAATCAAAATAAAGAAAAGCATATTCTATTCGAATATGAAATATATTTTCTTTGAGCGCTTTTAGTATATTTAGAAAAAAATTTTTTTAAAAGGGTCTTTTTTTGAAAATTTTTTACGAATTATTAAAGTAAGAGTAATAAAATTTGAAAAACTAAATAGTGTAAAAGTGATACTACTAACACTTTATGGAGGATGAGGATGAAATCAAAAAAAGAAAAAAATCGGTCGTTATCTATTTGGAGTACTACTATTAGGAGTCTTGGTATGGGGAGGTCTACTTGTAAAGAACCATCTTGATTTTTCAAAATGAAATGGTTGAGATTGTGCATAGTAAGGAAGTAGAAAAAGTTGATAGAAGAAGAATTAAAGGCAACAGATCCAGATGCCTTAACACCAAAAAGGCAAGATTCGATCCTATGAGATTGATAATAAGACGATTGAACACAATCCAATGGGGGGATCATGTTTCGTATCATTATCAAATGGAGATAAAGAGATAACTGAAAATTTTGGGATTGAGGAAATATAGCGAGGATGGACCAATTGAACAAGTGGGAGTGAGTAGATCTGTAGAGTTACGAGAAATCTATTGGAGGAGTAAAGATTTGGTATACACATGACAAAGAAAAAATGACATCGCTTGGCAAGAATATTCTAAATTGAATGTTGGTAAGGATGTTTATAATTGAGAAAGGAAAAACAAGAAAAGAAGAATAGGCTATGTTTCTGAAATTTTTGGTCGACCACCAGAAAAGGATATGGTCACCTCTCCTCAAGACTTGGAAGCACGATTTCTAGGAGACATATCTGGTTTAAATGGTTATATTGTGACAGATAAAGAAATCACTCAGGAGACCAGACCAGAAGATGTGCATGAAGTAACAATTTTGTTTGAGGGATCGGAAGCTAAATTTGATCAAAATTTTATGGGAGCCTTGAGAGACTGGGGGCTAACCGATGCTCCAACTGCATTACAAATATCAATGGCTAAAAGACTCGGGATCAAAACGGGGAAAACCTCCCAGCTTGACGCGGCTTCGAAAGAAGTAAAAGCAGCAATGGATCGATATCCGAATGCGCGTTTCAAATTTTATGCTCATTCTTTAGGGGGCTTAAATATCCAATCTTCACTTGGTTCTTTGGAGGATAAATATTTAGATAGAATTGATGGGGCTTATATATATGAAGCACCCAACCTTTATCCACAGTTAAGTGATGCAGAAAAGAAACAGGTCGATAAGATTAAATATAAAATTTTTAATTTTATAGACAAGCGTGACTTGGTCACATGGGAACATTCTGAAGAAGGGAATGAAGGAGTTGTTGGAACACTTGTTCGGATTGACAGTAAGGATGCAGGTGGTTTTATAAAACAACATATGTGGGGAGGTTACGACTACAAGGCTGGCTACTTGAATGTCAAAGAAGAGAGTTTAGATGATTATCGGTTAGCTCGAATAAAGCAGACAAAAGAACAACTGCAGTTAAAGAAACAAGCGCTGGAGTCTTGGAAGAAAAGCGGACTCTCCGGAAGTGACCTCATTTCCATGGACACCATTCAGGCAATGGGAATAGTGGAGTCGCTGAAGGAATTTGCTCTCATAGCCTCTGATTATATTTTAGCTGTCTGTGATTTCGGTATTGCAGATATAAAAGGAACCTGGGAGACATTATTAGCTTCTTGTCGTTCAACTGTATCAGGGACCCGTTGTACAGAAAGTGATATCATAAATGCACTTGCTCAAATTGGCGCAACGAAAGAAACGATTGAGATGAATCGCATTACAGAATTAGAAAAAAATTAAAAAAAGATACTCTAAAAAAATAAAAAGAAAGTATTTTTTTAGTCTATCAACAGACATGGCGAAAGGAATTGCAACTGTAATAGGCACGGATGTTGCTCTGGCAAGCCAACTTCAATTGCAATGGTAAAGAATGGGTAACAAAGAGATTGAATACATTAATGCGATTAGAGAAGTAGAAGAAAAATGGAATGGTACTGAAGAAGAATTAAAAATGGAGATGAAAGAACTAGAGAAAAGAATGAATCATATCCATGATCAGTATTGTTTTACAAAACAAAACATTGAAATGATGGAAGAGGAAGTCGGATATTTCTCTAAGATGATGGATAATACGGAAATTTTATCGGATTATTATCGGGAATTATCAGATGTTTATGAAGAATTGAATGCAGAGCACTATCACGAACTAGCTCATATTGAGCAATTGCGTCAGTTAAAACAAAAAGAATTACAGCTAGTCTCTGAAAAATATGCGAATGAGATTGCAAAATTACGAAAGGAGATGTATGTCGAATATTGATCTTACAAATGATTTAACATACGAAGATAAGCGTTTCATGGCAGCTCTTCTTAGTGTTAAATTTATGGGGAAAATAGCCTTAACAAAGGCTACTATTGATCAAAAAAGCATTAAAAAGAGAATTTCATCTAGTTTAACAGAACTTGAAAGTTCTCTAGATCAGGTTATTGGAACTATTGATTCGGATTTGGCTGGAAAATTTTCAAACTCTGTTAAAGAAGGGGTTGGAAGAAAGAAATTGGAGTTAAACGCTTTGCAAGAGTTTTGTAAGACAAAGTAGTATCCGTATATTAAAGTAGCTTCATTGGTTCCCATCTGCTTCTAAAAGTGTTAAAATAGTATCCAAGAAACTGGAGAAAATGAATGCCGAAAGAAGAGAATTTAACAGGGGACCAAGTCGTTGCCCTTACAAAAAAATATTTATCACCTGAAGATGTTGCTTTTGTGCAAAAGGCTTTGGTCTATGCGGTTGATTGCCATAGTGGGCAATTCCGTCAATCTGGCGAGCCTTATATCATTCATCCGATTCAAGTGGCAGGAATCCTTGCCAAGCTGAAACTGGATGCTGTGACGGTCGCCTGTGGCTTTTTGCATGATGTCGTAGAAGATACGGATGCGACTTTAGATGATTTAGAGCGCGAATTTGGTCATGATGTGCGCGTGATTGTCGATGGGGTGACCAAGCTCGGGAAGGTCAAGTACAAGTCCCATGAAGAGCAGTTGGCGGAAAACCATCGCAAGATGCTCATGGCCATGTCTCAAGATATCCGTGTCATTTTGGTCAAATTGGCAGACCGCTTGCATAATATGCGTACCCTCAAGCATTTGCGCAAGGATAAGCAAGAGCGCATTTCGCGTGAGACCATGGAGATCTATGCACCACTAGCCCACCGTCTCGGGATTTCCAGCGTCAAAGTGGGAACTTGAGGATTTGTCCTTTCCGTTATTTGAATGAAGACAGAATTCTACAAGATTTCTCATATGATGAAGGAAAAACGTCGCGAGCGAGAAGAGTTGGTCGAAGAGGTTGTCCACAAGATTGAGACCTATGCTGGGGAACGCCATCTGCATGGGAAAATTTATGGTCGACCAAAGCATATCTATTCGATCTATCGCAAAATGCAGGATAAGAAGAAACGCTTTTGATGAAATCTATGACTTGATTGCCATCCGCTGCATCCTGGATACTCCCAAGTGATGTTTATGCCATGCTAGGGCTACATCCATGAGCTCTGGAAGCCAATGCCGGGGCGTTTTAAGGACTATATTGCCAACCGGAAGGCCAATGGCTATCAGTCCATCCATACGACTGTATATGGCCCTAAAGGACCAATTGAATTCCAGATCCGAACCAAGGAAATGCACGAAGTCGCTGAGTATGGGGTTGCGGCTCACTGGGCCTATAAAAAAGGGATCAAGGGTCAAGTCAACAGCAAGGAATCGGCTATTGGGATGAACTGGATCAAGGAGATGATGGAACTCCAAGACCAGTCAGGCGATGCCAAAGAATTTGTTGAAAAATGTAAAAGAAGACATCTTGGCAGAAGAAATTTACGTCTTCACACCAGATGGAACCGTGCGCTCGCTTCCGAAAGATTCCGGACCGATCGATTTTGCCTATGAAATCCACACCAAGGTTGGGGAAAAAGCGATTGGTGCCAAGGTCAACGGCCGGATGGTGCCCCTCAATACCAAACTTCGGACGGGAGATCAGGTGGAGATTATCACCAATGCCAACTCCTTTGGTCCGAGCCGTGACTGGCTGACCCTTGTTAAAACTAGCAAGGCGCGCAACAAGATTCGTCAGTTCTTTAAAAATCAAGACAAGGAATTGTCGATTAACCGTGGTCGGGACCTCTTGATGGCCCAATTCCACGAGCATGACTTGGTAGCCAATAAGTTCATGGACAAAAAACACATGGACAAAGTGCTACAAAAATCAAGTTACAAGACAGAAGAAGCCTTGTTTGCGGCGATTGGTTTTGGAGAGATCGGAGCTATTACCATCTTTAACCGCTTGACGGAGGATGAACGCCGGGAAGAAGAGCGGGCTAAGGCACGCGCAGAAGCAGAAGAGCTGGTCAAAGGTGGCGAGGTCAAGGTTGAAAATAAAAAAGACACCTTGAAGGTCCGTCACGAAGGTGGCGTGGTTATCCAAGGCGCTTCTGGACTCTTGATTCGGATTGCTAAGTGCTGTAACCCAGTTCCAGGCGATGAAATTGTCGGCTACATCACCAAAGGGCGTGGTGTCGCTATTCACCGCCGAGACTGTATGAATCTTCGCGCTCAAGACAACTACGAGCAACGCTTGATTGATGTAGAATGGGAAGATAACAATACGACCAAAGACTACATCGCCCACATCGATATTTACGGACTCAACCGTGCAGGACTTCTGAACGATGTACTCCAAGTCCTCTCCAATACAGCTAAGATGATCTCAACTGTCAATGCCCAACCAACCAAAGATATGAAATTTGCCAATATCCACATTTCCTTTGGGATTCCGAACCTATCGATGTTGACAACGGTTGTGGATAAGATTAAGAGTGTGCCGGAGGTGTACTCTGTTAAGCGTACCAACGGTTAGTCTTCTGCGAAAAATCTACTTCATACTGCGTTAGTTTCGACTGGCCTAACTACAGTTATGCCTGCGTCTCACTGCCTTGTCTGATGTCGATTTTCTTTGAAGAAGCTAGGATATGTTCAGAACTCTTTTATTGCTTGGTTAGCTCGTCGTCTGAGGTTGATGTTCTTTCAAGGGTCAGCAGTGAATGCTCGATAGATTTATAAAATAGGATAATAAAATGAAATTAGTGATTCAACGGGTCAAGAGTGCCTCAGTTTCCATTGATGGTCAAGTCTACAATGCGATCCAGCAAGGCTTGTTGCTTCTAGTGGGAGTGGGGCCTGAGGATGACCAGAAGGATTTGGAGTATGCGGTCCGCAAGGTATCGCAGATGCGTATTTTTCTCAGATGAGGAAGATAAGATGAATCTTTCAGTCAAAGATATCCAAGGGGAAATTTTGTCGATCTCTCAATTTACCCTCTTTGCGGAGACAAAAAAAGGCAACCGTCCTGCTTTTATAGGGGCTGCCAAGCCAGATATGGCCAGTCAGTTATATGATGCCTTTAATGATCAATTAGAAAAAGAAGTCCCTGTCAAACGAGGGATCTTTGGAGCCGATATGGCGATTGAATTGATCAATGATGGTCCAGTGACGATTTTGCTAGATACAAAAAATCCATAAGTAAGAAAACATGCAGTCGGGTTAGACTGCATGTTTTTCGATATAGAGTTGTTGGGCGATCACTTGGTTGATAGAAATTTCTTGTCCATGGATAACGAAGTGATAGAGGCCTGTGTAGTCATCGTACCGTTGAAACGCGATGGTATCACCAATTTGGAGATGGATCTGGTCTAAGAATTTTAACAATTCATAGGTGTCATAGACCCTTTGCAGAATATACAGACCAGGTTGGGTCGTTTCACTGAGACGGTCTTGGTGGGCTTCGACAAGCCTTTCGCCTTTCTTTGGAATTGTCCCACCGTGAGGGCAGGTCTTAGGATTTCCCAAGCATGTGATCCAGCTCGGTCGATGAAATGTTCAGAAACGGTATGCTCGAGAACTTCTGCCTCTTCATGGACTTCTTCAGTTGTGTAGCCAAGATTTTTCAGCAGAAATACTTCGATCAAGCGGTGCTTGCGGTAGAGATCAGAGACCAATTGCGAGCCCAGATCCGTTAGTAGATAGCCATGGGTCTTTATCTTTCACCAAGAGGCCCTCAGAGATCATGCGCTTAATCATCTCGGTCACAGCGGGTGGAGAGACCTGCATGCGACTAGCGATTTCCTTATTACTGATTTTTTTCTACTTCTGTGCCAATTTCATAAATGCACTTGAGGTAATCTTCTTTGTTTGGTGTCATGCTTTCCTCTTTTCTTCGCTCACTTCTAGTATATCAAAAAAATCCTCAAAAACGCTAGTGGAGTAATGAGAATTGTCTCAAGCTCCAAAAGATGGTAGTATAGAAGCATAGAAAGGACGGCATCATGAACAGACGGGAATTAGCGAGACTAGGCTGGAGAGAGAATAGTTTAGCCTATCTAGAGAAGCACTTGCAGGGATACAAAGATCCACAAGCCTACCAAGAACAATACCAGTCTGTCTTTTTTTCTTTGCCAGTCCTCTGTTTCAAAACATGTGGTTTCAAGAGATCAAAGGATCTAACGGAAACTGCTGCCCAAGACTTGCTGAGGGGCATCATGAAAATTCTCCTTATGCCAAGTGACTTGTCTGGAACTTGTGAAGAAACAGCCTTTCTTCTGAGTAGGATGGCTCCAGATTGTCCACCAGGTTCCGACTTTTGGAAGGCTTTTTCACGCGTCGTGCAAATCGCTTTTAAAAAGGATCCTTTAGCAGATCAGTCGGGAGATCAGCTTTTGAAACGCCAGGTTCACCAGTTGCGTTACCTACTTTCAAGTTACCAGGCACAATGGATTCGGACGCATAAGGCGAGAGCTGGACAGACTGACGAGGAGGCCTTACAAGCTTACTTACAGGAGGCTAGAGCGGTCACGGTGGATGCTTATGCGGCTGCCCGCCTTCACAATAAGGTCTCCCTAGGGCCAGATGGTCACCTTCATTATCCATCAGGGGCCTCCCAACAAGTCAATTTCAAGGTCTTGTTAAATTTTCATACGGAGTATATTCTCGATCAAGCCGGGCGTTTTCTCAATGAAGTCGATCCAGTAGAAGTTTCTGAAAATGGCATTGTCAATGGGGCTAGTTTTAACTACGGGCTGGCTAGGGGACGGACCCATAAGGACTTAGATATTGACCCCGTCAAAGCTTGGGACCCAGCCTTTCGGAAGCAGGTCCTTTATCGTCAAGGTGTTCGCTATCTAGCCCCTAAAAATGATCGCAGTGTCGAAGGCTACTGGAGTCGAAAAGGAGTCTTTGCACAAGGAGGCAAGAGCTACAAGCAACAAGTGGCACAGCGCGTGCGGAGTTTCCTCAGAGGCATCCCTCGCTTACGCTGGCGCGTCCTCCTACAGAATGGACTTCATCGGATTTTATAGCAATGGAAAAGAGGTCGCAGACCTCTTTTTCATTTAATCAAGTGCTTTGACGGCTTCGATTGCAGCGTCGTAATTTGGTTCGCTGTTGATATTGTCGAGGTATTCAACGTAAGTGACCTTGTTATCCGCATCTAGGACCAAGACAGCACGCGCAAGTAGGTGCCATTCATTGATCAAGAGGCCGTATGCTTTCCCGAAGGAATGGTCGTAGTAGTCTGAGAGCATGATGGCATTGTCGAGCCCTTCAGCAGCGCACCATTTACCTTGAGCAAAAGGAAGGTCGACAGAGACCGTCAAGACGACAGTGTCTTCCATATCCGATAAGGTTTGATTGAAGTGACGTGTTTGAGTGGAACAGATACCTGTGTCGATGGATGGGATGATGCTGAGGACTTTTTTCTTGCCAGCAAAATCAGCTAAAGATTTCTTCTCAAGAGCTGGAGTGATCAATGAAAAATCATGGGCCATTTCCCCTACTTGAAGTTGAGATCCGGTAAAGGTCACAGGGTTTCCTAAAAATGTTGCCATAAAAAGACTCCTTTTTTGTTTTTATTGTACCGCAATACCGGTGGAGGGACCACTGATTTGTTTAGAAATCTGAATGGTCTACTGACTCAATCCTTCTGCGATCTTGTCTAAGTTCCACTTCATCATGCTGTAGTAGCTATCGCCCTTTTCTCCTTCTTTGGCAATCGAATCAGTGAAGATCTTTGCATAGATCGGGATATTGGTATCCTTAGACACAGTTTTCATAGGACGCTCATCGACACTGGATTCGACAAAGAGGGCCGGTACTTTGGTTTGCCGGAGCTTTTCTACCAGCGTTTTGATTTGGTCAGGTGTCCCTTCTTCTTCCGTATTGATTTCCCAGATATAGGCAGATGGGACGCCATAGGCTTTTGGAGAAGTACTTGAAAGCAGCCTTCGCTGGTTACAATCATCTTCTTCTCTTCTGGGATATTGTTGAATTTTTGTTTGGCTTCTTGGTCGAGCTTACTAAGTTTTTCAGTATAGGCTGCTAGATTTTTTTCGTAGAAGTCCTTATTTTTGGGATCTTTTGCGATCAATTGTTTGGCAATGTTTTTAGCGTAGAGGATCCCGTTTTCGAGATTGAGCCAAGCGTGAGGGTCTTCTTTTCCCAGCTTGGTTTTGGCCTTCTAGGTAGATGACGTCGACTCCGTCGCTAGCTGCGAAATAGTCTTTGTTTTCAACTTTATTGGCATTTTTGACCAATTTAGTAAACCAAGCATTGCCACCGGTTTCGAGGTTGATCCCGTTGTAGAAGATCAGGTCTGCTTGCGAAGTCTTTTTGACATCTTCTGGAAGCGGTTCGTATTCGTGAGGGATCTTTGCCGACAGGAACGATACTGTGCAGATCGATCTTATCCCTCAGCAATATTTTTTTAGTTATATCTGCAAGGATTGAATTGGTGGTGACCACTTTCAATTTACCAGAAGCTCCAGAAGAAGAACCCTTGCTACAGGCTAGAAGACCGAATAAGAGCGCCACAAAGAGGGCGAGGACAGAAGCGATTTTTTTCATGTGTTTCTCCTTTAATGAGATGAAAGAGCGTGCTTGTTCTTTCTCTGCTTAGGAGCGATAAAGAAGCTGATGAGAAAGAAGACGGCAGAAGTGAGGACAATACAAGATCCAACGGCGATGTTCAAACTATAGCCAATAAAGAGTCCCAGAACGGATGCAAGAGCACCTAGGCTAGAGGACAAAAGCATCATGGACCAGAGGCTATTGGCATAGAGATAGGCTGTCGCAGCGGGTGTGATGAGCATGGCGACGATGAGAATGGTTCCGACACTTTGCATAGCAGTGACAGAAACCAAGGTCAAGAGCACCATGAGGAGGTAGTGATAGACCTTGACCCGGACGCCCATGGATTGAGCCAAAACGGGATCAAAAGAAGTGAGCAGCAAGGGGCGAAAGAGCAGGACAATCACCAGTAAGACTGCCACCCCAACACCGATGGTCATCCACATATCCTGGTCTTGCACGGCCAAGATATTCCCAAAGAGGATGTGGAAGAGGTCGGTGGAACTTTTTGCGACTCCAATCAGGATGACTCCTAAGGCGAGGAAAGAAGAAAAGGTAATCCCTATCGCTGTGTCGCTCTTGATGATGGAGTTGCTCTTGATATAGGTGATAAGGATGGAAGCTAAAAGCCCAAAGACAATGGCGCCAATAAAGAAATTGATGCCTAGGATAAAGGACAGAGCCACCCCTGGAAGGACTGCGTGCGAGATGGCATCTCCCATGAGAGACATGCCTCGCAAAATAATGAAGCATCCAACAGCTCCAGCGACAATCCCGATGGCAATGGCTGTGATCAGGGCATTTTGTAAGAAGTGGAATTGCTGTAATCCATCGATAAATTCTGTAATCATCCGACGCCACCTCCTATAAAGAGTTCATGCCCATAGGCTGCATGCAGATTCTCCTTGGTAAAGGTTTCCTCTGTTTTCCCAAAAGCGATCAGCTTGCGGTGAAGGAGGAGGACCTGGTCAAAATAAGCTGGGACCTTGCTGAGGTCGTGATGGACGATCAGAATGGTCTTGCCTTCTTGTTTCAAGGTCTGAAGGGTCTGCATGATAATGTCTTCGCTGACGGAGTCGATCCCTGCGAAGGGCTCATCCAAAAAAAGATGACATCCGCTTCTTGGACCAGGCAGCGGGCGATCAGCACCCGTTGGAATTGCCCTCCTGAAAGCTGGCCAATCTGGCGATCCCGCTAGATCAAGAAGATTGACAAGTTTTCAAGGCATTTTCCACTTTTTGGAGATCCTCTTTGCTTTTTTTCGCTTGAAGATAGAAAGATGGGGGATAGAGACCCAGTGAGACACACTCTCGCACCGTGATGGGGAAAGTGGAAATCAATAGCGGATTTCTGTTCGACGTAGGCCACTCGTTGAAGAACTTGGCTGAGATCTTTTTGATCGAGCTGGACCCTTTTCCCTGAATGAGGGAGAAGTCCCTAGCATGGCCTTGATTAGGGTTGATTTTCCAGCTCCCATTGGGGACCAAGAATGCCTAGGATGGTTGGACCCTGGATGGTGAGGGAAAAGATCCTCCAAGGGCCAGTGTTTGCTGGTAAGCAACACTTAGATGTTCAATTTGAATCATGATTTTGCTCCTTTACTATTAATATACATGAAATAAAAAAATTAAGTCAAGTTAATTTTTATAAAAATAATTTAGATTAACTCACTTGTAATCATTGAAAAAAAGTTCCTATTTTTTTGATAAGGTTATTAGAAAAAGAATGAAAGCGAGAAGATCATGGTACGTTTACAAGATGATTTTTTTATGATTACGTCAACGGGGAATGGGCTGAGACAGCTGTGATTCCTGATGACAAACCGTCAACTGGTGGGTTTTATGGACTTGATCCAAGATATCGAAAACTTGATGTTGGATATTACCGGAAAATGGCAACGGGGAGAAGAGCTGCCTGAAGACAGCATTCTGCAAAACTTCGTCAAATACCACAAAATGGTGGCAGATTTTGATGCGCGAGAAGCAGCCGGTGTGGCTCCAGCTCATGCCCTTTGATCAATGAAATCAAGGCCTTTGTCTTCTTTTGAAGACTATACCAGCAAGTTGGGTACCTATGAACTAGCTGGCAAACCAAATCTCATGCCATTTAGCGTGTCACCAGACTTTATGAATGCCCAAATGAATGTCTTGTGGGGAGAAGCACTCGGTTTGATCTTGCCTGATACGACCTACTATGAAGAAGGCAATGAAAAAGGCCCAGAGTTATTGGCTGTTTGGCGTCAAATGGTTGAAAAGCTCTTGGCAAAATTTGATTTCTCAGAGGAAGAAATCAAAGACATTCTGGATAAAGGTCATTGCGGCGGATGCAGAATTGGCCAAATATGTCTTGTCAAACGAAGAAAAGATCCGAGTACAACAAACTCTACCATCCTTATGAGTGGGCAGATTTCAAGGCCTTGGTTCCAGAATTGCCACTCGATACTTTCTTTACAGAAGTGATCGGACAAACGCCAGATACTATCATCGTGCCAGAAGAGCGTTTCTGGAAGGAATTTCGCACCAAAAATACTACTCGGCAGCCAACTGGGAAACCATTCATGCCAAATTGAAACTCAGTGCAGCTTTTTCTTGGACGTCTTTCTTGACGGAAGAAATCCGTGTCTTGTCTGGTGAATATGGACGGATCATCACGGGGATTCCAGAAGCACGTCCGAAAGAAAAAGCCGCTTTGGCTTTGGCAGAAGGACCTTATAGCCAAGCACTTGGACTCTGGTATGCGGGAGAAAAATTCTCACCAGAAGCAAAAGCAGATGTAGAGCACAAAGTAGCGACCATGATTGACGTCTACAAGGATCGCTTAGAAAAAAGCAGACTGGCTCGCTCCTGAAACTCGTGAAAAAAAGCCATTGTCAAAGCTCAATGTCATCACACCACATATCGGCTACCCTGAAAAAAATTACCAGAAACATACGCCAAGAAGATCATCGACGAAAGCAAGACCTTGGTTGAAAATGCTCAAAGCACTTTGGCTCAAATTTCCATCGCCCATGCTCTGGAGCAAGTGGAACCAACCAGTTGATCGGAGCGAATGGCACATGCCAGCCCATCTGGTCAATGCCTACTATGATCCGCAACAGAACCAAATCGTCTTCCCAGCAGCGATTTTTACAGGCACCTTTTCTATGACCTTCACCAATCATCATCAGCCAACTACGGCGGAATCGGTGCGGTCATTGCCCATGAAATCTCCCACGCCTTTGACACCAATGGAGCATCCTTTGACGAGAACGGTAGCTTGAAAGACTGGTGGAAACCAGAAGATTACGAAGCCTTTACCGCTCGGACTCAAAAAGTCATCGATCAGTTCGAAGGCCAAGATTCATACGGTGCTAAGATCAACGGGAAATTGACTGTTTCTGAAAACGTAGCAGACCTCGGCGGTATCGCTGCAGCTCTTGAAGCAGCGAAAAAAGAGGAAGATTTCTCAGCAGAAGAATTCTTCACTAACTTTGCTCGCATCTGGCGCATGAAAGCTCGTACAGAGTACATGCAACTCCTCGCAAGTGTCGATGTCCACGCACCAGGAAAACTCCGTACCAATGTTCAATTACCAAACTTTGACGAATTCTTTGAAAACTTTGATGTCAAAGAAGGTGACGGCATGTGGCGCGCACCAGAAGACCGTGTGATCATTTGGTAAATTAAGATAGGAGAGACGATTCGGTTTGCCGAAACTTCCTGCAGAAAAATAGGAAATCAATGCCGCATTCCATGAATGCCAATTGATTTATCTTTTTTCAAAAGGAAGTAGTCTCGACTTCAGTTGAGCGATTGCTTGATTTTCTTGACCATGTGGGCCATGCCCACCAGGCAATCTCTCTTTTTCTCGACGCTTTTAGGGCGAGTTCAATTTCGCGATACTAGTTTCGCTGATTAAAGGAAGTAGTCTCGACTTCAGTTAGGCGATTGATTGATTTTCTTGATTGCTCGTGAAAAAAACTAAAAATCCCCAAAGCCAAGTTTCAACCTACTGAAACTAGCTGTGGGGATTTTTGAGTGGATTAGAAATAACAATGGATGTCATGATCTAAAAAAACTTGCTGGTAGTCATACAAGTCTTCGGGGTGCAGAGCCTTTATTCCTTCCATTTCATAACGACGTCCTAATAGTTTGTATTTATTCTCACCAAACTGGTGAAATGGGAGAAGTTGTACTTGATCAATATCTAAGGAGTTGAAAAGAGTGGAAAATTCTTCTGCATCGGCTAAAGAATCATTAAACTGAGGGATCACAGGTATACGTAAAACAATCTTTTTTTTCTCTTTAAAAGCGTAATGGATATTTTCGATGATTAAACTATTATGAACACCGACTTTCTTTTTGTGTTTGAGGCTATTGTAGTGCTTCAAATCGGTATAAATGAAATCAACATATTGGATCAGGTCAATAAATTTTTCGTGTTCCACAAAAGCAGTTGTCTCGATGGCAGTATGAAGACCTCTCTCTTTAGCAGCTTTCAGTAGTGCTTTTGCAAATTCGAATTGGGCAAATATTTCACCACCAGATAAGGTCATACCGCCTCCAGATTCCTCATAGAAATCAATATCTTTCATGACTTCATCAATAATTTCATCTACTGTTTTTTCTTGTCCAGTTGTTCCGGGAGCTTTAGTAACCGCATCAAGCATCGGTTCAGGGTTCATTCGCTGTGATTCGGGATTAGAGCACCACGGACAACGCAAAGGACATCCTTTCAGAAAAACAGTTGTTCGAATTCCTGGTCCATCATGAATACTGAAGTGTTGAATATTGAAAATAATACCGCGTGTCGTTCCCATATCTATTTCTCCTTCTTGCTGATATTTGTATTATATATTTTTTTAGAAACAAAATCAATTACGAATGAAACTTTTCTCCCTTATATTTTTTTAAGAAAATTTGATAAAAATAGAGAAGAGGTAAGAAATATGAAGCGTTTAGAAGAAATTTTAAAACTAGTTTCGCAATATGAAAAAATTGATGTCAATACACTTTCTGAAACTTTAGAAGTCTCAAAAGTAACGATTCGAAAGGATTTAGATAAATTAGAATCCAAGGGTCTTCTTCATAGGGAACATGGTTATGCTGTATTAAATAGCGGTGATGATATAAATGTCCGCCTGTCTTTCCATTATGATACCAAAAGAAAAATTGCCCAAGAAGCAGCAAAATTAGTACAGGATAACGAAACTATTCTCATTGAATCAGGTTCAACGTGTGCTCTATTAGCGGAAGAAATCTGTCAAACAAAGAAGAATGTGAAGATTGTGACAAATTCTTATTTTATTGCAGATTTTGTTCGAAATTATGACTCTTGCAAAATTATATTATTGGGAGGAGAGTTTCAAAAAGACTCCCAGGTGACAGTTGGTCCTTTGTTGAAGCAGTTAATCCAATCTTTTCGTGTAAAAAATGCATTTATTGGTGCAGATGGCTATGATGACGCATTGGGGTTTACTGGTAAAGATATGATGCGTAGCGAAGTTGTTCAATATATGTCTCAGGTTTCTGAAAATATAGTGATCCTGACAGATTCCAGCAAATTTCAAAAGAAGGGCAATGTCAGAAATTTTGCCTTGTCTCAAGTACAACGCGTGATTACAGATAAGGAAATATCATCAGAGGCGATGAGAAAACTTGAACAAGCAGGGATATCCCTTACCATGGTATAGTTAGGAGAAGGATTGTGAAATATGAACGCAAAAAACTGTTAGCTAAGCTTGCTTATCTATACTATATTGAAGAAAAGAGTCAATCGGAAATTGCTACTGAAACAGGAATTTATCGAACAACAGTTAGTAGAATGTTGACAGAGGCTAAGAAAGAAGGGATTGTCAAAATCGAGATTGAGAATTTCGATAGTAAACTGTTTCGTTTAGAGAATTACGTCAAAGAAAAATACAATCTGCATGAATTGGAAATTGTCCCTAATATTGCAGATGAGTCTTTGAAGGATTTAGAACAACGCTTGGCCCAATCGATTGCTAGTATGGTTCGCTCTCTTTTACAAGATGGAATGAACATCGGTTTTTCCTGGGGGAAAAGCCTTAGTCTTCTTGTTGATTGTATTGGGAGTAAGCGTCTAGAAAATGTATACTTCTATCCATTGGCTGGTGGTCCTAGCCATATTCATGCTCGTTACCATGTGAATACCCTCATTTATAATATGGCTAGCAAATTTCATGGAGAGTGTCGTTTTATCAATGCGACAATCATTCAGGAAAATAAGGAATTGGCAGAAGGAATTCTCACTTCAAAAATATTTTTGATGACTTAAGAGACAGTTGGGAAAAATTTGGATATTGCGGTAGTAGGTATTGGTGGCCCTGCTGATACACATAATCCACAGTGGTTTGATATGCTAACAGAAAAAAAGACTTTACAGAACTCAGATCTGAGGCAGCAGTCGGAGAGGTTTGTTGTCGATTTTTTTCGATCAGGAAGGAAAACCAGTGTATCAAGATTTACAAGAAAGAACAGTTGCTATCAGATTGGAAGAATTGAAACAAATCCCAAAAAAACAGTTTCTTTGGCATATGGAGAAAAGAAAAAGCGGGGGCAATACTATCAGTGATCAAAGCTGGTTATATTAATCATCTCGTAACTGACGAAGCAACGATTATAAAAAAATGCTAGAATTGGATGGAGATGCTAATTTTTTTTAGAATAATAAGAAGATTGCTTACATTTGTGGGCAGTTTTTTTATAAGGTGTAATAGCACAAAAGTGCAACAATAATAAAAAGACAAACATATGTTTCAAAAAAATCGTTGACGGTGAAAGATAAAGATGATATATTGTTGTTAGAAATAAAAAGCGCTTTCAAAAAAAGTAAAGGAGGCTTCGTTATGGAAGTCATTGTTGCAGACCAAATTATTATGGGATTGATTTTAAATGCGGGTGATGCTAAACAGCATATTTACCAAGCTTTATCATATGCTAAGGAGGGCGATTTTACATCTTCTGAAGGCGAAATTGCAAAAGCAGATGCAGCATTGCTAGAAGCGCATAACCTGCAAACACAATTTTTAGCCCAGGAAGCAGGTGGGACAAAGACAGAGATTACAGCTCTGTTTGTGCACTCACAAGATCACTTAATGACTTCAATCACAGAGATTAACTTGATCAAAGAAATGATTGACTTACGTAAAGAACTTTCAGCGAAACAATAAGGAGGAAAATAAGATGAAAATTGGATTGTTTTGTGCAGCAGGATTTTCAACAGGAATGTTGGTAAATAATATGAAGGTGGCGGCTAAGGAATTAGGGATTGATGCTGAAATCGATGCCTATTCTCAAGCGAAATTAGCAGATTTTGCTCCTGAAATCGATGTCGCTTTGTTGGGCCCACAAGTGGCATATACGTTAGATAAATCGAAAGCGATTTGTGACGAAAATCATATTCCAATTGCAGTCATTCCTATGGCAGATTATGGAATGCTGGACGGAAAGAAAGTTTTAAATTTAGCATTAGAGCTCATTGGTACAGTTTAGGAGGTTATCATGGCTAAAATAGATTCTCAAAAGATCATTGGTCCAATCATGCGTTTTGTGAACATGCGTGGGATTATCGCACTTAAAGATGGGATGTTAGCAATTTTACCGCTGACAGTAGTTGGTAGCTTATTTTTGATTATCGGTCAACTACCATTTGAAGGATTAAATCAAGCCATTGCAAGTGTTTTTGGTGAAACTTGGACAGAGCCATTTATGCAGGTTTATTCAGGAACATTCGCCATCATGGGCTTAATTTCGTGCTTCTCCATTGGTTATTCATATGCTAAAAACAGTGGGGTAGAACCCTTGCCAGCAGGAGTTTTGTCCCTATCTTCATACTTTATCTTGTTAAAATCTTCTTATGTACCAGCTAAGGGAGAACCAATTGGTGATGCCATTGCAAAAGTATGGTTTGGTGGTCAAGGGATTATCGGGGCTATTATTATAGGTCTGGTAGTTGGTGCGATTTATACTGTGTTTATCCAAAGACACATTGTTATTAAAATGCCAGAACAAGTACCTCAAGCCATTGCCAAACAATTTGAAGCGATGATTCCTGCTTTTGTGATTTTCTTACTATCAATGATTGTCTATATCGTATCAAAGTAGTGACAAGTGGCGGTACTTTCATTGAAATGATCTATGATGTCATTCAGGTTCCTCTACAAGGTCTAACAGGATCACTTTACGGAGCGATTGGTATTGCCTTCTTTATCTCCTTCTTATGGTGGTTCGGGGTACATGGCCAATCAGTTGTTAATGGTGTTGTGACAGCTTTACTCCTTTCAAATCTTGATGCTAATAAATCAATGTTAGCTGCTGGCAATCTATCTGTTGAAAATGGTGCCCACATTGTAACCCAACAATTCTTGGATAGCTTTTTAATCCTATCTGGGTCTGGTATTACGTTTGGATTGGTTATTGCTATGCTTTTTGCAGCAAAATCAAAACAATACAAAGCTTTAGGTAAAGTAGCTGCTTTTCCAGCACTATTTAATGTCAATGAACCAGTTGTGTTTGGTTTTCCAATTGTCATGAATCCAGTGATGTTCCTTCCGTTTATTTGGTACCTATATTAGCGGCTGTTGTAGTGTATGGCTCGATTGCGATCGGCTTTATGCAACCATTTTCTGGGGTTACTCTACCTTGGAGTACACCAGCTATTATCTCAGGATTTATGGTTGGTGGGTGGCAAGGTGCCATTGTACAGGTAATTGTTTTAGGAATCTCAACGCTTGTTTACTTCCCATTCTTTAAATTCCAAGATAAATTGGCTTATGCGAATGAACTAGAAGCCGAAAAATAGTGTCCTAAAAGATAATGGCACATATGTGCTGTTTTAGATAGAACTAGCTATTCTACAGAGTATTTATTGAATTTCAAACGATTAAATGCTACTATAGTTACGAAAGAAAACAAAATAATTTCAAAAGAAAGGTTTATCAGATATGACAAACACAGTAGAAGTAGCAAGAACATCTATCAAAACGGACTATTTTGGTAGTCTAACCGATCGGATGAACAAATATCGGGAAGATGTATTGAACAAGAAACCTTATATTGATGCAGAACGTGCTGTTTTGGCAACAGAAGCCTATCGGGAACACAAGGAGAAACCAAATGTTTTAAAACGGGCCTATATGTTAAAACAGATTCTTGAAATATGACCTTGTATATCGAAGATGAAACGATGATTGTTGGGAATCAAGCCTCTTCGAATAAGGATGCTCCTATTTTCCCAGAATATACATTAGAGTTTGTATTAAATGAATTGGATTTATTTGAAAAGCGTGACGGGGATGTCTTCTATATTACAGAGGAAACAAAAGATCAGCTAAGAGCAATTGCTCCTTTCTGGGAAAATAATAATCTCCGTGCACGTGCTGGAGCACTTCTTCCAGATGAAGTACAAGTCTATATGGAGACTGGATTCTTTGGTATGGAAGGAAAGATGAATTCAGGGGATGCTCATTTAGCTGTTAACTATCAAAAACTTTTGCAGTATGGTTTGAAAGGTTTTGAAGAAAAGGCGCGTGAAGCGAAAGCTAATCTTGATTTAACAGATCCTTCAAGTATTGATAAATATCATTTCTATGATTCGATTTTTATCATTGTGGATGCAGTTAAAACCTATGCAGAGCGTTTTGTGAAGTTAGCAACTGAAATGGCAGAGACAGCAGGTCCTGAACGTCGCAAAGAATTATTGGAGATTGCTCGTATTTGTTCGAAGGTTCCATACGAACCAGCAGGAACTTTTGCAGAAGCTGTTCAATCTGTATGGTTTATCCAGTGTATCCTACAGATTGAATCAAATGGTCACTCTTTATCATATGGACGTTTTGACCAATACATGTATCCTTTTGTAAAGGCTGATCTGGAAGCAGGTCGTGAAACAGAAGCAAGTATTGTGGAGCGTTTGACCAACTTATGGATCAAAACAATTACAATTAATAAAGTCCGTAGTCAAGCTCACACTTTCTCATCTGCAGGTAGTCCCCTTTATCAAAACGTTACCATTGGTGGTCAGACACGGGATAAAAAAGATGCTGTTAATCCATTATCCTACTTAGTATTGAAGTCAGTTGCTCAGACCCATCTTCCACAACCGAACTTAACCGTTCGTTATCATGCTGGTTTGGATGCCCGCTTTATGAACGAATGTATTGAGGTTATGAAGCTTGGCTTTGGTATGCCAGCTTTCAATAACGATGAAATTATTATTCCATCCTTTATTGCAAAAGGCGTGCTTGAAGAAGATGCTTATGATTACAGTGCAATTGGATGTGTTGAAACTGCAGTTCCAGGGAAATGGGGTTACCGTTGTACGGGTATGAGTTATATGAACTTCCCTAAAGTATTGCTCATTACAATGAATGATGGAATCGATCCAGCATCTGGCAAACGATTTGCACCAAGTTTCGGTCATTTTGTGAATATGAAGTCATTTGATGAGCTAAAAACTGCCTGGGATAAAACATTACGGTATTTGACACGTATGAGTGTCATCGTTGAAAATGCAATTGACCTTGCTCTTGAAAGAGAAGTACCAGATATCTTGTGTTCTGCTTTGACAGATGACTGTATTGGTCGTGGTAAACACCTTAAAGAAGGTGGAGCAGTCTATGACTACATTTCTGGTCTTCAAGTTGGTATTGCGAATCTATCTGATTCTCTTGCGGCGATAAAGAAATTAGTCTTTGAAGAAGGACGACTAACACCACAAGAACTTTGGCATGCTTTAGAAACAGACTACGCAGGTGAACGTGGTAAAGAAATTCAAGAGATGCTGATTCACGATGCTCCTAAATATGGAAATGATGATGATTATGCGGATCAATTAGTTACGGATGCTTATGATATTTACGTAGATGAGATCGCTAAATATCCAAACACACGTTATGGTCGAGGTCCAATTGGTGGTATCCGTTACTCAGGAACTTCCTCTATTTCAGCCAATGTGGGGCAAGGACGAGGTACTTTGGCGACACCAGACGGCCGAAATGCTGGAACTCCATTAGCTGAAGGATGCTCACCATCTCATAATATGGATCAACATGGGCCAACATCTGTTCTGAAATCAGTTTCAAAATTACCAACAGATGAAATTGTTGGTGGTGTATTATTAAACCAAAAAGTAAATCCTCAAACTTTAGCAAAAGAAGAGGATAAGTTAAAATTAATTGCTTTACTCCGTACGTTCTTTAATCGTTTGCATGGATACCACATCCAGTATAATGTAGTTTCTAGAGAAACGCTTTTGGATGCGCAAAAACATCCAGAAAAACACCGTGACTTAATTGTACGTGTAGCAGGCTATTCAGCTTTCTTCAATGTACTATCAAAAGCCACTCAAGATGATATTATTGGACGGACAGAGCATACCCTATAGTAAAGAGGTTTGTTTATGGAATTTATGCTTGATACTTTAAATATAAATGAAATAAAAAAATGGGCTCGAGTGTTACCCCTTGCTGGGGTAACCTCTAACCCAACAATTGCCAAAAAAGAAGGAGAAATCGACTTCTTTAAACGGATTCATGAAGTTCGGGAGATCATTGGCGAAGCTCCTTCTATCCATGTGCAAGTTGTTGCGAAAGATTATGACGGTATTTTAAAAGATGCTGCGAAAATTCGACAAGAATGTGGCGGAAATGTTTTTATTAAAGTTCCGGTTACTCCTGAGGGGTTGGCAGCTATCAAAACATTAAAATCAGAAGGTTATAAAATTACTGCAACCGCAATTTATACTGTATTTCAAGGTCTTTTGGCTATTGAAGCAGGTGCAGATTACCTTGCTCCCTATTATAATCGAATGGAGAACTTGAATATTGATTCAGCACAGGTAATAGCACAATTGGCAGAAGCAATTGAAAAAAATCATTCATCAAGCAAAATTCTAGCAGCGTCCTTTAAGAATGTTGGTCAAGTCAATCGGGCATTCAAAGAAGGAGCACAAGCGATTACTGCTGGAGCAGATGTGTTTGAAGCAGCCTTTGGAATGCCATCAATTGGAAAAGCAGTGGATGATTTTGCAAACGATTGGGCAACCATTCATCATCAGAATACGATTTAATGAAAGGAGAGGAAGATGCGAATTTTTGCAAGTCCCTCACGCTATATTCAAGGTGAAAATGCCTTGTTTGAAAATGCGAAAACGATTCTTGAATTGGGCGATCATCCAATTCTTCTCTGTGACCAACTAGTTTATGAACTTGTAGGGGAAAAATTTGAAAAATATCTCTTGCGGTTTGGATTTGAAGTATTACCTGTCTTCTTTAATGGAGAAGCTTCAGACAATGAAATCAATCGTGTTGTTTCTTTAGGGAAAGAGCAAGGTTGTAACTTGATTATTGGTTTAGGTGGAGGAAAGACTATCGATAGTGCTAAAAGCTATTGCCGATCTTTTAAAATCACCAGTTGTGATTGCCCCTACCATCGCTTCTACAGATGCCCCAGTTTCAGCCTTGTCTGTTATTTATACAGATGAGGGTGCCTTTGAGCGCTATATCTTCTACTCTAAAAACCCAGAATTGGTCTTGGTGGATAGCAAGGTGATCTCTCAAGCACCAAAACGCTTGCTCGCTTCTGGTATCGCAGATGGCCTAGCAACTTGGGTAGAAGCGCGTGCAGTCCTTCAAGCCAACGGAAAAACTATGTTAGGGAAACACCAAACTCTAGCGGGTGTCGCTATTGCACAACGTTGTGAAGAAACCTTATTTGCAGACGGTCTCCAAGCTATGGCAGCCTGTGAAGCCAAAGTTGTAACGCCTGCTCTTGAAAACATTATTGAAGCTAATACCCTTCTCAGTGGTATTGGATTTGAAAGTGGGGGATTAGCAGCGGCTCACGCCATCCATAATGGATTCACAGCCCTTACTGGTGACATCCACCATTTGACACACGGTGAAAAAGTAGCCTACGGAACGCTAGTTCAATTGTTCTTGGAAAACCGTCCTAAGGAAGAATTGAATAAATACATTCGTTTCTATCAACAAATTGGTATGCCAACCACTCTGAAAGAAATGCATCTTGAAAATGCAAGCTACGAAGATCTTCTTAAGGTTGGTCAACAAGCCACCATCGAAGGAGAAACCATCCATCAAATGCCATTTGAGGTGAAGGCTTCTGATATTGCCCAAGCTATCGTAGCAGTAGATGCCTACGTTCAAGGTTTGGCCTAAATCAACATCTATCATTCACAGAGAATGTAGACAAACCAAGAACTCCCATACCTTGTGGTAATGGGAGTTCTTTTTCTATTTTCTTCTTTTTGGATCTGTTTGTTTAAAGATCAGGTATAAAATTCCGGCAGGCAGGAAGCAGAAGAGCCACATGGCATCGAGTCCCTTGCTTTTACTGCTAGAGGTCGTTGTTTTAGACTCACTTACGGCCACTCCCGGTTTAATACTTGGAGATACCTGTTGCAAGCCGTTCTGAACGACTAGGCGGTTGTCTTCCAGTTTAAGGGCTGGCTTCGTCCCCTTCTTAACGGTCGCATAGAAGTCTTGCTTCAGTTGAATGGTCTTCCCATCGATTTTGTGCTCACCTGCAGAGAGGACTTTTTTATACTGGTAGTCTGCGAACATTTTCTCAGCCAGGGTATTCCCGATTTGATTGCGGTAACTTTCGGCGATCTCGACATCGTAGTTCCCAACCCCCAAAATCACTTCGATAATCCGCTGTTTACCTCGCTTGGTTGTCGCGGTGTAGTTGTAGTCAGCAGTCGGGCTGGATCCAGTTTGAGTCCATCTGTTCCTTTGAGGGCGAACTTTCCACCTTCGAGGGAAGTATTGTAGTTATCATAGCTTTGCTCGTAGGGGGTTCCTTCCATGATCGTAGTGTGAGCTTGCTTGGTGTATTCCAACATTTCTGGCAGGTCGTTTACGATGTGATAAGCCAGAATAGACATGTCCCGCGCTGTAATTTCGTTATTCGCATTGACATCGTAGCGCTGAGGATTGTAGTAGCCCTGAAGGACCGAGATCATCGCTCCATTTGGATTGTGCCATTTGGTATGGCTCATCCCCATTTCTTGCGCGTACTGATTCATTAAGTCCAAAAACTTATCGGGATCATTGTCCGTAACAGCGTTTGCGAGCATAATCACAGCTGCGCTAGAAGATGGAACAAAGAGCATCTTGATCAATTCAGATACCTTATAGTCCACACCAGCTACAATAGGTGAGTTGCTTAACAGATTGTTTTCTGAAATAGCTTGGTCTGCCTCTGTTGCTGTAACCACGGTATCATACTTGATCTTACCTTCTTTGAGAGCCCGAAAGACCACATAGGCACTCATGAGCTTGGCCATGCTTCCTGAGTCCCGGACCGTATCGATATTGTCTCCGTATAGGATGGCTCCAGTATTGGCATCGATGACGATGTCGGCCTTGGGCTTGTAAAAATCATCCAATTCTAATCCAGCATCAGCTGCGATTTTCATGACATCTTCTTGCTGGTAGATGTCGTCCGCAAAGGCAGTGGAAATAGGGCCCTAATGCCAAGACTCCCACAAGGAGGGACAAGAGGCTGTGTTTTTAGTCGTTTGTGTAAATGTCTCCCATAATTCATAGATTCCATTATATCATACAGGCCAGGGATTAAACCTGAAAAAATTCTTGAAAAATAAGAAATTGAAAAAATAAAGAAGAAATAGAATAATTTCACAGTAAAAGCGTTTACATTTCTTTAGAAAGTGCTATAATTTAAATTGAATATAACATTTTTTACAATGAGGTGATTTATATGAACAAAGGGAAGGTACTCTTAGCTACCAGCGCTCTGCTTTTATCAGCCGGTGTACTGGCAGCCTGCTCAGGAGGGAAATCTGGAAGTTCTGGCGATCAGACTTTTAGCTATGTCTATACCCAGGATCCAGATACTCTCGACTATTCGATTTCTAATAAAAAATCGACTTCCGAGTTTACAGGAAATGCGATAGATGGCTTGTTGGAAGTGGACAAGTATGGGAATTTGATTCCATCGCTTGCTAAAGACTGGACTGTTTCCAAGGATGGCTTGACCTATACTTATAAACTCCGCAAAGGGGTCAAATGGATGACTTCTGAAGGGGAAGAATATGGAGAAGTCAAAGCCAAAGACTTTGTCACAGGCCTCAAACACGCGGCAGACAAGAAATCACAAGCGATTTACTTGGTCCAAAAATCTGTCAAAGGTTTGGATGATTATGTTTCAGGGAAAACATCTGATTTCTCAACTGTTGGAGTAAAGGCTATTGATGATTATACTGTTCAATATACCTTGAGCCAACCAGAAAGTTTCTGGAATTCCAAGACTACGATGGGGATCTTGATGCCGGTCAATGAAGAATTCCTGAAATCTAAAGGAGATGACTATGGTCAAGGAACTTCTCCATCTAGTATCCTCTACTGCGGTCCTTATTTGATCAAATCTATCACTTCTAAATCTTCTGCGATATTGGAAAAGAACCCAACATACTGGGATGCGGATAATGTTAAGATCAGTAAAGTGAAGCTGACCTATTATGATGGACAAGACTCAGAATCCTTGATTCGTGGGTTTGATAACGGCGACTATACAGTTGCCCGTGTTTTCCCAAATGGTTCCAACTATAAGAGTGTAGAGAAGAAGCACAAAGACGATATCGTCTTTACTGACCAAGGTTCATCTACCTACAACCTTTCCTTCAACATTGACCGTCAGGCTTATGAAATCACTAAGAAGACCACTGATGCTCAAAAGACTTCAACTAAGAAAGCAATCTTAAATAAAGACTTCCGTCAAGCCATTATGTTTGCCTTCAACCGCAAGGCTTATGTAGCGCAAACTAACGGGGAAGCGGGTGCCAATAAGGTTATCCGTAATACCTTTACGCCACCAAACTTTGTCCAAATCGATGGCAAACAATTTGGTGATGCAGTAGAAAAAGACTTGGAAGCTTATGGGGATGAATGGAAAGGGGTCTCTGTCGCAGATGGAAAAGACACCCTCTACAATCCAACCAAGGCCAAAGAAGAGTTTGCCAAAGCCAAGGCAGATTTGCAGGCTCAAGGAGTTGAATTCCCAATTCATTTGGACCTTCCAACTTCTTCAACTTATACAGAAGGGATCAAACAAGCTCAATCCTTTAAACAGTCAGTTGAATCTACACTAGGAGCAGAAAATATTGTCATCGATTTGAATATGATTTCTGAAGATGATCTGCAACGGGTGACTTACTTTGCTGAAAGTGCTTCGCAACAAGACTGGGATTTGAACAATAACTTGGGTTGGGGACCAGACTATACGGACCCATCTTCTTACATCGACATCACTAGTGGTAAATCCGGCGAAAACGCCAATTCTTACTTTGGATTCGATGCTGGTACGGATAATGCAGCCGCAAAAGCAGCTGGTTTTGATGAATATGATCAATTGATCGAAGATGCGCACAATGAAACCAAAGATGTGAACAAGCGTTACGAAAAATATGCTGCCGCTCAAGCTTGGTTGACCGATAGTGCCCTCTTGATTCCGATCCATTCAGATGGAGCTTCTCCAGTCGTTCGTAAGACTGTACCATACTCTGCAGCCTTTGCTTGGACAGGCCACAAGGGTCAATCCTTCAACTATAAATATTTGGAAGTTCAAGACAAGGTCGTATCGGCTAAAGACTACGACAAAGCGCGTGATCAATGGAAGAAAGAAAAAGAAAAATCCAATAAAAAAGCGCAAGAAGAACTTGAAAAGCATGTGAAATAGACTTTTCTTGAAGAAAACAGGAAGGGAGGCTGGGACAAAAGTCCTAGCCTCTCAATTATTTTTGGATTGTCGAGCAAGACGCAGTGGTTGAGTGGGCTCTACTACACTGATTTCATCAGCTTTTACAGCCCTACTCAACTGTGCGGAGGTGGGACGACGAAATCGAATTCTAACGAATTACCGATTTCTGTCCCACTCTCTTTTTCTTTGTCTGAACCTTTAAAAATCGCCTAAAAATGGTATAATAGGAGCATCACGAAAATTGGAGAGACGCTATGAGTTTTTACAATCATAAAGAAATCGAGCCTAAGTGGCAAAAATACTGGGCTGACCATCACACCTTTAAGACAGGAACAGATGCTTCAAAACCTAAGTTTTATGCATTGGACATGTTCCCTTACCCATCTGGAGCGGGTCTTCACGTAGGACACCCAGAAGGCTACACAGCGACAGATATCCTTAGCCGTTTCAAACGTGCGCAAGGCTACAATGTCCTTCACCCAATGGGATGGGATGCCTTTGGTTTGCCTGCAGAGCAATACGCTATGGATACAGGGAATGACCCAGCGGAATTCACAGCAGAAAATATCGCCAACTTCAAACGCCAAATCAATGCGCTTGGCTTCTCTTACGACTGGGACCGTGAAGTCAATACGACAGATCCAAACTACTACAAGTGGACGCAATGGATTTTCACTAAGCTTTACGAAAAAGGCTTGGCTTATGAAGCTGAAGTGCCAGTAAACTGGGTTGAGGAACTAGGAACAGCTATCGCCAACGAAGAAGTTCTTCCAGACGGAACCTCTGAGCGTGGGGGCTATCCAGTTGTCCGCAAACCAATGCGCCAATGGATGCTCAAAATCACTGCCTATGCGGAGCGCTTGCTGGCTGACTTGGATGACCTTGACTGGCCAGAGTCTATCAAAGACATGCAACGCAACTGGATTGGGAAATCAACTGGTGCCAATGTCACCTTCAAAGTAAAAGGAACAGATAAGGAATTCACCGTCTTTACGACACGTCCAGATACTCTTTTCGGTGCGACCTTCACTGTTTTGGCGCCTGAACATGAACTAGTAGATGCCATCACGACACCTGAACAAGCTGAGGCTGTAGCGGACTACAAACACCAAGCCAGCCTTAAATCAGACTTGGCTCGTACAGACCTTGCCAAGGAAAAAACAGGGGTTTGGACGGGTGCTTATGCTATCAACCCTGTTAACGGTAAAGAAATTCCAATCTGGATTGCGGACTATGTTCTTGCTAGCTACGGTACAGGTGCTGTTATGGCCGTACCTGCTCACGATGAGCGTGACTGGGAATTTGCTAAACAGTTTGGTCTTCCAATCGTAGAAGTCTTGGAAGGTGGCAATGTTGAAGAAGCTGCTTACACAGAAGATGGCCTTCACGTTAACTCTGACTTCTTGAACGGTCTCAATAAAGAAGAAGCGATTGCTAAAATCGTGGCTTGGCTAGAAGAAAAAGGCTTTGGTCAAGAAAAGGTGACCTACCGTCTCCGCGACTGGCTCTTTAGCCGTCAACGTTACTGGGGTGAACCAATCCCAATCATTCATTGGGAAGATGGAACTTCAACAGCCGTTCCAGAAAGTGAATTGCCACTTGTCTTGCCAGTGACCAAGGACATCCGCCCTTCAGGTACTGGTGAAAGCCCATTGGCTAACTTGACAGACTGGCTGGAAGTGACTCGTGAGGATGGTGTCAAAGGTCGTCGTGAAACCAATACCATGCCACAATGGGCCGGTTCAAGCTGGTACTACCTCCGCTATATCGATCCACATAACACAGAGAAATTGGCTGACGAGGACCTCCTCAAACAATGGTTGCCAGTCGATATCTACGTAGGTGGTGCAGAACACGCCGTGCTTCACTTGCTTTACGCTCGTTTCTGGCATAAATTCCTCTATGACCTTGGTGTTGTACCGACTAAAGAGCCATTCCAAAAACTCTTTAACCAAGGAATGATCTTGGGAACTAGCTACCGTGACCACCGTGGTGCTCTTGTGGCAACTGACAAGGTTGAAACGTGACGGTTCATACTTCCATGTGGAAACAGGAGAAGAATTGGAGCAAGCACCAGCCAAGATGTCTAAATCCCTCAAGAACGTGGTGAATCCAGACGATGTGGTGGAACAATACGGTGCGGATACCCTTCGTGTCTATGAAATGTTCATGGGACCACTTGATGCTTCCATCGCTTGGTCTGAAGAAGGTCTGGAAGGAAGCCGTAAATTCCTTGACCGTGTGTACCGTTTGATCACAAGTAAAGAAATCGTTGCGGAAAACAATGGCGCTCTAGACAAAGTTTACAACGAAACTGTTAAGGCCGTTACAGAGCAAATCGAGTCGATGAAATTCAACACAGCCATTGCCCAGCTCATGGTCTTTGTCAACGCTGCTAACAAGGAAGATAAACTCTATGTGGATTACGCCAAAGGCTTCATCCAATTGATTGCCCCATTTGCCCCTCACTTGGCAGAAGAACTCTGGCAAACAGTGGCAGCAACAGGTGAGTCAATCTCTTACGTAGCTTGGCCAACATGGGACGAAAGCAAATTGATTGAAGACGAAATTGAAATCGTCGTTCAAATCAAAGGTAAAGTCCGTGCTAAACTCATGGTCGCAAAAGACCTATCACGCGAAGAATTGCAAGAAGTCGCTCTGGCTGACGAAAAAGTCAAAGCAGAGATTGATGGTAAAGAAATCGTGAAAGTGATTAGTGTACCGAACAAGCTTGTAAATATCGTAACGAAATAAATTTAAAAGTCCTTCAGAGCTAAGTTCTGGAGGACTTTTTTTGTATTCATTTAGAGAATTAACAAAAAAATTTACATAATTTCATAGAGATAAATCACTATTTAAAGAATTTTTTTAGTTTTATCCTCAAAAATGCTTTTTGTTTTTTTGCGTGAATACATTATAATTATATCAAAGAAAAAGTTTAAAGGAGATTTCTTATGTCTAAGAAAATCAAGGATGAAAACGGGAACGTTTATGTGAAAAAAACACCTTTCTACGAAAAATGGTGGTTTATATTGCTTGTGGTGTTAATTGCTTATGGTACTGTAACGAAGGGTGGAGGTTCAATAACTTCAAATAATTCAACAAGTAACTCAACGGCAACACAAACGACCAGTTCCACTGAGCAAGCAACTAATGATAAAAATGGGAAAACTGCAGTATCTGAAGAGAGTAAGTCTGACGAGAAGAAATCTGTAGCACAAGCTATTCCTAAAATTGGTGAAGTTACTAAAGTGGGGGATGTTGAATATATTGTAAATTCTAAGTCTATTTCTCAAAATGTTGGAGGAGAGTACGGAAAGACAGCAAATGGTAGCTACTTGATTTTAAATGTAACAGTAAAAAATTCAGGAAAAAAATCAATTACTGTTACGAACGATTTCTTTAAACTGCTAAAAGGTGATACGGAGTATGAAACCGATAGTTTAGCTGGTATGTATGCTAATGAGGAAGGAAAATTCTTTCTTTCAGAGTTAAATCCTGAAAACAGCATCACTGGTAATGTGGTTTTCGACCTTAATGCAGAAACTGCTAATGCATCAGGACTTGTATTACAAGTACAAACTGGTGTTTGGGGAACACAAAAAGGAAAAATAAACTTGGATTGATAAGTCGTTTATGTATAGACATTACCCTTATCTCTTTCATCAAAAAGCTTCGGTAGGAAGAACCCTACCGAGGCTTTTTAATAAATTTCATTCTGCATTACAGTGAACAGATGTAAAACTCAGTGTTGTTCTACAAGGAGTTTAAATGTTGCTCTTCTTCCAAGAAAAATTGTGAAAAAGAGAAAAAGTCAGGCAATTTTGAGGTCTTCAAGAATTCTTTGAAGACCATCTTAGAAAAAAATGTTATTTCGATATCGAAATAGTTGACAGATGTAATTTAGGGTGTTACAATAGTTTAAAAAGTTCGATATAGAACAAAAAGGAGACAAAATGGACAAGATGCAAGGGGGCTACCAAGCTTTACAGATACGCTTATTGAACGGGCGACTTTTTCAAAAACTCTTGAGCAAGGAACCAGATGCCCAATACCGAAGTGAACAAGGGAAAATTTTAACGATTTTGTGGAAGCAAGAGTTGGGGTGCGCTACTGCGACAGATATCGCTCTTGCGACGGGTCTAGCCAATAATACATTGACCAGTATGGTTAAGAAATTGGAAGAACAAGGCTTGGTTACGATTCAACCTTGCACGCAGGATAAAAGGAAAAAATATATTTCTTTGACAGACCTCGGTTGGGCGCAAAAGGAAATTGGAGACCGCGTTAGTAAAGAGTTGGGTGAGATTTTCTACCAAGGATTTTCGGATCAAGAAATTCAAGAATTTGAAGCCTATCAAGAGCGGATTATCACAAATCTAAAAGCTAAAGAAAATGACATCTAGGGAAAGGAGGCAACAGTTATGATTGGAATTACAGGTGTAACAGGGAAATTAGGCTCTTATGTGGCGGAGCTTGTCGATCAGCATGGAGTTGCTTCTATCCATCTGGCAAGAAGCCCAGAGCGTGCAAAAGTCTACGCGTCAGCGGAAATCCGTAGAATGTCGTATACCAATACTCCAAAAGTGATTGAGGCCTTAAAGGGGATCGATACCTTGTTGATGGTCTCTGCTCGGGAAAATCCAGAGCGTGTCAAGGAGCACAAGGAGTTTTTAGATGCCGCAAAGCTAGCGGGGGTGCAGCATATTGTTTATACCTCCTTTTATGGGGCAGATGAGAAGGCAACTTTCACCTTGTCTCGAGATCATGCCCAGACGGAAGCCTATATCAAGGAGTTAGGGTTCACCTACACTTTTTTGAGAGATAATTTTTACTTGGATTTCTTGATTGATATGGCACTTGAAAATGGAGAGATTCGTGGTCCGGCTGGCAGGGGCCGTGTGTCAGCTGTTGCCCGTAAGGACACTTCTAGGGTTGCAGCAGAAATTCTTTTAAATCCTAAGGAGTGGGAAAATCAAAGCTTGAATCTGACAGGGCCAGAGGATCTTTCCATGGAAGAAATCGTAGCGCTTCTCTCAAAAGAGACCGGTAAGACCATCGCGTATGTGGATGAATCAGTAGAAGAAGCTTATGAGTCTCGGAAAAAATGGCCAGCACAAAACTGGGAGTACGATGCTTGGGTCAGTACCTATACAGCGATTAAAGCTGGGGAGCAAGCTGGGGTTTCTACAGATGTCGAAAAAGTCCTAGGGCATCCGGCAAGTAGCTTATTGGATATTCTTAGAGACAGAAAACTTATTGAGGAAGAACATGATTGAATACAAACATGTAGCCTTGCGCTACACGGAAAAGGACATTTTGAAAGATGTCAATCTCCGCATTGAAAATGGAGAATTCATGGTGCTAGTGGGTCCTTCAGGATCTGGTAAGACCACCATGATCAAGATGATTAACCGTCTTTTGGAGCCGACAGATGGCAATATCTATATGGATGGGAAACGTATCAAGGACTATGATGAACGGGAGTTACGTCTCAGTACCGGCTATGTCCTTCAAGCCATTGCCTTATTTCCTAACTTGACCGTTGCTGAAAATATAGCATTGATTCCTGAGATGAAGGGCTGGACTAAAGAAAAAATCACTTCTAAGACAGAAGAACTTTTGGATAAGGTGGGGCTCCCTGCTGCAGAGTATGCGAATCGCATGCCTAGTGAATTATCTGGTGGGGAGCAACAGCGGATTGGTATTGTGCGCGCTATCATTGGAGAACCAAAAATTCTATTGATGGACGAACCTTTCAGCCTTGGATGCCATCTCTCGCAAGCAGTTGCAGGCTCTTACAAAAGATTTACATAAAGAATTCGGCATGACGACCATCTTCGTAACCCATGATACGGATGAGGCCTTAAAATTAGGGGATCGCATTGCGGTGCTACAGGAAGGAGAGATTGTGCAGGTGGCAGATTCTGAGACCATTCTAGCCCAGCCAACCAACGACTTTGTCGCAGATTTGTTTGGAGGTGCTCACCATGTCTAAACTACTTACAACTTTTCAAGAACGTTTTGGGGACTGGCTTACAGTCCTTGGACAACACTTACAATTGTCTCTCTTGACCTTATTGGTCGCTATTTTTCTGACGATTCCGCTGGCAGTTTATCTAAATAGCCATAAAAAAGCAGCGAACTGGGTGTTACAAGTTGCGGGTATCTTCCAGACCATTCCCTCAATGGCTTTGTTGGGTCTCTTTATTCCTTTCATGGGGATTGGAACCTTACCGGCCCTTACAGCTCTAGTCATTTATGCTATTTTCCCGATTTTGGAAAATACAATCACAGCCTTGAACGGCATTGATCCTAGTCTTGAGGAGGCAGGGATTGCTTTTGGAATGACCAAGTGGGAGCGACTCAAGAAGTTTGAAATTCCACTGGCCATGCCTGTCATTGTATCGGGGGTTCGTACAGCAACCGTTATGATCATTGGGACAGCGACTTTAGCCGCTCTTGTTGGAGCTGGAGGATTGGGTTCCTTTATCCTTTTGGGGATTGATCGTCGAAATGCTAGTCTCATTTTAATCGGCGCAATCTCATCAGCCATTTTGGCCATTCTATTTAATGTTATTCTCAAATGGTTGGAAAAGGCAAAGTTGCGTACGATTGTTGCGGCCTTTGCGGTGATGCTCCTTGGTTTGGGAGCGAGTTACGCTCCAAGCATGATTCCTCAGAAAGAAAAAGAAAATCTAGTCGTAGCTGGGAAATTGGGGCCTGAGCCTGAAATTCTCATGAATATGTACAAACTTCTCATTGAGGAAAATAGTGACATGACAGTGACGGTTAAGCCTAACTTTGGGAAGACAGATTTCCTTTATCAAGCGCTTAAAAAGGGTGATATCGATATCTATCCAGAATTTACAGGGACCATTACAAGTTCTCTTTTGCAACCAGCTCCTAAAGTCAGCAACGACTCCAAAGAAGTTTTCGAGGTTGCGCGTGATGGTATAAGGAAGCAAGATCATCTAGCCTTGCTCAAACCCATGGCTTATCAAAACACCTATGCGATTGCTGTTCCGAAAAAGATTGCAAAAGAGTATAATCTGAAGACGATTTCTGATCTCAAGAAAGTTCAGGACAAGCTTAAAGCTGGTTTCACGTTGGAATTTAACGACCGTGAGGACGGAAACAAAGGGCTTCAATCAGTTTATGGACTAAATCTTAATGTAGCTACCATGGAGCCGGCCCTTCGCTATGAGGCAATCCAACAAGGCAATATCCAAATAACAGATGCCTATTCAACAGACCCAGAAATTGCTCAATATGATCTAGTTGTTCTAGAGGATGACCAACACCTCTTCCCACCTTACCAAGGAGCACCCCTCATGAAAGAAGCTCTTCTTAAGAAACATCCAGAATTGGAAGGTATTCTTAATAAGTTATCTGGTAAAATCACAGAGAGCCAAATGAGTCAAATGAACTACCAAGTGGGAGTAGATGGGAAACCGGCTGCTCAAGTAGCGCGTGACTTTTTGGTCAAACAGGGATTATTGAAGAAATGATGCAGCAAGAGGAAATACAAGAGACTCTTTTGCGACTCTGTGAGCACTATAGAGAACAAAATTGGTGGCAATCGGAGAACAAACTGGAAGATCTGGTATCGACTATTTTGATCCAACGGACAACAGAGAAGAATGCTAAGTTGGCTTTAGCTGGTTTGATGGATGTCATGACAGTAGAGGGGATCCTGGCTTTACCGCTAGAAGAGTTACAGGAACGTATTCGGCCTGCCGGATTTTTTAAGCAAAAATCTCAAACGATTAGGGGACTTCTGATATGGTTAAGAGAAGTTGGTGGTTTTGAGGTTCTGTCCAAGATTGGAACAGAAGATTTACGGAAGCAACTGTTGGAGTTAAAAGGGATTGGACCAGAGACTGCAGATGCACTTTTACTTTATCTTTTTGATCGTCCAGTTTTTATTTCGGATGAATATGCGAGAAGACTTTTTCGACGCTTAGGATTTGGAAACTTTGATACCTATAATGACATGCATGCTGTTTATGGTAACGTCTTGGAAGGGCTCGCTCTCAAACAATGCCAGGAGATCCATGCTGTCATTGATGAACATGGGAAAGCTTTTCGCAAAAGTAAAGGCCAGTTAGACGAAAGTTGGTTACGATAAAAAAGAGCCCGGGACAGTCGTTCCCTGACTCCACAAAAGCAACGGATTTGCCGTTGCTTTTTGCATGGTTTCGATAGCCTTAGTAAAATAGAATTGGTCAATAAGTCATTTAGAAAATCGATCTCATGCATATGAAAAAGTGATGAATACAGTAGAGGATAGTCACTTCTACACTCTCTATCATCACTTTGGCTGCCCTTTTTAACCCCTAAAATGCTTTCAGCAAGCTTTTGGGTTAGAAGAGGAGACCTTCCTTCAAAAACTCTCCATTGAGTCTGGCTTGAAATTGTGTTACAATAAGCCTTGAAAATGAATGAAAGTATATGGAAATAGCATGAAAAAACGACCAGTAATTGGAATTACAGGAAATGAAAGACCCTTCCCGGATGATCCAGACGCGAATATGAGCTATGCGGCGACTGGTTTTGTCGAAGCGGTCAAAGAGGCAGGAGGGATTCCTTTGATCTTGCCTATTGGAGATGCGGCCTTGGCCAAAGACTACATATCGATGATTGATAAGCTCATCATCACCGGTGGACAAAATGTCTTGCCCAAGTTTTACGGAGAAGAAATCACCATCGACAGTGATGACTACCTCTTGAAACGCGATCTCTTTGAGTTGGCCTTGATTGAAGAAGCGCGTGCGACTAAAAAAGCGATCTTTACCGTCTGCCGTGGGACCCAGCTCTATAATGTCGCTTTAGGGGGAACGCTGTATCAAGACATTGAACACCATTGGCAAGACAATCCAGGTCAGTACACCAGCCAAGAGTTGGTGACCAAGGATCAGACGATCCTGCAAGAGATCTATGGTAAGACCAGTCGCATCAATTCTTTCCATCATCAAAGTATTAAAGACTTGGCAGATGGCTTAGAAGTGATCGCGCGAGATCCTAAAGATGGCATCATAGAAGCCGTTCAATCCACAGATGAGAGTCGTTTCCTCGGCGTTCAGTGGCACCCGGAATTGCGTTTTGACAAGAGCCCAGCAGATCGCAAGCTCTTTGAATATGTCGTGAATGACTTATAATGAGGACCAGCTTCCTTAGGAATTTTTCCTAAGGGGCTTTTTCTTTAATCTGCGTAAGAAAGACTGTAAATTGTGCCTAGGTTTTGGAAGAGGATTCGCTACAATAGAGCTAGTAGAATGAGGAGGATTAGGACATGTATCAATTTCCAAAGGATTTTTTATGGGGGAGTTCGACCTCGGGCCCTCAAACGGAGGGACGTCTAGCCCAGGATGGAAAAGGAGACAATCTCTGGGATTACTGGTATAGGATCGAGCCCAACCGCTTTTATCAAGGGCAAGGACCAGAGAAAACATCGACTTTTTATGAACACTGGGAAGAAGATCTGGCCCTCTTGTTAGAAACTGGTCACACCGCCTTTCGGACCTCTATCCAGTGGTCCCGCATTTTCCCAGAAGGACGAGGGGAGATCAACCAAGCAGGCGTTGATTTCTACCGCCGTGTCTTTGAAAAGATAAAGGAAAAAGGGATTCACCTCTTGGTCAACCTCTATCATTTTGATTTACCGATGGCTCTTCAGGAGCAAGGAGATGGTTGGGAAAATAAAGAAACCGCCTATGCATACCAAGAATATGCGCGTTTGTTTCAAGACTTATGGGGATCTGGTCGACCAGTGGATCACCTTTAATGAACCCATTGTCCCTGTGGAGTTTGGTTATTTTTATGATGCTCATTTTCCTCATAAGGTAGACGCAGCAGCAGCTGTAAAAGTAGCCTACCACACCCAGCTAGCAAGCTCTCTAGCAGTGAAGGCCTGTCACGAGGTGGATCCTAATTACCGTATCGGGATTGTGCTCAATTTGACACCAGCCTATCCTCGGAGCCAGCATCCAGAAGATGTGAAAGCTGCGCGCATTGCCGAGCTCTTTCAAGCCAAATCCTTCTTAGATCCATCTGTTCTTGGTCATTATCCTGAAGAATTGGTGGAGATCCTACGAGAGCGTGATCTCTTACCGGATTATGATCCCTTTGAATTGCGCTTGATCGAGGAAAATACGGTGGATTACCTAGGAGTTAACTATTACCAACCACTCCGTGTGGCGGCTCCTCGTTATGCTCCAAATCCAGCATCTCCCCTACTCTTTGAACAATTTTATGAACCCTATGTTATGCCAGGCCGCAAGATCAATCCCCACCGTGGTTGGGAAATCTATGAGCAAGGTTTGTATGACATTGCCCAAAATATCAAGGAAAACTATGGCAATATCGAGTGGATCCTGACAGAAAATGGAATGGGGGTTGAAGGAGAGGAAAAATTCCGCAAGGACGGAGTGATCCAAGACGACTACCGGATTGACTTTGTCAAAGACCATCTTCGTGAGCTCCACCGGGCTATTCAAGATGGTGCCAACTGTAAAGGCTATTTGATCTGGACCTTTATTGACTGTTGGTCATGGCTCAATGGCTACAAGAACCGCTATGGCTTAGTTGAGTTGGACCTCGAAAGTCAAAAACGAACCCTCAAAAAATCCGGTCATTGGTTTAAAGAACTAAGCCAAGCCAATGGATTTGAGAAGTAGACAAACTGCTCTTTTATAAGAATCAATCAACTTCTATAAAAATAAAAAATTTTATTCGTTAGAGTTATTCAACAGTGAGAAAAATGCCTAAACTATTCAGTTTCAGGCACTTTTTTTCACGGCAGAAAGTTTTTAAGATGATTTTTACTTCAATCTTAACTCTGACTTAACTAGACCAATTTTCTTGAATTTCCTAGTTGACAAACTGGAAGAAGCATTGTATACTGACTCCGCTGGTTGCTTTTTAGGTAAATTAGACTAGACCAATTTTAAAGTAACTGAGAAATCGACCATGGGTCGTTTGACTAAGTAAAGGGGAAAGTATAGCAAGGCTATATCGTAAAGACTATGTGCGGAATCGTTGGTGTTGTAGGAAATACAAATGCTACTGATATTTTGATTCAAGGACTTGAAAAACTCGAATACCGAGGCTATGACTCTGCGGGTGTGTTTCTGGCTAGTGAAGGCAAGAGCCAATTGGTAAAGGCAGTTGGCCGCATTGCAGAATTGTCGTCTAAGGCAGAAGGTGTCGAAGGAACAGCTGGGATCGGACATACCCGCTGGGCCACTCACGGAAAACCAACTGAGGACAATGCTCACCCACACCGCTCTGAAACAGGTCGCTTTGTTTTGGTCCACAATGGGGTGATTGAAAACTACCTTGAAATCAAGGAAGAATACCTAGCAGGTCACCATTTCAAGGGGCAAACAGATACAGAAATCGCAGCCCACTTGATCGGAAAATTTGCTGAAGAAGATGGCTTATCTACGCTTGAAGCTTTCAAAAAAGCCCTCCACATCATCCGTGGAGCCTATGCTTTTGCTTTGATGGATGCGGAAGATCCAAGCACCATCTATGTAGCAAAAAATAAATCACCACTCTTGATCGGTCTTGGCGATGGCTACAATATGGTCTGCTCAGATGCCATGGCTATGATTCGCGAAACCAACCAATACATGGAAATCCATGACCAAGAGTTGGTCATTGTCAAGGCTGACAGTGTTGAAGTGCAAGACTATGATGGAAACGTCAAAGAACGGGCTAGCTACACGGCTGAACTTGACCTTTCTGATATTGGAAAAGGGACTTACCCATACTATATGCTCAAAGAAATTGATGAGCAACCAACTGTCATGCGTAAGTTGATCCAAGCCTATACAGATGAATCTGGTCAAGTAGTGGTAGATCCAGCTATTATCAAGGCTGTTCAAGAAGCGGACCGCATCTATATCCTTGCGGCTGGTACCTCTTACCATGCTGGATTTGCGTCTAAAAAAATGTTAGAAGAGTTGACAGATACCCCAGTAGAACTCGGTATCTCCTCTGAGTGGGGCTACGGTATGCCACTTCTCAGCAAGAAACCACTCTTCATCTTTATCAGCCAATCTGGTGAAACAGCCGATAGCCGCCAAGTGTTGGTCAAAGCCAATGAAATGGGAATTCCAAGCTTGACAGTGACCAATGTTCCAGGTTCAACTCTTTCACGTGAAGCAGACATGACTATGTTGCTCCATGCTGGTCCTGAAATTGCGGTAGCTTCTACTAAGGCTTATACGGCTCAAATCGCAGCCCTTGCCTTTCTGGCTAAAGCTGTTGGGGAAGCCAATGGCAATGAGAAGGCCAAAGCCTTTGATTTGGTGCACGAATTGTCTATCGTTGCCCAATCGATCGAATCAACCCTTTCAGAAAAAGAAGTGATCGACGAAAAAGTTCGTGGCTTGTTGGAAACAACCCGTAATGCTTTCTATATCGGACGTGGCCAAGATTACTATGTTGCCATGGAAGCTAGTCTGAAACTAAAAGAAATTTCTTACATCCAATGTGAAGGCTTCGCTGCGGGTGAGTTGAAACACGGTACCATCGCTCTGATCGAAGAGGGTACACCGGTCATTGCCCTCTTGTCTGATCCAGTCCTAGCCAGCCACACACGTGGGAACATCCAAGAAGTGGCAGCACGTGGGGCTCATGTTTTAACCATTGCAGAAGAAAATGTCGCTAAAGAGACAGATGATTTGGTCTTGACAGCGGTTCACCCTTACCTCTCTCCAATCTCAATGGTGGTGCCAACCCAATTGATTGCCTACTTTGCAACCCTTCATCGTGGGCTAGATGTTGATAAACCACGGAACCTTGCTAAGTCTGTAACCGTTGAATAAATTTGTTTATATAGAAAAAACATCCTCGTTAGGTTTTTCCTAGCGAGGATGTTTGCTTTATTTATCAAAACCTTGCAAGGCTTTAAGACGTTCCTCTGTTTGTCCCTTGGCATCTAGTTTTTTACCTTGGTAAACAGCAGATTCCCATGATCCATACATTGGATTTGGGAAGATGATGAATTTTTCACCAAATTCTTTTTGCAATTCATCCAATTTCTTGTCGCGATCAGCTTCAGAGGTCTTAGAGAAGTCTGCAAAGTCGACCAGGTTGTCCCCGAAGAGCAAGACAAGATTGGTCTTTCTTGTACAGCTTGGCGACGGCCTTCTTTTGATTTGACGCCATCTTCTAAGAACATGAGGTGGTCACGCCCTTGAACAGGAATGCCTTCTTTTTCAAGGTTCTTAATGGTATCATCTACTTGAGAGGTTGTACGGTCTGAAATGTAGTAGATTTGAACCCCGTTTTGATCCGCATATTGAAGGAAATCTTTGGCACCTGGCACCGCTTTTGCGGCTGCTTTTTTCACCCAAACATCCCAATCTTTAGGATTGAAGGCCGTACCATCTTTGACGTTTTGAACTTGGTAAGGGCTGTTGTCTAAAACAGTTTCGTCCAAATCCAAGACGATGGAATAAGGCTTATCAGAAGGAGTTTGGAGGATCTCTTTCAAACGGTCAGTAGCGACATTGTAGCCTTGTAAATACAAAGCCTTGGTTTCTGCTGCCTTTTGGTACCAGAGAACAGACATGGTATTTTCTTGTGAGCGCTGTTGATCATAGGTCATCGTCACCTGATTTTTAGTGCTGCTTGCTTTTGTCTCTTGCGTTTTAGTGGTGTTGCTACCACAACTCGTCAGTAAAATGACAGAAGCAAGAGCAGAAACGATGGTAAAGGTGGTTTTTGTTGTTTTCATAAACCGTACACTCCTTAAAATTTTTCTATAAAAATTATACTCTTTTCAATCTTGCATGACAAGAAAGAGGAGAAGGGGATCCAGGGAATGGTAAAATGAATAGGAAGAAAGAAATGTTGATATGAAGGGCTTTTTCACCTCAATAGATGCCATTTTTAAGCTTAAAAGAAGGGATATAGTTTTCTGTTATAACCGGATCAAGAAAAGATCAAAGCGGTCCTTTTCTTCTAAAATGAAAGAATAGAGAAAGATACCCGCAAGTCCGTATTTTCAAGGACTTGCGCTTTTTTGATACCTTTTTTAATAAAGAAATTTTAAGGCCTTGATAGGGAAAATATATTAGTCAGCTACTTTTCGAGGTGATATCATGGTTACAAATTCCAGAAGGAAAGCAGTTAGTCTTTCTTTTGGAGAAAAGATGAGGAGGATTCACAGTATGAGTAAAAAAGAATTGGTTCTTCGTGCCATTCGAGGCGAAACAGTAGAGCGAATCCCTGTAGGATTTTGGCTCCATTATGTGACCCAAGAAGAAAAAGAATTGGGTCTAGACGATCCGGCTGTAGTAGAAAAAAGTATTAAGGGCCACCAACACTATGTAGAAGAAATTTCACCTGATTTTGTCAAGATCATGAGCGATGGCTTCTTCCGCTATCCGAGTGCACTTTATTCGAGAGAGATCAAATCGATCCGAGAATTGAAGGATATTCAACCGATTGGGGAGCATCATCCTTGGATTGAAAAACAAATTGAAGTGGTCAAGGAGATTCGTTCCCATTTCCATGAAGAGATTGCTTCTTTCTACAATATCTTCTCGCCCATTTCTTATTTGAAACGCTGGTTCCGTACGGACCAATCCCGTGGAGACCAAGTGATTGCAGACTTTATCAAGGAAGATCCAGAAACTTTAGCTCATGTCCTTGACGTGATTGCAGGAGACATCGCTACTTTAAGTCGCCGCTTGATCCAAGAAGCAGGTATTGAAGGGATTTACTTTTCAACCCAGCAAATTCAAGACGAGCGTGTGACAGATGAAGAATACCGTAAGTTCATTGAACCGAGCAGCATCGCTGTCCTAGAAGCAGCCAATGAAGCTGGAGGCATCAATATCCTTCATATTTGTGGTTTTGAAGGGGCCAGCAATGAAGTGGAACTCTTCAAGGATTATCCGGCTCAAGTCATTAACTGGGCGACCCATCATGAAGGCCTTAGCCTAGCCGCAGGTCGTAAACTTTTCGGTGATCGTGCCGTCTTGGGTGGCTTTGTCAATGGGAAGAAAGGTTTGCTCTACCAAGGGGAACGAGAAGCTATTGAGCAAGAAACGCGTCGCTTGGTGGCTGAAGCCGGAAGTCGTGGTTTGATCCTTGGAGCAGACTGTACCGTGCCAGATGATTTCCAATTGGAACGCTTAGATTGGGTACGTAAAGCAGCTGTATTGTAAGAAGAAAGGAGAGGGAGATGAAAAAGATCAATGTATGGTGTATCCTGGTAACCGTTTTGTTTTTGCTTCTAGGGCTGAGTAAAGCCACTCTAGCAAGCAGTCAGGGGAAAGCAAAAAAAGATCCAGATATGGCAAGACTGGAGAGAATTCCAGCCCATAGTCTCTCCCTCCTTCGCCCATCTGATCTAGCAGGAATTTTTCTTCTCGAAGATCAGTGATAAAAAAAGATGAAGAACTTGATAAAAAATATATATTAGTCAAAGCATCATTGAAGTGATAAGATAACAAACAAGAAATGAATAGAACGAGGTAAGAACATGTCAGCAAAAAGAGAATTAGTATTAAAAGCTTTTAAAGGAGAAGCGGTTGACCGTGTGCCAGTTGGGTTTTGGCATCATTTTACAACAGAAGAAGAATGGTTGAAAGGATTTTCTAATCCGGAAATTATTGAAAAAAACCTCAATGGCCATAAAAACTTCCTTCACAAGGTCAAACCAGACTTTGTCAAACTCATGAGTGATGGTTACTTTGCTTATCCAAACGCAGCCATTCACAAAGCCCTTGAAAAATATCTCTGACTTAGCAGGGATTGAACCACTTGGAGCAGATCATCCATGGATCACAGAGCAGGTAGAGCTCGTTAAAAAAATCCGTGCCGGTTTTGAAGAAGACATTGTGGCTATCTACAATATCTTTGCTCCAGTGACCTACTTTAAATGGTTGGTCGGAGAAGTTTCAGGAGGAGATGACTTGATCGCAAACTTCATCGATCAAGATGCAGCAACTCTTAAAAAAGTATTGGATACGATTGGCCAAGATATTGCAAGTTTGAGCCAACGAATCATTAAAGAAGCAGGAGTAGACGGGATCTACCTCAGTGTTCAAAGTATCCAAGATGCGCGGGTTACACAAGAAGTTTATAAAAACATTATTGCACCGAGTGAACTCCATGTCTTAGAGGTAGCTAATGAAGCCGGTGGCGTAAATATCCTTCATATCTGTGGTTACGAAGGAGCTCGCAATGATATCCATCTCTTCACAGACTACCCAGCCCAAGTCATTAACTGGGCAGTCGGACCAGAAGGAATCAGCCTAGCAGAAGGACGCGAAATCTTTGGTGGACGCACGGTTCTTGGTGGTTTTGAAAATGGCAAAAATGGTCTTCTCTACACAGGAGACAAGGCTGCGATTCAAGCAGAAACCAAACGCATCATCGCAGAAACAGGAACGACAGGATTGGTCATTGGTGCCGATTGTACCATTCCAAGTGACATTGATGAAGAACGAATCGAATGGGTTCGTGAAGCTGCAGCAGAATAAGGAAAATAGAAAGAGGGAGAACAGAGTATGAGTAAAAAAACATGGATTATCGGTGGGGTGGCAGTTCTTGCCATTGCAGGTGCAACTATTCTTGGACGGAGCTTGAACCATGCAAACGACAGCAAAGGCTCAACAGGATCGAACAAGGTAACAACCTTGAAAGTAGCCCACACTCAAAACTATGTACCGTATGATTTCGTTGATGAAAAAGGAGAATCAGATGGCTATGAAGTAGCTGTGCTCAAAGCCATTGATGAAAAACTACCAGACTACAAGTTTGAGTACACTGGAACAAGTGATGACGATCTCTTGATCGGTCTAGAATCTGGTAAATACGATATCGGAACCAAAGGAGCTTGGTATACCGAAGAACGTGCCAAGAAATTTATCATTCCAAAAGAACCAATCGGAGCAAGTATCATCGGATTTACCGTTCGGAAAGAAGATGCGAATAAATACAAGAATATCGATGACTTCGCTAAAGAAAAAGGAAAATTGGTTCCAATTTCACCACAAAATGCGCAGTGGAATGTTATTAAAGAATACAATGAAAAGCATAAAGACCAACAAATCGAATTAACAGCTGCGGAATCTTTCAAAGTCGCAGATGCCTATGCTTGGGTTCTTGAAGGACGTTACGATGCCTTCTTTGACATCAAACTTTCCTTTGAAAAAGCTGTCACAGATAAAGATGGTTCTTACCACCAATATGCGGACAAACTGAGCTGGTTTGCCTACAAAGGAATTCCAACTTACCCATTGATCCATAAGGATAAGAAAAACGAAAAATTTGCGGAAGCATACAGCAAGGCTATCAAAGAATTAGAAAAAGATGGCACACTTGCTAAATTGTCGAAAAAATATTTCGGTGAAGATGTCTTCAGTTATGTAGATAAAGAGAAATAAGATGGAACTGGGTGCGCATAGCCCCAGCTTCCTTATTTCTATACGGATACAGAAAGGAAAAGAAACATGGTCTCATACGACATTTCCAAGGTCTGGTCATTTCTTCCAACCTTGGTCCAAGCTCTACCAGCGACCCTAGCTTTGATGGTGTTAACGACGCTTCTTGGTTCGGCATTTGGCTTAGTTTTGACCTGGGCACAAGTATCAGAAGATAAGGTAGGAGCGGGTCTAGCCAAAGGCTATGTCTTTACCTTGCGTTGTACCCCCTCCGATTGTCTTGCTCTTTTTGGTCTTTTATGGACTGCCCCAATTTTTGAACTGGTGGTTGGGCATTGACATTGACCACTGGTCCAAGTTTGTCTTTGTCCTGGTTGCCATGTTTCTTCTCTTTGCCGCTATGATCTCTGAGGTCTTCAAGGCAGCCTATTTGGCCATTCCAAAAGGTCAGATGGAAGCGGGCTTGAGTATCGGCTTGACGCCAGCTCAAACCATTTGGCGGATTGTCCTTCCCCAAGCCTTTCGCGTGGCTCTTCCAAATATGACGACTGCCATCTTGAACCTCATGCGCGATGCCGCTTTGGCTTATACCATTGGCTTTATCGATATCATGGGAGCAGGCAACAACTTGATCAGCCGCAATCTTGGGAATTATTCCCTCGAAACGTATACAGCTGTAGCAGTAATCTACTGGGGAATTGCCCTTGTGATCTCCTTCTCCGCTCAACTCCTTGAGAAACGACTCAGTGTAACAGAAAGGTAGCTTATGGATTTCAATTTTATTAGTAAAGCATTTCTAGCCACCTTGGGTGGTGTTCCAGTGACCCTTCTGATCATGGTCGTATCGATTCTCTTGAGTTTTTTTCCGGCCCTCTTTTTAGCACTCGGTCAGATTTATAAGGTCAAAGGTGTTCGCAGTTTCTCAGTGATTTACTTAGCCTTTATCCGCGCGACGCCTCCGATTCTCTTGATTCTCTTCTTTTATAGTCTCTTTCCCAGCCTCTTAAATAGCTTTTTTAAGAGTATTGGCAGTCACTTTAATGTCTTTGAGATCAATCCCATTTACTATGCCTTTATCATCTTTAGCTTGATGACAACAGGGAGTCTGGCTGAAATTCTCCGGTCAGCCATTCTGACGGTGGATAAGGGCCAGCTAGAAGCAGCGCAAGCCATTGGTTTGACCAATCGCCAAGCCTATATCCGCATTGTTTTTCCACAAGCCTTGCGTTCAGCCCTTCCCAATTTGTGTAACTTGGTTATCAACTTGGTCAAAGGAACCTCCCTTGTCTTTGTCATGACCATCAAGGATATCACCGCCATTGCCAAGGTCGAAGCCTCTTATGGCTATCAATATTTTGAATCCTATCTAGTGATTTTTATTCTTTATATTGTCATTTGTGGGGTGATTCAGTGGGGATTCAATCACTTAGAAAAACGCCTGACACTCGCATAGAAGAAGGAGAAATAAGAAGATGTTAGAAGTAGAACACGTATCGAAAAAATTTAAGGACCACCAGGTCCTGGTAGATGTTAATCTCAAGGTCAACCAAGGGGATGTGGTCGTTATTTTGGGGCCATCTGGATCAGGAAAAACAACCTTCCTTCGTTGCCTTAACCACTTGGAAAAGGCAGATACAGGGCACCTCACCCTAGGTGGAAAAGAGTATGACCTCTCAAAACTCAGCAAAAAAGAGATTCTAGAAATCCGCCAAAAGACAGCCTTTGTCTTCCAGCATTACAATCTCTTTGCCAACAAAACAGCGCTTGAAAATATCTTAGAAGGCCTGGTTGTAGCCCGTAAGATTCCAAAAGAAGAAGCCATCCAACGGGCAGAATCAGCCCTTGAAAAAGTTGGTCTCCTCGCTTATAAGGATTACTATCCTTCTCAATTGTCAGGGGGCCAGCAGCAGCGGATCGGAATCGCGCGTGCCATTGCAGTGAAACCAGACGTGATCTTGCTAGACGAGCCGACTTCAGCGCTAGACCCAGAGTTGGTCGGTGACGTCTTAGATGTCATGAAGCAATTGGCCCAAGAAGGAGTGACCATGGTTGTCGTAACCCATGAGATGGGCTTTGCGCGTGATGTGGCCAACCACGTTATCTTTATGGATGGTGGACACATCATCGAAGAAAACGAACCCCATGAATTCTTCAACAGTCCAAAAGAAGAACGAACCAAACAATTCCTTTCACGGATTTTATCCGATGCCACTTATAGCGTCGAATATATGATTTAACAGGAGACACACCCAGTAAGGGTGTGTTTTTTAGGATCTGGAAAAAATTTTTAAAAATTGGCTCATTTTTTAAAAAACATTACGAATAATATAAGTGAGAGGGAACATATGACTGATAAAAAACAACGATTAATGCTACTATTTTTACTGACTTTGTTTCTAGGAGGTTGCAGTCTTTTTACGGATAAAGCTGCTGAGAGAAGGGAAATGATTCAGATCGCAGAAAGCACGAAAATGGAGCGAGCGATAAAACACTTGTTAATCAGTATCGATCCTAAAGCTTTCACTTCAGAAGGGGTCATTCACTCCTATACCCTGATAAAAGGTGAATTGGAATACAATCCAATGGGAGGGATGAATGTCTCTCTCGTTATCAATGGCGATAAAAAGTTAACGATCAATACGACTGTTCAAATGGAAGATTCAGGAAAGTTCAAAGTAGCTTGTTATGGTATTTCAGCAAGATTAGATGATCTGTTAAGTAAAGCAGAAGAGGCTGGGAAATAAACTCATTTAGTGGAGTCGTTCATGGAAGTATCAAAGGAAAATAAGAAAACTAAAATAAGATGGACGTTATGGTTATTGCTAACCGCTTTGTGTCTAGGAGGATGTAGTCTTATTACTAGACGATCAGAGCAACGAAGAGAAATGCTAGAGATTGCAGAGAGTAAGCAATCAAAAAGCGTTCTTGAAAATATATTGAGACAAGAAGATCCCCATGCCTTGACAGCAGAGGGAATTGTGAAGTCATATAAAATTAATACCCACCGGCTGAGATATCACCCTATGGGAGGATTGACGGTAGAAATGGTGATTAACGAGGATAAGAATTTAACCATTACGACAACTCTAACCAAGGAGGCTGGTGGGCATCTGGAACAGAATGGAGTAGTCATTTCAGGGGAATTATCCAAGAAATTAGTAAATGCTAAATAAGGACTTGCTAGAGAATGAAAAAAAGATACAGCTTGGTTGTGATCATGATTCTATTGAGCCTACTTCTAGGTGGCTGTAGTCTCATGACAGACCAATCCACTGAAAAACAAGAAATGATTCAAATCGCAGAGAGTCAGAAGATGAAAGTGGCAATTGAAAGCTATTTAAAAAATCTGGATCCAGAGGCATTAACTCCAAATGGGAAAATAAAGTCTTATAGAATTTTAAAAGATAAATTAAAATATAATCCAATGGAAGGAATTATTGTCGAAATTGTCATTAATAGGGATGATCGGTTGACGATTGATATGACGGTCGTAGAAGAGGATTCAGGAGAATATCTTGTTGCCACATCAGGAACGCCTAAAGAATTAACGAAATTAATAGAAAGAGACAAGCAATAGCAACCTCATCTATTTTATAGAATTTATTGATTGGGCCAAGTATGTTACATCAATATGTAGTGCTTGTAACCTTTTGGCAATGTTTTTTAACAAAAGTAACATTTCAGACGTTGATGGAATTTTGTATAATAAATTTTAAGAAAACTAGAGAAAGAAATGGGAAGAAGATGAAAAAAAGTAAATTAATTGTGTTGATAATGATAGTATTTAGCTTGAGCTTAGGAGGCTGTAGCTTTTTTAATGGACAATCTGCCAAAAAACAAGAAATGATTCAAATCGCAGAGAGTCAAAAGATGAAGGTGGCGATTGAAATATGTTAAAGGATATTGATCCTGAAGCATTAACTCCACAGGGGAAAATACACTCGTATAAAATCTTGGAAAATCAATTGGAATACAATCCAATGGGTGGGATGAATGTATACTTGGAAGTCAATAATGATGAAAAACTAACTATTGATACTACTGTTCATATGGAAGATTCGGGAGAATTTGAGGCTGGAAGTTATGGTATTTCTGCAGAGTTAAGTCGTTTACTGAGGGGAGATGAATATGGTAAATAACACAAATTTTTCAGACAGACAGCATGTAGAAGCAGCATTAATTGAATATAGATCATTAAAATTAGGAAAAAATCAAAAAATTAAAGAAGGTAGTGAATATGTTGGCAATGTTTCTCACATCTATGATAGTGTAAATGGCAATGAGGAGCAGGTCTTCGTACTAACGGATAGTGGCAAGGGTGTTGAACAAGATCCAGTTCCCTATTCTGCTTCAGATGATGCGCGCGCCCAGATCCATGACGTGACAGTTTTGATGAAGGGATCTGAAACTGAAACAAGTACACAAAAATTACTCCATGATACATTTACAGATTGGGTAAAGACAGATTTGCCAGCAGCTTCCAATATTTTGAACCCTGGTGGTGCGAGCGAGTATGCAACCGAATATGCGAAGAATTATGCGCGTGATAAGGCTAAAGATAGTTTTAACAATGCTGTAGAAGCTTTCGAAGATGCAATTATTCCTACATCTGTTAATCTTCCACCGGAGGCCACTCCCGTTGGTAGGTTCATACAAAAAGCGATGGACAATCCTGTCAGCAATTTCGTACAGGAAAAAGCATCAGATATGGTCGGCTTTTTTGCAGAAAGAACAGCCGAAGAACAGGTTAAATTTCCTGCTTTAATGGGAGCTGCTTTTTTAAAAAAATACAATGATGAAAATGGGACTTTCCCGCCTCCGCAATTTAAAAGATGCTGCAGCTCATTTGAAAGAGGTGATCCGAAAAATACCCTAATGCCAAGATCGATCTATACGGTCACTCTCTGGGGTCTATGAATATTCAGTATGCTCTTGCCTGCTTGACGGAAGAGGAAGCTTCTCATATTGGGACTGTCCATTTATATAATGGCCCTAATGCCTATCCCATCTTAACACCCGAGCAAAAAAAGCGCGTATAGATTCGCTGAAGTACAAAAATCTACAACCACATCGACCATAAAGATTTGGTTAGCCTGGGCTATCAGGATTCTGGAAGCAAGGAATCCAGTGGGATTGTCAAGCACCTCAAAAACTAATGATTTAAAAAAATACTGGCCTGCAGCACATGATGCATGGTTATATCTATGATAAGGATGGGAATTTGGTTCTTGAAAAAGGGAACGGAAGCCATCACTCGGAAGGAAATCATTGAAGAGAGGATGAAGGTTTACTATCGCCTAAAGGATAAATTACAAAAAACAGGTGGTGGACTGAGTTCAAGTGAACGGATTTATCTTGATGCTTTGCAGGCGCGCTTGGCTTCTGATGAGCTGATTCGAGTAGTGGATGAAGGGCTGGAGCAAGCTCAGAAATCTAAGGTACAACTGGATACGGATTTAGAAGCTTTGGAGAAAGTATTACAGACCGTTCCGAAAGGCTTCATTCTCAATCTTGCCGAAGTAGAGGAGGCTTATGCACAGGCTGGTGCAACAAGGCAAACAGTTGTCACTGAAGTAAGAGAAAGGTTTGACAATCGTTTGGCTGCATATCAGTCCTTATCAAATAAATTTCATACTTTAAACGAGCAAGTGAATGCAGGAATTGAGCTCTTAAAAGCAAAAGATCAAGAAATAGCAGGAGAAATGAACCAGTGGGAACAACTAGCTTATTAATTTCATCTACTCTTTCGAAAAAGGAAAAGAAACTAGATCACTTGGAAAGAGAGTTTCAAAAAGCGCGCTTGGAGCTAGATGAAAAGCGTTGCCTAGTGGAAAGAAAACAGCAGCTCTTCACCCAGATGCTGGAAGAAGAATATGCGATGGCAGCTTCCTTTTTACAAAAGCAGGCGGTTGATGTCAGTTGTGGATGGGAGTCCCTCCATCGCTGTATCGAAGAGTATGATCTCGAAGCTAGAGAAGCTGCACAAGTAGCCTTAAAACAGATCGAAATCGAGGAAGAGAATTTATGGCAATTCTACCGGAAAGATAGACGTCAACTGGAAGAGGAGTTTGCACAAGATAAAGTTTCATAGTATAGAAGAGGAGGAAGTATGGGTGATAATCCAGTTAAAGATTTTTTTGATTTAGATATGAAAGATAAGATGAGGATCATCGAAAGTCGAAAGAAACTTGAAAAAGATTTAATCCGGGTTGTCTATGCGCCCGTTTTATTGACCTGCAAAGCAGGAGTTGAGAAGCGTTACAATGATGGATTGACTGCGATTACAACAGTAGCCGAAGCAGAAGTCCAGGTAGTTGGAAAACAACTGGATCAGTCCATGGTGGGTCAATTTGCTAAAAATGTACAGACGGCTATTCAAGAAAAAGCTGGCAAATTTAAATCTATCTAGCCAAGTACTTCTATTTAAATGTGGAATCTGGAGTGACATCCAGATTTTTTTAATAAATTTAAAAAAATTATGTAAAAAAAGTGTTGACAAAGAAATCAGTCTGCGTTATAATAATTTATGTAAACAAAAAGAGGTTGGGAAAAACCTACTGGTTTACAAGATCAATAGTGGAAAGGAGATGGTGGTATGCTATTTCCAGAATTAAGACAACTAATTGATAAAAAGGAAAAAAATAGAAACTGTTAGCCTGTAGGGCTATTATTAAATAAATAAATTAAAATTATGTAAACAATCGAACAGCAGCCAAATGGTCTGCTAATTTTCAAGAATGAATTAAAAATTATGTAAATTAGAGGTATACAATATGAATAACAACTTTAACAATATGGATGATCTTTTCAATCAACTAATGGGAAATATGGGTGGTTTTCGTTCTGAAAGCCGTCGCTACATGATCAACGGTCGTGAAGTGACACCAGAAGAATTTGCTATCTACCGTCAAACTGGTCAACTTCCAAATGAAGGAAGCGAGCAAGTGCAACACCATCAAGGTAAAGGAATGAAACAAGATGGGATCCTTGCAAAACTTGGTCGTAACTTGACCGAAGAAGCTCGTGAAGGAAAATTGGATCCAGTCATCGGACGTAATAAAGAAATTCAAGAAACTGCTGAAATCTTGTCTCGTCGTACCAAGAACAACCCTGTCCTTGTAGGGGATGCCGGTGTTGGTAAAACAGCAGTTGTAGAAGGTTTGGCACAAGCTATTGTGAACGGGGATGTTCCAGCTGCTATCAAGAACAAAGAAATCATCTCAATTGATATTTCTGGTCTAGAAGCTGGTACGCAATACCGTGGTAGCTTTGAAGAAAATATTCAAAATCTGATCCAAGAAGTCAAAGCTATGGGAAATGTCATTCTCTTCTTTGATGAAATCCATCAAATCCTTGGTGCAGGTAGCACAGGTGATGGTCAAGGATCTAAAGGTCTTGCGGATATCATTAAACCTGCTCTTTCACGTGGGGAATTGACAGTCATTGGGGCAACTACTCAAGATGAATACCGTAACACCATCTTGAAGAATGCGGCTCTTGCTCGTCGTTTCAACGAAGTGAAAGTCAATGCTCCTTCTGCTGAAGATACTTTCAAGATTCTCCAAGGGATCCGTGATCTTTATGAAAAACACCACAATGTCATCTTGCCAGATGAAGTTTTGAAGGCAGCAGTTGATTATTCAATCCAATACATTCCACAACGTAGCTTGCCTGATAAGGCCATTGACTTGGTCGATGTGACAGCTGCTCACTTGGCAGCCCAACATCCAGTAACAGATGTCCATGCTGTGGAACATGAAATTGAAGAAGAAAAAACCAAACAAGAAGAAGCTGCTGCTAAAGAAGATTACGAAGTAGCTTTGAAAGCAAAAGTTCGTATCGAAGAACTTGAAAAGAAATTGCCAACCACACAGAAGACCATAAGGTAACAGCAACAATCAACGATGTGGCTGAATCTGTAGAACGGATGACGGGTATTCCAGTTTCTCAAATGGGTGCAACCGATATCGAACGTTTGAAAGATATGGGTCACCGTTTGCAAACTAAGGTTATCGGTCAAGATAAAGCCGTTGAAGCAGTGGCACGTGCTATCCGTCGGAACCGTGCAGGATTTGACGAAGGTAACCGTCCAATCGGTAGCTTCCTCTTTGTAGGTCCTACTGGTGTCGGTAAGACTGAGTTGGCTAAACAATTGGCTCTTGATATGTTCGGAACCAAAGATGCGATCATCCGTTTGGACATGTCAGAATACAGCGACCGTACAGCCGTTTCTAAATTGATTGGTACGACAGCTGGTTATGTTGGATATGATGACAATAGCAATACCTTAACAGAACGTGTTCGCCGTAACCCATACTCAATCGTTCTTCTTGACGAAATTGAAAAGGCGGATCCTCAAGTGATCACCCTTCTCCTTCAAGTCTTGGATGATGGTCGTTTGACAGATGGTCAAGGGAACACGGTCAACTTCAAGAACACTGTGATTATCGCTACTTCAAACGCTGGCTTTGGTTACGAAGCCAACTTGACAGAAGATGCGGATAAACCAGAACTCATGGATCGTTTGAAACCTTACTTCCGTCCAGAATTCCTCAATCGTTTCAACGCTGTCATTGAATTCTCACACTTGAGCAAGGAAGACCTTTCTAAGATTGTCGATTTGATGTTGGTAGATGTCAATAAGACCCTTTCTAAGAAGGAAATCGATTTGGCAGTGAGCGATGCAGCCAAAGAATATATGACTGAAGAAGGTTATGATGAAGTGATGGGTGTTCGTCCACTCCGTCGGGTAGTTGAACAACAAATCCGTGACAAAGTCACAGACTTCCACTTGGATAATTTGGATGCCAAACATCTTGAAGCTGACATGGAAGATGGTGTACTTGTGATCAGAGAAAAAGATACCAAGAAAGAAGAAAATACGGATAAAGAAGCAGAATAACTTCTGACAGTGATAGAAAAAATGGGGACTGCTATAATATAGCAGTCTTTATTTTTTCTTCCCACCCGGGGGAAATTATTCGCCTGATAGAATCGAAAACACCAAAAATGTGCAAAAAAATATTAATAATTAGGGAAAATCATAGGAATTAAGCAAATTTATTAATAAATAAAGAAAATAAGTATATAATCTATAAAGTAAAAAAATTTGAGGAATGGAAGTATGATGAACAATACAATTGATATCTACTCAACTCCCGAATACAAAAAGGTTGAAGCTGTTGTTCAGTTGATGGTAGATGGTCGTTTAACGAGCTACCGTGTTGCAACTGAAACCAATATCAGCAAAATGAGCTTAGCGACTTTGACCAAGGGAACGAGTAAAATTAAAAATATTACCTATCAAACAGCCTTGGCCTTGATTGATTGGTATGATGAGAATCATGAAAAGTATGGCATTGAGATTGACTAGTCAGTAGCCCACTTTTCGTGGTTTTTTTTTCTTTTTCATCAAAACTTGCCTCCTCTTTGAGGCTGGAGTCTGATTTGCTTGAAGAGGATGGGAAAACTTGAAAAGACAGGCAAAATTTGATATAGTATAGCATATATGAAAATTAAAGGAGAAACATATGCAAGGCGGAAGTTTGCTAATTATGCTCGTTCTTATGGTCGGTTTGATGTACTTCATGAGCCGTAGCCAAAAGAAACAGTACCAAAAACGGATGGAAAGTTTGAATAAACTTCAAAAAGGAAATGAAGTCATCACGATTGGTGGCTTGTACGGAACTATTGATGAAGTCGATACAGAACGCAAGACGGTTGTCTTGGATGTTGATGGTGTCTACCTGACCTTTGAATTAGGAGCGATCAAAACAGTTCTTCCTGTATCAGAAGGAATCTCAGCCACTGCTACAGAAGGTGCTAGCTCAGATGCCGATTCAGCCATCGAAGAATAATTATCAAAGAAGAGGCAAAGGCCTCTTTTTTGATGGGCAAATAGGACGATGTGATGAAAGAAAGTACTGCTGGTTCAAAATAGAGGCCATAGTCCCTATTTTATGGGGATTTATGGTATAATGAAGCGATAAATATTGAAATAGGTAGAAAAACATGTTTCGTTTTAAGAAGAAAGAAAAAATCGAGATTCCTTTAGAAGTCCCGAAACACATTGGGATCATTATGGATGGCAATGGTCGCTGGGCGAAAAAGCGGATGCAACCGCGTGTCTTTGGTCATAAAGCAGGGATGGAAGCTCTCCAAGAAGTGACAATTGCAGCGAAAAATATGGGGGTTCAGGTCTTGACAGTCTATGCCTTTTCTACGGAAAATTGGGCACGCCCTGAAGATGAAGTTAAGTTTATCATGCACTTGCCAGTTGAGTTTTATGATCGCTTCGTTCCCGAATTGCATCGCAATAATGTCAAGATTCAAATGATCGGTGATACCAAGAAATTACCCAAAGAAACCTTAGAGGCTTTGGAAAGAGCAGAAGCGATGACTCACCTCAATACTGGCTTGATTCTGAATTTCGCACTCAATTATGGTGGACGTGCAGAGATCACTCAGGCTGTGAAGCAAATCGCCCAAGAAGTCTTGGATGCGAAGTTCAGTCCAGAAGATATTACAGAAGAAGTGATCGCAGATTATCTCTACACCGAAAGTTTGCCACGTATTCTAAGGGATCCGGATTTGATTATCCGTACAAGTGGGGAGATCCGTTTGAGTAACTTTCTTCCTTGGCAGGCTGCTTACAGTGAGTTGTATTTCACGGATGTGATGTGGCCCGATTTTGGAGAAGAGGCACTAAGAAGTGCCGTAGTAGAATATAGCCATCGCCACCGGAGATTTGGCGGTGTTTAGGAGAAGATGATGACGAAAGATTTACAAAAACGTGTGATTTTTGGAGGGATTGCCCTACTCTTTTTCATTCCAACAGTAATGGTTGGAGGGGGTGTTCTTCCAGATTGTAATTGGTTTGATTGCTATGCTAGGTGTTCATGAACTGCTCAAGATGAAAGGGCTTGAAACAGCGACCTTTGAAGGTGCGCTCGCCATGTTAGCGGCCTTTGTTTTGACCTTACCGATCGAGGACTACCTTCCTTACCTTCCAGCAGATGGCAATATGATTGCTTACGGTTTAATCGTCTTGACTCTAATGGGAACAACTGTTCTCGCTCAGAATTACAATTATGAGGATGTGGTCTATCCCATTGCTTCCAGCTTTTATGTTGGACTTGGTTTCCATTCCTTAGTAGATGCTCGAATTGCTGGTATCGACAAGGTTCTTTTAGCCCTCTTTATAGTCTGGGCTACTGATTCAGGCGCCTACCTTGTGGGAAGTCAGTTTGGGAAACGTAAGCTCATGCCTACGGTTTCTCCCAATAAAACGGTGGAAGGTAGCCTAGGTGGAATCCTATCTGCAGTTGTTGTGACCGTTCTTTTTATGATCATTGATCGCTCTGTAGCGGGTGGACATGGTTTTTTTGCCATGATCTTCTTTACTATCCTTTTTAGTATTGCAGGTCAATTTGGCGACCTCGTAGAGAGTGCGATTAAACGCCACTTCGGTGTCAAGGATTCTGGGAAATTTATTCCAGGACATGGCGGTGTTCTAGACCGCTTTGATAGTTTGATTTTTGTCTTTCCCTTGATGCATTTCTTGGGCTTGTTCTAAGACAGAAGAGATAGAAAGGAAACCACGTATAGAACGATGCAGTTTATTGCCTTTATAGTTATTTTTGGAGTGATCGTTCTCGTTCACGAGTTTGGTCATTTCTATTTTGCAAAAAAATCGGGCATCCTAGTGCGAGAATTCTCGATCGGGATGGGACCAAATCTTTGCCCATATTGGTCAAGATGGAACAGCTTATACCATTCGCATTCTACCTTTAGGTGGCTATGTTCGTATGGCTGGCTGGGGTGAGGATACAACTGAGATTAAAACCGGAACGCCTGTCAGCTTGACAGTAAATGAAGCTGGTAAGGTCGTCCGGATCAATCTTTCTGGAAAGAATCTGGATCAGACAGCCCTTCCCATGAATGTTACCCAGTTTGACTTTGAAGACAAACTGGAAATTACGGGCTTGGTTCTCGATGAGACTAAGACCTATAGTGTTGATCATGATGCGACTATCGTTGAAGAAGATGGGACAGAAGTGCGGATTGCACCGAGAGATGTTCAGTATCAGAATGCCAGCATTTGGGGACGATTAATCACCAACTTTGCGGGTCCTATGAACAACTTTATCCTCAGTATTGTCGTCTACTCACTTTTAGCCTTTATGCGCGGTGGTGCGATTGACTACTACAGCAACAATGTTCAGGTGGCACCCGATGGGGCGCTTGCTAAGGTCGGTGTCAAAAGCACTGTTCAGATCCTTCAAGTCAACAACGATACCGTCAGCAACTGGGATGAACTGACAGATGCTGTCGAGAAGGCAACCAAGGACAGCAAGACGACTCCTGAATTGACCCTGAAAGTCAAGACAGACGGCCAAGAAAAAGAAGTCAAAGTGAAGCCAACCAAGTCAGGGGATCGTTACTATCTGGGTGTGACAAACGGCCTCAAGACAGGATTTGTAGATAAACTCTTGTCTGGTTTTACAGATACCTGGAATACAGCGACACGGATTTTGGGAGCTTTGAAAGATATTATTTTCCACTTTAGTCTCAATAAACTGGGTGGTCCGGTTGCCATCTACAATGCCAGCTCACAAGCTGCTCAATTAGGGATTCCGGCAGTGTTATCTCTTATGGCCATGCTCTCTATTAATATTGGCATCTTCAATCTAATCCCGATTCCGGCTTTGGATGGCGGGAAAATCTTGATCAATTTGATCGAAGTGGTTCGGAGAAAACCACTAAACAAGAAGTAGAAACCTATATGACACTTGCAGGTGTAGCTGTAATGGTTATTTTGATGATTGCTGTCACCTGGAATGATATTATGAAATTATTTTTGAAATAGAAAAGGATATTGTCCATGAAACAAAGTAAAATGTTGATTCCAACGCTTCGCGAAATGCCAAGCGATGCCCAAGTCATTAGCCATGCTTTGATGTTGCGTGCAGGTTATGTTCGCCAAGTATCAGCTGGTGTCTATTCTTATCTGCCATTAGCAAATCGCGTGATTGAAAAAGCAAAAGGCATCATGCGCCAAGAATTCGAAAAAATTGGAGCAGTAGAAATGCTAGCTCCAGCCCTTTTGAGTGCGGATCTCTGGCGTGAATCTGGTCGTTACGAAACTTACGGGGAAGACCTCTATAAGTTGAAAAACCGTGAAGGCTCTGACTTTATCTTAGGTCCAACTCATGAAGAAACCTTTACCGCTATTGTGCGCGACTCGGTAAAATCTTACAAGCAATTGCCATTGAATCTCTACCAAATTCAACCCAAATACCGCGATGAAAAACGCCCACGGAACGGTCTTCTTCGGACCCGTGAGTTCATCATGAAAGATGGTTACAGTTTCCATGCTAACTATGATAGTTTGGATGTTACTTATGACGAATACAAGGCGGCTTATGAGCGTATCTTTACCCGTAGTGGAATCGACTTCAAGGCTATTATCGGAGATGGTGGTGCCATGGGTGGAAAGATAGCCAAGAGTTCATGGCTGTAACACCTGCTCGTACAGACTTAGATCGTTGGGTGGTTCTAGACAAATCCGTACCTTCGTTTGATGAGATCCCAGCAGAAGTCCAAGAGGAAATTAAAGCAGAATTGCTTAAATGGATGGTTTCTGGGGAAGATACGATTGCTTATTCAAGCGAATCAACCTATGCTGCGAACTTGGAAATGGCTACCAATGAGTACAAGCCAAGCAACCGAGTTGTGTCTGAAGAAGAAGTCAAACGCGTGGAAACACCAGGTGTTAAATCTATTGATGAAGTAGCAAATTTCTTGAATGTTTCAGAAAGTGCAACGATCAAGACCTTGGTCTACATTGCGGACGGTGAGCCTGTAGTAGCTCTACTTGTTGGAAATGATCAGCTTAATGAAGTGAAGTTGAAAAATTACCTTGGAGCTGATTTCTTTGAACCTGCAACAGAAGTGGAAGTGAAAGAATTATTGGGAGCAGATTTTGGCTCTCTTGGTCCAGTAGATCTCCCTGAAAATGTCAAGATTATCGCAGACCGCAAGGTTCAAGATAGTCGCAATGCAGTAGTCGGTGCCAATGAAACAGGCTACCACTTGACTGGTGTCAACCCAGGACGTGATTTTACTGCGGAATACGTCGATATCCGTGAAGTTCGTGAAGGTGAAATCTCACCGGATGGTAAAGGCGTCTTGAAATTTGCACGAGGGATCGAGATCGGTCACATTTTCAAACTCGGCACACGCTACTCAGCTAGCATGGGAGCAGATGTCTTGGACGAAAACGGCCGTGCAGTTCCAATCATCATGGGTTGCTACGGTATCGGTGTGAGTCGTCTTCTTTCAGCGGTTATGGAACAACATGCACGCCTCTTTGTCAATAAGACACCAAAAGGGGAATACCGTTACGCTTGGGGGATTAACTTCCCTAAAGAATTGGCGCCATTTGATGTGCATTTGATTCCAGTCAATGTCAAGGATGAAGCGAGCCTTGCTTTGACCAATCAGATCGAAGAAAGCTTAGTCAATAAAGGCTACGAAGTCTTGGTGGATGACCGAAATGAACGGGCTGGTGTCAAATTCAGCGATAGCGATTTGATTGGACTTCCAATCCGCGTAACAGTTGGTAAAAAAGCAGCTGAAGGCATCGTTGAAGTGAAAATCAAAGCAACAGGAGATACCATCGAAGTTCATGCGGATAATCTCCTTGAAACCCTTCAATCTTGAACAAATAAGAAAAAGCTTTCTGAGCCTTAACCATGTGTTAAAGAAATGCTCAGAGAGTTTTTTTTATGGCCAACACTACAACGGTAAGGGGTATGGATGAGATAGAGATGAGTAGAATATTTTTTCATAGAGATTTCTTGTAGATGTAGAATTGTCTTGGTGCTAGAATAAAGGGGATTTTCTATACTGATCTCCTCGTATGATATAAACTTCTGAAAACAAAATTGGGAATTTATACAAAAAAATCTAATACTACTCAAAGCGTAAGTATAAAATCGACATTTACGCTCTATGTGTTGAGTTAATATATAGAAAAAAATACATCTCTTTCACACAATCAAATTGTTACTAATTAAAGACTATTGGGGCAGGCTTTTTTTGAATATATGTTACATTTTTGTTACAAAAAAATTACATTGCTGTAACAAAGTTACAATGTTTTATCAGTTTGCCCTATAATATTGACATTCTCACAATATTTCATTAAGATATTTTTAAGTAAATAATACTGGGAGAGGAAAAAAAGGGAAAAATATACAGTTGTCTGGAATTTCACTAATTCATTCTAATGTATTGTTTATGAAAAAAATATAAGGGTATCAGCCCAAAAAGGAGAAAAAAATATGGCTCAAATTAAATTAACTCCAGAAGATCTACGTGCTTCAGCACAACGCTATGCACAAGGTTCTCAAGAGATCGATCAAATCCTTACTACTTTGACTCATGAACAACAGGTCATCGATGCAAACTGGGATGGATCTGCATTTGATAGCTTTGAAGCACAATTCAACGAATTGTCTCCAAAAGATCAAACAATTCGCTCAATTGTTGGAAGACATCAATGGTCAATTGATTAAAGTTGCTGATATCGTTGAACAAACTGACCAAGATATCGCTGCACAAATCCATTAAGATAGTCTTGGAGGTGATCTTACTTCTCGTAGGGTAGATCACCCTTTTGTCTTTTGATATATAGAAAAATAGGGGTTAGGTCCACCCATCCCTAACCCCTATTTTGTATTTATGATTAGAAAAAGGAAAAGGTATGGAAGTTAAAAATAAAAAATGGTTAAAATACATTGGTCAGAGTGCTGTTGTTCTCCTTTTGATGGGGGCTGTGGTCGGTCTCTATACGACTGTTCAAAAGGATCAAAAACAAAATGAAGCAAAAACTGTACAGACAACAGAAAACACCAAGCTCAATATTGCAGTTGTCAATGAAGACCAAGCGGTTAAGCTAAATGGTAAAGAATACAATCTTGGTGCCAGTTATGTAAAAAATATCGAGCGAGATAATTCACAAAGCTGGTCTGTACTGCCACGTGGAGCTGCTGAATCTGGTCTTGCAGATGGGAAATACCAATTGATGATCGTTATTCCAAGTGACTTTTCAGAGAAAGTTCTTGAAGTGAATGCAGTCAACGCGGAAAAGACTACAGTCACTTATAAGGTCAATGCTGCTGGAAATTCACAGGTTGAAAATGAAGCAAATAAAGTAGCCAAGGATATTGTTTCGGACTTGAGAAGCCAGTTGGTAGATATGTATATGGTCAGCATTTTGAGCAACCTTTATACAGCTCAGAAAAATGTGGAGACGAGTAACAAAATTCAGTCAACGAATATTGGTTCTTATCGTAGCAATTTGTTGGACTCAGCTTTGGATTCGAAGAATATTTTCCCGAGTCTCTATAGCTTGTCTACGTCATCGGTGGAATCCAATAATGCCTTAAAGACGGTACTGGAATCATATACGCAGGCTTTTGATCAATTGACTCAATCTCAGAATCAGTATGGTCAAAATTTTGATGCTCTTGTAAAACAACGCTCTGAAGATAAGATTAGTTACGAAGACTTCATGAATCAACTGATGTCTATGAACCAATCAGTTCTCAGCGAGAATACGAAGGAACTATACAAGAATCTTCAACTGAATCAGGAAAATCTTACGAAGCAATTAAACCAACCAGTTGAGGGTGATGCTTCAGGAACGAAGACTTACGCAGGTTTAACCAAAGATGTTAATGATCGTGTTGCAGATCTAGAAAAAGGCATCAAGGCGGAGCGTCAAAAGTTAGAGGATCATGAAAAGAACATCGACACTTCTGTGAAAGAGAAACTCTTGGGCTACTATGGTCTAAAGGAAGGAGAGAAGGTTACCCTTCGAACCTTATTAGGTAAGTCAAGTATTGAAGTGATTAGCAAGGCACGTAAGGCTGCTGATGAGGAGATTCAAACTGCGATTGAAGCACTTCCAGGTTTGGATTTAAAAAGTTTCGATCTGAATAAGTATGGAAATCTTGATACAGCGATTGATTTTGATGGAAGTTTTGCAGCTTCCCTGGGAACTCCAAAAGGAAGCGCAGATAATTTGAAGAAATTAGCGCAGGAAGTGGATGCCAAATCAACCGTTATCGCGAATATCCTCAATGCAAAAGCCGGGAAACAGAAGGTTAGTATTCTAGCTCCGGCAGGGATTAAAAATAGACTCTTGGACCTATGACGGCAATTCTTACGCTGGTGGAGCTGAGCAGGAAGTGACGATTCAGGATGATAAAGAAATAGCCATTCAATTCAGTGAAGATGGGGCTCCAATTCCAAGTCCTTCAGAGATAAAAATTATTGTGAATGGTGTTGTTTCAACTAATGTAACTGTGTCAGCAGAAGACTTGAAAAAAGCTGTAGCAAGTTATGCAAGTGAAGCAAGTAAAATTGCCTTAGCTTATCAGCATGCGCAAACGTTGATGAATGCTTACTATCCAAAAGATAGCAAAGGAGAACGTCATTCAATCTATGATCCAATTGAAGATATCGATTTGACTGATGCCTTGACTGATATTGTGAAGACAGCTGTTGTAAACAATATCAAAGATTATCGCACAAGCATTGAAAAAGATGAATCAGGGGACGAAACTAAGAGTGTCAAAGCACAGCTAGATGGTACTCTCCAACGATTGCAAGATTTAGGTCCACAGTTGCAACGTAATCTTGAAGAGATTGAAAATAGTAACAACGAGTTGACAAAAAATATCAATGATCAACTGCAACAATATGCAGATCTCCAAAAACGCTTAGAGAGCATCTCGAATGCTCAAGAATCAAGCAACCTTGCTCAAACTAAGACGGACGTGGACTTGTCGGCTCTTGGTTCGGAATATACATCATTGTTGAGCTCAACTGAAGGGGTAAAGACCTCTTCGCGTAGTAATGTAGATGCCGCAAATTCAACCAATGAAATCTTTAACCAATTGAACAAGGAATTACAACGAGCGCAAGGTACCACGGAGAAATTGTCTAGTAATGCAGAGAGTTTGATGAGTGAATTTGATAAGGAATTGTCTGAAAATGGGAACTTCGTCGAAGCCTTCCGTAAAGTCTTCAACAATGCCTATGAAAATGGAGTGCCAAATGAAGTCTTGCTTGACTTCTTGTCAAATCCAGTTGCAGAGAAATCTTCTTCTGTGAAAGCGACCATCAATGTCTACCGTCCATTTATCTGGATCTTTATGTTGGAAGTCTTGAGCCTCTTTACAGCTTATCTCTTTGCGACGCAACCAATTATTCGCAAGATGAAAGACCGTTTCAAATTGGATCGTTTGCAAGAATCGGATCTCTTAACTGTCGGTGTCCTTGTAGGACTTTCCCTTATCCTTGGACTTGTGATCGGAATGATTTCAAGTATCCAACTCTCTGTTGGTCGTGAATATGTTCCTTCGTGGGTGTTACTAGCAGTATTGGCGGGATTTGTATTGGTACAACTGCAATACCTTCTCTTGAAACACTTCCGTGTGATTGGAATGGGACTGGCCTTCTTCATGTTGATCAGCTATGTCTACCTATCAAGCGCGATCGGAACGACTGCGACCTTGTCGGGCCTTCCAGCATTTGTGAAAAATATTAACCTCCTCTCTATTCTAGAAGGACAGTTTGCGGGTTACTTTGATGGACAAACAGCTGGATTTACCATCTTCTTTGGATTGTTGGTTTTCTTCGGCCTTTTGACTGTTGCCAACATCTTCCTTCCAAAGAAGTTTACTCAAACAAAGGAAATTGAATCAAGCTTATGAAAAAAATGATGTATCTTCTCTTTGTCTTTAGTCTCTTACCAGTAGCTGTTGTTTCTGCAGATGATTTTATTGATAATCGTCTGCAGGTCAACAACTCACGTCTTGAGACAGAAGAGGAAAAGACACTTGGGGGCCAATTAGATGCCACTGAGTCTCTATTCAATGAGAAGGATCAGAAAAAAATAGAAGTTGAAAAACGCAAGCAAGAGAAACAATTGACCGATTCAGACGGCCAGTTGTTTTCTGCTATAAAGGGAAAGAAAAAAACAGAGCCTGAAGCGGACCTGTTCCAGCCTGAAAATCAAATTATCTAAATTCGAGTCCAATGTGGAGGATAATTCGGCCAGCTTGGCGGATTTTATTCCAGCCTTGCAAATGCTGGCTTGGAGTGCCCTTCTCTTTGGGATTGCTGGCTATATTTCCTATCGAATCTATAGAAAAGAGGCCTAAATGGAGCAACATATCAATGTCACCTTCCATATGAATGGTGCAAGCCATGACCTCCGAATCCCAACGCGGATGGAGGTGCGACGCTTGATTCGGGAATTGGATCAGATCTTTGGGTCTGCCATGGAACCTAGAAGCAAGTATCAGTTGCGCGTGGTAAATAAAGGCATCTTGCTGGATGAAGGCAAGGTGGTACAAGAGTATCCGATCACGAGTGGTGATCTGATCGAAATTGAGGAGTGGTAAGGTGAAAGAAGAACAATTTACACTGGAAGAACAAGTCTTCCGTTTTGAAAAAGAAGAAACGAGCTGGCGGCTGGACCTCAAGCGTTCAGAAGTGGATAGCCAGGATTTACGCAATTTATGGATTTTGGATCTCCATCATCCCTTGTTTTTAGAGCAAAGCATGACAGCGGATCAAGACCAGATTCATCTGACCTATCAGACAGATGCGCTAGGCTTGAGTGCTGAAGAAATCAAGAAATTACCGGTTTCAGACCGTCTGCGTCTAGCTATCAATGTCTTGGATTTGGCGCCAGCCTTGGAGCTTCCGGTGACCTTTATGTTGCATCCCATCAATTTGTTTGTGACCAAGGATGCGCAAGTCAAGATCGCTTACCGCGGGGTTCCGGGGATGATGGTGCCACGCAAGTGGGATCAGGATGAATTCTTGCGTCAGGCCAAGTGCTATGCGGTCACACTTTTTGGGGACTGGGATTTCATGGAGCTCTATCAAGGCACGCTTGAATTAGAAGATCTGCCAGAGTTCTTGGTGGAAATCCGTGATGCGGCTAGCTTAGAAGAGATGAAAGCTCTTTTAGAGAAAGCCTACCAAGAACGCAAGGAAGAGGAAGAAAAGACCTTGACCTTGGTTTCAAGTCGTCAACACCGAATCTTTAAGTTGGCAACAGTGTGGCTTTCAGCTGTAGTGGCCCTCTTACTCTTGCCCTTGATCTATTTGGTCTTTTTCCAAGCACCCTTTAAAGAAAAGTTGCTTCAAGCGGATACAGCCTATCTCAAGGTAGACTACACCGGTGTGATCGATGAACTGGAGGGAGTAGCTCCAAGCAGTCTTCCAACGACACAGAAATATGAGTTGGCAACGTCTTATTTGCAAGGCTTGAATTTCTCAGAGGACCAAAAGAAGGTCATCCTTAACAATGTTACGCTCAAGTCAGATAGCCTCTATCTCCACTACTGGATCTATATCGGCCGTCATGACTTTACCCAAGCGCTGGATACAGCCAAGCGGATCGACGATTCAGACTTGATCATCTATGCCCTTCGTAAAGAAATCAAGGCGACACGTGATAGCGAAACTCTCTGGTGAACAGCGCGAGAAGAAACTCTCTGAGTTAGAAGGCGAATACAAGAAATACTGGGATGCCCGCTCTAAACTCTTGGAAGCTGAGACAGATGAAACCAAAGCTTCCACTAGCAGCTCAACAACAGCTTCATCTACAGAAGGCTCCTCAACAGAAAGCTCGTCTTCTACAACTGCAAGCTCGACTGAGTCTAGCGACCACAAGGAGTAGTCTATGAAAAAACGTATCATACTCTATAAAAAAGGTTTTCGCTATGAGCTAGCGCTAGAAGAAGGAAAAACAGCGACCGTATCGAATCAAGAAACAGCTCAGTTGACCCTGGCTTCGCAAGAAAATCCCCTTCATTTTCAATGGAGTCAAGGGGAAATCTTCTACCAGTATGGTGAAGACAAGGGTGTACTTGAAAATAGCAAGATCCTTGGAGATGTGGTCTGCTACTTGGCAGCAGGAGAAGTCCATACTTATGAACTGCTAGACAAGGAAGAGATCCTTGTAGCAGATGAAAAGGGTGCGGATGTGCGCTTGCACTATCCAGTACGCTTTCTCCTTGTGAAAAAAGAGCAGACCTGGACTTGCCAGCTCTTATCTGGAAAACTCTACCATAACCACAAACTCGTCAGTGAAGCGACTTTTCCACTGGCCTTTGGGGATGAGCTGGCCATTGGAGATGTGACCTTTAAGCTCTATCCAGAAGAATTTGGTGTGGAAGGGGCTGTCGAAGTGAGTCCTTATCTGGTGCGACGCTTGCATTCACGCTATGACTTTTTACAAGGACTATCCAGAGTACCACCGGTCTCCGCGGATCATCTACCGGAGTTCGGAAGACAAGATCTTGATCAATCCTCCGGGAGCGGAGCCTCAAAAAGCCATCAGATGAACTCTTGAAGTTGATCATGCCACCCCTCATCATGGTTGGGGTGACCCTCTTGATCACCATTTTTCCAACCGCGGGGTCTCTATATCATCGCGACGGTATCCATGTCTGTGGTCAGTGTGATCTTTTCAGTCCAAGGCTTCTTCAAGAATCGTAAGAAATACAAAGAAGACAAGAAAGAGCGCGTGGAACTCTACCATCTCTATCTCAAGGACAAGGCCAAGGACTTGGAACAGCTATCTCGGAAGCAGAGAGAAGGCATGTTTTACCATTTCCTAGCAATTGAAGACTTGACAAATATGGTCAAACGCTATGACTCGCGGATCTACGAAAAAACACCGCTTCATTTTGACTTTTTGGCCTATCGTTTGGGCTTGGGTAAGGTTCCAACCAGCTATGAGCTCAAATATGGTCAGGAAGAGCGTAGTGGGAAGAAAGATGCCTTGGAAGAAGAAGGCTATGCTCTGTTCCAAGCTCATCAAAAGATCGACAATCTTCCGATTGTAGCCAGCCTTAATCGGGGACCTGTAGGGTACGTCGGCCCTCGTCCCATCGTGCTAGAACAGTTGCAACTCCTCGTTGCCCAATTGGCTGTCTTTCACTCATACCATGATCTGACTATTATTCCGATCATTCCAGAAGAAGAAAAAGAAAGCTGGGATTGGATGCGCTGGTTGCCTCATGCGACCCTGCAAGATATGAATGTCCGTAGCTTTGTCTACAATCAGCGGACACGCGATCAGGTCTTGAACAGTCTCAACCAGATCCTCAAGCTCCGCAAGGCGCAAAAAGAGGAAGAAAAAGCCAATGATACCAAGATCTTCCACCCTCACTATGTGGTCCTCATCACTGATGAAACCTTGATTTTGGACCATGTCATCATGGAGTTCTTCCGTGAGGATCCGACAGAGCTCGGCTGCTCCATTATCTATGTGGCAGACGTGCTCTCATCTCTTTCTGAAATATCCAAACGGTTATCTCCATCAAGGACCGCAACCAAGGGCAATTGCTCTTGCAAGAAGGGGTTCTTCGCGAGCTCGACTTCCAATTGGACCACTTCCCTGAAGGCTATGACAAGGAAGCCATCTCGCGTGGCCTTGCGCCTCTTAAGCATATCCAACAGCTCAAGAGCTCAATTCCAGACTCGGTGACCTTCCTTGAAATGTACCAGGCGGAAACTTTTAATGATCTCAAGGTCTTGAGTCGTTGGGAGAGTCATGCCCCCTTACCAAAGTTTGGCCGTGCCGATCGGTCTGCGTGGGAAGGATGATTTGGTCTATCTCAATCTCCATGAAAAAGCCCATGGACCACACGGCTTGATCGCAGGGACAACCGGTTCTGGTAAGTCTGAAACCATTCAGTCTTATATCCTGAGCCTTGCCGTCAACTTCCACCCACACGATGTGGCTTTCCTCCTCATTGACTACAAGGGTGGGGGAATGGCTAACCTCTTCAAGGATCTGCCTCACTTGCTTGGAACCATCACCAACTTGGATGGTGCCCAGTCTATGCGGGCCCTAGCCTCTATCAATGCGGAGATCCATCGTCGGGAGCGCCTCTTTGGCCAATATGGGGTCAACCATATCAACCAATACCAAAAGAAATTTAAACTCGGTGAAGCAACAGAACCGCTTCCTCACCTCTTCTTGATTAGTGATGAGTTCGCCGAACTCAAGGTCAACCAACCAGACTTCATCAAGGAGTTGGTCTCTATCGCGCGTGTCGGGCGTTCCCTCGGGGTGCACTTGATCCTTGCGACGCAAAACCTTCTGGGGTCGTGGATGACCAGATCTGGTCTAACTCCCGCTTCAAGCTAGCCCTCAAGGTGGCAGACCGTGGTGACTCCATGGAGATGCTGCGGACGGCAGATGCGGCTGAGATCACCCAGACCGGTCGTGCCTACCTCCAAGTCGGAAATAACGAAGTCTATGAACTCTTCCAAACCGCTTGGTCAGGAGCAGACTACCAGCCTGAGAAGGACCAGCTAGGAATCGAAGACCATACCATCTACTTGATCAATGAACTGGGCCAATACGAAGTTCTCAACCAAGACCTCTCCGGTCTGGATATGGCAGAAGAAATCAAAGAAGTGCCAACAGAACTGGATGTCATCGTGCAAGAAATCAACCATTTGCACCAACAAGAAGGCATCGCAGCTGTGGCCCAACCATGGTTGCCACCGCTCAAAGAGCGGATCACGCTGGATGAGTTGGACAAGGTCGTGCCAATCGAGGCTTGGCAAAAACGAACAGCTCCAAGCGTCCTGATCGGGGTCGCCGATATCCCGCAAGCGCAAAAGCAAGAAGCAGTCGCTATCGATCTGTCAAAAGATGGGAATATCCTCCTTTACGGAAGTCCAGGTACAGGAAAGACCACTTTCCTCCAGACTGCCGCTATGGATCTAGCTCGCAAACAGAGTCCAGAAAATCTGACCATGTACCTGCTGGATTTTGGAACTAATGGTCTAGCACCCTTGACTCAATTGCCACATGTGGCCGATAGCCTCTTACTCGATCAGACAGAGAAAATCCAGAAATTTATCCGAATCATCAACCGCGAGTTGGATCGCCGCAAGAAACTCCTCTCTGAGCATGGTGTCGGCACCATCGCCCTCTACCGTGAAGTGACCGGTAAGCAAGAGCCAACCATGGTCATCCTCATGGATAGCTATGAGTCTATGAAGGAAGAGCCTTATGAGACAGACCTCTTCAAGCTCTTCATGCGGATCTCCCGTGAAGGTCTCAGCATCGGTGTGCACCTGATCATCACAGCTAGCCGTCAGAACAACCTACGGGCTCAGCTCTATTCAAACTTCAAGCACCAGCTGACCTTGCCACAAAATGATATCTCTGAAGTCCGCGGTATCGTGGGAGCAACCCCACTTGCGGCCACGATGGAAGACATCAAGGGACGCGCCCTCATGAAGCGTGACGAAGTCGATGTCGTCCAGTTTGCCCTACCAGTAGCTGGAGACAATGATATCCAAATCATCAACAACCTCCGCGACCAAGTCCAAAGTCTCAAAGAGATGTGGACAGGCCACACTCCAGCAGGCATCCCAATGGTGCCAGATGAGTTGACAGAAGCAGCCTTCTACGGACGTGAGGATGTGAAAGAGTCTATGGAAAATCTAGAATTTCCAATTGGACTTGACTTTGAAATGGTCAAAACGGTCAAGATTCCATTTGATCGCATGAAAAATCTGGTATTTATGGCGGACTCTCCAGAATCACTGGAAAATCAGCAAACATTTGTTAAATACAGCACTTCAATTTGGATCAAAATTACATATTATGCTTGTGGATCCATTGGAAGAATGTGTTGCTTATAAGGATAAAGTTTCTACTTATATTAGTAGCAGTCAGGAAATTTCTGAAATTGCTAAACAATTAATCTATGAGGTTGATCGTCGTCTTGAAAAAGATCTGTATTCAGACTGGTTGATCATGATGCCAACTATTAAGGCAATTGTTGATCAAGGACTCACAGAAAAAGATCTACGCTATCTATTTGACAATGGACCACGAGTAGGTATGCACTTTGTAATAGGAAGCGAGTATTCCTATCTTGGAAATAACATCAATGAGGTACCGAAATATCTCAAAGGGAATGCTCAATGGTTTATGATCGGTATGAGATTGATGGATCAAATGTTCCTTGATAAGCCTTATAATAATCGAGAAGCGCGTCTTGCTTCAGATGAAATCTACTTGCATGATCGCAAGCAAGCTATTAAACTTAAAATCACTAAGAATGGATAGGGAGGTAACTATATGACACCAATACAGAGTAGAGAAGAAGTCGCAAGTTCTATCGCTTCAGGAATAGCGAGTGCATCAGGAAGTATAACATCAGCTGGTACCGTCACATTAGATGGATCGAGTGAGTATCCAGGAAATAGTACAGCAACACAGAAAATTCCAGAAGAAGCCAACTATGCAGTCTCAATTAGTGGTGTACTAAATGATTTTGTAGAATTGATTCATGGGGTTGCAGCAGAATTTGTAGCCATGGATAGTAATATCGCATCTAACATCGATGCCAATACATCTAATTTACCAGAAACCAGTGCAGCTCCTGGTGAGAGTGGAGAGTTTGTACCAAATTCAGGATATTTTGCGGAATAATGAAACCAATCACCTTAGAAGAGATCGATAAAAAGAAGAAAAACATTGCTCAATCGCTCGATCAACTGAACCTAGAGAAAAGGAAAGTGGAACGAGCAGAGAAGGAAATGTTGGAACTACATCGACAAAGCTTAAAACCTCTTCGTCAGATCTTAACGCTTCCTATATCTTCCAAAGACTACCAAGTCTATGAAAATCTAATCGTGAGTGTAGAAGGCATCGGAGCTATGGTTGAAGAATGGTCTGAAGGACGAAGAGCGGATATTAAGAAGCAAGAAAATCAGCTGGATGAGCAATTAAATGAACTCTACCACGCTAGAAAGAAACTATTAATAGAACAGGAGTCGAAAAAGTAATATGGTCAAAATGGTATTAGGATCATCGGATGCACAAGGACAGACCATGTCTTCCGTTGGGAAAGCTAGGGTAACAGCCTATAACTCAGCTGTCACAGCTCTCTCTAACTTTAATGGAGCAGGTGACTTGCAAGGGAGTGCTTATGACTCTGGGAAACAATATGGAGTGAGTGTGATTACGCCACTGATTAAAGGGGCAATCATGTATTCTGAGTACCTCAGTGAAGCCGTACCCAAACTCCCCTCAAAATATCGGTCAGAAGTTGGGGGAGAAGATCTGGATTCAGCCGTACTTGAAAGAGAAATCCAAAGCCTTGAAAGTAGTATTAGTAGCCTTAGAGGTACTTTTCGTGCTATGGAAAGTAGTGATCATGCGGATAAGAGTCTCCTGCAAAATATATCTTCTCGCATGGATAGTTTAACATCTCAAAAAAATGAGAAGATGGACAAACTTCGCAAGCTGAATCTATTTGCGGGAAGTTCCAATGAAGTTTTCTCAGGAGAAGGTGCTAAGAGCATGGACACTGTGGTGAAAAACTTGGCTTCCGGATTGAATATGATACAGGGAGATTTTGCGAGCTTTGGAGGGACCTTCCCAAAACATTCTGGAAAAACGTTAAACTGGGCTAAGAGTATCGAAGGCGAATGGGATAAGAAAGCCAAGATTGATGAAGATTATCAGAAGGTTCTGGAGAAGGCAAATCAAGGTAAGGAACTATCTGACGATGATGTGAAGAAGATTGAGGCATATCAAAATAGATATGGAAGAGAGCTCCCCGATACGATAACTAAGGCAGTTGCGCAGTTTGTATTTAAAAAAACTAAAGTTGCTGCCCGTGGTAATTCTGAGAATGATATAAAAGAATTATACAAGAATATACAAGATCTTGATGATAATGACTGGTTTAAGAGAGGTGCGCAAATACTTGGTTTAACACCTGAAATTGACAAAAGCTTTCCTACAATCAGATGGTATAATAGGATTATTAGATTCAGTTGATAAAGGTACAAAAGGTAGAAAATTTGTAAGTGGTGTAATGGACGCGATGGCCTGGTATGAATCATTAGGAAAAAGAGGAAAGACTATACAAACGATTTTTGAAAAAATTTCAGATATAGCAAATCCTGTTGAAGCTATTGTAAAAAAAGGATTAGAAGGTGTGAGAGACACTGGATTAGCGAAATTAAGTAAATATATGAAAGGGGGAGAAGAGGCATCAGGATTATTAGGAAAAGGTCTCAAATATTTTCCAAAAGCAGCTAAATTTTTGGGCAAGGCGGGAACAGTAATGACATTTGCTGATCTTGGAATTACAGCAATTTCTAGTGGAGTAAACGAATATAGCAAATCAAAAGATATAGGAAAAGCTGCAGGAAAAGGTGTACTCTCTGCAATAGGTAGTGTTGGGCCGTTAGAAGGTGCAACTATTGGAGCTGCTATAGGGGGCGGACCTTTTGGGATGGCTGCAGGATTTGTTGCCGGAGGATTAATTCAAGGAATTAAATTTATTGAGCCTAAATTCTTTGACGATCCAGTCCAAGGGACAAAAAACATTATTAATAATGTTGGGAAAGGAATTAAAGGATTTGCAGGTTCGATTTCTAAAGGAATTGGTGGAATAGGTAAGGCTTTAGGATTTGGGTAGATAAATATGAATAAAAGGTCAATTTTTACAGCAAGCTTTGAAGAGAGTCTCAATCTCGAAGATGATGGGTTTGTAAAGTTACAGCAAGAGCAACATGATAAGACAGCAAAATTTTATAAGAATGGGCATGCTTCCCTTTGGTTTCGAATTCGAAGTTTTATTTTATCCCTTATTTTTCCTATCGGTTTTAACTTCTTTGTGCTGATTGTATCAATGGAATTTCACGAAAGTAAGACTCTGACTCTTCCAATAGCCAGGCATGAGTCCTTAACAGCAAATGTATTTTTAATCTTGCTTCTCATTTGGCTTTCTTTCGTTGTGATTGGAAAATGGGTGAAACGATCCTACCTGTTGCCGTATCGCTATCAGTTTCACGTTTTTACATTTTTGGTTTGGTTCATATTGGAAATAGATCTAGTTGTTTTTGACATTTTATTGGCCAATCTATCCACTGTGGAAATTATTGCCATTTATGGAATCATGATGTTAGCAACATACATGCTATTTACAATTGCGCTAGCAGGATTAAGAAAACTTATGTATGACGAGATCTCGGGAGATACTTTCCTTAATAAGATCGCAAAAATGATTTCTCTTTATGGGATGGCTATTTTAGGAATAGGGATCATTATCAAGCATATTTTGGGAATCTTTTCATTAGATGTTTCAACTTCCGTCAAGGCAGTTGGCTTCTTATTGATGTGGATCTTTTGTAATATAGTAGTGGTTTGTGTCAGTGCTTTTATAGGTTTACCATACTTCCTTCAAGCATATTACAAATGGAAATTTCCTGAAGAATACCGAGAATGGGAAGAAAAATCAGTAGAAGAATGGTATGGGAAAAAATATTTAAAAAAACACAAGGAGTTATTGAAAAATGAATAATAAAAAATTATTACCGTTAGGTAGCATTATATATCTTCAAGAAGGAACACAGAAATTAATGATTGTTGGTCGTGGAGTTATTTTTGACGACGAGGAGACAGGAGAACAAGTGTTTGCTGACTACATGGGTGTCTTATACCCATTAGGTCTTCAAACAGAATCGACAATTTTCTTTCAACATGAAAATATTGATAAAGTAGTATTTGAGGGATATTCTGATGAGGAAGAAGATCGCTTTTTAGAAATTTATAATACATGGACCAAAACACTCACTGTTCCTAGGAAAGTGATCAAGTGATGATATGAGAGAGGGAAAGGCTCTAAATCTACACGATTCAGACAGTTCAAGTGGATTGTTTGGGGTGACAGATAGCGGGCAACACTTCCTTGGAAGACGAATCAAGCGGCTAGCGACATCGATTTGATGGCACAAAGGATAACCATCTACACCAATTCTACAGACTCAGAGGGGAATCTTTTTCAAGATGCTTTTCCACTGGGATCGACCATGACGGTCTGGTATAATCCAGCCTGTCCAAAAGAATCATACGTTGAACGCTATAGTGGATTAGACAAATCTTATAAGCGGGAAATGTGGATTGGAATCTGGATGTTGATTTTATTGCCTATTTTGGCAGTTGTGGCCATTATCATGGGAATGAAGTATAAATGATGGATCAGCCCTAACTGAATAAAAGATGAAAAGAAATCACCGATCTAGCGGTGATTTTTTTGTCTTCACTTCTCCCTCGAATTAATCCTTAAATTGTGATAAAATAAGGGTTACGAATGTTTTTGAATGGTCTGTTTTTACTTAGAAAGTAGGCTACTCAAAAGCGAGCAAAAGAATCAAGATCAAGGGAGAAACAATGTCCAACACCTTTGAAATTTTAATGGATCAGCTGGATATGCCGCTGGAGATGCGATCTTCCAGTGCCTTTTTGCATGCGGAGATTCAAGAAGTCGTGGTGCACAAGGTCAGCCGGGTTTGGGAGTTCCGCTTTGCCTTTGTGGAAGTCTTGCCGATTGCTTTGTTTAAGGAATTGCGCCAGCGTTTGAAGGACGAATTTTCAAAGACAGGAAACCAGGCGACCTTTACCATCCAAGTGGCTAATCAGGATTTTTCTGCTGATTTGTTGCAGGCCTACTATCGGGAGGTCTTTGAGGAAGGACCTTGCGCTAGTCAAGGCTTTAAGGGACTTTACCAAGACTTGCAGGTGCGCGCAGAAGGGCAGGAATTGATTATCTCAGGGCCTTCTTCGGTTGATACGGAGCATTTTCGTAAGAACCATTTGCCAAATCTTGCCAAGCAGTTGGAAGCCTTTGGTTTTCCGCATTTCACCTGTCGGGTGGAGTCTGATGAGGAGTTGACAGAGCAAGAAGTGGCGCGCTTTGAGGAGGAAAATGAAAAGATATTCCAAGCGGCCAATGAAGAGACCTTGCGGGCTATGGAATCCTTGGCCCAGATGGCTCCACCACCAGCGGTTGAAGAAAAGCCAGTTTTTGACTTCAAGGCTAAGAAAGCTGCGGCTAAACCCAAGCTAGACGAGGCCGAGATCACTCCGATGATCGAGATCACGACAGAAGAGAACCGGATTGTTTTTGAGGGTGTGGTCTTTGACGTGGAGCATAAGGTGACACGGACTGGTCGGGTCTTGATCAGCTTTAAGATGACCGACTATACCTCGAGTTTTTCCCTTCAGAAATGGGTCAAAAATGAGGAAGAAGCCCAGAAGTTTGACATGATCAAGAAGAACAGCTGGCTACGGGTGCGGGGAAATATCGAAATGAACAATTTCACGCGCGACTTGACCATGAATGTCCAAGACATCCAGGAAGTCGTGCATTATGCCCGCAAGGACCTGATGCCAGAGGGTGAGCGCCGGGTGGAATTCCACGCGCATACCAATATGTCGACTATGGATGCCCTGCCGGAAGTCGAAGAGCTGATCGCCAAGGCAGCTGAGTGGGGCCATAAGGCGGTGGCCATCACCGACCATGGCAATGTGCAGAGTTTCCCGCATGGCTTTAAAGCAGCCAAGAAAGCTGGGATCCAGCTGATCTATGGGATGGAAGCCAATATCGTAGAGGACAAGGTGCCCATCACCTATAACGAGGTGGATCTGGACCTCAATGAAGCGACTTATGTGGTCTTTGACGTGGAAACGACGGGACTTTCAGCCATTTACAATGACTTGATTCAGGTCGCTGCTTCTAAGATGTACAAGGGCAATGTCATTGAGGAGTTTGATGAGTTTATCGATCCGGGCCATCCTCTGTCCGCCTTTACGACCCAATTGACAGGGATCACCAATGAGCATGTTCGGGGTGCCAAGCCCTTGGTGCAGGTCTTAAAGGAATTTCAGGCCTTCTGTGAGGGAACGGTTCTCGTTGCCCACAATGCTACCTTTGACGTGGGCTTTATGAATGCTAACTATGAGCGCCATGGTCTTCCCAAGATCACCCAGCCGGTCATCGATACCCTGGAATTTGCCCGCAACCTCTATCCAGATTTTAAACGGCATGGCTTGGGGCCATTGACCAAGCGCTTTGGGGTAGGCTTGGAGCACCACCACATGGCCAACTACGATGCGGAAGCGACGGGACGCCTGCTCTTTATCTTCATCAAAGATGTCGCTGAAAAGCATGGGGTGACCAATCTTAAGGATCTGAATATCGATTTGATCGATGAGAATTCTTATAAGAAGGCGCGGGTCAAGCATGCCACCCTCTATGTCAAATCAGACTGGCCTTAAGAACATGTTTAAACTGGTTTCACTTTCTGGGACCAAGTATTTCGAAGGAGTCCCACGGATTCCAAAGACTGTGCTGGACGCCCACCGCGAGGGCTTGATCCTCGGATCGGCCTGTTCAGAAGGGGAAGTTTTTGATGCGGTCATGTCGCAAGGTGTGGATGCGGCGGTCGAAGTGGCCAAGTACTACGACTTTATCGAGGTTATGCCACCGGCTATCTACGCGCCCCTCATTGCCAAGGAGCAGGTCAAGGACATGGACGAGCTCCAGACCATTATCAAGAGCTTGATAGAAGTGGGAGATCGCCTCGGCAAGCCTGTTCTTGCGACAGGAAATGTCCACTATCTGGAGCCAGAAGATGAGATTTATCGGGAGATCATTGTCCGTAGTCTCGGTCAAGGGGCCATGATTAACCGGACCATTGGGCACGGAGAAGATGCCCAGCCAGCGCCACTGCCAAAAGCGCATTTCAGAACTACCAATGAAATGCTGGATGAATTTGCCTTTTTGGGAGAAGACTTGGCGCGCAAGATTGTTATTGAAAACACCAATGCGCTCGCAGAGACCTTTGAGCCGGTCGAAGTGGTCAAGGGGGACCTTTATACGCCATTTATCGACAAGGCCGAAGAAACGGTTGCGGAATTAACCTATAAGCGAGCCTTTGAAATCTATGGTAATCCGCTCCCTGATATTGTCGATCTGCGGATTGAAAGAATTAACCTCTATCTTGGGGAATGGCTTTGCCGTGATTTATCTGGCATCGCAAATGCTGGTGCACCGTTCCAATGAGCGGGGCTACCTGGTTGGATCGCGTGGATCCGTCGGATCCAGCTTTGTCGCGACCATGATAGGGATCACTGAGGTCAATCCACTTTCGCCTCACTATGTCTGTGGTCAGTGCCAGTACAGTGAGTTCATCACCGATGGTTCTTATGGATCTGGTTTTGATATGCCAGACAAGGATTGTCCAAACTGTGGCCACAAGCTCAGCAAAAATGGACAGGATATTCCTTTTGAAACCTTCCTTGGTTTCGATGGAGACAAGGTACCCGATATCGATTTGAACTTCTCAGGGGAAGACCAGCCGAGCGCCCACTTGGATGTTCGCGATATCTTTGGGGAAGAATATGCCTTCCGGGCAGGAACGGTAGGTACAGTCGCCGCTAAGACTGCCTACGGCTTTGTAAAGGGCTATGAGCGGGATTTTGGCAAGTACTATCGAGATGCCGAGGTCGAGCGCTTAGCTCTCGGTGCAGCTGGGGTCAAACGGACAACTGGTCAGCACCCAGGGGGAATCGTTGTTATTCCAAACTATATGGATGTCTATGACTTTACTCCGGTCCAGTATCCGGCAGATGATGTGACCGCTGAATGGCAGACCACCCACTTTAACTTCCACGATATCGATGAGAACGTCCTTAAGCTCGATGTCCTGGGACATGATGATCCGACCATGATTCGGAAGCTCCAAGACTTGTCAGGCATTGATCCGAACGATATCCCTATGGATGATCCAGGGGTCATGGCCCTCTTTTCTGGGACAGAAGTGCTAGGGGTGACAGCCGAGCAGATCGGAACGCCGACAGGGATGTTGGGGATTCCAGAGTTTGGGACCAACTTTGTTCGGGGCATGGTCGAAGAGACCCATCCGACGACCTTCGCAGAGTTACTTCAGCTCTCTGGTCTGTCTCACGGTACCGACGTGTGGTTAGGGAATGCCCAAGACTTGATCAAGGCGGGCATTGCCGATCTATCGACCGTTATCGGGTGTCGGGACGACATCATGGTGTACCTCATGCACGCGGGGCTCAAGCCTAAGATGGCCTTTACCATCATGGAGCGCGTGCGGAAAGGCATGTGGCTCAAGATTTCAGAAGAAGAGCGCAATGGCTACATCCAAGCCATGAAGGAAAACAATGTCCCTGAATGGTACATCGAGTCCTGTGGAAAAATCAAGTACATGTTCCCTAAAGCCCATGCGGCAGCCTATGTTATGATGGCCCTTCGTGTGGCCTACTTTAAGGTGCATCATCCTCTCTATTACTACTGTGCTTACTTCTCGATTCGAGCCAAGGCCTTTGACATCAAACCATGGGTGCAGGCCTTGAGGCTGTAAAAGCTCGGATGAAAGAAATCGCTGAGAAACGCAAGAATAATGAAGCTTCCAACGTCGAGATCGATCTCTACACCACCCTTGAGATTGTCAATGAGATGTGGGAGCGGGGCTTCAAGTTTGGCAAGCTAGACCTCTATCGCAGTCAGGCAACAGAATTCTTGATCGATGGGGACACCCTGATTCCGCCATTTGTCGCCATGGATGGTCTGGGAGAGAACGTTGCCAAGCAAATCGTGCGAGCGCGTGAAGAAGGAGAATTCCTCTCTAAGACCGAGCTCCGGAAGCGTGGCGGTGTTTCGTCCACCCTGGTTGAAAAGATGGATGAGATGGGTATTCTTGGCAATATGCCAGAGGATAACCAGTTGAGCCTCTTTGATGATTTGTTTTGATGGAGGGAATCCATTTACAAAAGTTGATCCAGTTTCATCTAATGAAAAACGAATGCCAGGTAGAAAGCTATTGTATATCCAATGGATTTACAACAGCCTTCTTTTTTGTTACAATGATAGATAGAAAGAAGGTGAGAATATGTCAAAGACGAGCATGAGTATCCGTTTGGATAGTGAGGTTAAGGAGCAAGCCCAACTGGTATTTAATCATTTAGGGATGGATATGACCACGGCTATCAACATTTTCCTTCGTCAGGCTATTCAATATCAGGGCTTACCTTTTGATGTTCGATTAGACGATCGTGGTAAGTTGCTCCAAGTCGTAACGGATGTAGAGCAAAATCGGAATATGAGTCAGCCCTTTGAATCGGTCTCAGACTTGATGGAGGACTTGCGTGCTTAAGATTCGTTATCATAAACAGTTTAAAAAAGATTTTAAGTTAGCAATGAAGCGAGGTTTGAAGGCAGAACTGTTAGAAGAAGTTTTGAATTTTCTGGTTCAAGAAAAAGAACTTCCTGTCAGATATCGTGACCATCAATTGACCAATTCCAAGCATTTCCAAGGTGTTCGGGAGTGTCATATCCAGCCGGATTGGCTTTTGGTTTACAAAGTAGATCAGGATGAATTGATTTTAAACTTGCTGAGGACAGGAAGTCACAGTGATTTGTTCTAGAAACAAAGGAGGAGAACATGAAGTTAGAAATTTTTGCAGAAGACAAACCAGCTGAAAAAGTCTTTGAGTACAAGCTAGAAGTGGCAGACAATGTGCTGCTCCTTTCCACCGCCCTGCTCTCAGGAGCGATTGCTCTAGCCGGCTTATTTTCAGCCTTGAAAGATTAACTGACAGCCTCTATTTTCCTTTTGAAAATAGAGGTTTTTCAGTCCTTTCAGATCTGATAAGTGTTTTCTTTGGCACTAGATTGTGTTACAATTTTTAGTAACGATTGTTTGTGACAAGGAAATAGAAGAACAATGGATTTTCTTTCAAAAAGATGAAACAAAGGAGAAGCGCGTGGCAAGATATTTAGTAGGGCCTTACAACAATAGTTGGAACTTTATGGATGCGCTTGAAAAAGCGCAGGATGGAGATACCATCGAGTTTGAAAATGGGTATGTGTTTCAATGGCCGACAGATGAGGTAATTGTGATCAACAAGAGCCTTCATTTTGTGGGGCATGTAGTTCCAAATCCAAATGGTAATGGGCGCATGTTTAACAACACGATTGAGGCTTCTTTCCGATTTGTAGAGGGAGCTCAGGTGACATTTGAAGATCTGTGGTTTAAAGTTGGTGGGAACTATACTGCCTTGACCTTATGGAATGAGTCAGCTATCACTTGTAAACAGGTCTATTTTGAAATCACCACTCCGACAAATAGTGAATTTTTTATCTATATGGATACGCATTCGAAAATGACATTGGATGGAGTTGGGATGAAGGTTCCGGAAAAACACCAAAGTGTCATCGGAATGTCAGCATCGGAATTGTCCATTCAAAATTCAACGATTTTTTCTAAGATAGACCTATCAGAAGGCTCTAAATTGGCCTTAGAAAATGTCCATATTGAAAAATTTGGGAATAATACGATCCATGCCAAGGACTCAGAAGTGATCGCAAAAAATTCAACGATTACAGGCGGGGATCTGGAAAAGGATTTTCCACCAGTTTGGTTGAGGAATGTCATCTGGGAGTCTGAAAACTGTAAAATTGAGCTGCCTACCGGTACTGGAGTCTGTCTTGACAATAATGTTCAATTCAATTCGAATTCGGATCGTATAACCTCCATCAATTCATACAATAGTATGATCCGAGCTCACCAAGCTACATTTTCAGAATTTTTATGCGTCTATGAAGAATCCTTTGCTTCCCTGACTGGGGAAACGACCTTCTTGAATGAGAATGCCCAAACCATTTCATTTGGAGTTTTTGAAGATGGTGTGCTGATGGCTGAGCATATGATTTGTCATAAGATTGCGGATCCTAATGTACGGCTTCAAGGTGGAGCCTATGTGAAGGTGGGCACCGTGACCTATAGGCAGGCGATGCGCGTGATCTGACCAAGGAAATCGAGGATGACTGTGACTATCTTGTTGGCAGAGAAGTGGCCAAGGGCAATGCGCAAGTCGTTCCTACGGGACAGACGACGGATGCAACGGTGGCTCCAACCACCGCAAGAGACTCTGGACCAGAGAAGAAACAAGATGCTCTTCAAGAACTTAATAGCCTGATCGGTCTTGAAAAAGTCAAACATGAGATCAAGAAAATGATCAACATGGTGGAATTTAACAAGAAACGAATCGCCAGTGGCAAGGCACCTGAAAAACAAACCTTGCATGCTGCCTTTATGGGAAATCCTGGTACAGGGAAAACGACGGTGGCCCGTCTGTTGGGACAAGTGCTCTTTGATGCGGGTGTTCTCTCAGGGGGAGAATTCCGTTTCGTGGAAGCAACGGAGTCCGATCTGATCTCTTCAAATATTGGGGGAACGGCTGAACAGACCCAAGCCCTGCTTGAAAAAGCGCGAGGAGGCATCCTCTTTATTGATGAAGCCTATAGCTTGGATAAAGGACAGCGGTGCGGACTTTGGGATCGAGGCGATCAATACCATCCTCAAATTTATGGAGGACAATCGTGACGACATCATGATTATCTTTGCCGGCTATACCAAGGAAATGGAGGAGTTCTTAAAGACCAATCCAGGCCTTCGTTCTCGGGTACCAAATAATTTCATCTTTGAAGATTTCACAGGAGATGAGATTGTCCAACTAGGTGAAATGATCCTAAGCAAAGGGGACTACAAACTCGAAGACCGGGATTACTATGCGCGGCACGTTAAGAGGGCTTATGATGGCTCGCTAGATAAGAGCAATGGTCGTTGGATTCGTAACTTGGATGAGCAATTGACCAAGACCATGGCGGATCGGGTGGTGGCCCAAGGTTCTGACGATATTGAGACCATCCTCAATAGCGATATCGATGCTGTCCTTAACCAAGGTAAGTATCAAGCTGGAGCCGACAAGGAAGAAGATGGGATGGCTGCCCTCAACCGTTTGGTTGGAATTGCCAAGGTGAAAGAGCAAGTTGAACAATTCGTGGCCATGGCTGAGTTCAACCAAAAACGGGCTGAACAAGGTGGCATCGTTGAAGATACGACCTTGCACTCTCTCTTTCTTGGAAATCCCGGTACAGGGAAGACCACCGTGGCCCGCATTTTGGGCAATATCCTCTTCCAAAAAGGGGTTATCAAACAGAAGAAATTCATCGAAGTTTCGCGGAGCAATCTGGTTGGAGGCTACCAAGGTCAAACAGCCTTGAAGACGCGTGAAGTTTTGGAGAGTGCACTGGGTGGTGTTCTCTTTATCGATGAGGCCTACACGCTCTATACCGGTTTAAATGATGATTTGGGAAGGAAGCCTTGGACGAAGTCCTCAAATTTATGGAGGACCACCGCCGCGATATCGTCATTATCTTTGCTGGTTACACGAAAGAGATGCACGACTTCTTGCAGGTCAATTCAGGTCTGCAAAGCCGGATCCCGACTACATTTGATTTTGAAGACTACAGCCCAGATGAGATCGTGGAGATCGGTCTGTTAGGATTGCGTAAGCAAGGCTACCAAGTCAATGAAGCCCTTTATGGAGAGATTGTGAAAGGAAATTATATGCGTGCCAATGACCATAGTAATGGTCGCTGGGTTCGCAATCTTAATGAAAAACTCTTGCGCCAAGTATCAACTCGGGTAACCCGTGAAGGTAGTACGGATTACAATTCGATTTTGGATCAAGATTTGGAAGCCTTGAGAGAGAATAGCAGTTCTGAACAACCCCATACCGTGGATGATCAAGGTTATGTTCTTCCTTAAGCTAGAAGGGACAAGAAAAAGGAGGCTGGGACAAAAGTCCTAGCCTCTCAATTATTTTTGGATTGTCGAGCAAGACGCAGTGGTTGAGTGGGCTCTACTACGCTGATTTCATCAGCTTTTACAGCCCTACTCAACTTTGCGGAGGTGGGATGACGAAATCGAATTCTAACGAATTACCGATTTCTGTCCCACTCTCTTTTTGCATGGACTTATGGTATACTAGGAGGAGATCATTCACTTATGAAGGAGAAAACAATGGTTTTACCAAATTTTAAAGAAAACCTCGAAATATGCCAAATTATTAGTGGCGAACGGTATCAACGTGCAACCTGGCCATACCTTGGTCTTGAACATCGATGTGGAACAAAGAGAATTGGCTCACTTGATTGTGAAGGAAGCCTATGCCTTGGGGGCACACGAAGTGATTGTCCAATGGGCAGATGATTTCACTACCCGGGAAAAATTCCTCCATGCACCGATGGATCGCTTGGACAACGTGCCTGACTACAAGATTGCAGAGATGAACTACCTCTTAGACCACAAGGCTAGTCGCTTGGGTGTGCGTTCATCTGATCCAGGTGCCTTAAATGGTGTCGATGCAGAGAAACTTTCGGCATCTGCTAAGGCTTTGGGCATGGCCATGAAACCAATGCGCATCGCCACTCAATCTAACAAGGTCAGCTGGACAGTTGCTGCAGCAGCAGGACTGGAATGGGCGAAAAAAGTCTTCCCAAATGCGGCGAGCGATGAAGAAGCAGTGGATCTCCTGTGGGATCAAATCTTCAAGACTTGCCGAGTTTACGAGGAAGATCCAGTCAAGGCTTGGGAAAAGCATGCAGCTATTCTCAAGAGCAAGGCAGATACACTAAATAAGGAACAATTCTCAGCCCTTCATTACACAGCCCCAGGGACTGATTTGACTCTTGGCTTGCCGAAAAACCACGTCTGGGAATCTGCTGGAGCCATCAATGCCCAAGGAGAAAGCTTCTTGCCAAACATGCCGACAGAAGAGGTCTTCACAGCACCTGACTTCCGTCGTGCAGAAGGCTATGTCACCTCTACAAAACCGCTTAGCTACAATGGAAACATCATCGAAGGCATCAAAGTGACCTTTGAAAATGGAGAAATTGTGGATATCACAGCTGAAAAAGGCGATCAAGTCATGAAAGATTTGGTCTTCAAAAACAAGGGAGCGCGTGCCTTGGGTGAATGTGCCCTCGTACCAGACCCAAGCCCAATTTCACAGTCAGGCATCACCTTCTTTAACACTCTCTTTGATGAAAATGCCTCTAACCACTTGGCCATCGGAGCAGCCTATGCAACCAGTGTAGAAGGTGGCGCAGAGTTCACAGAAGAAGAACTCGAAGCAGCCGGCCTCAACCGCTCAGATGTCCATGTCGACTTCATGATCGGCTCAAGCCAAATGGATATCGACGGCATCCGAGAAGACGGCACCCGCGTCCCAGTCTTCCGCAACGGAGATTGGGCAATATAGGGAGCAGGACAGAAATCGGTAGACGCAGTCTCGATTTCGTAGTCCTGCCCCCGCACAGTTGATTAGGAAGTACGAGTACCGTAGGTAGGAGTAGTTCCAATCAACCCCTGCGCCGAGAGACAGAAATCGGTAGACGCAGTCTCGTAAAAAAAGTAAGGTAGTAGTGATGATTCACTACTACCTTACTTTTTGTCATTTACGCTATTCTAAAATCAAGAGACCTTCTTTGATTTCAAATGGGTTGTTTGGGTTGATGCGGTCATAGAACATGATGCCGTTGGTGTGGTCGATTTCATGTTGAACGACGATGGAGTTGTAGCCTTTGAGTTTGATGCGTTTCTTTTCCCCATCTTTTGTGAAATACTCAACCGTCACGCGGGCATGTCGAACCACATAGCCTGGGACGTTGCGGTCAACAGAGAGACAGCCTTCCCCGTCGCCAAGCGCAGCATCTTGAACAGAATGGGCAACAACCTTTGGATTGTACATGACTTCTTGAAGGCTATAGGCTTCTTTTGGTGGGTTGCCATCGGCATCTTCTGGATTGGGAACCAAAACAGCGATGATTCGTTTAGAGATATCCAACTGTGGTGCTGCGAGTCCCACTCCTCCACGGAGGCCGAGTTTTTCAGCCATGACAGGGTCTTGAGAATGGTGCAAGAATTGCATCATTTTTTCACCCAGGATAATTTCCTGGTCAGACAAAGGGAAGGTCACGTCTTCTGCAACAGCTCGAAGTGTTGGATTTCCTTCGCGGATAATGTCATCCATATCAATCAAATGGGACGCTCTTGTAACTTTTTCAATTGCTTTCATCGTTTTACTCTCACTTTCTTTCTACCCTCCATGATAACACAAAAGAGCCTAAAATTAAAGTTATCTGTCGATGGTTTCCGCATGTTTGATGGACAAATCATTCATCCTTTTTGCATCTAAAATCGTATAGACTCGCCCTTCTCTTTGGACTAAGCCCTCTTCGATCATCTGCTTGATGACGCGGCTAAGGTGGCGGTAGCTGATCCCAAAACGCAGGGCTAGCTGATTCATCTTGGGCTTGAGGGTCCCATTTTCATCGCAATGCTCCAGAAAATGCGTAGCTAGGCGTTCCTTGACCGAATAATGAAAGTTAGCAGGAGCCAAATAGTTGATCTGGTGCAATTTCTCAGCTAAGGTCTTGGCCATAGAGCGCAAGAAGGTTGGATCAAGTAGAAGGCGCTTCTTAAAGTGCTGGGCTGGGAGCTGAACGACTAGCGAGTCTTGGTCTGCAATGACCGATGTGATACAGACTCGATCGAGCAGGAGCTCAATCTCTCCTAAGAGTCCAGGTTTTTCTTGGATTTCAAGGATGGTGTCGCTGCCGTTTTCAAGACTGTGGATAATCTTGAGTCGGCCTTTGAGAAAATAAGGAATGACATCTTGCTCAGAGCCTTGGCGGCAGATATAATCTCCAGCCTGATAGAGAACGAGGTCCAGCTGGCTAAGACAGTCGCCTGGAAATATTTGGTCCAATTGGTAGTCTGTGATGATATCCTTGAGTCTTGTAGATGGGGAAATTTTTTTCATCTCAATCTCCTAAAATAGGACAAATGTCCTGTTTTTCTATTTCTAAATTGATTATACTAGGATTCTATTGAAAATACTAGTTTGAATCTTTTCTGAAAAAAACTAGTAAAATCAAATGTTACCAGTAAAGTGTAGGAAATAAAAAATGAAAAAAACAATGGAAAGAATCAGTCTCTTGAGCTTGTCGCTCATGCTGATCTCATCTTTTTCAATTACAGCCGGTTTACCGGCTATGAAGGCTTATTTTAGCCACTTCGGATATTCAGCAGGCCAGGTGGAACTCTTGGTTTCCCTGCCAGCTTTTGCGGTCGTGGCCATGCTCTTTTTAAATAGCGTGATCGAGCGGTGGATGAGTGAGCGCCAGATGATTGTCGTAGGGCTTTTGCTCTTTTCAACTAGTGGGCTCTTGCCTTTGATTGTGCAGGACTATCCTCTCATCTTTCTGAGTCGTCTGATCTTTGGCTTGGGGACAGGAATGATCAATGCCAAGGCTATTTCAATTATCAGTGAGCGCTACTCAGGCAATGATAAGACCCGGATGCTGGGTTATCGGGGGTCTGCTGAAGTAGTGGGTTCTGCCATCTTGACCTTTATTGTGGGACAACTCTTACCCCTAGGCTGGCCAGCGATCTTTGCCGTATATGGTGGTGGTTACTTGATTTTACTCCTCTATATCCTTTTTGTCCCTTATCCTAAGGAGAAAAAACAGGCTAGCTTGAAGGAGAAAAAGAAAGGTTCCGCACGCCTTCGCTCCCCTCAATGGCGTTTTAGTCTAATGCTAGCTGTGATTGCTGGTATCATCATTTGCTTCAATTCTATCATTAGCCTACGAGTGCCGGATATCATTGTTGACGCTCGTATGGGAACAGCGACAACAGCTGGAACCGTCTTGAGTCTGATGCAATTAACAGGGATTGTAGCAGGGGTAGGCTTTGCCAGTTTGACACATGTTTTCAAAAAGAACTTGCTCATGATCATGTGCTTTGGTTTCGGTCTAGCTCTGGCCTTGATTGGCCTGTCCGGACAGTTGTGGAGCTTAGTTCTAGGAACCCTCTTAGCAGGATTTACCTACAGTACGGGAGTCACCAGTATCTTCTATCACCTATCTGAAAAAATCCCGACCAATCTCCTAAACCTTGCGACCTCGCTGGTCTTGATTGGCTGCAATCTCGGATCAGCCCTCTCTTCTTTCTTCATCCAGTTGGTGACGCCACTAGCTCCTTCCAATCACCTGCTCTTTGTCTGGATTGGCGCTTTGATGGTCGGAACGGGAGTCTTCGCCTCGCAATTGTTAGCACGAACGAAATGATGGAGAAATCATTTCGTTTTTTTAATTCAATTGATTGCGTCCTGTCACTAGCTCGTGTTATTATAGGAGGAGTGTGAAAAAAAGATTAGTTTAAAGGATAGAATAATGAAAAAAATCATGGAGAAAGTGAGTATTCTCGCGCTTTCATTTATTTTGACGACCTCGTTTCGATTTCGAGTGCGCAGTCGGCCATGTTTGCCTATTACAAGGGAATTCCTCACAGCATGATTGAGCTCTTGGTCTCGCTTCCTTCTGCCGGGATCATGGTTTCACTCATCTTCAATAAATGGATTGGGCGCCTATTTTCAGAGCGTCAGATGATTGTGACAGGCTTAGTTGCTTACGCTCTATGTGGCTTTATTCCCTTAATCAGTCCAGCTTATCCGGTTGTCTTTTTGTCTCGGATTATTTTCGGGATGGCAGTTGGTTTGCTCAATGTTTCTGCCATTGCCATTATCAGTGAGCGCTATAAAGGGAAGGAACGCGTTCAAACCCTTGGTATTCGTGGTTCTGCGGAGGTTGTTGGGACGGCCGTTTTAACCTTTGGAGTCAGCCTTTTGATTCGCTTTGGCTGGCAGGCTGCCTTTCTCGTCTACGGTATCAGTATTCCTATCTTACTTTTGTATCTCTTATTTGTGCCATATGGATCTACGACGGAAGCAGTGGAGGAAAAACACCGGGATGTCAAGATGACAGGGGGGGCAATGGCAGACAGCACTCGGCTTAGCGGTCGTTGCGGCAGCTATCGTCTTGTCTAATGTCATGATCACCGTTCGGATTCCAAGTGTGGTAGAGCAAGTGGGACATGGAACTGCCCAAACTGCTGGGATTATTTTAGCAGCCATGCAATTTGTCGGAATTTTGGCAGGTTTGGCCTTCTCGCCTTTAACGCATCTATTCCGCGATCGTTTATTATTGGTTTCGGGAGTAGCTTTTGGTGTGACCCAACTATTGATCGGTGTCTCTCCAAATCTCTTGATTCTTGCCCTTGTAACCATTGCTTCTGGCTTCGCCTACAGTGTAGCTCTTACAACAGTTTACAATGTCTTATCTGATAAGATGCCAGCAGGGGTCTTGAGCCAGGCAACATCCATTGCAGTTTTGGGATGCAGTACAGGTTCGATCGCAACGACCTTTGTCCTTAGTCTATTAGGGACGATCTCATCTGCTCCAGTCTTTATTTTTGGATTTTCTGGTATCCTCATGATCCTGGTTTCATTTTTTGGCCTTTGGATTGTGCGAAAGAGCAGGAAGTAATTATGCGGCTAGATAAATTTTTAGTGGATTGCGGCGTGGGGAGCAGGACTGAGGTCAAGCAACTCCTCAAGCAAAAGAAAATTGCAGTGAATGGAAAAAAAGAGACAGCAGGAAAGCTACAGATTGACCCAGGCAAGGATCGGGTGACCTTTATGGGGGAAGACTTGGTCCATGAAACCTTCGTGTATTATCTGCTCAATAAACCAGCTGGGGTTATCTCAGCGACTGAAGATGATCACCACCAAACTGTGCTGGATCTATTAGATGAGACAGCCCGTCATAAGGAAGTCTTTCCTGTCGGACGTCTGGATATCGATACCCATGGCTTGCTCCTTTTGACCAATAATGGCAAGCTCGCTCATGCCATGCTTTCGCCGAAGAAGCATGTGTCGAAGATTTACCGTGCCCAAGTAGCTGGGATCATGGATGAGGCAGATGTAGCCCGTTTTGAAGCAGGCATTGCCCTCAAAGACTTCACCACCTTACCTGCGAGATTGCAGATCTTAGAGGTGAATGAGGCAAATGCCAGCTCCTACGTCGAAATCGAAATCGCTGAAGGAAAATTCCATCAGGTTAAGCGTATGGTCGCTGCCTGTGGCAAGGAAGTGGCGGATTTAGAGAGGATCTCTATGGGTCCTCTAACGCTAGATCCAAGTCTAAAATTGGGAGAATGGCGAAGACTTCAGCCTTCAGAACTGGCCTCTTTAGAGGTGTTCGGAGTTCCCTTATAAGCGAAAAAACAAGCAGTTTGACTTTTAATGGACTGCTATTTTTTTTATTTGTATCAATAAAAATGAACTGAATAGGCAAAAAATGAAACAATTCGCTTGTGCTATCAAAAATAAATTGATTATAATGAAAAAAGATAGGTTGTGCGTAAATTCACAATATGTAGTGATAATTTTTTTACTAACATACCATATCTAGTAAACGTAGAAAAAGGAGAAAAATCGTTTATGAAAAAGTGGCTCTATTCTGTTGTGACAACAGTTGCCCTATTTTTACTAGCGGCTTTAGGATTTGCCAAAACGGATAGGATTACCAAGGTACATGCGGATACGATCAATAGTATCATTACATCCGTGGAGTTTTCGAAGTCCTCTGGGGGATCTCTAACAGATCCGATTGGTGTCTGGGAAAGTTTTCAAGTAAAAGCGAAGTTTGAGTTACCCGATGGACAAGTAAAGTCGGGAGACAAGACAGAAATTGAACTTGGAAATGATTTTAAAGTCTTGGAAATGGACACAGTTGACCTACTGGATCCTAGCGGTCAAAAAGTTGCGACTGCGACGGTAGACAATCAAAGAAAAAAGATTACAGTGACCTATACAGACTATCCTGAAAAAATGGCTCATGTGACAGGTTCATTGCGTTTCTTTGTGCGTGTGGATCACCAAGTTGTCAAAGATCAGAAAACGCTTGATTTTAGTCTTTCCATTAATGGTGTGTCCAAACCGTTTGGGAAAATTGAGTACAAAGGGGTCAATCCGGGTGAAAATCCTCCTACTCCAGAAGTCTTTAGCAAATGGGGATGGACCAACTCAGATGATAAATTAAAATTGACCTATACCTTGAACATCAATCAAGGGCATACCGCCCTCCATAATATTGATATTAAAGATCAATTGGCTTTTACAGATGGAAAGATCAAAGCAGATTCTGTTAATATCCATACAGGAACTTGGAGGATCAGTGACGAAGATGGGGCATATCATTTAAGAGACACCACGAACGTCACCAAGGACTATTCTCCGGTTGTCAGTGCTGATGGTCAATCTCTAACGGTTCACATTGGGGATCTAGCTCCCAAGCAAGGAATGACCATTCGTTATGATGTCTATTTGGACAAGGTACCGGTGATCAATACAGCTTACAAAAATCATGCAACTATGACAGCTACGGAGGTCGAGGAGCAAACTAAAGACGCAGTCATCCTGTACCAATTCCTTGAAGGAAACTTTAATGGTGAAAAATATTCATTCACTATCCATAAAAAAGGAGAAAATGGTCAGGCTCTTGCAGGTGCTACCTTTGCTGTGACAGCAGATGATACAGGTGAGCAAGTTGGGATCATCACAACAGATGAGGATGGTGTTGGAACCATTACTGGCTTGATCAAGCAAGCTTATACGGTTCAAGAGATTCAAGCTCCAACAGGCTATAATCTCTTAGAAGAGCCAATCAAGATCAGCAAGGACGATTTTGGAAATGACCTCGCAATTTCTCGTGATGTTGTGAACCAAAAAGAAAAGACCAGCATCTCTGGTCAAAAAACATGGAATGACAATGACAACCAAGATGGCAAGCGTCCATCAAAAATCACAGTTAATCTCCTAGCAAATGGTGTCAAAGTCGCTTCTAAAGAAGTGAAACCAGATGCAACAGGGAATTGGACCTATCATTTTGATCATCTCGATGTGGTCGATGATGCTGGAAATGTCATTGCCTACACCGTTTCAGAAGAACCTGTTGCAGGGTACGAAACAACTGTTGAGGGAACGAATATTACTAACAATCGTATACCAGACATGACAGAAGTAGTGGTTAAGAAAGTCTGGGATGATAAGGAAAATAAAGACGGTCTTCGTCCATCAAAAATCACTGTCCGCCTTCTTGCAGATGGTCAAGAAGTGGCTGTGAAAGAAATCACAGCGACTGATAATTGGCAGGCAAGCTTTACGGATCTACCTGTATACAAGGACGGCAAGAAGATTGTCTACACCATTACAGAGGATCCAGTAGCTGGTTATACAAGCAACATTGATGGTTTCACGGTAACGAATCGTCATATCCCACCGACAACACCACCAAGCACTCCGCCAACGACACCACCTACAACCCCTCCTACACCGCCATCGACGACACCACCAACCACCCCGCCAAGCACACCGGAGAAACCAGAAACTCCAACTACACCAAGAGAAGGAAAGAAAAAAATTCTTCCATCAACTGGTGAAGTTATTGCTTACGGGTTGACCATACTCGGTGCCCTCTTAGCAGTTTTTGCTTTGGCTTTGCTCTTGCGTGGTAAACGGAAAGAGAAATAAGCTTCATACCGATAAAGAGGCTGGGACAAAAGTCCTAGCCTCTCAATTATTATGTGACTTTCAGTCCGTCTCGCTCCGTTAGGTGCGAGACAAAAAAACCACCCGCTATGCGGGTGCGCATCGAAGGTTATACCAAAAAAACTCCAAACGCGATACAATTAAGGTGTTCAAGCCAATTGTAAAGCGAAAGGAGAAAAATATGGCTCAAAAAGCACATAGTTTATCACACACAAAATGGATGTGTAAATATCACATTGTGTTCACCCCTAAGTATAGACGAAAGTGATCTATAATCAATATCGAAGTAGTTTGGGAGAAATATTCCATAGATTATGTAGTTATAAAGGTGTTGAGATTATCGAAGGCCATTTAATGCCAGATCATGTTCATATGTTGGTAAGCATTCCACCTAGAATTAGTGTTGCAAGCTTCATGGGATATTTAAAAAGGTAAAAAGTGCTCTAATGATGTTCGATAAACACGCAAATCTGAAATATAAGTTTGGAAATCGACATTTTTGGGCAGAGGGATATTATGTAAGTACAGTTGGCCTCAATGAAGCCACAATAAAGAAATACATTCAGGAACAAGAGCGAAAAGATATTGCTTTAGATAAGTTGAGTGTAAAAGAATATGAAGATCCCTTTAGGGATAGTGGCAAGTAGTACGTATACCTCTTTGAGAGGTCTGTGACGAGTCAAATGCAATAAGGCTTGAACAAAGTGAAAGCCAGCGTCTTTAGGCGCTGGCTAGTTATCTGGGCTTATAGCCCTGGTACAAACCACCCGTTTGACGGGTGGTCATGATTTTTGGATTGTCGAGCAAGACGCAGTGGTTGAGTGGGTTCTACTACGCTGATTTCATCAGCTTTTACAGCCCTACTCAACTGTGTGGAGGTGGGACGACGAAATCAAATTCTAACGAATTACCGATTTCTGTCCCACTCTCTTTTGAAGAAGTTGCTTGAAGAATGAATTCGTTAAGCTGTCCAAATTATTGAGATTCTTTATAGAAAAGAGAAAAGTTCCTCTATTATAAACTCATCTTAAAGGAAACATAAGTGTTTGACAGAAAGATGAAATCTTGGTAGAATAAGAAGGTCGAATAGACAACTAACTCTTTCTTGGTAGCAGGCTATGCCAAACCTGCCACTCGGATAGAGCATAAAGAAAAGGAGCTTATCATGGCAATCTCAAAAGAGAAAAAAAATGAAATCATTGCACAATACGCACGTCACGAAGGTGACACTGGTTCAGTAGAAGTACAAGTTGCTGTCCTTACTTGGGAAATCAACCACTTGAACGAACACATCAAACAACACAAAAAAGACCACGCTACTTACCGTGGTTTGATGAAGAAAATCGGTCGCCGTCGTAACTTGTTGGCTTACCTTCGTACAAACGACGTTAACCGTTACCGTGAGTTGATCAACTCTCTTGGACTTCGTCGTTAATTTAAGATACAAAGGCCGTCAAAAGCACAAAGCAAAAATAGGAAAATGGACGAAGAAGCTTCAGCTTCTAGGAGATTTTATCTTTTTTGCCAAGTGCTTAGGCCGTGTTCAATTGAATACAAAAGTTAAGTTACTCTATTATAGGGTGACTTTTCTTTTTTACTAGAATTATAGTACAATCTTCGGTTCGTCGCCTTGTCTAGAAACGTTTTATCCAGCAAGGATGGAGCCCTCTGAATGCAGAGGGCTTTTTTGTTAATTTTGATAGAATATACTCAAGTATAATCTTCGGCTTTGGTTCCTAGCATCGTAAGGTAAAATAGACCAGATCTGTCTCCCTTCGGGGAGATTTTTGTTTTGTTGTCTTTTCCTTATCGAACAAGATCCATCATTCTGAGGAAGTCGTTTTGTTTGACGGATGTAATATATAGAGTTACAATGGATACATCATAAGAAATAGAGGTTATCGCTATGATTGATATTACATATCTAGACGGTGCAAAACAAGAAAGAGTCATGCATTTTGATTCCTACGAAGAGTTTGAACGTTCCCAACAAGCTTGCTTGATTGGGGTAGCAGATTTTTATCCTGTTGTGAAACTAACCTATAATGGGCATGAATTGGATTACCAAGGGACTTACGGAGATGTCTTCTTCTATTTGATGAAGCAAGATTTGACGCAGTACCAAAACTAAAGGAGAAGGAAAATGGCAGAAGCAATTACAGACGCAACATTTGAAGCAGAAACAAAAGAAGGCTTGGTCTTGGTGGACTTTTGGGCAACTTGGTGTGGTCCATGTCGCATGCAAGCTCCTATTTTAGAAAAATTATCCCAAGAATTTTCGGAAGATGAGTTAAAAATCCTAAAAATGGACGTGGATGAAAATCCTGAAACAGCGCGTGCTTTTGGTATTATGTCCATCCCAACCTTGCTCTTTAAAAAAGATGGGCAGGTTGTTAAACAAGTAGCAGGAGTGCATACTGCAGTACAAATTAAGGCCATTGTGGCGGAGTTGAGTTAATACAAAAAGAGTAAGATGGGAAGCGAATCGTTGTATCTTACTCTTTTTGTATTGAAGTTTTAAAATTGGCTCATTGAGTCAAGAGCTCCATAATCTCTTCGATACTTGATTTGCTACCTTTTTTTAGATAGTTTTCTTTACTACCTTTTTTAAAAGATGACAAATTTGGTACCGTCTTGATATTCATATCATGTGCAAAGGATGTGATATCTTTTCGCTCTTTTGAATCGTTATCAAGGTAGTAAACAGTCTGATTCGTTTTTTGAATAGCAACCGCTAACTTGGGAGCGAATTTTTGGCAGTATGGACATGATTCACGTCCGATGTAAAGGATAAAATTTTCTTTGTTGTTGATTTTGTCTTTTACCTCAGATAGACGAATCTTTTTGACGTAAGTCATTGCTTCTTTGTAAGAATCTGGGGTAATAATTTCTCCCTTTTTGAAATTCATGTATAAGATAGCAAGAAGGGAGATTATACAAATAGAAAAAATAAGAATCGTAGTTTTCTTATTCACAGGCGATTCCATCTCCATCTCTATCTAAGCGAGCGCTATAACCAGGTTGTCCTCTGTAAAGTGGTGCAGCACCTGCAGCGCGTGCTTCACTACAATTTCGATAGCTCCCTTGTTGAGGTTGTGTGACAAATGCTTGTTGTTGCTGCGCTTGTTGGGCAGCTGTAGCTTGTCTTGCCTGCTCAGCGGCTGCGGCTTGTCGAGCTCGTTCGGCTTCAGCAGCTTGTTGTTCCCTGACAGTAATGGCATTTTGTACTAATCCAACACGATGAGTTAAGCGGTCTTTTGTTCCTTGATCCGCTACATTTGCGATAGCAGCTTGAGCTGGAGCAATGTTTTCTGTTACTTGATTATTTTCTAATGCTTGTACAGCAGCTTCTGCTTGATCCGCAAGTTGTTTTGCTTCAGCCTCTTTCTTTTCACGCTCTTCTTTTTCTTTTCGTTCTTGTTCTTCCTTTGCCTTTTTCTCTTTTTCTACTTTCTCTTGTTCATCGCGTTCTTTTTTAGCTTTTTCTTCTTTTTGAACGAACCCTACCGGTTTTTCAGTTTCGTTCTGAGAAACTTCATTTTGATTTGAACAAGCTCCAAATAATAACGCAGTTAAAATTGTTAAAATCAATCGTTTTTTCATAATGTTACTCCCTTCGGATATTTATCCAAGAACATCATACCACAACATAAGAGCGCTTTCAATCACTAACTGGTGATATTTAAATAAAAAATCAGACTTAGAATAAACTAAGTCTGAAATTGTTCTTATTCTCCCAATTCTGCACTATAGGCAATAATTTGATCCACAGTGTCTGAAAGGAATTGGATGGTATCGCGGAGTGGTTTGTCAGTTGAGATATCTGCTCCGATGATCATGGCTGACTCAAGTGGTGTCTTGCTACCACCTGATTTAAGGAGGTCTAGCCAATCTTTAGCTCCGTTTTCGGAGTTCTTCAAATGCAGGTAACCCGCTGTTGAGATAACCAAGCCAGCTGAGTAAGTGTAGCTGTAAAGCCCCATATAGTAGTGGCTTTGGCGCATCCAGGTCAAAGCCGCGTCATCATCGATCTCAACGGCGTCACCCCAGAATTCTGTCAAGACTTCCTTCATGATGCTATTGAGCTTGCTAGCACCGAAGGTACCACCTTCTTCGATCAGGGTGTAGACCTTGCGTTGGAAGGCTGCTTCCAACAAGTGGGTGATGAAGTTGTGGAAGTAAGTATCTGTCAAACGGTGAGCCAAGGCAAAACGTTTTTGACGAGGATCGTCAAACTGGTGTTCCAAATAGTCGCTGAGGAGGAGCTCGTTAAAGGTAGAAGGAGCTTCCACATAGTAGGTCGACATGTGGGCGTTGAAGTAGCTTTGGTTGTTGTCTGAGAAGATGAATTGACCAGAGTGTCCGATCTCGTGGATCAGGGTGTAGACATCGCTCATGCGTCCTGTCCAGCTCATGAGGACATAAGGATGGACGCGGTATGGATCGGCCGCATAACCACCGGAATCCTTGCCTTCATTGGCCGCAAAGTCAACCCAGCGTTCAGTTTGGTAGCGAGCAATTTCGCGGGAGTATTCTTCCCCAAGAGGTGCTACAGATTTCATAACCAAATCATAAGCGTCATCAATGGTGACATCTGGGTTGAGCGCGCTGTCCAAATCCAACTTCCAATCAGCAAAGGTCATTTTCTCAAGACTATTGACCTTGGCCACGTGTTTGAGGAATTTTTGAGCGACCGGAGCGAAGTCCTTCATGATCAGGTCAATCTGGCGATCAAACATGGCACGATCTACTTCCTGCTCAGCCAAGAGGTAGTCAAAGACAGAGTCGTAGCCCCGCATATCTGCAATCAGTTTTTCAGACTTGACTTGAGCTAGATAGGCAGCAGCAGCCGTGTTTTGGTGCTTGCGGAGACCTTCTGAGAAAGAACGAAAGGCTTTTTCACGGATTTCCGCATTCTCATGGTTTTGGTAGAAGTTTTCATAAGTAACAAAGCTATTCTTGTAAACTTTTCCATCCACTTCAAAATCAGCCATTTCAAAGTCACCTGCCCGCATCTTGGTATAGATGTCTTGTGGTCCGTAGAAGACTTCACCCAGGTTGGTCAAGGTCTTTTCCACATCAGCTCCCAAGTAGTGAGCTTTTTTAATTTTAGCCTGACGAATGGCAAAAGTGAGGTGAGGGAGTTGCCCCAGGCGTTCGAGGACTTCTTCATCCGCTTCTACCAAAGCATCATCAAAGAAGGAAAGTTCGACGCTTGCCCAAGTTTCGAAATCCATCCCTGCTTGGGCAATCTCTGCGAAAGCTTCATCACCAAAGTCAGTGGTTTGGGGCATAAAGCTGTAGTTGCCAATGTGGCTGAGTTGGATCTGAATTTGTTCAAAGACCGCAAAGGCAGCTTCAAAGTCTTCAAAGGTGTGGAGGTTGCCCTTGTAATTACGGACAAATTCATTGATTTCTTCACGTGTTTTTCAATGGCGCGCAAGAAGTCTTCCTGGTCTTGGTAGAGGGCTGTGAGGTCCCAGAGTTCGTTCTCAGGAAATTCAGAACGTTTTTTTAATTCCATAATTTTCTCCTTTTGATTGGTGTTCTTCCTTAAGTATAGCAGAAAACAGGATAGAAACATAGAGGGAGAGGGAAAAATGCTTGTGTAAAAAAATCTTGAAAAGAGCTGGAAAAAAATGACCATTTTTTTGATATACTAGGATAGAGATGAGGAGGTTTTTTTATGAAAAAGGTCGTGATTTCACTACTGGCGGGTGCGTCCGTTCTAGCTCTAGT
>BNJU01000872.1_pt1 | contig 104893 bp, 158 predicted proteins | sample 8539281 | NCBI WGS metagenome assembly BNJU01 (sample SAMD00202456, study PRJDB9452) | human saliva metagenome | isolation source: human saliva | place: Japan | reverse complement strand
GTAAAATATGAAAAGAAAAAAGTTTACTAAAAAAATATTGGTTTTATTTATTTTAGCGGGAACTATTGCAAATGCTGAGTATTTCGAAAAAGGATGGAGAAGTTTATTATGAAATGCCATATCTTGAAATTAAGTTGAAAGTGAAAGGTGCGGATGCGAAGACTTTTGAAAAATTTGGGAGAAGATAAGATGAAGATTATCGGCTATTTTTGGAAAAGATAGCAAAAAAATGTTTATTTTCTTGGGAAAAAAATTAAAAAGATGTTTCAACTAAAAAAATTTGAAATTTTTGGATGAAAAAGTATGTGAAGGATTACAAAAATTTGTATAATCTTAAAACTGACTCACTTTTCTTTTTCTCAATTGATGAAATAAAACCTAAAAAAAGTGTCGATTGATGGACTTGATGTGAAAAAGTTTTAAAGTTTTAGAAAAATAAAAAAAGCTTCTTTAACAGACTATTATACGGATAAAAAAATAGCGTTTATTTTCATAAAAGATGATTTGAGAAAAAAATAACTGGAGCGGATAAAAATTCTTTTGAAATTTTGGAGGAATATATTGCCAGAGATAAAAAAATAATGTTTATTCTAAAGGGGAAAAAGCTAGGAAATGTAGATATTAAAAGTTTTAAATATTTTGAAGATGGGCTAGCAAAAGATAAGAACAGAGTTTTTTTATATTGAGGATAATAAAGATGTTACAGGAGTAGATGCGAAAAACTTTTGAAAGAATGGGAGAAACTTATTATTTTAGAGATAAAAAAATAATGTCTTTTGCTTTAAAGGATTATAATCCTTATGATTTGGAAATGTTGAAAAAATATTGATAGAAATAGTTTTAATACTTTGAGCAAGGAAATTGGAAAGGATAAAAATGGAGTTTATTATTTTGGAGAAAAAAATAGATGGAATTTCTTCAAATAATGCTAAAGTTGTTGAAGCGTTGGGAGATAACGACTATATTCTTCAAAGTGGCAATGACCATTATTTGATGACTGTAAATGAAAAAGGATTCGGATAATAATGAAAGATTTGAAATAAAGAAAATAGATAGCTTGAATATTGATTTTGATACATTTAAATATTTTTGAGATGTCTGATTTGTATAAAGATAAAAAATAGTTTTTATTATCATTCAGATAGTGACTTGAAAAAAATTAAAAGCGATATTGATGTGAAAAAGTGCTGAAAAAAATGATTAAATTGCGTGATTTTATAAAGGACAAAAAAATAATATTTATCATTTTTCTGATGGAAAACTTGAGAAAATTAATTTGAAAAATCGATGTAAATAATTTGGAATACTTGGATGATGGAAATTCTACTTTTTAGTAATTATTTGAGAGATGGAAAAAATGTTTACTTTGTGAATGATGAGCGTGGAAAAGTAAAAAAATTGTGAAAAAATGTTGATAGAAATACGTTTAAAGTTGTAAACGGAAATTATGGAGTGGATAGTAAAAATGTTTATTGTTTTGGGAGAAAAAAATTGGATTTTGTAGAACTAGATGGGCTTAAAAATCTTTAATGAGATTTATTTGAAAGATAAGAAGAATGTTTATGAAATTTCTGCAAATGATAATGACAAAGTGAAAGTAGAACCAATTAAAAAAATCTTAATATTGATGTGGCAAGTTTTGAAGATATTTTCGGTGGATTAAATTACAAAGATAAAAAAATTCAGTTTATTATGTTGATGAAAATAATGGAGAAGTTTCTTTGAAAAACATTAAAAGGAGCAGATCCAGCTACATTTGAGTTTGGAATTATTTCAAAAGATAAAAATAGTGTTTTTATTGGAAATCAAAAGTTGAAAGGTGTGAGTTCTAAAGGGTTTGAAAGTATTAAATGATAGTTTAGATTTTTGTGAAAAGATTATAAGAATGTTTACTATTTGGATAGAGAAAGTGATGGAATTACTTATAAAGTGGAAGTTTTAGATACAAAAGGAGTTGATATTCCGAGTTTTGAATTTTTTTGGGGAATTCTTACAACAAGTATTACAGAGATAAGAATAACATATTTTTTTGAATGATAGAGATGACAAAATGAAACTTGAAAAAATTGGATTGTGCAAATCTAAAAGACATTTGAAATTATGGATGGTAATTTTTGCAAGAGATGATAAAAAAATCTTTATATTTTTGAGTATAAAGTGGATGGAATTGATCCAAAGACATTTGAAGCATTAAACTATGAAATGATAAAAAGATAAAAAAATGGAGTGTATTTTTTGGAAAAATATTTGCAGAAGAAAATGAAAATTCAGAAATAAAAACTAGAAAGTTGAACTTAAAAAGGATTGGATTTGAGAAGTTTTAAAAAATTGATGATAGCGATTATTATTTTAAAGATAAAAATAATATTTACTACGAGGATTCTGGAAATTTACATAAAATAGAAAAATGCTGACTTGAGAACATTCAAAGACTTGGATTATAATTTTGCGAAAGATAAAAATAATATTTATTATAAAAATAAAAAAATTGGATGGAATCGATACTGCAAGTTTTTGAAAAAAATAGAATTTAATTTTATAAAAGATAAAAAAATAGACTTTATAAAATTGACGAAGATGAAGAAAAAAATGAGATAAAAATTAATTCCAATCAATGAAAAAGTCAATCTTGAAAAATTTTTGAAAGAAATAGGTGGAAATTATTACAAAGACGATAAAAAAACCTCTATTATCTTGGAGAAAAATGAGTTTAAGAAAAATAGAAGGAGCAGATCCAAATTCATTTAAATATGACAACGAAAATTATACTTTTTATTGCAAAAGACAAAAAAACAATGTTTATTTTGAGGAGAAAAAAGTGAAAGGAATAGATGTTAAAGAGTGCCGAAGGAATAGACGGGCTTTGGATAAAAGATAAAAAAACAGTGTATTTTATCGAGGGAAGAAATTGGAGAAAATCAGTTCAAATAAATTTCAATATTTTGACGGTGGAATTTCGTATGATAAAAATTTTTAGTTGATAAAAATGGAGCTTACAAATTGCTAGAAAAGTGAAAAACCAGAAAGATAAAAATAATTCCACTTGATAGCAAAAACATCGACTTGAAAAACTCTTGAAAGATTTGATACACCAATAGATGGTTCAAATTATTTTCAAAGATAAAAACGGAGTTTATTTTCTTGAACGGAGAAAAAAATTTGTGAAAAATAAATGGAGCAGATAGAGATAGTTTTGATGTAACAATGAGTGGGAAAATACGGAAAAGATAAGAATAATGTTTATTTTGAAGGTAAGAAAAATGGAAGGGAGAATCCGAAAAAGTTTGAAGAAATGGATATTAATGATTAGTAAAAAAATGAAAGGAAGGGTATTTGATATGAAGAACAGCAAAAAAACAAAAACTGCCAATCGGAGTATCCAATTTTAAAGACATTATTGAAAAAAATTACTATTATTTTTGATAAAACAAAAATTTATAGAAAAATATTTTAGAAGATGGCTCTCAGGTGAAATTGTTTACTCGTCCTAGACGATTTGGAAAAAAACATTGAATATGTCGATGCTTAAATACTTTTTTTTGATGTTAAGAATAAAGATGAGAACAGGAAACTGTTTGAAGGGTTGAATATTTCTAAAAAGTGAGTATTTTTGACATGCAAGGGAACTTTTCCTGTGATTTCGGTTTCGTTTAAGAAATATCAGGAAAAAGATTGGAAAAAAATGGATTTGATATGATTAAAGATATTATTTCTGGCTTGTATGATGAATTTGAGTTTGTGAAGGAAAAAAACTTAGCACAAGAAAAAAAGAAAAAAAGTTTGATTCGATTTTGATGGAGGAAGCTAATCTTGCTAATTGGAAAAAAATTCATTGGCAGATTTGTCAAATTATTTGTATGATTTTTTTATGGAAAAAAAGTGATTGTTTTAATAGATGAATATGACCAGCCCGATAATAAATTCCTATATTGAGGGATATTACGATGAAACTATTGATTTTTTTCAAAAGTCTTTTATGGAGCTGTTTTGAAGGATAATGAGTATCTTGAAATGGGAGTTATGACTGGGATTTTTGAGGGTCGCTAAGGAAAAATATTTTTTTCTGGGTTGAATAATGTTAAAGTTCACAGTATTCTTAATGAACGATTTACAGAATATTTTTGGAGTTTTAGAAAATGAAGTTGAAACTGCTTTAAAAAGATTTTTGGATTAGAGTATGACTTATCAGATGTTCAAAAAAATGGTACAATGGTTACTTTATTTGGTGAAACGAAAGTTTATAATCCATGGTCGATTATTAATTTTTTTAGATGAGAAAAAAATTAGGAGCTTATTGGGTAAATACGAGTGAAAATAGTTTGATTAAATTGTATTTACAAAAAAATGAAGAAAGAAATATTTGATGATTTTTCTAAACTTTTAAATGAAGAAAATATTTCAAAAATTATCAATGATAATGTAACTTTTCGGAAATTTAGAAGCTAATTTTGAGAAAAATTTTTGGAATTTATTTTTTTCACAGTGGCTATTTAACTTTGGCAGAAAAAAATATGATGTGATGAAGAAAGTTGTCAGTGTAAAAAAATTCCCAATAAAGAAATTTTTAGAAATGTTTTTCGGATATGTTTATTGAAGTATATTTTAAAAATACTGGAATTTTTTTGGATATGACTGATGCACTTACAAATGGAGATATTTCAAATTTCAAAAAAATATCTAAAAGAAATTTTATTGGAAAAATGCTGGAATATTTGATGTGAGTGGAACTTACAAAAGAGCAATTTTATCACGGATTGATGCTAGGATTGGTTTTAATTTTGAAAAAAATGAATACGAAATTACATCGAATAATTTTTGCAGGGAAAAGGAAGATACGATTTACTTTTTAAAAACCTAAAAAAATATTTTGGAAGGAAAAAGAAGGAATTATTATTGAATTGAAAATTATCAATGGGACAGAAAAATTTAAATAATGATAAAAATTCATGAAAAAAACTTGAAAAAGAATGTGAAGTTGCGTTGAATCAAATTGATGAGAAAGGATATAGTTCTGTTTTGAAAAATGCTGGGATTGAGAAAGTCTTGAAAAATTGGGATTGCATTTTTGGGGAAAAGAATTTGAAGTGAAATTTGAAAAAAATAGTTAAAAAAATACAAGATTATTGATTTTCATAAAAAATATTGTATAATTAATTTAGTAAATGAAATAAAAAAACTTATATTCATTGTTAAAAAAAGGTCAATTTAAAGAGAGTTTTAAAAGCTCTCTTTGTTTTTTTATAAAATACTTTTTAACCATAATAAAAAAATCTCCAAATACTATATAATTATTTTACTATATATTATTTAGAGATTTATGCAAAAATTTTTATACACTTGTCTTTTTAACTTTCAGTTATCTTCTTTCTCTTTCAATACCATTGCAACCATCTGAATATGCTCCTGGATAATAGGAAATCATAATAATTCTTCTATCATAATCAATTCTCATGCAAGAATTTAAATTTTTGATGCGATAAATTAGGTTTAAAAATTTCTATATGATCCATCTGATAAAGTTGCAAATCCTACTTTAATATTTCTATATTTTAATCCATTAATTTTACAAACATTATATTTTACATAGTTGACATTTATGTCACCATCAGATCACTACCAACTCTTTTTCCACCTTCACAGTAACCAGAATGAATTTGTATAGGCTCATCTTCAAAATCTGCCATCACAATAAAAGAACAAAATAACATTACTAATAGAAATAATATTTTTCATTTTAAATTCTCCTTTCTTAAAAAAATTTTTAATCTGTATGATTATTTGTATTTTACCCCCGAATTTGTTTTTGACTTTTTATTAATATTAATTTTAAATTAATTTTTATATAGTGTTATTATTTAATTTATATTTAAAATGTTATTATTATTGTTCATATCATTACCATTTTTTTCCAACACTAATTTTTGAATGTTAATAAATTTATTTTATTTAATTAAACATTCCTTAAAAACCTTTCTTAGTTTGCACATCTGAATTTCTAAAACGATTTCCTGCATTCCATTCCAAAAATGCTATCTATAATGACAAAAAAATTTGATTTTGATTTTTTTATAAATTGACAATAAAATCCATGAAAATTTCAAAAATTGGGATTACCTTTTTTTGGGAAAAGAATTTGAGACGAATTTTGAGAGATAATAATAGAAAATAGTTTTTTTAAGATATGCTTTTAAAAGCATAACTAGTTATAAAAAAATAAGTATTTGATATAATAGGATAAATATTGTAAAAATAAATCATAAGAAAAATAAAAAAATTTAGATTTTATCTAATTTTAAGAGGTGATTTTTATTAAATAATGCAAGAACACTCGCACCGCAAGGAACGAGATGAATTGCACGAAAATTTTAGTAAGCATATAGGGAAACTTGTATGTAGACACGGAGCAAAACTGTGCAACAAAGAAACTGAATTGCTGGGAACTCTTAAAGCTAGTATAACCACAACATAATACTTAAGTGTATGGTATAAGTGTGAAGGTAGCGAAAGCAGAAAAAATATACTAGATGGTGCAAGGTTAAATCCTAAACATTATGATAATAGACAATCAGCAGCTAAGCCTGAAAAGGAAAGTTCAACGACTATCCCTCGTGAGGGGAGTACAATACAAGCGATTGGTATTGGAAGTGGTTTCGCCTAAGTCCTTGAAATAGGATATGGATAAGATATAGTCTGTGCTTGTTAGAAATAACAAGAAGTTCATAAGAGAACTGCATAGATGGTAGCGTATTTATGTGAACAACACTTCCCACTGTTGTGGGGTTTTAAAAAAACTTTAAAAAAATATTTAAAAAAATAGATAAAAATGTAGGATATATAGTATAATATCTCTGATGAAAAGGAGGTGATATCTATGTATTTAACTTTAAAACAACAAGTAAAAACATCTTAGTAAAAAAAGGAGTTTAGAATTTAAAATATTTATCTCATATAGCCAAGAACTTAACTAATGAAGCTATATATAATATTAGACAGTATTATTTTTAATAAGAAAAAGTATTTAAGTTATAACGAAAACTATAAAATGCTTAAAAAAATAGTGAAAATTACAAGAAATTAAATTCTAATATGGCTCAACAAATTCTAAAAGAAGTAGACGGAAGTTTTCAAATCATTTTTTTGGACTTTTAAAAACTTGCTAAAAATGGTCAGTATAATGGTAAAAATAAAAATTACCTAAATATCTTGCTAAAGATGGTTTTACTACTCTTGTTATAGGTTTTGTAAGATTAAAAGATGATATGCTGATAGTTTCCTTATTCAAATTCGTTTAAGAAAACTCATCAGGAAGTTAAAATTAAGCTACCACCAGTATTAAAAAAACAAGAAGATAAAAAGAAATTAGAATAATACCCAAACAACATTCTAGGTACTTTGAAATTCAATATACTTACGAAGTAAAAGAAGTTCAAAGGGAATTAAATAAAGAAAATGCACTAGGAATTGATTTAGGGTATAGATAATCTTTGTACTTGTGTTACAAATGCTGAACTTCATTCATAATAGATGGTAGAAAATTAAAATCTATTAATCAATACTATAATAAGATAAATGCAAAAATTGCAAAAGCATTAAAAGATAAGCAAAAGATAGAGCATATAACATTAAGGCAAAAGCGAATAGCCAGAAAGAGAAATAATCGTATAAATGATTATCTTTCAAAAAGCAGCAAGAATAATGGTAAATTATTGTCTTAATAATGATATAGGAAAAACTAGTCCTAGGATATAATGAAGATTTTTCAAAGAAATTCGAAATATTGGAAGTATAAATAATCAAAAACTTTGTAAATATACCATATGGAAAAATTAAGAGATAAAATAATATATTTATGTAAACTATATGGAATAGAATTTAAACTGCAAGAAGAGAGTTATACATCAAAAAGCAAGTTTCTTTGATGGAGATGAAATTCAATATATGATAAAGAAAAATCAAAAAGAATATATATTCAGTGGAAAAAGAATAAAAAGAGGACTATATCAAACAAATGAAGGTAAAACTCATAAATGCAGATTGTAACGGAGCATTAAATATATTAAGAAAAAGTAAAGTTGTGGACTTAAGTGTCCTATACAATAGAGGTGAGCTGAACACACCTAAAAGAATAAGGGTAGTGTAAAAGCTATCAAACTCTTAGAAAAATTTTTTTGAATATTTTTAAAGATTTTTAGAATCCTGCGACTTTAGTCGTGGGAGGTTCAGGAATAAAGTATTAGTAGCTTATTTTTCAGCGACAGGGACAACAAAAAAAGTTGCAGAAAAAAATTGTCAAAAGTGACTGGCGGAAATTTGTTTGAGATAAAACCGAAGTTGAGTATACTTCTGAGGATTTGAACTGGAACGACAAAAAAAGTAGAAGTTCAGTGGAGATGAATGATGAATTTAGCCGTCCAGAAAGATTGAAAAAATGTTGTAGAAAAATATTGATGATTATGATACTGTGTTTGTTGGATTTCCAGTTTGGTGGTATATTCCACCTCGCATTATTCAGACTTTTATTGAAAAAAACATAATTTGAGGGAAAAAGATAATCACTTTTTGCAACATCAGGTGGAAGCGGGAATAAAAGGTTCAACAGATTTTTTTGAAAAAATTATTCGGATTTGAATATTATTGAAGGCAAAAGATTTGGTTGGAATGAAAGCTTGGAAAGCATTGGAGCTTGGGTAGAAAAAAATAAAAAAATTTTTAATGAGAAAAAGAAATATTTTTGATTAAACAGAGGTGAAATAAGATGAGTGAAAAAATTACTGCAGGAAGAGATCTATTAGGTAATATTGCACCAAAATTTGCGGAATTGAATGATGACATTTTATTTGGGGAAGTTTGGACAAGAGAGGATAAGTTATCGGCTAGGGATAGAAGTTTGATTACGGTCACTGGACTTATGGCGAGTGGAATTTTGGATAGTTCGTTAAAATTTCATTTAAAAAGTGCTTTGGAAAATGGAGTTACGAGAGAAGAATTGGCAGAGGCTGTTACACATTTAGGATTTTATGTAGGATGGCCAAAAGCTTGGGCTGTATTTCGGCTTTTGAAAGAGATCTATTCAGAAGATGGGACAGCTGATCCTGTAAGCAGCTTGTTTGGCAAAGGCGATTATAACGAGGCTTATGCAAAATATTTTAATGGGAAAACTTATCTAAAAACATTAGTTGAGCCGAATGACACTTCAAAAGTTGGTATTCATAATGTTGTTTTCGAGCCGGGAGTTATAAATAACTGGCATTCTCATTCAAACGGACAAATATTGTTGGTTACAGATGGGCATGGCTGGTATCAAGAAGATGGGAAAGAAGCAGTAGAATTACATCCGGGAGATGTTGTGAATATTCCTAAAAATGTCAAGCATTGGCATGGAGCGGCAAAAGACAGCTGGTTTACACATATTGCCTTGTCAGATGGCGGTTCGACTGAATGGTTTGGGATATTGTCAGAAGATGAATATGAAAAGTTACCAAAAGCGGTGAATGCTAGATAATTAAATAATTAAAAAAAGTAATATAAATAGTAAAAAGAAAATAAAAATACAAAAATTAGAAAAATTTCTTTCTAATATTAATTTGATATTAACTTACTGTTGGGAGGATTTCATTATAAATAAAATAAAAAAATGAATGAGGATTTATGGAATTAAGAATTTTAAAATATTTTTTTGATGATTGCAAAAGAGGAAAAATATAACAAAAGCGGCAAAATCACTTTTATATCACGCAACCGACATTATCACGGCAATTGGCACAGTTTGAGGAAGAGCTGGGAGTTAAACTTTTTACGAGAAGTAATCATAGAATTTTATTGACTGAAGATGGGAAGTTTTTGCAGCGAAGGGCGAGGGAAATACTTTTATTTAACGGAAAAAACGAAAAAAAGAGCTGTCTTATGACAATGAAAGTTGTTTCTGGAGAAATATCTATTGGATGTGGCGAATTTTTTTGGGAATGAATGAACTTTCAAAAATTACTCTCGGAATTTCAGGAAAAAGTATCCAAATGTTAAATTTGACATTTATAGTGGAACAGCCGAAGATATTATTTATAGAATTGAACACGGTTTTTAGATATGGGACTTGTCTTTGACTATATAAATAAGGAAAAAGTATAAATTTATAAGATTGAAACAGATTGAAGAATGGGGACTTTTGATTAGAAAAAGACCATAAATTGGCTTCAAATAAATTTATTTATCCAGAAGAAATAAAAAGAATCGGTAATTATTTCTAAAAAATAAATTAATTCAAAATGAATTTGCAAATTGGATGGGAATTCTACGGAGAAATTAAATGTTGGTGCTACTTTTACATTGGTTTATAATGCTGCAATGATGGTGAAAAAAATGGAATGGGAATGGCGGTTTGCTTAAAAATTAGAGAATAATTTTTGAAGATTTGAAATTTATTCCATTTTATAAAGCAGCAATTTCTAAGACGATATTAGCTTGGAAACCATGTTTGAAAATATTCAGTAGCAACAGAAAAAAATTTATTAAATTTATTGAGGAGAAAAAGAAATGCTACCGATTTTTAATATTTTTTTGAGCTTGGGTCAAAGAAATTGAAAAAAATGCATATGTGACAGTTGGTAAAAACAATATTACAAAGTCAGTTTTAAATGATGAAGGAACACTTGGGAATGTATTTGGTTCAGGAAAAAGAAAAATCCCAATATGACTTATATGTTTGAAGTTTATGAAGATGAGAAAAGTTACCAGGAACATGTTAAGTCAGAACAATATAAAAGAATTTTTTTAAGACAATCACCAACAATCTTGACTAATCATAAAAAAGAAAAATTCAAGTAATCCCAGAGTATATGAGAGATAAAAAGTTTGTACAACCAAGAAATACTCGTGTAAATTATGTTACAGTTGATGTAAAAGAAGGATTTAATAATGCTTTTTAGGAAATTGTACTTGATGAAATGAAACAGTCGATAAAAAAAGAAGAAGGCGTTTATATAATTTATGCTGCAACAGCAAAAGAAAATCCAGACAAATGGTACTTTTTGAAATTTATGAAAAATGAAAAAAAGCATATCAAAAAGCATAGAAAAACAGCTCATTTTAAAAATATATTGAGCAAACGGAAAATATGATTGAAAACAAAGAATTTATAAATATTGAAGGTGTAATATTATTAAATAAAGGTAATTTAAATTATGTAAAAATAAAAAAATATTAATTTTTGAACTTTGGAAAAAAATATGAAAAAAATGGAGATGATTTTCAAATGAAAAACAACAAAAATACAAGAAATAGAAAGTGCCTAAAGTAGCATTAGGAACTTGGTCTTGGGGATTTGGAGGAATCGCTGGAGGAGATTCGATTTTTGGAAATAAATTAGGAAAAAGATGAATTGAAACCTGTTTTTTTGATAAAAGCAATGGATTTGGGACTAAACATTGTGGGATACTGCGACTGTTTATGCAAGTGGTCAATCTGAAGAAATATCTTTGGGAGAATTTATAAAAGATAGAAGTAATGCGATAATTTCTACAAAATTTACACCTGAACTTGCTGAAGGAAGAGGAGATAATGCGATTTTTGAGTTTCTTGATGAAAGTTTAGAAAGATTGAATAGAAAAGTTATTGATATTTATTGGATACACAATACAAAAAGATATGGAGAAAATGGGATACCTAAATTGGTTGATGTCTGAAGATCAGGAAAAAGTGAAAAAAAGTAGGAGTTTCTAACCACAATTTGGAACAAATAAAATATGTGAATAATCTTTTTAAAAAGAAGCTGGATTTCAGTTGCATGCTATTCAAAATCATTTTAGCTTACTTTATAGAACAATTGAAACAACTGGAATTTTAGATTATTGCAAGGAAAACGATATCGCAGTATTTTCATATATGGTACTTGAACAGGGTGCTTTATCTGGAAAATATACAAAAGAAAATCCATTACCATCAGGAACAAGAAGGGAGAAGCATTCCCATCTGAAACTTTGGCAAAATTGGAGCCTTTATTTTATGAAATGAAAATTTTAGGTGGAAAATATTTGGCAACAATTCCTGAAATTGCGACTGCTTGGGCAATTGCAAAAGGAACTATTCCGATAATAGGAGTTACAAAACCTAATCAAGTTGATGATGCCGAAAAGGCTGCAAGTGTTGAATTGAGTGCTGAAGATGTTGAACTTCTGGATAGAGTGGCTATTAGAACTGGTGTTACTGTGAAAAGGTGAATGGGAAAGTTCAATGTAGAAATGATTTTTTTACAGAAATGAAAGACACAATTCATTTTGATGATTATACAAAAGATAAGAATAATTCATATTACAAAGGTAAAAACTTTTAAGGAACCAGATGTAAAAAAATTTCTTGATAAACATTATAATGGACTAATGAAAACAATAATGGTTCTAAAATAAGTGATAAAAACAATATTTATTATAAAAATAAAAATACCATTTATTTTATAATTGACTTTTTTTGAAAATATGATATAATTAAATTGTTAAAAAAACCCTAAGGGAAAAATTTTGTATTAAAGTAAAAAAATATTGGCAAATTAAACTGGAGTTTTCCAGTTTTTTGTTATAATAATTTTAATGAGTTCCAATAACTCATACTTTAATACAAAGGAGGTTTAGAGCAGTGAACAGCGATGAACTTATTAGACTTCTGGTTATTATGTATATTGTTTTACAGACTGACTAGATAGTCGAAAAAAATATCGAATTTCACCTCTGCCTCTACCCTTAGGGGAGTTAAATTATTCAAATTATTAAAAATTAACAATTTTCTACAATCCATACAAATCCTTTTCCCATTCGCACATCCGAATCCCTAAAATGATTCCCCTCATTCCATTCCAAAACACATTTTTTTCCAAATCTTCAGAATTTCTCAAAATCTCAAAATATTCCCTTATATTATCCCCAATCTTCGATAAAACCTGATGTTTAGTCTTTTCCTCCAAATCCCCAAGACTCAAATAAACATCTTTTGCCAAAATCTCATTATTTTTTACAAACTTAATCCAATCCTTATACCAAACTGATGGTGAAGCTCCAACAACTCCTGCAAAAATATCTGTCTGATACCCGCACCACAACGAAAAACAATCCCGCAAGTGAATATCCTCCTAAAAACATATTTCACATTATTTTCATTCACAAATTTTACCAAATTTGGAATCAATTTTTCCCTTTATAAACTCTAATGTTTTACCAGCTCCATCGCTAAAAATTTCCTTTTCCACGAAGAAGTGGCATTTCCCAAGGTGTCAGCTCACTATTCCAGTCTTCTATTTTGAAAGCTGCTAGCTAAAACTTTTTATCTGTATTTTCAGAAATATATTTCACTTCATTGTCTAAAAAGTTGCATATCATGCTCATCAACTGGCTGTATTAAAAATATATTCTGTCTTTTTATTTTCATTTGTATATAAAATACATTCTTTTTCTTCTATTTTGAAATTTAATTTTTTTCATATTTGCTCCTTTTTTTAATATTTTTGAATATTGAATTTATTTTAAATAAATTTTGATTAATATAATTAATTATAGCATATGTTTTTTTAAAAAAATATAAAATATTTTAAAATCATTTTTGGTATCTATTATAATATTTTTGTTTACTAAATTATATTATTTTTGATTTATAATATTTAAAAAATTTTGTATTTTCTATCATTCTAATATAAATATAATGGTAACCAAAGTACAGGATATAATAACTGAAAAAGATATTTTAAACAATCTTTTGGGCGATAAAAAGTTAGATTTTTAGATTATAGAAAGGTTAATTTATTTTGGATTGATTGGACGAAAGTCTGTTTTAACTTTTTAATAGTATCGAAAGGAGATGATAAAAATATTTTTATGAGATGTATTTTTAATATTGAAACAATAGTTAAAAACTGTTTTCTTATTTATTGCAATTTCAACGACACTTTTTTTGCCAGATTACTGATCCCAGCTACAAATGGTATCCTGTTACAGAACTGATTGAAAAAGCGGATAAACTTAAGACTGGAGATATTCTAGTCCTGTCTAAGCAGCACACTATTCTGCAGTCTCAGGGGCATGTCGCCGTTATTAATGAGAATATGAAGATTGTGGAGTTCCCATCCTTTTCAATCGGGTATGCTGAAAGTCCTATCTTTGCCTGGTATGATGAAAAAAGGAAGGTTTCCGTGTTCAGGCTGAAAAATATTGACGATAATTTTAAGAAAGCTCTGTTCAAGGAAATTGACAAGACTACGACCAAGACTTATGGGCTTACCTTTAACAAGAACTTTGACAAGAGGCTTTACTGTTCGCAGTTTGTCTATCTTGTATTTAAAAGAGCAGGAATTGATGTTGGAAGGGATGTTGACCTGGATTCAAACGGGGGCAAAGTTGTCCTGCCTTTTGACATTATGAGGTCGCCGCTTCTGGAAAATGTTGACCTGGATGAATAGTCTTACTTTTTGTTTTAATCAGAAACGATAAATATTGAATAACAACAAGGAGAGATTTATGAAAAAAATTATTTTACTTGGAATTCTTGTCCTGTCTATTTCAGCATTTGCCGGTCACTTGGAGGATGGCAACTTCTACTTTGAGAACGGGGAACTGGAAAAGGCTGAAAAAGAGTATTTGAAGGCTGCTGAAAATGGCAATGCCAAAGCCTTGTACCAGCTGGGATGTTTGTATTTTGAGCAAGGCAGGCTTGACAAGGCTGAAAAAATGTTTTTAGACGCCATTAACAAGGGTGATAGCAGCTCTCTGTATCAATTGGCGCAGCTTTACTACTTTCAAGATAAACTTGACAAGGCTGAAACATTCTTCTTAAAAGCCGTAGACCGCAATATCCCTGAAGCTATGAATGAGCTTAGCCTTCTGTATTATGACAAGAAGGAATTTGACAAGGCAAAAAAATATTTCAAGATGGGAGCGGATGCCGGGGATGAATATGCTATACAAAATTACAGGAAAATGCTGGAACAGGAATTGAAGCATCAGGATTAAAGAAAATAAAAAACAAATAAAAAAAGAAAAAGAAAGGAATGATTGATATGAAAAAAATTATTTATTATTATCGCTTTATTGGCAGGCCTTCAATCTTGTATGGAGGTACAAAGATTAGATGGGTGGAAACCTGAAGGGGAATTGCATGATGAATGGATAGAACAAGGCTACCCTGACCGACCTGTTACTTGTGTAACAACTAATGCTGGTGCAAGATGGTGCAGATGGGGTACTAATTAAAGAGTATTTTTGCTCTCAATTCAAAGGGGGAATTTTGATAAAGGATTGTTATAAAAAATTTAAAAAAAGCTGTGTCATAAAGTTAATTTATGAATCGGCTTTTTTTATTTTGCCTTTTTCAACTCAAAAATATTTGATTATCTTGAAAATCGTGGTAAAAATTAAAAAAATAAAGTATTATAAAATTTGGCGTAAATCAAAAATACGGAGGATAAAAAAATGAGTATAAGTTTTTATGTGAAAAAAACAAGAAAAAAATTTTTAGGTTATAAAGCCGTTTTTAAATGTTGAAACTGCATTGAGTTTACTTGATAAGGAGCTTTATATCTACAATACTGGAAATATTGATATTAATGATTTGCTGTTATCTCCAGTTTCTAATTATCAGTGTCTTTTTAATAGGAGATGGCAAGGAAAGTTCAAGAGGATTTGAATTGTCTTATGATACAAAAATATAATAATTATGTTGTGAGGATTTTTACGCCATCATCTAGGGAAGATTGGCTTTTGGCGTTGGAATATATAAAAGCGTTGGCTAAAAGAATTTGATTCGGAGATTTTTGAATGAGAGAGGTGAAGTTTATACTGCTGGTAACATTGATAAATTTGACTATGAATCAGATATACTTTATGGAATAAAAAGTAATTACAGAAAATATAAAAAGTGGAGAATCAGATACTTATCTTATTTTTTTGGTACAACTAGACCTGTTTCTTTCAATGAAGAAATGGTAGATGAAATAAATAATTCAAATAATCCTATAGATACTTTTTTTCAAGAATAGTAAGAAATATTCAAAATTTAGATGCTTATTCGGCAAATCAACGTTTTTTTATAAAAATGATGAAGATGAAAAGAATTATGGGAGCTTATAGTCTGACAGAAAAATGTTAGAACAATTCTTCCTTATAAACCTAGTGTTGAATTTCATAATTTAGATATCGTTAAAAATGATGATATAGCTTTTTTTGGAATATAGGTTTCGTTACTATTGATGGAGATGAAAAATGATCCAAACAGTTATCAAGTTGTTGGTCAATTAGATTATAATGATTTTATAAAAAAATTACCAAAAAGATAAGTATCGTTTTATTGACGCTTCATACATTCTTGTTGAGCCGTTAAGTAAAGAAGAAATTTTAGGATTGTTTGGAAATATCTCTTAATTAGAAATAAAATGACTTTAAAAATATTTTCTAAAAATAAAATTAGGAGGCATAAAAATGGATAAAAAAATCGTAAAAGATGGGGTTATATCTTTTGATGAAAAAAATTAGATATGTTGATTCCTAATATTCCAAGACAGAAAAAAATTTGTAAAAATATTTTTTTGATTTTTATCATTACTATTTTTTTATCATTGCTCTAATGCAATTATATTTTTTTAGATAAAACTTCCCAAAAACAAATAATATTTTCTGATTTATAGTGCAGGTTCTGTTTTTTCTTTTTATTTTTGTCTATTGTTCTGAACCCCCACGATTAAAGTCATGGGTTCTAAAATTTATCAAAAAAACATTTAAAACATTTTCTAAGAAATTTGATAGTCCTACCCATATTCTTTTTAGGCATGTTCAGGTCGCCTCTACTGTATAGGACATTTATGTCACAACTTTACTTTTTATGTAGAATATTTATTATGCTCCATTGTAGTCTGCATTTATGAGTTTACCATGACTTGTTCGACACTCCTTTTCATCAGAGATATTATATCGTATATTTTTACATGTCTATAACTATAAAAGTAATATTTTTATTTATTTTGAAAAATCTCAAAGTAGCAAAATTCATCTCATAACTATAAGTTGCGAAGTGTTCTAAACATTATTATAATAAAAATTATGAATTTATAGAAATGATAATATCCGTTATGCCAAATTTTATGCGGCTAATGCTGGAAAAAGGCAGAAAAGAAAGAAATCCCACTTTTTCAAATTTTTTTGATAAAGAAGAAAAAAATTTGTAGAAATGTCTATCAAGGCAACTGATTATTATTTGATGAAAAAAATATTTTTACAAAAATATAATGTGATGATTGCTGATTTATATGAATATTTCTAAGAGTCTCATATGATTTTAGAAATAAAAAAATTTTTTTTTAATTACAAAATTAAAAAAATAAGGAGAAAAAAATATAAATGTTTATTTTTTTATGTTGATCTTGCAACTAGTAGTACTTATTATCAGTATCACAACGATTATCTATTTAATAACAAGAAAAAAACACAATGGAATGTTTTTACATAGAAAAATGAAATTTTTATGCCTAAACTCTATGCCTACAAAAAAAGATTCCCACTTTCTGATATTGATTACATAGAATTTTATTGCAGTCGTTTTCGTAACAGTTGCAGAGGATTGATAAAAGATTCATACGATAAATTCAAAAAAGTAGTCAAACGATTTTTTTCAAACAAGTAAATTTACATTTTTTTGTTACTGAACAAATGGTTTTAGATGAAATTAATAAATTGACACCTATTTTGAAGGAATATTCGATACCATACACTATTAATTATAAGTGAACTACTCCCCTTTTTAGAAGTGGGAGCTTTATGAAGTATCTGCATTTGTTAAAAAAACATATTTACAGTTTATCACAGTCCCAGCCCTGATGTACAGTATTATACTATAATAATTATTATTTCAGTTATCTCCCTCTTGTAGAGAAAACTTCTAGATATTATACAATTTTTGAATATTATTGTTATAGAATTTTTAAGAAATTTTAGGTTTCTATTTATATTTATTCAAAAATTTTATTCAAAATAACAAATTTTATACTAAAAAAAGGAAGTGTTTTTAAATGGGAATATATGAAATAATTATAGGAACAATGTTTATACCATTTTTATTTATTCTATCAATATTTTTTTCTTTAACATTAAGAAAAAGAAACATGCAAAAAAATTATATCCGCTGAAATTAGTGATGACTTAAAAGACTTAAAACCACGAGAATTTTTTTTATAATTTATTAAAAATGGAAAGAACAGCAAAAACCAGTTTACTATGCAGAAATTTTTTTATTGACAATAGATACTATTTATATCTTATTCGGTGGGTATGCTGAATATCTAAAAAGAATTAAAAATTTGCACAAGAGTTTCCTGATTTTCCAATCAAATCCTATGTCATTTGTATTTATTAAATTTGGTATTCCTATTTTTTTATGGTTTATTATACTTTTTCTATTATTATTTGCCTTTATTTATGAAAAAGAAAGAAAATAAAAAGATTAGCCGACATGCTAGATAACTTAGAAAAAAATACAGATTTTTTTAAATTATGCAAAAAGAAGATTTTATCAACTCTGAGAAAAATAGTTAAAACTGGAATGGTCGCACAAAGTGATTTAAAAAAATTGGAAGCAGATATTTATTTTCTGTCTATCCAGCATACATAATTCCTTATTCTTGGATTTCTGATATAACAATTGATAGAGTTTATAATCGTGGAGGAAGTTATTCATCTTTAACTTTTTATTTTTACTAAATCTTTTTAAATATGAGAAAATATTTTTTTGCTAAAAAAGGAGGTTGCTGAAAAAGGTTAGGATTTTATTTTTGAGAAATGAAGATTTTTAGAGAGTGTCAATTAAAATTTTTACACTCTCAAAAAACCCTACTATTTAATTTAAAGTTTTAAGTCTTTAAATATAACTTCAATATCATCTTCTATACTTCCTAAAGATTCCAAAAATATCTTCATCAATTGCGTCTAACATAATTTTTTTCTTTTTCTAAAAGCCTTTGATATTTTTTTTGATCTAAAGAATATTCAAATCCATCTCTTGTTACAAATATACTTTGTAAAAAAATAATATTGTGTATATTGCCCTTCTTTTAATCCTAAACGATGTATTCGATCCTTTGATTGTAACAAATGTACTAAATTATAACTATATTCGTAATAAATTGCATCATGGCAAACAGAATGCAAAAGAAACTGATTCTGCTAAGGTATGTGGATTTGTAATTAATACATCAATTTCTTTTTCTTTAAATTTATTTAATATTTTTTTCTTTCTTCTTCTGAAGTACTACCAAAAAATGACACCTGCAGATATTCCTCCTTTTTCCAATTGAGAAGCCAACTGTCGAATTGAATCAACAAAAATACACCAGATAATTACTGACTTCCCTTCTGAATTAAGTTGCTTTTACTTGTTGAATACAGGAATTAAATTTTTCAGTTTTACCAAAAGAATTTATTAAATCTTTGATATCCTGTGAATAATCAACATAATCAATATCTTCTGGATCTGATGTAGTATCCAATATAGCTGAAAAAAATCTTCTTGATTTTCAGATATAGCTTTTAATAACATTTTAGGATTTGATTCTAACTGTAATAACCTAATAATTAATGCTAATTTGTTTTTAGCATATTTTTAACAATAAAAATATTAAAAAAATTTTATTTTCTTTATCTGATAGTTTGCATGGTAAAAATAATATCTGGATTAACCTCAGGAACTTCCAATTGCTTTTTGTTGTTCTACAAAAAAATGGTTTTGATCTTTTTGTTGATATTTTTCTATATCATATTCACTTGGGAATCCTTAACTGGGCATCTCCAAAACCAAAAAGTCATTATATTCTTCATGATATAAAATATGTAATAAATTCTTAATGTCAAGATACGAATTTGGAAGGGTGTTCCTGTTAATGCTATTGTATATCTAGCATTATATGATATTTTGAGACATTCTTAGCTCTTTTTACCATTTGGATTTTTTTACTTTATGAACTTCATCAAAAAAACAAGCAGTGTTTTATCATCTATAATATTTTTTTACCTCTTCCAAAAATAGAATCTAAACTTTCATAATTAAAAAAAGTAGTAAATTTTTTTATGAACTGCTTTTATACAATAAGGCATTTTTTTCTTATCTCTTGAATTTGAATAATCTTGAATATTAAATAATTCTAATTTTCTTTTTATTACCAAAAACAATTATAAAATTCATCTTTCCATGAAATAAAAAGAACTTCTAGGCCCAATCATAACTATTTTTATCTACCAAACCTTTGTAGGATAAAAAAACTAAAAACTCCATAAACTGAAGATGTTTTTTTCCAGAACCGGGTACAGAAAAAATTAGCAGATTTTCTCATTGCAAACATAAAAAAATGAATCCCAAGCCTGTTTTTTTCCCTTAATTTTTCTTACCATTTGACTATCAATAACAGCTCTATAACTGTTATATTTTTTTCCAAGATTTCCTCAGTCTGACTTTTTAATTCCTAAACCCACTCTTGATCTTTCATTAATATATATTTCTCTTTTTGTATGTACTCTTCCACTTCTTTTGAAACGTGAAAAATCAATATTATTTTTTTGAAGAATAGTTTTTCTATTATTTCAATTATTTTTTTATATTTTATATAACCTATTTCTTTTTCTAAAAAAATAATTTATTTTTCCTCTGTCTTATCCCTAGAAACATATCTTTTTAATTTGTAATTTATAAACTCTATTTCTCTTTAAATTAGAAATCATCGAAGAAGAAACAAGAACTAAATTATCATTTTTCAAATTGAAGTGTCAAATTATCATTCACTATCGGTTTCCTCCCCAGTTTTTTTGATCAATCTCTTCTAATCTATCTTCTAACTTCTCAATTTTTTTCTTTAACTCATCTATTTTTCCCTTTTTAATTCTTCTATTTGGTTATCTTTTAATTTATCCAAAATTTTAAGATCAATCTCATCTAAACCATTACATGCCTTTTTCCATAGATTTTTAACGGTGCATTTCTAGTTTTTTTCCCCTGCAGATCTTGTAACATACTTTTTCTGTTGTACGCAAAAACTCATTTTTTTATTTTTTTTATCTTCTGCTATTTCACCGATTTTTTTACTTTACATTTTTTTATCAGATTCTTCTAATTTTTTTCACAAATTTGTTCCACAATTGGAGATTGCTCTTCTAAGTAATTTTTCTAAATGTTTTGAGATTAGCTGCAATATCATTTATTTTTTTCTTATATATCTAGTTAAATCTCCAGCAGGTCTACTTAAAAATTGACTAAATACAGCATTCTTCAAATTTTCTTTAATATCTTCATCATTAACTTTTTTTTAACATTTTCTGTAATTCCTTTAAAGGATCTACAAGATCTAAATCTCTAGCCAAATGAAAATTGTTTTTTTCTGCATCAATAAATTCTAGAAACTCAGCTAATAAATTTTGCTCTTTCAACTTCTGAAATTATATTCTTTTTCTGTATCATTTACACTTTTTAGCATATTCTGCTGTCGTTAATAATTTTGTTTCTACAATATCATGATAAATTCCCACTAATCTTTCAATAGGACTATATCCAACTTTTTTTCATCAACACCATGCTGTAACATAAGTTCTAACATTTTTTTATATCTTTTTCATTATTCTCAATACTGTAATCCAATATAACAGCTTCAAAAATACTGCTCTTTATGAGTTTCCTTCTCAATATTTCTCAAACATGTGAATCTCCGATTTCCATCAATAATACGACCATCTAGCAATACAACTCCTGCTTCCACTCTGTCCCGATAGCTTTTTATATTTTGCTGAGTTTTTTTCAATGCATCACGATTACTCTCTGTAATAAAATTTATGAATAATTTTATTATAATTTTCTTTATCAGAGTAATCTATTTTATCAATATTATTTTTCCATTTTATATCTTGAAATCCAAGTAGAAATTCTATCATTTTGATCATTGTAAAAACAACTTATCCAATCTAATCTTATAAACTGGATAATCTTTTGGATGATTTCTAATAACTAATCTTTTTTTATTTTCTGTTTTCAAATACAGACTTTTCTGCTAAATCATTTTCTAATAAATTCATTTTATATCACCTCATAATAAATTTCATAATCTGCAAACACTATTTTTAGAAATAGGGTCATAATACATAGAAGTAGACCTTTACAGAACTAATAACATCATGTACATCAAGCACAATATTATATTCATCTCTTAATAAATCATTTAAGTCATAAACTTCTATATAAAGTTTTTTTCCTGTTTATACACAATACGCTCTAAAAAAATCTTCAAAAATTTGCTCCTTCACCATTACTATACATAAGTTTATTTTTCCCTATTCTTCTATAGGAAATTCTATTCTTATCTTCAATAAGAATAGATGTATAAAAAAATAATCGTCAAATCCCAGTTCATCTAATTCATGATAAAAATCCATTTTTTTCTTCAATGAAAATGTTGTAAAATACTTATCTTTTCCTATAAATTCTAAAAACATCTGAACAATATTGTTTTAAATCTTCTTTTTGTTATTCCCTAGTTTTTTTCAATTTACTAAAATTAACAAATTTATTTGGTGAAAATTCAATAATTTCATATACATATTTTAATCTATAAATTTGAGAAGTAAACATCGGCAAAGATTTTATTTTAGAAGATATATCATCCAATTTTACAATCTCATTTTTTTGTAAAAAAATTGATAAAAATAACTAGATGCTGAGTCATATTGACTTTTTTTACAATATATCCTCCAGAAATTTTATATCCTAATTTTTTTAATAAAATTGGATTCAAAAAAATTCCTTTTTATAGTTTGGAAATGTTTTTCAATTTTTTTCTTTAACTTCTTGAACTGCATAAAGTTCTTCAGATAATATATCTTTTAGCTCAAGAAAAAAATTGAATCATCATACTCTTCAAATTTTATATCGTATATTCCACTGCAATTATATTCATCTATGTAAGAAAGATAATTAGCTGCAAATGTTTTTAGAATCAACCCCATAAAAAATCTTCATATTCATTTATAAAGTCCTGTTTTGAAATAGGAGATAATAACGACAACAACTCTTTTACCTGCTGTTCTCTATCAGCTTTACCAAATTCTATTGACGGCATTCTACCAAATTTTATTTCAAGATATTTATCCACAGTACATATCTTTTTAACAAATTATGAAGTTCATATTCATCACGAATATCATACATTTTCATTAAATCAGGATACATTTTAAAAAAATTTTCAGACTTGAATATTCCTCATTTTTATACTGGCTTAAATTTAAAGTTTCTAAAAAGTCGCTAAAAATCATATCCTGAAAATATTATAATATCTAAATTTTTCTTTGGTTTCCATAAAACATTCATATCATCTCTTATACGATTTTCATAACTTCTATCCACAATTTTAAGACTTTCTTCTTTTTCATAACCTAATTCAGTTAAAAACATATCATACATTTCTTTAAATTCAATATAAGACATTCCATCATTAGCAAAATGCTTTTATAATATAATTTGTAAAACTTGCTCTCCCCACAAGTATTCTTTCTTTATCGAAAGTAATATAATCTTTATAAACAAATTTTTTTCAAAAAGCTCTCCGAATTATAGCAGGAATTTCTTCATCTTCTAAAAAGCTCCTGTAATGGTTTTCTCTATTTTTAACCTGATTTAGCTCATTTCTATATCTCAAACTTAAATAGTTATATGTTTCTTCTTCTTTTAAAGCAACTAGAAATGATTCTTTATTTACATCATATTTTTAAATATATATCCTTAAAAATCTTCTTTAAATTTTTCCAAAAGATAATTTTTCAATCCTTTTTGCTTCAATCTGTCTTACTCTTTCTCTTGTTATCTCTAAAGTATCTCCTATTTCTTCCAATGTTTTTCCCAGAAATTCTATTTAAAAAGATATTTGCTTCATTTTTCTGTCAAATAATTGTACACTTCTTCTTTAACACTTTTTATACAATTACAAATCTATCATCATATAACTTTTTAATTAAGTTTGATTCACATAAATATTCAATAGTTTTTTTATATTTTTTTATCTTTTTAAAATTTCAGGAATACTTTTCCCATAAAACATCTTCTTCAATTCCGTAAATATTTTTAGATATTTGCCTAATAATATATTTTAACCACTTTTCTTTCCCATAACTATTTTTTTCCACCATAAAAAGCGAAACTATATTTTCAGTTATATAATTATAATCATTTTCTCTGTTAAATCAGTATACTGCATAAAAGAAAAAATAGTGAGCAGAAATATTTGAAATCAGCTTTTCAGTATTGCAATTTAATATTTTAGCAACTTTTTAAAAAAATCAACACTTTCTTTTGAAATTTTTTTCTTCTTCTGATCCCTTATCTTCAATATTAGCTGGTATTCCAAAACAAAAAAATATAAGAAATTTAAATCTTTGCAGTTCTTTTAGAGTCTTTCCCCCATTTGCTTTATTGCCTTCAATTCTTCTTTCGTTTTATAAAAAAAGCTGAGAACAATATTTAATATTAGCAATCTTCAAACAATTTTTTTAGCTCTTGCTGAAAGTCTTAAATAATTTATACTTATATCTCCCCTTATATTTATTGGAACTTCAATGTTAAGATCCTTCTTATACTTTTTATTTCCTTTTTGTACTGTATTTTTCCAAATATTCTGGTAATTCAAATTCCTCATCACCCTTGGTAAGAAGTTCTGAATAATACTCTATACCAAGTTCCTTTTAAAAAAATTTTTTTACTTTCTTCTGAAAGTCCCTAAATCCTCAATAGGAATATCTTTATATTTTTTTCTCCAAATTTATTTGTGAAATATTTATCTTTTGATATTTTCATTTCTATTTCAGAAATATCTATATTATCAAAATTATGATCTTTTAGTAATTCTATCTTTGATAATATTTCTTGAATAGATTTTTTTCCTATCCCTTTGAAATTTTTTTATATCTTCTATCGAAACAGTTAATAAATCTTGAACAGTAATAATATTAAATTTTTCTAAAACATTATAAGATCTTTTTGATAATTGAAGTATTTGAATTAGCGTATCTTTTTTTCATAATATAAAAAAACTCCTTTTTACTTTTTAATTAATCTTTAAATTTTATAATGTTATGCTCCTTTTATATATATTTCACATCTTCAATCAAACTTTTTATAAAAAAACTTTTTGTATTTTTCTTAGATAAGTAATTTTATATTTTTTTGAAAAATATTAGTCTCATTATTAGAATAAAAAAATATTAACTACTTCTAAGTATAATAACATTATTTTTTTATTCTTATTATTTTATTTATTTAATAATTTCTTATTTAATAAATAAACGTCAAGATAAATTATAATTTAGGTAGAGCAATCACATATTAAAAATTTTTCTTTTTTTCAGTTATCCAGGAACAGTTAAACATCAAGATTATCAAGCTTTCAATATTTTTTTATGTAATATTGATAGTTAACTAATTTCTTTCATGGCGTTCCATGCTTTAAATCCAACAATTAAGTAAAATATTTTTCTAAAAATATTCAATTTCAGTGACATCCTTACAGAATATTTATATTTTTTTAATTTTATATAAAAATTTCATTAAAAAGTAAATTATATTTGTTTATTAATCCTTTACTAAAATTATTTACAATACAAAATGTTCCTATTAAATATTATCCTCTCCAAACTACCTAAACAGTATACCATCTTTTCTCCATTTTTTTGTCGATATCAAACTTTTTAATTAATATCTTTCCACTCAGAAGTGTTATCTTCATTAAACTATTTTTGATTCACAAATAAAAACGAGAAACTTCCTTTTTATTTTAATTTGAAATTATTTGATATTAAAAAAATATCTATTTATCATAAATATAAATGAGGATGTCTCATAATTCAGAAAATAGTTTTACTAACATAAATATCATATATTTTAAAAATCAACAGATATTATTTTTATTGATTTTATAAATATAGTAGAATATATAAAATTTATGATTTGAAAATTTTATGTGAGACAACCCCTTATTTATTGTTTTTTTAAATTTCTCATTTCATCAAGCTCTTTTTATTAACAATTCCTTATCAATCGTATTTCCTATAAAAACTGTATTATTTTCTGAACTATCCTCCAAAATCGTAATATTATAATTTGTATCTACCACATCAAAGTTCATATTATAGCCATTGCCTTTAAATACGCCTTTTGCTCTGTTTATATCTCCGTAATAACCTAAAAATCAGCTTTTTCAAAAAGATACAAGAATTGCAGAATTATCAGAATATGAATTTTTATAAGTCATATTTTGCATTTTTATTTTTAACATCTATTAAATTTGAATTTTCTATTTTTATAAGTTCTCCACTAAAAAGCATATTCCAGTAATCCATATTTTGATTATGATAATCATTTATAAAAATATTGGCATTTGGATTAATTAATTTTATGTCGTTATAAATTAACTGTAGGGTACAACTTATTCTCTTGAATCCACAGCAATTATTCTTCCAGCTCTTTTTAACGCAGCTGCTGCAACTCCCATAAGTTCCACAGATCCCAATCCAAATACTGCAACAACATCACCAAATTGAATATCAGCAAGTTCTGCACTATGAAATCCAGTAGGTATACCATAAATCCATACCCTACAAGCTTCATGCCCCAAGACCCATATCATGTCTTTCTCCAACTCAACCTTTATAAACAGTATGTATATCTGAAGTGCATGGTGCAAGTGCAAGTGGTTTTATAATTGCATCTGTCGGTCCGCACTTAGGTCTATCTAATCCATCCAACTTCTCCTATTCTTTTCATTACAAATGCTTTCATTTTTTCTCCCATTTTGAAAATCTCCTAAATTAACAATTATCTAATTTTTCTTAATAGGAATATAACCTAACCTATAAATTTAAAAAAATACAAATCTTATTATAAACTTTTTATGCTTTTTTTCTTCATAATTTTCATTATTTATAATGATTTTGCACAGAGCGATAACTACTATACTTGTTTCTGTTAGTTTATATATAAACCTGTGCTTATCTGTGATTCTTCTGCTCCAGTATCCATTCAGTTCATGCTTTAAAGGCTCAGGTTTCCCTATTCCTTCATTTCCGTTTCTTTTGATGTCTTTTATTATTTCATTTATTTTTGACTATTTTTATCTTGTCTCTGCATTCCTCATATTGCCCCCATGCAATATCTGTCCATGTTAAATTCATTATTCTACCTCAATTATATCATGTATTTGTACATTCCCCGCTTCCGCTTCCGCTTTACTTTTTAACAGTTCATTATAATATTTCTTATTTGACATGATGTAAAGATTTTCCATCAAATTGTTATATTCCTCTTCGCTCATCAGTACCACATTTTTATCGTTTTTTTCTTGTTATAATGACTGTTTCATAATCATCCGTTGCCTTATCACAATATTTTTTTTAAATTATTTCTTACATTTGAATAATTTGTAGCTATCATACTAATCACCTCTACCTATTGTACAATATTTTTGACAAAATCTACATGTTTTATATCATTTTTTTATTTCTAAAGTCAGTATATGCTACAATAAATTTTTTTATTAATATTGATTTTTCTAAAATATAATAATATTAAGAAAATTATCAATATTCTCACTTCTATTAACTATTACACTATAATTTCAATTTTAACTTTATTATTCTAAAAACTATCACAATATGCTATACTAAATAAAAAAAGGAGTAACTATGCTTTTAATAATTTTTGTCATAATTTTGTGGATTGTACTTGGTGACATTAACAAACAGAAGGCTAATATTTCAAAAATTGAATAAAGAACTTGAAGAGCTTAATGAGAAAAACAAGAAAAAAACACGAATTGAAAGAGAGAATAAGAGATTTAAAAAGGGAAATTCGTGAGATTGATAAAGAGATTGACGAAGGAGATTTAGATGTAAAAGGAGCTTATTTTCAATATTTATGTGAGAGAGTAGCAGATTTGAAAATGGAATTGGATGATTGTGAATTTGAGTTAGAGTGGATTGATAAATAAAAATTGAAAACCTTTACCAAATGTAGTAAAATACTCTTAAGATATTATTTTTTTTACCATACTAATATGATGGCTTAAAACTGGGATTTTTTCTCAGTTTTCTTGTTACAAAAAAATATTTTTCTCTTTTTAGAGATAAATTTATCAGATTTAAAAATTTTGGAAAGGAAGGAAAAATGGGAAAAACGAAAGCAATAAATGAACGAAAAACTAAATTTGGTACAGAACCTGTTGGAAAACTGTTGATTTCACTTGCGGTTCCTGCTATCATTGCTAACTTGGTTAATGCTCTTTACAATGTTGTGGATCAGATTTTTATTGGGCAAAAAATTGGGTTTCTTGGGAATGCGGCTACGAATGTGGCTTTTCCGCTTACGACGATTTGTCTTGCGATTGGGCTTATGACTGGAGTTGGAGCTGCGACTAACTTTAATTTGGAATTGGGAAGGAAGCGTCCGAAAAGGGCAAAAAGCGTGGCTGGAACTGCGGCTACAATGTTACTTTTAAGTGGTATTATTTTGTGTATATTAATTAATATTTTTTTAAAACCAATGTTGACGGCCTTTGGAGCTACTGATCAAATTTTTGATTATGCGATTGAATATACTCAAATTACATCTCTTGGAATACCGTTTTTATTATTCTCGATAGGAGCAAATCCTATGGTTAGAGCTGATGGAAATTCTTTTTATTCAATGCTTGCGATAGTTATTGGAGCTATTACAAATACGATTCTTGATCCGCTGTTTATGTTTGGATTTGATATGGGAATGGACGGTGCTGCTTAGGGCGACTGTAATTGGGCAATTTATTTCAGCAATTATGCTAGGATTATATTTTTTTAGATTTAAAAAGTGTAAAATTTGAATTGAAGGATTTTTAAGATAAAAAAATACGAGAAATTTGGATTTTTGTTTATGTTGGGAACATCGCCTTTGATTTTCCAATGTTCTGCACTAATTGTTCAAATTGTGACAAATAATTTATTGAAAATTTATGGTGCGAAATCTATTTATGGAAGTGAAATTCCTATTGCCGTTGCTGGAATTGTTATGAAAATAAATGTCATATTTATAGCAATTTTATTGGGATTGACGCAAGGAGCTCAGCCTATTGCTGGATTTAATTATGGAGCAAAAAATTTGCAAGGGTTCGAGAAATTTTAAAATTATCTCTAAAAAGTGGCTTTTATTATTTCTTTAGTAGCATTTGCAATCGCTGAACTTTTTCCCTGTTCAAATAATTTCTGTCTTCGGTAACGGAAGCAAACTCTACTTTCAATACGGAACAAAATATATGCGAGTATTTTTATTCTTCATATTCCTAAATGGTATTCAAGGTGCTATTACAATGTTTTTTTAACATCAATTGGAAGGGCCTCAAAAGGAGCTTTTTGTCACTTGTAAGACAAATTATATCACTTTTACCATTACTAATAATTTTTACCATATTTTATGGGTATTGATGGAATTATGTTCGCATTCCCAATAGCAGATTTCATAGCTTTTGTTGTATCTGTGATTGTTTTGAAAGGGGAAATGAAGAGTATTCCGAAAGTGAATCAAGATGTATAAAAAAATTTAGAGAATTGTAAGATTTAGAATTTTAAAAATGGATTTTCATTGAATTAAAAGCTATCTCATAAGGGTTATTTTATGAAATAGCTTTTTATTCGTTATTCATTTTCTTGATATTTTCTTAATAACTCATCTTCAAGAACTTTCACTTCTTCTATTGTAAGATATGGCTTTTTAACAGTAGAAGCATAATAAAAAAATTTTTCAAGAATTTGAGTAATTTCACTAGGTTTTAAAAATTTCATTTCCTTTTTCATTTTTCAATTTTTGTCGTTAAAATTCTTACTTTATGAAATCTTTCTTTATTTTCTTCGTTTTCTTGTGGTTTTTCAGAAATTATCTGTCCAATTGCTATTATTCCGAAACCTTTATGATAATACAGAACATAATCATTTTTTTCTAAAAACAATCTATAAATTTTCTTGCATCTCCATAGGCACTTATTTTCTCATTTTTCATCATATCAAAAACAGCTTTAGGATTGTATGTTTTATTAGTATCAAATATTATTCCTTTTCTATCTTTTTATATTCTGATTATAATCATAAGGCTTAGCAAAAAAATTCAAAATAGTTTTTATTATTAATTTTATAAATTCTATAAGGAAGAAAAATCAATATCTACTTTTTCTTTTTCCAATAGTCTATAGTTTCAATTAATTCTAAATCTGACGAATTTCCAATAATATACATTTTCTGATGTAAATTAAATCTTTCAATAGATAAAGGTTCATCAAGTCCAAAATTATCCTGATGACTTTTTGTAAATCATTATCAGATTTTTTTATTAAATTTTTTTAAAATTTTCATTAAGTTTCTTATATTTCATTTTTCCAAATTTTTGAGCATATCTCATAATTTGATTTACTGTATTTTTCCCTGACATTACTTATTTTTAACTCAAAAATTACTAGATTGCCTTATTTATCTATAGCGTATAAATCAGGTTCTTCTTGATATTGTCTTTCTTGAAAAATTGGCATTAATTGATTATTATCAGTAAATAAAAATTTCAAGATTTTTACCAATAAGTTTTCCAAATCTTTTTCATTTTTATTTAAATCTCCAACACTATAAAAATTCAAGAGGCTGAAGTGTTTTTATTTTTATCTATTTCGTATAACATAATTTTCCTTTCCTATTATAACTATTATTTACAATACTCTCCTTCACTTAATAACTTTACATAGGCTCTTGAAGATTCTGTACTACAATCATAAGATTCTCCATCTATATCTCCTGCGTAATTTGCAATGAATCGGTTAATTGTATAAGTGTATCCTCGATAATACAACACTGAATTAACATCATCAGAATATGCGATTATCCCTTTAATCTCAGGAATATCTTCATACACTACTATTCCCATTTCCGTTTCATTTTCTCTATGAGATGCATGTAAATAAACTTTAGCAGGTGTTGGATTTTTACCAAATAAATATTGACGAATCACCATTATACCACCAATTTACCAATTCCTTTTAATTTTATATATCCTTCTTGATTTTTGTATTTTCCGTCTAACAATTTTACAAACGCATAACCTCTATTATCAAGATCAATCAAATCAGCTTTTAGTCGGAGTTAATAATTGACTCGAAGTAAATCTTTTCATTCTTTCAATAGGTATTTTTGTCACGTGAGTAATCATATGATTTATTCTTACTATATGATATAACACTTAAAATAATTAACATTACAATTATTAAAATTTTTCATACTTAAAAATCCTTTCCTTAAGATATTTTTTTATTTTCTATATTAAAGTATACCAAACAAAAATTTTATTTGTCCATCTTTTTAATTAGAATACACGACAAACGCATGAATATTTTTAAACTATTTCTTTGTATTTAACCAATTTTTTTACATTAACATTTCTATATATCAAAAAAATAATTTTAAATATCTCCTTACATCTAACGATATAATATATCTTTTTATCCTTCTACTAAATTTCTTTCTGAACGGCAGTTCTTCCAGTATTGATATTGCTAATTTTCTTAGAATATTTTAAATTTCTAGCCGCATTTTTTTGTTTAATGTCTTATTTGCATCTTCTCTAAATGTTACATCCAATATCCAATGATAACTTTCTATTGCCCAATGTCCTCTTACCGCTCTTACAAATTCTTCCACTCCCCTGTTATATTCGTTATGTAATACCTTTTCTGTTCTTGCTTTTTCCATTTTCTTCTGTTGTTAATATTGATGCACCTATCCCCTTTACTTTTTCCATTCCTTGTTTCTTTTGATAAACCATTCTATTTCTTCAGTATAGTAATATTCCCTCGTTTCCAGCCGTCCTCTTTGCTTTTCTGTTTTCCTACTGTACATCCCTTCGCCCTTTAATTTTTTTCCTGAATCCCTTTGTCAGCAAAGTAATCTTCTATATCTTCCTTTAAAGCCTTCTGGTTCCCTTTTTACCTGAAGACAGAAATATCCTTCTTCTTTCTTATCTTTTTTTATGATTTCTTTCTGGGTTCCTATCGCATCTATTGTAACTATACATTCCTTTACTGAAATTTTATCAAGCAGCCTTAATATTGCTTCTATTTCATTCCCTTTTTCCTTCAGCCGCCACTTGTGAATAGCAGATCCCATCTTCTTTTGGAATATGCGGATACTATGTCTAATGGCTTATTATTTTTTTGTTCTTCATCCCATTTAAAAAAATTTTTCCATCAATATTTAATATTTTTTTCTTATTTTTTTATCTTCTCCGGAAATTTTTAGATCCATCCATTTTCTCAAGAGAACTTCTGTCACTTCAGGCTCTATTGTAGCCATAACTCTTTGAATTGTATCATGTGAAGGTATGCTGTCTCGGTAGTTCCAGATATCTTTTTAATGCCTTGAAATACATCTTTCCAAATTCTTCAATCTCTTCCCAGTATTCAATATTTGCAAGCATGGCAAAGAGAGTAATCACAACAATATCATTCAATTTATGCTTTATTTTAGAAATTTGTCGCTTATCCTCTATTTGGGTAATGTATATTAACAATTCTTTTTAGATTTGGTTTATCTTCTGACATTTTTTTACCAGCTTCTTTCCTACGATATATCAATAATATTATACCTCTTTTTAAATATTTTTCATGCGTTTGTCGTGATTAGAATATTGATTTAAAATGAAATATTTAAAAATTAATTATGGATAATTTATCTCTATTAATAGATTTACATAAAATTTTTCTAAAAATAAAAATAATGTTTAAACTATGTAACACCATTTGAAAAAAATTTTTACATGAAATTAAATTTAGGAAATTTAAAAAAATATTGCATTTAATATTGAAATTTAGGAAAAAATAAATAATATTCCTCAGTAGAAGTTTTTTTATAATATTTTTGCAACGAAAAAGCTTTTTCGTTCCATTTTTATTTGTCGTAATATATTATATAATTTGTGTATAGAGCTATTTTTAAAATTTATCCTATCATTTTCCTCTATATTTCCACAATTTATACCAAAAAGGTAACTATATAACAAAAAGTGCATTCTTGCCATTTGTTTCATTATGTTATAAAAATAAACACATAAAAGAAAAGGAGGAATCATATATGAAAAAAATTATTCAATAGGGAATTGCGGATGGAGCAAGAACAGAATTCCATCAAACATTAGGATTAACAGGAGCGGAAGTAAGTTTTAACAGTTTACCTGCAGGTGTAAGCGTACCATTTGTTCATTCGCATAAAGAAAAATGAGGAAATATATATAATTACAGAAGGTAAAGGTACTCTGACAATTGATGGTGAAGTTGTTAAAATAAAAAGGAAATGTAATTAAAATATCCCTAATGGTAAAAGACAATTTGCAGCCGCAGATGATGAAGGTATCAGCTATGTATGTGTTCAAGTAAAAGAAAAATTCATTAACTTCATATACTGAAAATGATGGCATTATATATTAATAGGGTTTGTCTCAAAAAGAAAATTTAAAAAAATAATGTGGGAGCTGTATTTTTGAATTATTTAAAAATTTTAAAATTTTGAGACAGCTCTTTTTTTGTACTTACTTAAAGTATCATATGATGATATAATGAATACAAGAGGTGATTTTATGAGAAAAATATATACAGAATGTCCAGTTGAATATACTGCTTCATTAATAGCTAATAAATGGAAAAATACTAATATTGAGGGATTTATTAACTGGTACAAAAAGATATAATGAATTAACAAAATCTATAGTCGGAATCAGTGCAAAAGTTTTAACTGAAAATTTAAGACAACTTGAAAGTGATGGAATAGTTGTAAGAAAAAGTATATCCAGTTGTTCCACCAAAAGTAGAATATTCTCTTACAAAGAAAGGTAGTGAATTAAAACCTATTTTTGATTTAATGAACGAATATGGAAATAAATATAAGAAAAAAATAAGATTTATAGATATTTAAAAATAAGTAATTTAAAAGGGATACAGCAATATGATTTTTAAATATTAGCGGTGAGAGAATATCCAGAATTTTTGTGTAAACTAATAAATAAATCAGGATAACTCCCATCATCCTGATTTTAAATTCCCCCTAAAAATCCATACTTCTAAAAACCAATTAGTCTAACCCCTTCTACTAATATTAATCCTTAAATTCAAGTATTTAATCTTCTAATAATCTGTATATATTATTATTCTTGTAACATCTCATCAAAAAAATTTCTTTTTAAATCAATACTCTCAATAATTGATTTAAAAAAATTAAATTTTTAATTCTTCTGAAAAAAATGACTTTTATATTTTCTTTTTTTACATTCTTCAATTAATTTTGGATTCTCCTCTTTTTTTAGCCGATGTCATGACCAAAAATTTTGATCAATTAATTTACCATCATTTTCCCATTTATATCCCTTGGCTTTTGTTTATTTGTTCTATAATATTATTAACATTGTCATCAGATATCTCACCTTTGTAATTTTTTTACTTGTATAGCTATGTTGTATTTTTCTGAATTTGAAAGTCCCGATATAACTACTAAAAAGATCTGTCCCATGTTCTTCTTCTTTCATACCACCCTTTTTTTCAATTTCATATCCAGGATAGATTTTTTTCTAAAAACATTTTTTTAGCACGTCTTCCCACTGAGAAGCTGCAAATTTTTGATTATATTCATCAACAATTTTGTCACAACATTCTTTTAAATTTAAAATAAGATTTTACTTGCTCTGATACAATATTTTTTTATATTTTCAATAACACTTGTTGATTCCCTATTTCCTTCTAAATTTTCCCATAATTTTTTTCAATATCTTCTGAAAAACGACTAATATTCCAAAAATCTATTTCTTGCTTTTAACGTACTCTGTATATTTCCAGAAACATCTTTTTCCATGTCTATTAAAACATCCAATATAGTTTTGCAGGAAAAAAATATGTCCATAATCTTTCTTTTTCATTATCAATTTCAAATCTGTATCCTTTTTCTTTATCATTCCAGTCTTCAACTGCTTCAGCTATAGCAACACTACCCCAATCTGGTAATCTGGGTATTAATAAAATATCTCCTTTTTTTACTTTTTCGTACATACTCAAATTTTTTTTAGCATCACTGTCTTTTTGTATCAGGCAATTTTTGGTTTTTCAGCATACCCTCAGCCTTGTCGTAAACGTCCTTGTTCTAATTCCTTAAAAAAAGAAATCCTGATTTTTTTACATCAATTCTGTAGCCCCAGTAATGCTTTTCTCTTTCTTGTGTATTTCCCATTCTAAATCCCTTCTTTCTATAATATTAATTAATTTATTTATTTAACTGAATCTTCCACAATGTAAGCAATAATATTTATGAAATTTTCATTTTCTGGATATATTTGCAGTCCCCAAAAGAAATGCCCGCTCATTAAGAATATTAGTCATTATTTTAGTAATATCTTTTATCTGAGTCAATTCAATATTTTTTTCCTGCTGTTATATTCAAAAAAATATTTTTATAAGTTTTATTTTTATCAAAAGTTTCCAGCTTTAGTTTTAGGTTTTTGCAAGAAATCATCAAAAGTTTCTAAATTTCCTTTTTTTCAAAAAAATTACGAAAGATTTTGAGGTTTTTTTGAAATACAGTTTTTAAGTCCGCTAAATCAAGAGTAACCATTCCTTTTTGCTGTTAAAGTTTTTTTGTTATTCCGTTGATTACATTTTTAAATCTTCTGAAGATTTGCATTTTATGATAAAGTCTGTTTTTGAATCAAATAGGTCAGTATAGCCATTTTTAATATCGTAAATGCCAGTAAAAAATATCGTTTTTTTCAGTGTTTCTGATTATTTCTAAGGCAAAAATTTTTTTATCATTTTTCAAAATATGTATTTAAAATTATCAAAATTACATCTGTATCTTGAAAAATTTATTTTTAAATCTTTGCAGTCATTTTTAATTGTAATAATGCTTATATTTTCATGTGTAATTATTTCTTTCTCAATAGTGCTTAGAGCTGTTTCTCCTAAACTTATAATTTTTTTATTTTTTTGGTATTTTTCCATAAATTTTTCTCCTTTTTATAGAAATTTATTTTAAAATTTTTGTATTCAATAACGTAATCTCCCTGACTTCGTAGCCACATTTCCGCTCCAAAACTTCCATAAACTTCGATTTTTTTACAGTATAAACTGTAGTTTCCCGATTATTTTTCTTTAACTATTTTTTTTCATCTAATATTTCTGCAGTTAGAAATTTATCAAGCACATACTCGATATAGCTTCTGTATTTAAATTCTATTCTTGTAAGAGGTCCAGAATGCATAAAATGTATATATTTTCTAAATTCACCATCTTTAAATTTGTCAGAATAATTTAGGATTTTAAACTTCTTTCCTGTATTTTCTATCTTTTTCATTCTATCAATTCTAAAAATTGCAGGATATTCTTCTTTATTTTCAATATATCCAATTAAATAAAAATAATATTCAGAAAACATTATTGACAGTGGCTTTATTCTGTATTCTTTATATTGTTTATCTTTTTTTGTATAATTTAAATGCACCCATTCTTGGTTTTTATACATTGCGCTAATTTCCAAATGCTTTCGAGTAGTTTCTGTCCATGTTGTAAAGGAATGTAATTCACCTTTTTCACTATTTATCAAGTTTTTTTATTATCTCTATCGTTTATTGAAGAATTATTAACTAGTTTCGTTATTAATTTTTCAGTCTCCTCTTTATTAAAAAGCCCGACTTTCAAGGATAATTTTACTTACAGCCAAAAAGTTCTTCGTTTGTAAAAAGCTATCTTGTCATTCTTTTCAAGATAATAACCTTTTTTTGAACTAGAATACTTTTATATCCGATTCATCTTCTTCAAAAAATAATTCCTCAAAGTAGCTATATCTCGTTGTATCGTTTTTTTATCAACTTTAAATTCATTAGCTAAATCACTTCTATTCACTATCTCTTTTTGATTCAACCTTTTCATTATTTTTAATATTCTAATCGATTTTTTTCCTCAGAATTTTTCATTTTTCATGATTAAAATTAAGCCTTTCTAAAAAAATTCTTTCTTACATTTTAATTTTTACCTTGATTTATCACTTTTTTTCAAAAATTTAAAAACTTTTTTTGATTTTTTTCTATTAATTTTTCTTCAAAACATCTATTATTTATAACATTTACTACCTCCCCTTACTTTTTGTTATCTAATTATACTTTTTATATGAGACATATTTTGTCCCTTTAGAATAAAAAAATTTATTTTTTTAAAAAATTTTATAACTACGATATCAAATGCAACATTCTTTTTTTATCTTGACAACAACAATTTTCGAGATACAATTATATCAGAAAGAGAAAAAAATAATTATTATTTTTATAATAAAAGGAAGTGACTTGTTATGGCAAACCGTATCGTTTTTAAATGAAGTATCTTATCATGGATTTGGAGCAATTGAATCTATTCCAGGTGAAGTGGAAAAAAATAAATTCAAAAAGGCTTTTATTTGTACAGATCCTGGATTAATTAAGGCTGGAGCAGCTAAAAAAATTACTGATGTACTTGATAAAGCTAATTTGGAATATTTAATATTTTCTGATGTTCAACAAAAATCCTACAATTGAAAAATGTAAAAAGCTGGAGTTGAAAAATTTAAAGAAAGTGGTGCAGATTATATTATTGCAATTGGTGGAGGTTCTGCTATGGATTGTGCCAAAGCTGTAGCAATTATTATAAATAATCCTGAATTTTCTGATGTTCGAAGTCTTGAAGGAGTTGCAGATACAAAAAATAAATGCGTTCCAATTATCGCAGTAGCTACTACAGCTGGAACAGCTGCCGAAGTTACAATAAATTATGTTATAACTGATGTTGAAAAAAATAGAAAATTTGTCTGTGTTGACCCGCACGATATGCCAATAGTTGCAATAGTTGACCCAGGAATGATGATGACAATGCCAAAAGAATTAACAGCTGCAACTGGACTTGATGCACTAACTCACGCAATTGAAGGATTTACAACAAAAGCTGCTTGGGAAATGACTGACATGTTCCATTTAAAAGCAATTGAATTAATAGCAAAATATTTGAGAAAAGCTGTGGAAAATGACGAAGAAGCTAAAGAAAAAATGGCTCTTGCCTCATATTTAGCAGGAATGGGATTCTCAAATGTGGGACTTGGAATCGTACACTCAATGGCTCATCCTCTAGGAGCATTTTACGGAACTCCGCACGGTGTTGCAAACGCTATAATTTTACCAACTGTAATGGAATACAATGCTGAATATACAGGGGAAAAATTTAGAGAAATAGCAAAGGCTTTTGGAATAAAACACACTAGAAGAATGGCTCCCGAAGAATATAGAAAAGCAGCAGTAGATGCTGTAAGACAATTGGCACACGACGTAAATATTCCTGAAAATTTAAAGGGAATAATGGATATAAAAGATTTGGATTTTATCGCTGAATCAGCTTTAAATGATGTCTGCACTGGCGGAAATCCACGAGATACAAACTTGGAAGAAATAAAAAGAACTTTATAAAAAAATTATTGTAATTTACAAAAAACTCCATTCGTTTTTAGAGTGGAGTTTTCTATTCATATTAATTCCTAAATTTAAATATTTAATTTTCTCAAAAATTCAAGTCTATTTAATAAATTCTAAAAATTCTTTTTACTTGTTTTTTTCAAGGCTTCTTTATGCTCATCAGTTAAGTTCAATATTCCTGTTTCCCATGCTTCTGCTGGTGCGATTAAACCTGTTCCAGTTCCTTCCATTGGATTCATACGAATAAATAAGAGTAATGTCGAAAGATTTTGTCTTACAAATTTTCCTTCTGTTGAACCTGCGATACTACTTACAGTTACTGGTTTTCCTGCTATTACTGTTGGTGTTTCCCTATCAAAAGCTACTAATGGACGAGATAGCCAATCCAATAAATTTTTTAATACAGCTGGGTAAGAACCATTAAATTCTGGCGAAACTACCCACACAGCATCTGCTTTTCCAACTTGTTCACGAACATCTTTAATTGATTGAGGTGTTGGAAATTCTGTATCTTGCTCCAATAATGGCACATCTCTATAATTTAAAAATTCCACATTCACATCTTTTTTCAATTCCTCTGCAATATAATCTGCAACTGTCTGATTAAATGAATTTTTTCTAAATGATCCTACAATTAATAATACTGTTTTTGACATTTTATTTTCCTCCAATTTTTATTTTTATAAATTATACTCGAACCTATTTAAAATCAAACTACTAAAATTGTATAAATTTAAACTTTTAGTAAATAGTTACAACTTTTGAGTTTGGTTTTTAAAGAAATTTTACTATACATTATCAAATACAATAATTTTTAAAAATTTTTAATTTATATTTATTTTTAATACTCTCGAATTCTATAACGAGCCACTTTTCACTTTTTCCATTAAGTTATTAATTCTAAATATCTTTAAATTTTTTTCAAAATCCTAATTAACTCTCGCCTTTCCTCATCTGAAAAGAATCCCATAAGTTTCCTCTATTTCCTTACGATGTTCTGGTAAAAATATTTTCAAATAATTTTTTTCCCTTCATCTGTCAGCCCTACCAAAAATGCACGTTTATCTTTCGGACAAGATTTTCGGTATAACCAGCCCTTTTGCTCCATATTTTTCACAACAACCGTCATATTCCCCGAAGTAGAAAGCACCTTTTCAATCAATTCACAAATACGCATCTCACCTTTAGTATAAAGCACATCTAAAACGCTAAACTGCGAACTTGTAATACCTTTTTCTCGAAAATCCTTTCCAATTTTCCCATCAATTTTTTTCACAGCCCTCTGCAATACAATCTGCAAATGGATATCTGAATTCCTTTCCCAGTCAGTATTCATAGTTTTCTCCTCCCTAATTTATCACTAATTAGTAACAATTTATTTTATCACTAGTTAGTGATATTGTCAACTAAATTTTATTTTTACTTTATCTATAAAAAATTGCACCAATATATTGATGCAAAATATTTCTTGTACAATTTATTCAATGCTTTTTTTATTTTAAAAACTTTTTCTAGAATTTTTGATTTTTACTAGAAATTCAAAAATATTCTTTTTTCTCTATTTTTTTATTTTTAGATAACAATTTATCTTTATCTTCAGAAGAATTAATCAAATGCATCTTTTTATGACAATTTGGACATAATGCAACTGTATTGTAAATAGAATCTTCACCACCTTTTGAAAGCCAAATTATGTGATGACTCTCAAGATATGGTTTACCTTTTTCATCTTTTAAATGGTGCAGGTTTTTCACAAAGCTGATAAATTCCTTTTTGCTCTTCTTTTTAGAATATTCAGCTACATATTGATCTCGTACATAAGTTTTTGACGTTATTTGTCTGTATGATGGGTTTTTATTCGATCTTTCTTTAGCTTTAATTTCAAGATCCTTTTGTGGTAATGACTTCGCATTCTTCTTTTGATTGGATTCATAAGATTCAAAGCTATTATCACTAATTGCAACATTATTATTCACTAATTTAAGAGGAAACATCCATACTTTTTCGCATCGAACCATTTTCATCTTTCTGATTTTCTTGATAGGGTTCACCACATAGTTTTACTATTCCTAAATAGATATATTTTTCTCTAATACTTCAAATAAGTGCACATCTACTCCGTTAAAATTAGATTCTGAAAGAGTTTTATTCTGAAGATATTGACGGTCTTGATCTCCCTTTTTTTCCCCATTCCAGTATAATGCAGTATATCACCGTACCATTTTATCATCATATAATCCTTTAGTATGATCACATATTATAACAAGAATTTTATTTTCTATAGAACGACGCATTCCCCCACTATTACCAACTTTAAATTTACTTACTAATTCTTCATTTTTTTATAACTTGTCCAACTTTAAAAGGTGATTTAAAAATTTCCCATATAATAACTCCTTTCTAATTCTTATTCTTTTATAATTTTTATTAATTTACAATAACAATAATTATCACAACTCAAAATAACTACTAAATATATTTTGAAACTACTTCTATTCTCTCATAAATCTTTACTAAAATTATAACATTTTTTTGTTAATTTTTATAATTTTTAAATTTTATATAATCTATCAATTCTAAATACCTATAAAAAAATTTCTACCATTTTCCGTATTTTCTCTAATACAGATTGTTTTTAACCTCTCTTGCCCCTTTTTCTTCGTGAAGTTGGTGGAAGAATACTATCTAATTCAGAACCAGCATAATCAACAAAAACCTTTATTTATGGATTTTTCAATAAATCTTCTAGAATCTTCCTTTAAATTTTCATCTTTAACTAATTCATCAATTTTTTTCCTTCTTTTTCTTCTTTTTGCATATTTATAAAAAAAGCATCAAGAATTTCTCCATTATTTTTTTCAATTTTTAAATCTGTTTTGTTAATAAAAATTTATAACTAAATTCTCTTTAGCTCTAGTTCCCTAAACTTGTACGTATAACTCTTCTTATTTCAGATTTTTAATGTTTCAATATCATCATGTTCTTTTGTCTTTTCTAAAAATTAACTCTAAAATATAATCTAAATTAATTTCATCTGTTCTAAGTAAATCAATTTGAAATTCAACATCAGAAAAAAATCAATTCCTTGTTCGTTACTATTATTTTTGATCATCTTTTCCAGCATTTCTTATTTCTTCACAAATATCCACATAAACACTCTTCATATCCTGCATTTGTCTATCAGATATAATTTTTCTCAAAAATTTTCAAATTCATCGAAATTCTTAAGTATATTTTCTGTTTTAAGCAATTCTCCAAATAATTCTGCAAATTCCTTTTTATCTTGAGTTTTTTTCAATTTCAACAGGCTTTGGAAATTTTTCAACTATTTCATTACATAAACTTACATATCCTTTTATTGATTTTTCCTGTTTCCTCATCTTTAAATCCGTTTATATAGTCGTTATAACTTTTTTTCAAGAATTATATTTACACTATTTTCATCTCCAAAAAGTTTTAATAGCATTTTTGTAGCCTTTTTCCAAATCTCTAAAACATACAATATTTCCAAAAAGTTTTTGACTTTTATTCAAAAATACGGTTTGTTCTTGAAAAATGCTTGAATTAATCCATGGTATCTCAAATTTTTATCAACAAACAAAGTATTTAATGTTGGTGCATCAAATCCTGTCAAAAACATTCCCACAACAAGTGAACTACTCCCGCTTTTAGAAGCGGGAGCTTCTTGGGAAAGTATCTGCGCATGACTAGCCAAATATATTTACCAAGCTCTTCGGGTAGTTCCTGCCCTGTTTTTTTATTTCCTAATATTTCAACATTTCTTTTCCAACATCTCTTATATTCAGTGCCGCATTGTAATCTCTATCAATCTCAATTCCACAGCACTCACATTTATAACTTCTTTCTGATAATTTCAGTTTCTCTTTAATATTTCCACATTTACTGCAAGTTTTCGACGATGGAAACCACTTATCTATCTTCAAAAATTGCTTTCCTAAAAACATCAGTTTATACTCAAGCATTCTCAAAAACATTCCCCATCCATTATCTCCTACACTTTTTCCAAAATTTAATGCCTGACTCATCCCTTTCATATTCAAATCTTCAACAACCACAGCATTATATGTTTCAGACAATTTTTTTCGACAATTTATGCAAAAATCTCTTCGGCAATTTTTTGATATACTCATGTAATTTTGATATTTTCTCTTTTTGCTTATACCAATTTTTAGAAAATTTCACTTTTTCTCGATAATGATTTCTGCAATTTTTTTCAATTCTTCTTCCAACATCCTAAAAATATTTTTGGATAATCAGCTCTTTGGTTTTCAGAACTGACAAATAATTCAGACATTGAAAAAAATCAAGTCCAATTACTTTATCTTTACTAACTACCTTTTTGAATTTCTTTTTCAAATTCTGTCAAAGATAGAAACATAGTAATTTCCATTACTGTTTGTCAATGTTACCGACTTTATTCTATAATTCTTTGATATTTCTCTATGATATTTCAATTTTACTTTTTTTCAATTTTGGCAAAATCAAATATTTGTTTTCCTCAATTCGTATCGAATTATTCACACAATTTGTCGTATAACTTTTTAACACTATTCTTTTTAGATTTGAACCTCGGAAATTTCGCTCTCTTCTGAAAAAAATTCGTAAACGATCGTTTTACATTCAATTGAGCATTTGAAAGTGCCAGGCTGTCAACTTCTTTTCAAAAATTGGTTTTCACTTTTTCAAACTGGCAGGTGTAATTATTTTATTTTTTTCCAGTTTCTTCATAAATTTTTATTAGCGATACACAAAAATCGTATTGTAAACAAAACGAACACATCCAAAAAGTCTTATTTATCAATAATTCCTGCTCTTTATTTGGATAAATTCTGTATTTGAATGCTAAATTATATTTCATAAAATTACACCTCCTTTTTGATTTTGAATATTTTTTTAATTATCTCTAATGGTGCACCTCTAACACTTACAACTAAGTAACTTCTACTCCAAAAATATTCTTTCCACAATCTTCCCCTTATTTCAGGAAATTCTTTTTATCAACCTGCTGGAAGCACTTTTTGTAAGTATTTACAAACTTAGAAAGTTCAGTATTAGGGCATAGCATTAATCAACATATGAATATGATCAACATCATGTTCCCATTCCTTTAAGAACGATGTTATACTTCGGACATATTTTTCAAAAATCTCTTTCAATCTATTAGAAATTTCATCATTAATGACTTCTCTTCGATACTTTATACAAAAAAATTATATGATAATTTATATCAAATACTGAATGATAATTACTATTATATGACATTATTATTACCTACTTCTATATTATTTTACTGAATAAATTATATCATAAATATATCCTTTTTTTCAATTTTTTTACAAAAAGCAATTCATTTCCCGCTTGTAGAAGCTGGAGACTTCTTGCTATCTTTTGTTAAACATCATAACGATTTTTATGCTTACCTTTTTGCTTAATTTGATTACAAACCTGTAAAATATTATTATGTATATTTTTATCAATAATTTTTATATTTTTTTCAAATGCCCGTCATCAAAAAAATAAAAATCATAGATATAATTTTCCTGAATCTTTCTAGTTTTCTCAATCATTCCGTCATTTGGACAATCAAGATATTCCACTAAAAATCTTTCCCATTCTTTATCTGTAAAAGCAACTTTATTTAATCTTTCAATTTGAATCTTCAAATTTTTATAAAGTTCCTCTGATGTCTTCCCATAAAATCTTTCATAACCTTGGCTTTCTAAATCCCTTATCATCCCATCTTCAAGTTCTTTTTCACTCTGATATGTATCTTGAACTTAAAGTATTTCTTCATAATTAGCTAAAAATAATTCCATTCGTCATCTCAGCAATTGTTGATCTTTCATAAATCGCACTTTTTTCCGACATTTAAACTCACTTCCTTTATCTCCCACCTTTTAAATGTCTATTTTTCAAAAATTCAATAATTTTTCCCTGTAATATTCATACTGTTTTTGTCTTAGTTCTATTTCTTTTTGGTAAACCCTGCGATAAATCATTAACTAAAGCGTCAAATTTATCTAAAATTGATACAATATATTCTTGTACTGCTAACGATGGTAGTGGAACTTTTATTTTTTTCCATATCTGAACCATGAATACGAGATCAATTTTTGTCCCTGTCACTTTACGTTCTTTTTTTGTTTTTGAAATTCTGCTGTCTGAAAGTAATAAGCAATGTATTTAGAATTTTCAGTTGTACTATAACTGTACATATCTCCAGAAAAATCCAACTTCTTCATTTCCTAACCAAACTGTAGATTTAGCTACATCTTCTATATTTTCAGAAGTTGTTGCAATTAATATGTCGTTTGGCTTCGCTTTTCTCAACTTTTGAAAAATATTTTCTTCTGCAAAAGAAATAGTTTTGTCAATAGAAAAATCCATATTGTGTATAAATTTGTCCGTAATGAATAACTGGTTTTCCTTTTTCTCTAAAAATCTTGAAGCCCATTTCCACGAGTAAATTTGCCAATTTCTCCAAGAGTAGTTAAACGTAATACATAATTTTCATTATTTAAGCTATCTAATTTTTCAGAAATTTTTATTCAAATAATCTTTTACTTAATAACATATCTCTATAATAGTTATACTGCTTATTTCTTACCTGTAATTCTTCCTGTAATTTTTGTAACATATTTTGTGAAATTGTCAAGTATTTTTACAATTTTTTTCTTGAGTTTCTAGTGAAGGAATTGGAATTTCTGTGTCTTTAAGCAGTGAAAAATGTCGCATGTATTTTCCTGTTTTTTTATAATAGTTTAAAATTACATGATATAGATATTTTGTTTTTATATAATTATCATTTGTTTTCATCACTTTTATTCCATCAGCACCTTGAGAAAATTTTAAAAATCTACATATTTTTATTGATTCTGTATGGTCTCCAAAAATCACATATTCATCTTCAGGAAAAATTGATGTTTCATCATTCGTATATCCAACTATAAAAATTTTTGACCTTGGTCTATAATAGGATATTTTCCAGAAAAAGATACTCCTGTTTTTATGAAGAACTAAGGATTCTAATTTCTTTAATTTTTCCTAACTTCTTCCACTCAACTTTTTTTCCCCCACTAAAAGTTTTTTTCCATAAATTTCATTATTTCTCTCCCTCTTTTAGTCGTTTTCCCTCAATTTTATTTTTGTTGAGTGGCAATCAACAGAAGAGTCTTTTACCACATTTTTACAAATTCCCACCCACAATATTGCTTACTTATTCGCTTTTCAAGCTCCTTTACTATCTCATTTATAGAAGCCCTTAATTCATCTATTCTTTTTACTGTTTCATCAATTTCCTTATTCAACACATCGATATCTATTTTTTTCACGAGTATCTTCCTTTTCCACATAAGTTGAAACTGACAAATTATAGTCATTCTCAGCTATTTCACTATTATCAACCAATCTTGCAAAATATTCTACATCAGTTTTTCTCTAAATTCACTTACTATTTTTTTCAATATTTTCAGGTTGTAAAATATTATTATTCGTTTCTTTTTTTAAATTCCTTTACTTGCATCAATAAATAACGTTTTATTTTCTGTCTTATTCTTTGCCATTACTAAAAATACAAGTCGCTATTGATGTTCCAAAAAAACAGGTTTTCTGGAAGCTGCATTACACAATCTACAAAATTGTTGTCTCACTAAATATTTACGAATAATCTTTTTCTGCACCTTTTCTATAAAAAAATACCTGGAAAAACATACTATTGCTGCTCTTCCTTTACTTGACAAATAACTTAATGAATGCATTATGAAACGCATAATCTGCATAAGATTTTTGGTGCAAGTTTTCCTGCTGGTGCAAATCGTTCATCATTAATAAGTGTCGGATCTCCATCTCCTATCCATTTAATCGAATACGGTGGATTTGAAACAATCGTATCAAAAAGGCTTTTTCATCATTATGCAACGGATTAAGTAAAGTATCTCCACGTTTTATTGAAAAATTATTATAATTTACATTATGTAAAAACATATTCATACGAGCCAGGTTAAAGTTAGTCATATTTATTTCCTGTCCAAAAAAATCCTTCATCAATAATATGTTCTTCAAACTGTTTTTTTCATTTGAAGTAATAAAGAACCACTTCCACATGTCGGATCGTATACTTTATTGATATTTTCTTTTCCTTCCATTACAAGTCTTGCCAGAAGTTTAGAAACTGTTTGCGGTGTAAAAAATTCTCCTCCTGACTTACCAGCATTGCTGGCATAATTTGAAATTAGATATTCATACGCATCTCCAAAAGCATCTATATCATTATGCTGAAAACTTCCAAAAATTAATTTCAGAAATTCCTGTTAAAAATATTTGCTAATCTTGTATTTTTTTCAGCAACTGTTCCACCTAAACGATTACTCGTAGTATCGACATCTTCAAACAATCCTTTAATATCATCTTCCGACTCAAATCCAACAGCACTTGCTTCAATAGCTTTAAAAATATTTGCTAAATCTGTATTCAAATTTTCATTAGTTCTCGCTGTTTTTACTACATTTTCAAAAAGTTGACTTGGTAAAAATAAAAAAATCCTTTATCTTCCACAGTACCAGCTCTAAAATCTTCTTCGGCTTCTTCATCAGAAATATCCGCATAATTAAACTCCAAATCTCCAGCTTCATGTTCTGCTTTATTGAAAAATTCTGTCATATTTTTCCGAAATAAATCTATAAAATAATATTCCCAAAATATACTGTTTAAAAATCCCAACCATCTACTGCTCCACGCACATTATCTGCAATTGCCCAGATTTTACGATGCAATTCTGCTCTTTGTGCCGTTTCATTTGATTCTTTTGTATTTGCCACTTCTTTCTCCTTATATCTATTCATAATTTATTTTTTTGTTAATATTATACCATAATTTCACATAAAATTTATTTTTAATACAAAACTTTTTAAAAAATATTGAATTTTTTTCCCATTTTACTATACAATATTCTGAAAGTATTCAAAACTAATTTTTTTAAATTTTATTTCAAAAAAACAGAAAGGAAAAAATATGAAACAATATGTTGTAGATGCCTTTACAGATACTGTTTTCAAAGGGAATCCTGCTGCTGTGTGTATTATGGATTCTGGATAGATGACAAACTTAATGCTTTCGATTACGAGGGAGAATAATTTGTCGGAAACGGCTTTTTGCTGTGAAGGAAAAATGAGAAATATAGATTGCGTTGGTTCACGCCTGGCGGAGAAATCGACCTTTGTGGACATGCTACTTTGGCGACAGCTTTTGTGATAACTAATTTTTATGAAAAAAATATTGATAAAATCGTGTTTGACACATTGAGTGGCGATTTAACTGTTCATAAAAAAGGAGAATTATTTGAATTGAATTTTCCTTCTTACGACTTAAAATCTGTTGAAATTACGAAAGAAATAATTGATGCGATTGGAGTTAAACCACTAGAAGTCTTTATTGACAGGGATTTAGTTTGTGTTTTGGAAAATTCGGAACTTGTGGAAAAGTTTGAGCCAAATTTGGAAAAAATTAAATTGCTTGATGGACTTCTTTTACACATTACGGCTAAAGCTGATGAAAACTCAGAATTTGATTGTGTTTCTCGTTCCTTTGCACCAAAATTGGATGTTGCCGAAGATCCTGTTTGTGGCTCTGGACATTGTCATCTTGTACCACTTTGGTCAGATAAATTGGGAAAAAATGAAATTGTCGCATTTCAAGCTTCCAAACGGACAGGAATTCTTTATTGCAAATTAGATAGAGAAAAAAATCGAGTTTCATTGAGTGGAAAAGCTGTTTTATTTGCAGTTTCAGAAATTTTTATTTAAAAAAATTTTTATTTTTTTCAAAACTTAAAAAGGCAATATAAAAATTAAAGATCTATTTTTTTCTCTAAAACTATTGCATTTTCACTATTTCAAGGTAAAAATCATATTAGGATTATATGATAATTTTAAAAAAATAATAAACTTTTATTAGGAGGAATACTTATGAATTTATGGATACTTATTGGTATTGTTATTATTGTAGTGGGATTTTCTTTGAAGCTAGATGTGCTGGCTGTGGTGCTTACTGCTGGTATAGCTACTGGAATTGCTGCAAAAATGAATTTTTTTGAAATTCTTGGAATTATTGGAAAGGCTTTTGTGGATAATAGGCTTATGTCAATTTTTTTGATTAGCTTGCCAGTTATTGCAGTCCTTGAAAGATATGGACTTAGAGAAAGAAGTGCAGCTTTAATTGAAAAATTAAAAAATGCAACTGCTGGTAGAATCTTAGGACTTTATATGGTAATCCGTTCGATTGCGAGTGCATTGTCAATTAGAATTGGTGGACACATTCAGTTTATACGTCCTCTTATTTACCCAATGTCTGAAGCTGCTGCAAAAACTCATAAAAATAAGGATTTATCAGAAAAGCAAACTGAAGAGTTAAAAAGTTTAAGTGCCGCAATTGAAAATTATGGAAATTTCTTTTCACAAAACATATTTGTAGGGCATCAGGACTTCTTTTGATTCAGACTACACTGAAGGAAAATGGATATGCTGTATCTTTGAAGCAATTGGCGCTATCTTCAATACCAATTGGGATAATTGCAATAATCTTTTACTTTTATTCAAGTATATATTTATGATAAAAAAATAATTTTTTGAGCAAAGGAGGTAAAAAAATAATGGAAATAAAAGCTCTTTTAAAACTTTTGACACAAATTATTTATATTCTTTGCGGACTTGTTAGTATAAGTACTGGAATTAGAGGGTTGAAAAATGAAAAGGCAAAAATAGGAACATTTTTGTTTTGGACTATTCTTGGGATAATATTTATTTTTGGAGAAACTATTCCATATAAGGTTACTGGCGGACTTCTTTGTAATTCTTTTGCCATAATTACTGTAACAAAACAATTACATATTGGAAAAATTTGAAAATATTTCTTCACAATTCAAAAATCGCACAAAGTGAAAAAAATTAAAAAAATAAAAATTTTCATCCCAGCTGTATTAATTGAATTGCTGCTTTTTCTAATACTCCAATTTAAAAATTGAAAAACTGCTATACCACCTGCATTAGGTATCGGTGGAGGTTCGCTTTGTCGCCCTTCTGGCAGCTGCAATTATCATAAAAACCAAAAATTCAGCGAAACAAACGAAGATACTTCAAAAACTCCTTATGCAAATTGGTGCAACTGCCATTTTTGCCACAGCTTCTGCTGCATTAGGTGCTGTATTCACTAAAAGCTGGAGTTGGAAAAAGTACATAGCCAGCATTTCATCTGTTGTTCCAACTGGAAATATCTTTGTAGGAATCGTTATTTATGCTATTGGAATGGTTATATTCACTATGATTATGGGGAATGCCTTTGCTGCATTTTTCAGTAATAACTGCAGGAATTGGAATCCCATTTATTATCAAAAAACGGTGGAAATCCAGCTGTTATTGGTGCTTTGGGAATGACCGCTGGCTATTGCTGGAACTCTTATGACTCCAATGGCAGCAAACTTCAATATTGTCCCTGCTTCAATTCTTGAAATAAAAAGATAAATATGGAATTATAAAAGTCCAAGCTCCAATGGCTTTTATTACTGCTTGTAACACATATTATACTTATGCTGCTGTTATTTGGAGTAAAATAAAAACTGAAAATACTATGTTTATTGAGATTTCTAAATTTTTTTACAAACAAGTAAATTAAAAATCTAGAAAGGAGAGTATGAAATTATAAATTAAATCTATTTTTATAAAATCATACAAAAATACTATGAAAATATTAGTTACTGGCTTTTGACCCTTTTTGGAGGTGAGTCCATAAATCCTGCCATCGAATCAGTTAAAAATTGCCTGATAATATTGCAGGAGCACAAATTATCAAATTGGAAATTCCAACAGTAAAAGGAAAAATCTATTAAAAAAATTGAAAAAGCTATTGAAGAGCACAATCCAGATGTCATCTTGTCAATCGGACAAGCAGGCGGAAGATTTGATATTTCCGTTGAACGAGTTGGAATAAATCTTGATGATTTCGAATACCTGACAACGAAGGAAACCAAACTATTGATGAGCCAATTTTTTTCCAGATGGAGAAAATGCATATTTTGTAGATCTTCCTGTAAAAGCTATGGTAAAAAAACATACAAAAATAAAAATTCCAGCTTCAGTTTCATACACTGCAGGAACTTTCATCTGTAATCACGTTCTTTACGGTACACTTTATTTAATAAATAAAAAAATATAAAAACAAAAAAATCTGGATTTATTCATATTCCATTTTTACCAGAACAAGTTATTAATAAAAATACACCATCAATGGAATTAAATACTATTGTAAAAGGTTTAACTGCCGCAATTGAAGCTATTGTAAAAAAATGATAAAGATATTAAAGAAACTGGCGGAACTATTTGTTAGTAAAAATTCTTCTAAATATGATAATATATTATTAAAATAAAAGAGTGTCCATAATTTTGTGTAAAATTAATAGACAAATTCAGTAAATTCAATACTTTGCTGTTCTATTTACACAAAAATTTTTTACATACTCAAATAAACCTGCTTTTATTTAAAAAAATTCTAAAGCAGGTTTTTATTATTTATTTTTACTTGTAAAATACTTAATTCCCTTTAAAAAAACAGAAACTAGATTTTATTTATTTGCTGTTAAGAAGTCAAAAATTTCGTTGCTAAAAATCCACTATTCAAATAAAAATTCTACTCAATATCTTCCATTAACAAGTCCACAACTGTACCATTCACAATTCCAACTAATTTTTAGTTTCCACTTCCATCTGCAACCCTCTTCTGCCAGCTGAAACCATTATTTTTTTCAAATTTCTCCACTTCCTTATCAAAAAGTTCTATACAGCTTTTTTTCATTCCCACAGGAGAACATCCTCCACGAATATATCCTGTTTCCTTCTCAAGCTCTGAAAAGCAGCAGCAAATCAATATTTTTCCCCACAAGCCTTCGCCACCTTTTTTTCAAATCCAAATGAGCTGCTCCATGAATAACACAGACATATAAATTTTTACTTTTCCCCTTCAATACAATTGTCTTAAAAACTCTTTCTGCAAGTTCAGGAAATTTTTCAGCAACTCCAAGTCCCCCGCTTTTATCTTCACTCCATTCATAAGTATGAATAATGTATGGAATTTTTTTGTTTATCCAGCTGTCTTAAAGCATTTGTTTTTACTATTTTATCTTTCTTATGTTTCATAATTACATTACTCCTTTATTTTTTTAGTGAACTACTCCCGCTTTTAGAAGCGAGAGCTTCTTGGGAAGTATCTGCTTTTGTTAGCCAAATATATTTACCAAGCTCTTCGGACAGTCCCTGCCCTGTTTTTTTATTTCCTAATATTTCAACATTTCTTTTCCAACATCTCTTATATTCAGCGCCGCATTGTAATCTCTATCAATTTCAATCCCACAGCACTCACATTTATAACTTCTTTCTGATAATTTCAGCCCCTCTTTAACGTTTCCACATTTACTGCAAGTTTTCGACGATGGAAACTACTTATCTATCTTCAAAAATTGTTTCCCTAAAAACACCAACTTATACTCAAGCATTCTCAAAAACATTCCCCATCCATTATCTCCGATACTTTTACCAAAATTTAATGCCTGGCTTATCCCTTTCATATTCAAATCCTCAACAACCACAGCATTATACGCTTCAGACAATTTTTTCGACAATTACTGTTTATCAATGTTACCGACTTTATTAATTCTTTGGTATTTCTCATGATATTTTAATTTGACTTTTTCAATTTTTGGCAAAAATCAAATATTTATTTTCCTCAATTCGTATCGAATTGTTCACACAATTTGTCGTGTAACTTTTAATATTATTCTTTTTAAATTTGAACTTCGAAACTTCGCTCTTTTTGAAAGAAATTCGTAAACGATCGTTTTATATTCAATTGAGCATTTGAAAGTGCTAGACTGTCTACTTCTTTTAAAAATTGATTTTTCACTTTTCAAACTGGCAGGTGTAATTATTTTATTTTTTTCCAGTTTCTTCATAAATTTTTATTCGCAGTATACAAAATCGTATTGTAAACAAAACGAACACATCCAAAAAGTCTTATTTATCAATAATTTTTGCTCTTTATTTGGATAAATTCTGCATTTGAATGCTAAATTATATTTCATGAAATTACACCTCCTTTTGATTTTGAATATTATTTTTAATTATTTTTATAAATTTATCATTAATGACTTCTCTTTGATATTTTATACAAAAATTTTTATCATGGATGTATCCTTTTTTTCAAATTTTTTTATAAAAAGCAATTCATCTCCCACTTATAGAAAGCCTACGACTTCTTGCTATCTTTTTGAGTAAAAAGAAAAATTGACAAAAACATATTTATATGATATAAATAAATTGTCTAATAGAGATGCTCCCATCTCTACGTTTAGACTTCTTTCATACAAAAAGACGAGCACACGGCTCGTTTTTATTTTTATGGTTTGGGATTAAATAAAAATATTGTTAAATCGTATTTATTATTAGAATAAAATTTAGGAGAATTGAGATTATAAGATGAAAAAGAGAAATAGCAATAATTGGTGGCGGCGCTTCGGGATTTTTAACAGCGATTACTGCCAAGAAGAATGGAAAAGATGTTGTCATTTTTGGAAAAGAAAGGACAGGGTTTTAAAAAAAGTTTTGACTACTGGGAATGGTCGGTGCAATCTGACAAATGTGAATGCTTCTAATCAAAATTATTTTGGGATCGAGAAAATGAAGCAGCCGATTGAGGAAATTTTAGGAAGTTTTACTTCGCAGGATGCAATGAGATTTTTTGAAGATGAAGTTGGAATTATTTGCAACGAGGAGAATCGAGGGAAGGTTTATCCGCTTAGCGGACAGGCAGCTTCGATTGTGGATGGGCTTAGATTTTATGCACAAAAGCCTTGGGATAGAGATAATTACAGATTTTTATGTTGTGAAAATTGAAAAGGAAATGTTTGATTTTAAGATAATTTCAGAAGATAAAAGGCAAATTACTGCAAAAAAGGTTGTACTTGCCACTGGCGGTAAATCTTATCCTGAGCTGGGATCTAATGGAAGTGGGTATGAACTGGCGAAAAAGTTTGGGCATACTGTTACGAAATTAACGCCTGTTATTGTGCAGTTGAAGGCGGAAAAGGAGAAAATAAGGGGATTGAAGGGATTAAGTCGGATGTGGAAGTTACGGCTTTTGGAGAAAATGAAGATGGAGAGAAAATAAAAATATGCACTTATGATGGAGAACTGCTGTTTACAGATTTTGGGATTTCTGGAAATGTTGTTTTTAATATTTCCTATGTTTTTCCAATTTATAAAAATGTAGAATTTGAAATTGATTTTATGCCTAAGTTTACATATAATGAAATATTTGAAATATTGAAAAAACGTAGAAAAATATTGAAGAATTTTACAATGGAGCAGTTTTTTAATGGAGCTGTTAATAAGAAATTGGGACAGTTTTTGACAAAATCGGCTGGAATAGAGAAATTGTCGAAAAGCATAAATGATTTGACAGATAATGAAATTCGTAAAATTTGTACGGCTTTGAAAAAAATATAAAATAAAAATTATTGATACAAATGGCTTTAAGGCGGCTCAAGTTACTGCTGGCGGAATTCCGTTAAGTGAAGTAAATTTGGGAAAATTTAGAGTCTAAAAAAAGTTAAAAATCTTTACTTTGCTGGGGAAATACTGGATGTTTATGGTGAATGTGGAGGATTTAACTTGCAATGGGCTTGGACATCTGGATATTTTTTTAGGAAAAAAATATTTAATAATAGGGTAAATTTTACTATATTTTTTATATATTTTAAAGAAATTGAACTCAAAATTTTTAATCATTTTTGAGACAGATTCTTTTTATTTTTAAATTCAAAATTAAAAGAAATTATCCTCTTCTTCCTCTTGAACAACTTCAAATCCTTTTTCATAAGAATATCCACAATTCACAACCACCAATTCCTCATAATCATTTATTTTAATCTTTTTCAATCTCATTCTTTTTACTTTTCTCCAATTTTCTATATTCAAAATCAGGAATTGTCACTTTAAATTTATTCAATTCTCCCCTAGCTTCTATTTTACTTATTTGCAATTTTTTTCCTGTCGTCTTCTGATAATCCTTTTCATTTTTTTCTCTTAAAAATCTCAATATTTCCATTTATTTCTTCAAAATTCTCTTCATAAATTATTCTTGGGAATCACATCATACGAAGCAATATTCCTAAATATTCTTTTGAACTTCAGATTTCGTTTTTCATACTCAACAACATACTCTTTTAAATATTTTATATTATCCGTCACTTTATTAAAATATTTTTGTATCTTTTTAAACTTTTATAAGAATAAACACTATCAATCAAATCTAATTTCTGAACTTCAGAAATAATTCCATCAACTTTTAATAGTACACTTTTTAGATTTTTTTCGTAAATTTCTTTATCTATAATAGCTTTCGCTCCTTTAATTCCAGAACATTCTTTTGTAAAAACAAAGCAATTATATCCTTCATCAACTTTTTCCCTGTTACGAAAAACATCTCCCCATTCTCTGAAAAAGTCCATTCAAATCTGATAATTCTGTAATCAAAATATCAAAATCTAAATCAAGAGAAGCTTCTAAAACTTGAGTTCCAATCCAAACCCCATTTTCTTGAAATCCTCTTTTTCTCTTTTTATTTTTTTAACATCTTCTTTAAATCTCTTTGGATTCGCAAATTCAGTGATTTCCTTTTCTTTATTTGTCCGATCTCTTTTTTTATAAATCTACTATGTATCAAATTCAATTCTTCTTTCGGAATATTCAAATTTTCATAAATCTCTTTTTGCTTTTTAACTGTATTGCAAATAACCAAAAATTTTATTATTTCTATATTTTTCTTTTTTATAAATTCTGCATTTATACTTTCTTCCATCACTTTTTAAACTATGTCTTTTCTTATCATTCGTAAACGGTTCTGTCGTAACAAATTTTACCCCTTCTTTTTCAAGCAAATAAGTAACAATCCCAGGAAGAGTCGCAGTCATTATCGCAAATTTCCCTCCAAAATCAGTAATATATTTTAATCCATAAATCAAATAAGCCAACAAATCTGCTGAATACATTTGAATTTCATCAATAACTACTTTAGAATAAGACAATGTCGCTACTTTCAACTCAAATCCTGGAGCTCTAAACACAAAATCAAATAATTGATCTATTGTACAAATTGTAAGTGGAAGCGAAAAATTGCTTCGTTCTATTTATATATTCCGATAATTCTTCATTTTTAGTAATTTATTTTCTTTAGAATTTTTCCGTATAATATTCTCTAAAAATCAGAATGAAGCAAACCAATTCTCTTTTTCTACATTTTCTCTTACAATATTTTTTTCACAATCCTGTCATAAATCGCATTAATTGCCACTCTCAAAGGCAATGTAAAAATCCCTTATTATTTCCTATCCAAAGTAACCCAGCCTCTGTTTTCCCGTATCCTGTCTGTGCCACAACTACCACATTCTCATCTTTATGTTGTTTCATAAATTTCTGTAAAAGCATTCCAGTCATTTTTAGGATTATCCTTTCTCAACACATCTTCCAAAAATTTTTCCATCTCAATTTCTAAAAAAATCATTTTTCTTCAATAGTCGTATACGAACTTGCTGTGTAGTCTATTTTATTTAACAATCCTTTTTAACATAACATATTTTTTTAAAAATTTCAAGAGCTTCTTCTTTTTTTCGTGTACATTTTTTTCTGAATAAATTCTGTCATTTAATTTATAATATTTCTTACTCAATTTTTATTTTAAAATTATCATCTTCTCTTTTAAAAATCGAATATTTTTTTATTTCTCCATAAATTTCTTTTAATAATATCAAAATAAATATTCTCCAAACTATTCAATTCTGTTTCAAAAATCATTAAGTTCAAATTCCATTTTCTTTATTTCTTCCTTAAAAATCTTCATCTTCTATTTCGGAAATATCTTTTTCATGATGCAATGCAACAGAATATGCCAAAAATCTTTATATCCTCTTTATCAAAATTTTCTTTCAATAATTCGTTACTATTAATAAATGCTGTACTCAAGATACCATGTGAATTTCATTCTTTTTAAATCAATCTCATATTTCTCTTTTAAAAGATTTTTTTCGCTTTTTCATTTGAAACTTTATATTGAAATTTTGCATTGATTTTTCCTAAATCGTGATAAATACAAGCTAAAAAGTAACAATCTTTTATTAACTTCTATATTCGGATACAACTCTATTAATTTTTTTCAAAAATTCTGTATTAATTTTTTTGTATGCTCAACTACTGTTTCCCCATTAGACTTAGCTAAAAAATATTTCCCATCTAAAAAATTCCCTCTCTTCTGACATTTAAATCACATTTCACAAAATACAACATCATTTTCTTCATCAACAGGAACTATTTCTCCTTCTAAAGCCGTAATATTTGAAGAATAAATTACTTCTTCCTTATTCCAAATTCTTACCATTTTAGGTGATTTCTTATTTCCAATATTTTTCAGAAACATAATTTTTAGTTAATTCATATCTTGTTCCGAAGATTCTTGAATTTCCTACTTCTACTGAAGAATCAGAAATAAAATTTACTGGAATATATGCAAAAAAATATCCTTTTTAAGCTCAATATCCTCTTCCAATTCCTTTTTCAATTTCTACAATTTTAACTTCATCAATTTCAACAATATCCTCTCTTCTCCCCAAACTCGGATACTCTCTAGGATATTTAAAAGCCTCAAAAAAATTAAATTTAAAAAAATTCTTCAGACTGATTTTTCTGGAATAATATGAATTATTAAATTTACATCCACTAATAATTCCGCTGTTGCAACTCCTCTATTCACACCCAATCCATTCACATCAATCTGGTGTCTTCCTTTTTCAAAAAGAATTCTATTTTTAAATTCATATCTTGTATATAAATCATTTACTTTTTGAAAAATAATTTCACTAATACTTATTTTTCATTGGATGATACTCTTTAAAAATCACAAAGTGAGTGAACCATACCGATAATTGTCGAATAAGGAGGAAGAGGATAAGTTTTCTTTTAGCTGAAAACTGGTTGCAACTTTATAATTTGCCATATTTTGATATAGTCTTAATTTTATTGCTTTTCATAAAAGATTTTTAGTGCATGACAATTTTAATTTATTTTTTTAAAAATTTCAGACACTTTTCCCTCCCTTTTTTTCCTATTTTGTATAATATTCGTTAATTTTATTTTTTTCAATTGTTTAAAAAAATTCTGGAACATTTAAAACTTTAATATTTCTTTTAGCTAATTCTGTTTCAAGTTCTGTATCATTTTCAAATTGTTCTTTCACAATTCCAACAGCCGTATCATTTTTCAATAAAAATCATAAATTCCACTTGTCAATTTTTTTCAACCAAAATTTTATTATTTCTCACATCAACCACATTTTTCAAAAAAATGGATTTTTATATCATAAACTCCACCAATTATAAATAATGGCTTTAGGTCTTCTCTTCTTCCACGAATATCTCTATAAAGTAACGAAATTGTATCCAATAATTTATTTACTCTTCTAGCTTTTTCTTCATTTTCTATTTCAATTTCATCCAATTCATCAATACCTATTTTATCCAAATCAATCGTAACAGTATATTTATAATATGACTTATGAATTTCTGCCTGTGCAATATTCGGAAAAACCTTTTCATTTCTATCAATTCTATCCACTAACCCTTTATTAGTCAAAAATTCCAAATCTCCCTTAAATGTTTCAAGCGAAACTGCATTAGAAAGTCTAACTATCGCTGATCTATTTTTAGAATTATCACCTTTAACAGTTTTTCATATACCCAAAAAAATCCAATTCTGGATAATCTTTTATCGTAGTTTCTTCAGAAAAACTGAACAACTTTTTTATCTCCGCTACCTTCAGCTTTCACATTCGCTTTATTTTCACCCAATTGTTCAACAATATTATATCTAATAGCCTGTCTCGAAATATATGTATACTGTTCTCCTCTATTTCTCGATATTTTTTTCAATGTAGCAACATTTCCAATTCCTTCACCATAATTCGCACTTTCTGCTAAAAAAATCGCTGTAAAATTCAATCCTTTTTTATCCATGATTTATTCATCTCCCTTTTGTCGTATTTTTTTCTTCACCTGTTTTTCAAATTTATCTTCACCCAAAAGTCCTATCAAGAAAGCATGCCCCAATGTTTGAAAATTTTCATCATCAGTAAAAATTTTCCCAAACAAATAATGAACATTTCTTCCTGCATAAGAATGTCCTGAAATCAAAGTATCCATAAACATATTCACATCTTTTTATTCTCAATGAATTTTGTAATCTATATAACAAACTTCCTAATTTCTTATCGTTTCCACTTTTTTTCCAAGATACGCTTTTCTAAATTCTATCCCATCTCTTCTAATAGAATAAACATCCTTTTCTTCCAATTCTTGCGAAACTTTTTATTCTTGACTTCTTTTTCAGCTTTCTCCATTTCTTTCAACCTCCTAATGTATTCAAGATTCACCAGCAACAAATCCTCAAGATTTCTTAAATTATAATTTCCTTTTCACTTTAGAAATTTTTGTAATGACACTAATTTATTAATTAAAGAAAAATAAATTTTCATTGTTTAACAATTCCGAAATTGTAATATCATACAAATAAAAAAATATCTTTTATCTAAAATATACCTTTTATCTAACAATCTATCTAATCTTAATTTATTTTTTTATTTAACAACTGCAAAATATTTTTGACAGCAAAGTAAATCTATATGTTTCATTTTCATATTTTACAACCTGTATATCAGATAATTCGTATTTAGATTCATTCTGTTCTCTTTTTGCATTTCTCTCAATAAATTTTTTTATACAAACTAATATTCTTTTTCATTAAAAATTTTTCATTATAAATTTCACTAGCCATACCATTATTAATACTCTCCAACTGTTCTATACTATGATTAGCATTAACAAACATTCCCTTACTTGCTCCATACACAAATCCCTGCTGGAACACACTGAATAAATCAATATAGCCAACGGAGTAACTGCAATATCATTTACAAAATTCCAAACATGCGAAGGTTTCCTATTCACATCAAATCCTGTATTATTCAAAAATCCTAGAGTATTTTTAAAGTCTTTTCATCGGCATATTTGTAACTGCACATTTATATTTAAATTTTGATTTATCCATTTCAATATATTCTTTCGCAGTATCAACAAAATATGATTTATATTCTTCATAAATATCTTTAGCAGCATTTCCTCTATTTAAAAATGAAACACTATTCCAAGCATTATTTACTAAAATATACGCAATATTTTTTTGCAGCCAAATAATTTTTGCTATAACCTCTTTCATTTGAAATTTTTAATTTAAAAAAATTAATAATTTCCTTCATAATTTTAAGATTATCTTTTATATCTTGATTTATACTATCACTTATTTCTTCATTTTTTTCTTCGGTTCTTTTTACTTTTTTTCAGCGCTTTTTCAAGTTTTTCAATCTCATTTTTACCATCTTTTTTTATAAAATCATACGCCGCTTTATAACTATTTGATTTTAATTTTTTTCTTTAAAAACCAATTTTTCGTTTATTCTTTTCAATTCTTCAATTTCTTCAATCTTTCGATTCTCATTTTCAAAATCATCAATATACTCCTCAAACTCCAAAAATTTTTCCATAAGTTAAAGTTTTTCCCATATCTTTTTATAAAAAAATCAAAATATTTATATTCAAAATCTTCTAAAAGTTCCAACAACTCTTCTTTTGAAAATTTCAAACATCTATTTTGATCATCAATAAATTTTTCTTACTTTTTCTTCTCCATCCGATGTTTCAAGTATATTAATAAATCCCAATAACCCTGCATTAAATAACCAATCTTTTAATTTTTAATTTCATTTTCCCGTCGCTCATTTCTCTTCCTTTTCGCACTAAATTATTTCAAGCATCCCAAATCCACTTCCAGTCACACTTCCAAGTCCTGCACTATAAATATAATCTAAAAAGATAACTTTTTCCTTCAAATTTTATTGTTCCTACTGAAGCGTCAATAAGTATTCCCTTAAATTCTTTTCTGAACTTTCCTTCTGAGCAGCACTTCTTTTGTCATAATGCTTTAACGACTACTTTCTTAGTTTTTACTCGCATCTATCACTAAATCTTCAATATCTTTTTCACATATTCCCCATTATTTCTTTCAATCTCAAATAAAGATTTCTTTTTATAATCGCAGGAAATTCCTCATCAGTTCCTACACAATATTTATCTTTCTCAGTTTTCTATCGTGATCCCTACAAACCACTGGTGACAATGTTTTTCACATTCAATACATTATTTTTTTACAAATTTTCTTTGAACAACTGAGATATTAGTAATTCTAACTTTAGTTTCATCTGATATTTTTAAATTCTTTAAATCTAATACTAGAAAAAGCATTATAAATATTTAAACTATCTACATTATCAAAAAAATAGAAAAAAATTAATTATAAATCTTTTATCATTCTCATTTAAAAATAAAAATTCGTTCTTTCTCAAACTTAATCGCATGAAAATAAACAGCCCAAGTATAATTTTTGCTTCACTGAGTCAAAAAGTTCTTCAAAAATTTCCCTATCATATTCTTTTCAACCCAACTTTCAACATATGCAAAATTTTAACCCTAAAATTAACTGGAAATGTGTTTCCTTCAATTAATTCAACATTAATTCTAAATCTCATATTTTATTCACCCTTTTTTTATTAATCTACAACTATCTATACAATCAAAAATGACAATCCAAGTTAAAATCCCATAAAACTTTTTCTTTTCTAGTTGCTCCCTTCCATCCAATTCTAAATTTAAAATTTATTTTTGTATTTCCAAATCTCATTTTTAGAATTCCTTTCTTATATTAATATTAGTATAACCCACACTTTAAATTTGTCAATACCAGTTTTTATTTTTTTAAACAAAGTGATATGATATCGATATTTATAATACAAAAATGTTCTTATTAAATCAAAATTTGTCAAATACAGACTTGGATTTGTTACATTTACAATACAAAATGTTTCTATTAAATAAAGTAATAGTGATAGATTTTGAAAATAAAAAAAGGTATTTACAATACAAAATGTTCCTTTATTAAATATAATGGCTTACATACTCCGTATATAGTCGTTATCAATTTACAATACAAAATGTTCCTATTAAATATTATCTTCCTCAAACTACCTATATAGTATACCATTTTTTTCCTCATTTTTTTGTCGATACCAATATTTTTTTATATTTTTATCAAAAAAATTCCTTTTTATCTTTTTTTATAAAACAATCAAAAAAATCCAATAAAATCAATATTACAAAAATCTGTCGATGTCCCAGCTTTTTAGTGTTATTCCAGGTCGACAGATTTTTGTTTTAAAAGAAATTTGAAGTTTTATCATCTTCGATTCCCCAAAATTCTTTTTCTAGCCATTTTTCTTGACGAGATTTAAAAATTATTATGAGTCCTTATCTTTTGCGAATAAATTTTCCTAGTTCTATATTTAATTTTTAATAATACTGGTGTTATCTCGCCTTCAAATACTGATTTTTGAACATTTGTTAAATATTTTTTTACAAATTTTAAATATATTTCTGAAATTCTGGCTCCATTTTCATCAGAAAGAATATCATAAACTAAAATTATATACATAATTACCACCATATTTTTGAATCCTTCGTATTTTTATCTTCTAATAAATGTTTTACTAATTTGTATGCTTCTAACCTCAGTGAACTACTCCCGCTTTTAGAAGCGGGAGCTTCTTGGGAAGTATCTGCTTTTGTTAGCCAAATATATTTACCAAGTTCTTCGGATAGTTCCCTACCCTGTCTTCTTTTTATTTTTCCTAATATTTCAACATCAATTTTTCCAATGTCTTTTTATATTCAATGCCGCATTGTAATCTCTATCAATTTCAATCCCACAGCACTCACATTTATAACTTCTTTCTGATAATTTCAGTTTCTCTTTAACGTTTCCACATTTACTGCAAGTTTTCGATGACGGAAACCATTTATCTATCTTCAAAAATTGTTTCCCTAAAAACATCAACTTATACTCAAGCATCCTCAAAAACATTCCCCATCCCATTATCTCCTACACTTTTTCCCAAAAATTTAATGCCTGACTCATCCCTTTTCATATTCAAATTTCTCAACAACCACAGCATTATATTCTTCAGACAATTTTTTTCGATAATTTATGCAAAAAAATCTCTTCGACAATTTTTGATATACTCATGCAATTTTTGATATTTTCGCTTTTTGCTTATACCAATTTTTTTAGAAAAATTTTCACTTTTCTTGATAATGATTTTCTGTAATTTCTTTTTCAATTTTTTTCTCCAACATCCTAAAATATTTTGGATAATCAGCTCTTTGGTTTTCAGAACTGACAAATAATTCAGACATTGAAAAAAATCAAGTCCAATTACTTTATCATTACTTGACACTTTTTGAATTTCTTTTTCAAATTCTGTCAAAACAGAAACATAGTAATTTCCATTACTGTTTGTCAATGTTACTGACTTTATCTTATAATCCTTCGGTATTTCTCATGATATTTTCAATTTTATTCTTTTTCAATTTTGGCAAAACCAAATATTTGTTTTTCCTCAATTCGTATCGAATTGTTCACACAATTTGTCGTAACTTTTTAACATTATTCTTTTTAGATTTGAACCTTGGAAATTTTCGCTCTCTTCTGAAAGAAATTCGTAAACGATCGTTTTACATTTAATTGAGCATTTGAAAGTGCCAGACTGTCTACTTCTTTTTAAAAAATTGATTTTCACTTTTCAAACTGGCAGGTGTAATTATTTTATTTTTTTCCAGTTTCTTCATAAATTTTATTAGCAATATAAAAATCGTATTGTAAACAAAACGAACACATCCAAAAAGTCTTATTTATCAATAATTTCTTGCTCCTTTATTTGGATAAATTCTGTATTTGAATGCTAAATTATATTTCACAAAATTACACCTCCTTTTGATTTTGAATATTATTTTTTTAATTATTTCTATTCGATATTTTATACAAAAAAATTGTATCATAGGTATATCCTTTTTTTCAATTTTTATAAAAAAAGCAATTCATCTCCCACTTATAGAAGTCGGAGACTTCTTTGCTATCTTTTGTTAAAAGTATACCGTTATTTTTTTCTATTGTCAATATTGTTGTAGTTTTCTCTTATATCTATTATAATTTTTTAATTTTTAAATATTTTTCAAGATCTTTTTCAATTATTTTTTTATAATATACAAAACCATCCAGTTTCCCATCTTTTTGTACACACAATCTAACTAAATCTTCTTCATTCTGAATATTATTTTTTTGTAATAATATCATGAGTTTCTTTATTTATAATAAGTCCGTTATCTTCTTCTAGCTGTAAATCTGGATAAATAGCAACACTTCGGATATGTGAAAAATTCTGCAGTCTTTAAATTTAATGGTTTTCGAGTTAATTCATCAACTGTTATATTGTATTTTTATTCTTCGCTTTTTCAATTTTTCTTTGATCTTCAATATTTTCATAATATCTTGCTCTTAATACTTCAGCTTTATTTGAATCTCTAATAAAATAATACAACTTCTCAGAATATCTAATATAATCTCTTTTTCTAAATGTCGGTGTAGCATTAAAAACAACGGATATAAGATTGACAAAATCAGTTCCTGATATATAATCTGAAACAGGAAGACCTATCAAAGCAAGATAATATTTACCAATTCTTTTTTTATACGTGCTAATTTAGGTAAATATTGGTATTTAATCCAAACTGTTCCTCTCTTATCAAGAAAGGCACCTTTTAATCCAAGCATTTTTCAATAGAATTAACCCATGTTTTATTCAATTCTCCATAATTAATTTCTCTTATAATATATTCTAATTCATCAAGTTTTTATTAAACTTTTTACTAATTTCATATTTCATTTTCTAGTCATCCCTTTGTATAAATTTTCTAACGATTGCATTGCTTCTGCTGCTTTAGGGTGTCTACAAATATCAGGATGTATTTTTACAATTTGTTTATACCATTTATTAGCTTTTTTTCATCAGTATAAAGATCGTAAGACACATCTAAAAAAATCCATCTGTAATTTCCCATTCAATTCTACAAGATAAAAAAATATTTTGAAATTTCATCTTTAAAATACATATCCTCCTGTACCTTTTGGTAAAAATATATTTTTTTCATACAAAATTTTTCCAAGAACGTGCAGTTACTATTTAAAATCTTCGCAACATTCTCTTTAGCTTCTTTAAATATTTTAAATTCTTTTTCAAATCTTCAACAGAACTTATATTATAAATATCTTTCATACTACTCTCCTCATCCAACTTCTTTTCAAAAATTTTTATTTATTCAATAAGATCCTGATACTTTCCATCAAAAAAATTTATTATTTTTTTCACCTCTTTTCTAGTATCTTTTCTAAAATCTTATTTTTCAACAACAATTTTTATTTTATTTAAGTGAAATATTTTTTTAAAAACTCATATTTTTATATTTTTAATTATACCATATAAAAATATTTCAAAAATTAAAAGATATTTAATAAATATTCAAAACTTATTATTTGAAGACTAGGTAACACCATTATTATTTAAAAAATTAAATATAAAACTAGCGAAATTTTATCTAAAAAGACAAGAATTTTTAATAATTTTTAAATTACAACAAGAAAAAAATAACTATAAAACAATTTTAAGGAATTGAAGATAATAAAACTTCAAACTTTTTTTTTAAACAAAAATCTGTCGACCTGAATAATACTAAAAAGTTGGGACAACGACAGATTTTTTTGTAATATTGATTTTTACTGGATTTTTGACTGTTATATAAAAATAAAAAGGAATTTTTGGTAAAAATACATGAAAAATATTGGTATCGACAAAAACAGAAAAATGGTATACTATTTAGGTAGGTTGGAGATAGTATTATTAATAGGAACATTTTGTATTGTAAATTTCATTGTTTCCTCTTTTCTTATGCTCTTGTTTACACATTTAATAGGAACATTTTGTATTGTAAAAGAATTTTAGTAAAAGATTAATAAACAAATATAATTTATGATTTTTCAATAAAATTTTATATAAAATTAAACATAAAAAAATAAAAATGATATATTATTGAAATTTTTAAATAACTAAAAATTGAAATGTAAAGGAGAAAAATGATTAGAATAAATAATATAAAAAAATGCCTGTAAAACATAATGAAAAATGATTTAAAAACAGTTTATAAACTTTACAAAAATTAATGAAAATGAAGTAAAGTCTTTTGAAATTGCAGGGCAGGCAATTGATAGTGAGATAATGTTGTATTTGTTTATGCGGTGGATATTTCCTTTAAATTTGATGAAGAGATGGAAAAGAAAAGATTTGAAAGTGTGAAAAATGTTAGAAAAATTGAGAAAAACCTTATTTTTACAGAGAAAAATTGAGAGTTTTACAGAAAATGAAAGTGTAAAGCGTCCTGTTGTCGTTGGGAGCGGGCCTGCGGGAATTTTTGCTGGGCTTGTGCTTGCTGAAGCGGGATTAAAGCCAATTATTATTGAGCAGGGGAAAAGTGTGGATGAACGGGAAAAAGGATGTCTATAATTTTTAAAACCGGGAAATTAGATAAGTATTCAAATGTGCAGTTTGGGGAAGGCGGGGCTGGAACGTTTTCAGACGGAAAAATTGAATACGAATACAAATAATTTTAGGATTCAAAAGGTTTATGATGAATTAATTCTTGCTGGAGCTGATCCAAAGATTAACTATATGTCAAAGCCACATATTGGAACTGATAAATTAATTGAAATAATGCGTAAAATCAGACATAAGATTGAGAGTCTTGGTGGAGAATATAGATTTAGTACAAAATTAATAAAAAGTAAATTATGAAAAAAATCTGATTCGGAAAACAAAAATAAAAAAAGTATTTTTAGTTGAGAATGTTGAAAGTTCCGATGAAAATAAAACTTATGAAATTCCAGCTAATATTGTAATTCTTGCAATTGGTCATAGTGCGAGAGATACTTTCTTTATGTTAAATGAGGAAAATGTTGCGATGGAGCGAAAAACTTTTTCAGTTGGAGTTAGGATTGAGCATCTTCAAAGTATGATAAATCATTCTCAATATGGAAAATTTGCCAATAAATTGCCGGCTGCAGAATATAAACTGAATGTTAAGACAAGCAATGGGCGGGAGTTTATACGTTTTGCATGTGTCCAGGCGGAGTTGTTGTGCCGTCTTCAAGCGAGGAAGGCCGTCTTGTTGTAAATGGGATGAGTTATTCTCAAAGGGATTTGGAAAATGCAAATTCGGCGATTTTGGTAAATGTATTTCCTGAAGATTTTCCTGGAGAAAGTGTTCTAGCTGGAGTGGAATTTCAAAGAAGATTGGAGGAAAAGGCTTTTGAACTTGGTGGAAAGAATTATAAGGCTCCAGTTCAGTTGTTTGGGGATTTTGTAAATAATAAAATTTCGACAGAATTGGGGAAAGTAAAACCCTAGCTATTTGGCAGGCTACAAATTTTGCAAAATTTAAATGAAATTTTTTTCCGCGATACATAAATGATTCTCTAAAAGAGGGAATTAATTTAATGGATAGAAAAATAAAGGGATTTGCCAGTTATGATGCAGTTTTATCGGGAGTGAAAGCCGCAGTTCATCTCCAGTAAAAATTCCTAGAAATGAAAAAAATTTTTCTCGAATATTGAAGGGCTTATGCCTTGCGGAGAAGGTGCAGGATATGCTGGCGGGATTATGTCGGCAGCGGTTGATGGGATAAAATGTGCAGAGTATGTAATTAAATATTATCAAAATAACTTATAAAGTGAACTACTCCCGCTTTTTAGAAGCGGGAGCTTCTGGAAGTACCTGCTTTTGTTAGCCAAATATATTTACTAAGCTCTTCAGGTAGTTCCTACCCTGTCTTCTTTTATTTTCCTAATATTCCAACATCAATTTTCCAATGTTTTTATATTCAATGCCGCATTGTAATCTCTATCAATCTCAATTCCACAGCACTCACATTTATAACTTCTTTCTGATAATTTCAGTTCCTCTTTAACGTTTCCACATTTACTGCAAGTTTTCGATGACGGAAACCATTTATCTATCTTCAAAAATTGTTTCCCTAAAAATATCAGTTTATACTCAAGCATCCTCAAAAACATTCCCCAGCCATTATCTCCTACACTTTTTACCAAAATTTAATGCCTGACTCATCCCTTTCATATTCAAATTCTCAACAACCACAGCATTGTATTCTTCAGACAATTTTTTCGATAATTTATGCAAAAAATATCTTCGACAATTTTTAATATACTCATGCAATTTTGATATTTTCGCTTTTTGCTTATACCAATTTTTAGAAAACTTCACTTTTCTCGATAATGATTTCTGTAATTTTTTCAATTCTTCTTCCAATATCCTAAAATATTTTGGATAATCAGCTCTTTGGTTTTCAGAACTGACAAATAATTCAGACATTGAAAAATCAAGTCCAATTACTTTATCATTACTTGGTATTTTTTGAATTTCTTTTTCAAGTTCTGTCAAAACAGAAACATAGTAATTTCCATTACTGTTTGTCAATGTTACTGACTTTATCTTGTAATCCTTCGGTATTTCTCATGATATTTTTAATTTTATTCTTTTTAGATTTTGAACCTTGAAACTTCGTCTCTTTTGAAAGAAATTCGTAAACGATCGTCTTATATTCAATTGAGCATTTGAAAGTGCCAGGCTGTCTACTTCTTTTTAAAAATTGGTTTTCACTTTTTCAAACTGGCAGGTGTAATTATTTTATTTTTTTCCAGTTTCTTCATAAATTTTATTAGCAATATACAAAATTGTATTGTAAACAAAGCGAACACATCCAAAAAGTCTTATTTATCAATAATTCTTGCTCTTTATTTGGATAAATTCTGTATTTGAATGCTAAATTATATTTCATGAAATTACACATCCTTTTTGATTTTGAATATTATTTTTTTAATTATTTCTTTAGAAATTTTATTATTTATAACTTCTCTTCGATATTTCATACAAAAAATTGTATCATGGATGTATCCTTTTTCAATTTTTACAAAAAGCAATTCATCTCCCACTTGTAGAAAGCCTACGACTTCTGCTATCTTTTTGTTAAATTATAAATTTCATATATTTTATTATTTTTTTATAAAATTAATAAAATAATAGTTCTTAATTTTTAAGAATTGATATTTTATGTTAATACAATTACTTATAAGACGTCTTCTATTTAAAAAAATAAAAATTAATATATTATTCTTTATTCTTTTGAAAAATTCCTTTGCCAATTCCTTTAAATAAAACACATCAAAAATTCCATAATTCCCCGTACCGAATGCATTGCAGACATCGGAACTCCCAGATCCACTCCATCTATATCCAGATGTGTCGATGAAATCGGACCAATCGTACTTCCACCAAGTTCATTTGATTCATTTACAAACGGCTGAATTTGTATTTCAGTGCCTTCAATAAGCTGTTTAATTACTGCAATCGAATATCCGTCAGAAGTATATTTTTGCTTTTGCACTTATTTTTTTATAGAAATCCTTCGTTTATTTTTCCCCACGATTCGTAGGATCTGTTTTTGCCTAAATGTGCAGGATGTGCCGCATGTGCCGCATCAGCTGATAAAATATATGAACTTTCTAGTATCTGCAAAAAAATTCCCTCAGCTAAGCTCCAAGAGCCAGCGAAATTCTTTCCAGCGTATTTAACAAATAATTAGAATCCGCTCCTTGCTTTTGTAGCACTTCCTATTTCTTCATTATCAAACGCCACAAAAAATATTAATTCTATCCTGATTTTCTTCGGCTTCCAAAAGTCCAATCAGCCCTGTATAAACAGAAGCAAGATTATCAATTTTTGGTGACGACATAAATTCTTCATTTGCCCCTCAAAAGACATCCTTTTTCAGTCGCATATAAATACAAGTCAAAATCAATTATATCTTCCTTTTTATTCCGGTTTTTCTAAAATAATTCTTTCAAGATAACCTTCCCTTTCAAAATTTTTGTTAATAAGTGAAATTACAGGCAAAACATCATTCTGCTTATCAATTTTTACACCATTATTTACTTCCCTGTTTTGATGAATTGCCAGATTTGGTATTGTCAAAAGCGGCTCATCTATCTTAATTTTCACAGTTCTTGGAAAAAATGAATTTTCCCCCTTCACAATAACACGTCCAGCAATGGAAAGCGGTCTATCAAACCAAGTGCTTAAAATAGGCCCTCCATAAACTTCTGTATTCAATCTTACTACATTTTCTGTAACAATTTCAGGATTAGGCTTTATTCTGAAACAAGGGGAATCCGTATGTGCCCCAAATATTTTAAATCCATTTTTCACATCAAAATCCTCTCCAACCGTAAAGGCAATTATAGTGGAACTAGATTTTTTTAAAAAATACTTTCCGCCCTTTTTAATTTCCCATTTTTCACGTGGCATAATTCTTTCAAACCCATTTTCATCCAAAATATCCGAACAGTTTTTCACAACGTGATAAGTACTTGGACTTTCATCGATAAATTCGATAACTTCCCTTGCAAAACTTTTCACTTCCATCTCAATAAAATTTTTCTGTATCTCTTCCAGCTCTCTCGTTGTGTGTATCATCTCTATTCATTCCTCTCGATTTCTAATTTCAATTATTTAAAACATTTCCCTATTAACAATATTGTACCCCTATAATTTTTTTAATATTCAAAAAATTTTTAATATTTTTTTCAAATTTTTTGCAAAAATTTATTGATTTTTAAAATTTCATCAAATAAAAAAACTGGATTTTACTCCAGCTCTCTTTTACAATTCAAAAATTTTTTTAATAAAAAAATAATTAGAAAAATTCCTTTTTCTTTAAATACTTTAGTTAATTTTTCCATAAGTATCCGCTTCAGCTGCAACCAATGGCAATCTCACCACATCATTATCCATTTTTCCAAGTATTTTCATAGCCGCCTTTACAGTCACAGGATTCCCTTCCACAAACATATTTCTGCTTACATCATATAATTTCGTATGCAATTCAAATGCCTTATTGAAATTTTTATTTAAGAATGAACTAATCAGATCGCTCATTTCTTGTGGCATTATATTAGCAACTACTGAAACTACTCCTTTTGCTCCAATCGAAAGCATTGGCAAGATTAGATGATCTTCTCCTGACAAGATTTCAATTTTATCTCCACATAAATCTTGGATTTTTTTATCATTTGTTCCAAACTTCCTGTTGCTTCCTTTTACAGCCACAATTTCAGGCAATTCAGCCAATTTTGCAATAGTTTCCGCTTCAATGTTTGTTCCAGTTCTTCCTGGCACATTATAAAGCATTACAGGAAATTTTGCCTCTTTTGCAATTGTTTTATAATGTTCATAAAGCCCTCTTTGACTAGGTTTGTTATAATATGGGCAAGTGCTTAATGCCGCATCTGCTCCCAAGTTCTTTTGCATACTTTGTCAATTCTACTGCTCTTGCTGTATTATTTGAACCTGCTCCTGCAATTACTTGTATTCTTCCCTTCACTTCTTCCACAACTATTTTTATCACTTTTTCATGTTCTGCAAATGTTAGTGTTGGAGCTTCTCCAGTCGTTCCACAAGGCACAATTCCAGCTGTTCCATTTTCAATGTGATAATTTACCAGTTCTCTCAATTTATCTTCATCTAATTCCGTTCCATTATTTTTAAACGGCGTAATTAAAGCTACGTAAGATCCTTCAAATTTCATTTTTTTCCTTCTTTCCTTAATTTTTACTTTAATTTTATATTCTTTTATTTTTTTCAAAAAAATTTTAATTAATACTAAATTTAAAAAAATTATCTTTGAAATTTATACAATCCTTCAGCAATTTTTTTCACTAGGCCCAGTCATAAAAGCGTTATTTTCTCCACCTTCATATTCAATAACAAGCTGTCCGCCAGGTACTTTTACATTTACCTTATTATCTACAAAACCAAAAGTTCTAGCAAGCACTGCTGAAGCTGTTGCACCTGTTCCGCAAGCCAATGTTCTTCCTGCTCCACGTTCCCAAGTAATTACTTCTATTCGCTTTCTGTCATACACTTTCACAAAAATTTACATTAACTTTTTAGGAAATAAATCAGTATAATTTTCAATTTTTTTCCCAATTTCATCAATATCATAATCACTAAAGTCATTTACAAATATTACAGAATGGTCAGTTCCCATAAAGATATACGAAATTTCAATTTCTTTTTCCATCAATGTTTATTTTTTTCTCGCAAAAACTGCTCTTTTTCTGTATTTATCAATTCTTTTATGTTAAAAATAGGTTTTCCCATATTTACTCTTGCAGAAAAATCATCCTTTTCCTCATCATAATTCACCCTTATTGTCAAATCTCCAGGAACTGTCTTCACAACAAATTCATTTCCATCGACTAAATGATTATTTACAAGATAATGTGAAAAAAACATCTTATTCCATTTCACACATAGGCGCCTGACTTCCATCTGCATTAAAGAAAAACATAAACGGCATACTTGCCACATATTTTAAAATAATCAGTCCATCTGCACCTATTCCAAAATGTCTATTGCAAACTTGGCTTGCAAACTCTCCATATTCAGGTATTCCCTTTTCAATCAGCTCTTTTTCGCTAACAATAACAAAATCATTCCCTGCACCCTGATATTTCTCAAATTTTAACATTTCAAACCTCCATTAATTTTTATTTTTCTTCTCCTGCAACTTTCCAGCCGTTTTTACAACAAATTTTCTTGATAGGAATCTAGTCCCAAAAACTGCAATCCTATTGAAAATTCCAGGAATTATAACCACTTTTCCCTTCTGAAACTCTTTATACCCAATTTCAGCCACTTTCTTCGCAGTCATAACTTTCAATCTCTCAAACAGCGAACTTTCCTCCAAATTGCTGCTCTTCTCAAAGCCAGTATCTGTCGGTCCAGGACAAAGTGCCGATATTCTAATATTTTTTCCTCGAACATCATTTCTCACTTCTTCCCTAACTGCTTCCGTAAACGACTGCACAAAGGCTTTACTTGCATAATACGTACTCATTAAAGGCCCTGGCATAAAAGCTGCAATTGAAGACACATTTAATATCCCGCCATTTCCATCCTTTAGCATATCATTTAAAAACAGTCTTGTCAATTCTACAACTGCCTTTATATTCAAGTTTATCATCGCATCATTTCTTTTCATTGTTTCTTCATCAAATTCAGAAAATTTCCCATAAATCCCAACTCCAGCATTATTCACGAGTACATTTATTTTCAATTTTTCAGATTTCACTTGATTATAAAAGCCCTTTTAGCCGCATTTTTCCAACGACAAATCATTTTTCAATTACAGTTATTTTGATATTTTTTTAGAAATTTCCTCAAAAAAATCTCTTTTTTTAAAAATTTCCAGCTTATCTTTATTTCGTGCCACAACAACCAGATTATGCCCGTTTTTTTGCATAAATTTTAGCAAGTTCATAGCCAATTCCGCTGCTTGCTCCTGTTATTAAAAACCGTTTCCATAAAAAAATTCCTTTTTTTATATTAAACCCAATCCTGTAAAAAGATATTTCAGTAGACCTGCTCGACAACTAAATTTTTTTCCATAAGAGTTCAAGAATCCTTGCTTCAGAATATTTATTTTATCAAATTCTAAATGCACTTAGTTTCCGAATAAGTCCAATAATTTTTTTATATCAAATTCTCTAGCAAATAATTCTGCAACTTTTTACCCATAACTTCATCCACAACCAACGAAATACTAATTTCTGAAGTCGAAATTTGGTGAAAACTTATATCATTTTCAGATAAGATTTTAAACATTTTTGCAGCTACACCAACATTACTAATTAATCCAATTCCTACAATTGAAACTTTTTGTAACATATTGGTTTATTATAAATGATGTTTTTGGAAAATTCAGATTCTATTTCTTTTCCCAATTTTTTTCAAGTGCTGCTATATCAGTTTTTTTGGACAAGTAAACGCAAAACTTCCGTGATGGCTAGTTACATCATTTTGACTTATCATATCAATATTTATTCCATTTGCTTCAGCTTTTTCAAAAATCTCATATACATTTTTGTGCATTTGTAGGAATTTCTTCCACGTTTACCATTAATACATTTTTCATTTATCGACACTCCAGTTATTACTCTTTCTTCCATTTCTTTAATCTCCTTTATTTTTTTGAATTGAAGTTATAATCGTTCCATTTTTTTCACCAAGTGATTTTTCCAACATAGATTTCTACTCCATATTTTCCCACCAAGTTCAACAGCTCTAGGCTCCCATTACTCCAGCTCCCAAATAAGCCAATTCCATCATTTCATCATAAGAAATATATGGTAATTTTTTTCGCATCGCTATACACTCTCGGATCAATTGAATAAATTCCATCAACATCCGTATAAATCTCACATTTTTCCTCCCAAAAGCTGCCGCAAGTGCAACCGCAGAAGTATCAGAACCTCCACGCCCCAAAAGTAGTTACATCTCCATCTTTATTAACTCCTTGGAATCCAGCTACAACAACAATCTTTTCCTTCATTCAAGTGACCTTTTATAACATCACCATTTATATCATCTATTTTATTTTTTTCATATAATGCCCACTTGTTTCTTTATTCCTGCTTGAGCCCCTGTCAATGAAATCGCTTCATATCCCAATGTTTTCAACGCAATACTTAAAAAGCGAAATTGTTTGTTGTTCTCCAGTCGACATCAATCTATCCATTTCCCTAGAATCTGGATTTTCAGTAATTTCATGAGCTAATTTAATCAATGCATCAGTTGTTTTCCCCATAGCCGAAAACTACTACAACTACATCATTTCCTGAATCCTTTACGCTACCTAAATATTTAGCAATATTCATAATTTTTTTCAGTTGTGGCAACCGAAGTTCCACCATATTTATGTACAATAATCACAATAAATGCACCTCTATCCTTTTCAATCTGTCTTTTCTTTTTATCGTTACAAAAAAATAAACAAAAATTATAATTCAAAAAAATTTCATCATTTCTCAATAAATCTTCATAAGATTCTCTTCTAACAGCAACTTTTGCTTTACCATCTTTTACAAATACAACTCCTGGCGTAACCATTCTATTGTAGTGGCTTGACATTGTATAACAATAAGCTCCTGTCGTACCAACTGCAACTATATCCCCAACTTTAGTCGATTTTGGCAATTTACCATTTTGAATAATAATATCTCCCGATTCACACAATTTCCCAGCTAATGTAACATCTCTTGTGTCAGTATCTTCCATTTTATTAACAACACCAGCCTCATATTCAGCTTGATAAAGTGCAGTTCTTATATTATCTGACATTCCTCCATCAATAAACACATAAGTTTTTCCACCAACAGTTTCTTTAATTCCACCAACTTCATACAAAGTAGTTCCCGCATTTCCGACAATACTTCTTCCTGGCTCAATACAAAGTTCTTTAAATCCAATTTGATATTTAATTTCCATTGCTTCAGTATAAGTTATAATTTCGCTAAGTACTTCTTCAATCGGCTTAGGATCATCTCCATTTTTGTAATAAACTCCAAATCCTCCACCCATATTTACTGTGTGAACTACAATTCCTAATTCTTTTTTCAATCTATCCAAATATTTAAAAATTTCATCTAACGCAAAAATAAAGAATGCAGATTGGAATATTTGCGAACCAATATGTGTATGGAACCCTTTAAATTCAATATATGGACTATCATTCAATCTTTTTACAATATCAATCAAATTTTCTTGGAAAAGTGAAATCCCAAATTTCGATGTAAGTCCTGAAGTTTTTATATAATGATGCGTATGTGCTTCAATTCCTGGATCAATTCTCACTAAAACCGCTTGTTTCTTACCTTTTTCCTTACAAACTTTTTCAATCTTAGCAATTTCATCTTCATTATCTACAACAATCGTATCAATCCCATATTCAACAGCCATTTCAATCTCATTCACCAATTTATTATTCCCATGCAAATGCACTCTTTTCATCGGAAATCCTGCTTTATGTGCTGTATACAATTCTCCACCAGACACAACATCTAAATCCAATCCTTTAGATTCAACCAATTTAATCATCCCAGTTGTCAAAAATGCTTTCCCTGCATAAGCTATTCTCGTTTTTAAATCTTGTAGACTGAAAAAGCCTCTTTCATTTTATCAATAGTCGTTTCAATCAATTCCTGATCCATTACATAAAGTGGCGTTTTTAAACTCTTTTTGCCAACTCAATCGTATCAACTCCTCCTATTGATAAATTCCCTTTTTCATTAATTTTTGCCGTTCCAAATAATTTCATATTTTCACAAATTTTCCTTTCCTAAAAAAATTTCTTCTGTAAATTTTTTTCTACAAATAAAAAAATGCTGACAACGAACATCAGCATATAAAATTATATAATCTAAAATCAAAATCACATTTATATATCTGACAGCTCACCATTACACATTATAATGACAGTCCTATAGATATTCTCCATAGACCCAGTAGCAAAGTTCGTCACTCTTTTGTACTTCGGCGATTTCCCTTTCAAGTTATTTCATCGAATTGACCTTCTCCATAAATCTACTCTTAAAAACTGCACCTCTATCTTATAACATTATACTAAATTTTTTTCTTTATTTGTAAACACCTTTAAAAAAATTTTTTTATATTATTTTTAGATCTTTTTGTTGAACTCCACTTGATAATACACCTATTTTTAAGTTTATCCGTAAGACATTTCCAAACATTATAATATATAATTTTATGTTATTATATTTTTAAAAGATATTCAACAAAAATCCCAAGTCATAGAAACAGAAAAATTCCCAAAAGAAAATAAATTTTTTTCTATATTTGAATTCAAATTTTACTAACCAAACTAAACAAAGAAAAATCATAAGAAAAAAATATTTTTAAAAATTTCTCAAAAAGTGCTATAATAATAAGATACGATAATTTTTTTAAAGAAAGGAGAAAGGAAAAAAAGAAAATGAAAAACAATATTCAAAAACCCAATCTAATGAAGAACGCCGTGAAATGATTTTAAACGGAAAAGTTATAAATACTCTGCTTTTCCTATCCATCCCAACATTGCTGGTTGGAATCATTCAGGCACTTATTCCGCTTTCTGACAGCTTATTCCTAAATAGGCTTACAAGCGTTGAAGTGGCTAGTTCTGTTACATTTAGCCAACCTGTGCTGAATATTATGATTGCATTGTCGCAGGGGCTTGGAGTGGCTACTCTTGTTATGCTTGGAAGGCTTTATGGGAAAGGAAGAATGCTGGCTGTAAAGGAAACGATGCTGCAGATTTTTGTTTTCAGCTTTGTTATTGGACTTTTTATAATTCCAGTCTGTATATTTTCAGCCTTTATAATTTCCAAATATACAACCGCTGAAATTCGTGACAATGTCTATATTTATATTGCCCTGTATTCACTTGTAATGCCCTTTGTATTTTTGGCTGCAATTTATAATTCATCGAAAAATGCGATTGGCCGACCTGAAGTTACATTTATTAGAATTTTTTTATTGTTAATTTTAAAAAAATAATTTTTTTAATTCAATTTTTTTCTATATGTTTTAAAAAATGGGAATTGTAGGGTGCAGTAATGGCTTCACTTTTTTCCTACATTGCAATTACAATCTGGATGTTTTATGATTTATTTCTAAAAAACGGAGATGTCAAGCTGGATTTAAGAAATTACTCAATGAAGCTGCCCATAATAAAAAGGCTTCTAAATATCGGCTTTCCAGCAATGCTAAACTACGCTTTTCTATATCTAGGATTTTTCCTTATAAACAAGGAAATGGAAAAATTTGGCGCAATCGCCCTAAATGCACAAGGAATTGCCTCTAACATCAATGCAATCTGCTTTATTTTGCCATCTTCAATCGGAACTACAGTTTCCTCAATGATTAGCATAAATATGGGAACTGGGAATGTGAAAAAGTCTAAAGATGTGTTCAAAATTGGCTGGAGAACAGGAGTCATACTTTCTATTTTAACAATTATCTTAATTTTACCAATTTCAATGCCTCTTGTGCTCACTTTTACAAAAGTTTCAAAAGTTATTGAGATTGCCGACAAGGCTTTGCACATTTATACATATTCGGTAATTGATTCAGCATTTTTATGATCTCACAAGGAGTTTTTTTATAGCACTTGGAAGAACAAAAGTGCCTTTAATTATGTCTATTTTTAAGAATATGGCTATTAAGGTACATTTTTTTATCCTGGTAACTCAAAAAATATCTTGGACTTTACTCAATTTTTCTGGGGAAATTTATTTTCAAATACACTGGCAGGATTAATCTTCTTTATTTCTGTAAAAAAAGCATTGACTGGACAAAAGATTTTAAAAAAATAAAGGAAGCAATAATTATATAAATTCACAAAAAAATCTCTAGATAAGTAAGAATTTTCTTGCTTAAATAGAGATTTTTTTTATTAATCTGAGATTAAAACTATTTTACAACATTCAATACAAGTGTTTCTCCAACTACTGCTTTTCCAGATTCAACTGGGTTTAATGAACTGTAGTCATCACTATTTGAAATTATTACTGGTGTAATAATTGATTGTGCATTTGCTTTTAAGAAGTCGTAATCATATTTAACAATTGGATCTCCTGCTTTTACTACTGCTCCTTCTTCTGCAATTCTTTCAAATCCTTTTCCTTCAAGTTTAACTGTGTCCATTCCAAGGTGTACGAAAATTTCGATTCCAGCAGGTGTTACAATACTAAAAGCATGGTTAGTATCAAATATTTTTTCTATTCTTCCAGAAGCTGGTGCAACCATTACACCTGATGCAGTTGGTTCAATTGCAATTCCATCTCCTATCATTTTTTGTGCAAAAACTTCATCAGGCACTTCTGACAAAGGCATTAAATTTCCTGAAATAGGAGCTATTACTTTCCCATCAAATTCTTTTTTAACTTCTTCACCTTTTGTTACCTTTTTTTGAATAAATCAAATAATCCCATTTTTAATTCCTCCAATTTATTTATTTATATTTTAATTATCTCATTTTTAATGTTACCACATATAATCAAATTAGTCAAATTTTTTTCTTTTTAATAATAAAGAAAAAAATTTAGAAATAATTATTAAATATTACAATAATGTTTCTTCAACTATTATTTTTTTACAGTAATTTATCTATAACTTACTCTTTCAAAAATAATTAATCAACTAATACTGGATTAAAAATCTTCAACCCAAGGCAATCCAAATTTATTTAATGCATCCATAAATGGATCTGGATTCATTTCTTCTACATTAAACACTCCTGGTTTTTTTCCATTCTCCAGTAAGCACCATTGCAGCCCCAATCATCGCTGGAACGCCTGTTGTATAGGAAATCGCTTGTGAACTGACTTCCTTATAGCATTCTTGATGGTCACACACATTATAAACATAGTAAGTTTTTTTCAACCCCATCTTTTTTTACCTCTAAAAAAATATTTCCGATATTAGTTTTACCTTTTTGTTCTAGTACCCAAGCGAAGCTGGATCAGGCAATACTGCCGTCAAAAATTGTAATGGCACAATTTGTTTTCCTTCAAATTCTATCGGTTCAATCGAAGTCATTCCAACATTTTCTAGCACTTTCAAATGAGTTAGGTAACTTTGTCCAAAAAGTCATAAAAAAATCTGATTCTTTTTAATTCCTTTAATATTTACAGCAAGTGATTCTAATTCTTCATGGTGCAATAAATACATATCTTTTTTTCACCAATTTGCGGAAAATTATATACTCTTTTAATTTCCATAGGTTCTGTTTCCACCCATTTTCCATCTTCCCAGTAGCTTCCGTTAGCAGTAACTTCCCTAATATTAATTTCAGGATTAAAATTTGTAGCAAATGGATAACCGTGATCCCCAGCATTCGCATCAAGAATATCAATATAATTTATTTCATCAAAATAATGCTTTTGCGCGTAAGCTGAAAACACTCCTGTAACACCTGGATCAAATCCGCTTCCCAAAAATAGCCGTAATTCCAGCCTTTTCAAATTTTTCCTTATAAGCCCATTGCCATTTATACTCAAACTTGGCAGTATCCAATGGCTCATAATTCGCTGTATCCAAATAGTCAGTCTTAGTCTCCAGACAAGCATCCATAATTGTCAAGTCTTGATACGGCAAAGCTACATTTATCACAATGTCAGGCTTATATTCATTAATCAGTGCCACCAGTTCAGGCACATTATTAGCATCCACCTGTGCAGTCTGAATCTCAATCCTTCCAGCATACTTACTTTTTTCAATTCTTTCCTTAATTTCATCACATTTCGCCTTCGTACGGCTAGCTATCATAATCGAACTAAATACTTCTGAATTTTGTGCACATTTATGGCAAACTACATTCGATACTCCTCCAGCTCCAATTACTAATGCTTTTTTTCCCATTAATTTTCCTCCTCAATATAAATTTTTTCTTATACAATATTATTTCAAAATCTATAATCATTTGTTTTTCAATAATATTTTTTTCTATCTTTCTTTGTCCATATTATACTGTAAAAATCTTTTATTCTGTAAATTACTTTTTTTACTTTTTTTGTTACGTTTGGCTTGACAATACACCCATTTTTAAAAATTTATTTAAAAGTCCAATAAAACCCTTTAATTATAACATTTAGAACAATTTAAAAATATAAAAAAAGAACAGTAAAGTTATATTCCCTACTGCTCTTAAATTTTAGTGAAATTCTAATTATGGTTTTTTTAAACAGCAAATATACCATTATCTATTTAAATAATTCATTAATTTTTCTGAATCGTATAATTTACATCATTTTTTTAAAAAGTAAAATCAACAATACTTGTCCCTACAATTACTCCATCCGCATATTTTCTCATTGTATTGACATTGTCGTTATTTTTTTATTCCAAATCCCAAAGAAACTGGTAAATCTGAAACTTTTTCTTATTTCCTTTGATAAATGATTTCCAAACGTGGTAAATCAACCTGTTTTGAACCTGTTACTCCTAACGAACCGATTGCATAGATGAAGCTCATCTCCTTGGGAAACGATTTTTATTCTATTTCCAGAAGTAACGCTTACAAGCGGAATAAGAGCAATTTCATTTTCCCGTAATTTTTTTCTGACATTTCAAAAGGCTTCCTCATAAGGCAGATCTCGGGATGATTAACCCTTTTAATATTGGCTTTTTTTACACTTTTTAATAAATTCATCAATTCCATAGGCAAATATTAGATTGTAATAAATCAGAAAAGATCAAAGGCTTTTGAAATATCGTCTTTTATTTCAGTTAGCAAATCAAATACGGTATCAGTAGTAACTCCAGCTTCTGAAGTTTAGAAATGATGCATGAAATTAATTTTTCCATCAGCTAACGGATCTGAATATGGAATACCAACTTCTAGCATATCAAGGGCCATGTTATCTAAATTTTGTAAAAAAATTGCTTTGTAAAATCAACACTTGGAAAAACCTGCAACAATGTAGCCAATATTTACTTTTTTTCTTTTTCCCTTAAAAAACATCAATAATTTTTTTACTCATTTTCAAAACCTCCATTTAACTCATAAATTCCATTTTCTCCGCCACTTTCCTTATCTTTTAATACAGAAAAAACAGTATGCATATCCTTATCTCCACGTCCAGACACGTTTACAACGATAGTTTCCCTCTTGTCTTTAGAAAGTGCAGGACATAATTTTTCAAGATATGCTAAAGCATGTGAACTTTCAATCGCTGGAATAATTCCTTCTTTTCTCGTAACGAGCATTAATGCCTTCATCGCCCTCATCATCGGTAACTGGTACATAAGTTGCCCTTTTCGTGTCAAACAGATGCGAATGTTCAGGACCTACTCCTGGATAGTCAAGTCCAGCGGAAATTGAATGAACTGGACTTATTTGCCCATATTTATTTTGCAGCACATAAGTTTTCATTCCGTGAATAATTCCAGGTTTTCCAAGCGTCAATGTGGCAGCATGCATATCTGTGTCAATTCCATAACCTCCAGCTTCCACTCCATAAAGTTTAGTTGAATTGTCATTTATAAATGCGCTAAAAATCCCAATTGCATTACTTCCGCCACCAACACAGGCAATCACATGATCAGCATGTTTTCCAAGCTCATCAAGTTGTGCTTTTGTTTCATATCCGATAATTGACTGAAAATCACGTACAATTGTTGGATATGGATGAGGCCCTACAACTGAACCGATTACATAAAATACAGTTTCTATTTCAGCAACCCAAGACTGAATAGCCGCTGTTGTCGCTTCTTTTAATGTTTTCAGCCCATCTTCAATTGAAATAACTCTAGCACCCTAAAAAGTTCCATTCTAAACACATTTAGTTTTTGCCGTTCAATGTCAACAGCCCCCATATAAACATCACATTCCAAAGCCTCAATAAGCAGCGGCAGTCGCAGTCGCAACTCCATGCTGTCCAGCCCCAGTTTCAGCAATTACTTTTTTTCTTCCCCATTTTCTTAGCAAGCAAAACCTGCCCAAGCGCATTGTTAATTTTATGAGCGCCCGTATGGTTCAAAGTCCTCTTTTTCAAGTAAATATCGTGATTATAATATTCACTTAAATTTTTTGCATAATAAAGCGGAGTTTCACGCCCAACATAATTTTTTAACAAATCATCAAATTCTTCAAAAAAATTCCTTATCATTCTTCAATTTTTCATACTCTGCTTCCAGTTCCGCCAAAGCGAAACATAGCAGTTTCTGGCACAAATTGCCCACCAAATTGCCCAAAAATATGCCTTTTTCATTAAAAATGTTTATTTCCCATATTTCTTTCCTTTCACATTTATTTTTTTAAATTATTATTTTTCCTTTTTTTACTAAATTTACAACTTCCTCAACTAATTTTTTTATTTTTTTATTATTAACCCTCAACTTTACTGTTTACATCCAAAAATCGCAGGCTTGCATTCAAGCGCCTCACAAATATTTTTCAGCCGAAAGCCCTCCAGCCAGCACAAATGAATATTTCCTCCAAATCCTTCAGAAATATCCCAGTCAAAAACAATCCCATTTCCCCACGATTTTCTCCCTTCGCATCAAACAACGGATATTCAATATACTGCTTATAATCTGCAATATCTGAAGTTCATCAGTCACTCCAAAAACCTTCCAAAGTTTAGTTTTTAGGCGGAAAATTTTTACGCTTTCTAAAAGCAGCTTTTTCTCATAAAGTTTTTTTCCAATTTTTTTCGTAAGTTCCACACAATATTCCACCGATTCATCCCCATGCAGCTGCACAACATCAATTCCAGTTTCTCCACGATTTTCACAACATTCTCAATCATCGCATTCACAAACACTCCAACAGTTTTCTTCCCTGTGCCTATGCGCAGTCCTAGCAATCTTTAGTCGCAAGTTCCGTATCTACCTGCCTTGCACTCTTCGCAAAAAAATACATCCAAAAATAATCAATATCCAAAGTTTTTCAATTATTAATTTCAGTAATGCTCCTAATCCCTGCAAATCTTTCAATTTAGTAGCATTTTCTGTAAAATCATCAGTTGCCACATTATTTTCTTTTTTTCTCCAATTTCTTTTTCCTTCCATAAATTTATTTTTCTTTTCTAAAGAAGCCCTTTCATAAGTGCCTCTCCAATCAGCAGACCATCCACATCCAATTTTTTTCTGCATATTCCACATCCTCTTTTGACAAAAAACCCACTTTCACTTACAATAGTCAAATTTTTTTCAAAACATCTCTTGAATTTCATTTATCAATTTTTTTCTGTAGTTCTAATATCGACTTCAAAAGTATTCAAATTTCGATTATTTATCCCCAAAATCTCCAAATTTGGAATCTTTCAAAGCCCTTCTTATTTCCTCTTCATCATGAGTTTCCACCAGAAACATCCATTTCCAAATCCCTGTGCCAACTTTATGAAGCTCACACAAAGTCTTATCATCCAGCATTCTCACAATCAGAAATATCGCTGAAGCCCCCTAAAAAAACTTAGCATGAGCCACCTGAAACGGAGTATAAATAAAATCCTTCCTCAAAATCGGCATTTCTGGAAATTTCTCTTACAATTTTTTTATGAAAATCATTCTCCCTTTTAAAATATTTCCTTTTCTGTCAATATTGAAAAAGCCGCAACCCCTTTATCCACATAACTTTGTGCCTGTTTTTAACAAATCAAAAATCATCATTCGCAATTTTTTTCCCTTCGATGGAGAAGCCTCTTAATTTCTCCAATAATCCGTACTCCATCCTGTTTCAATGTCTCTTTCAACGACGGCTGCTTAAAAGATTTTAATTCTTCTTCAAGCTGTACATCTCTTTTTATTTTTTTATTTTTTTCTAAAAATATCCATATTTTTCCTTTTCACATTTAAAATATTTGTATATATTTGTCATTTTTTTTATCTCAGAACTAAAATATTAAAAACACTGAATATTATTACATTAATCATAAAAAAATTATTAATTTTTACCTTTATTTTTAGATTTTTTTCTTTTTTTCTTCATCTTGATTTTATTTATTTTTTTTGAAATTTTTTAAAACTTAAAATATATAACTATTATTTTTAAACAATAATATAAATTAATATTTGTCAATATCTCCAAACAAAAACCAAAATCCATAAAAATTAGAGTGCATAGGTAGAAAGTAAACTATGTATACTAATTACAAAGTAATATTATGTCAGTACTATAAAATACCTCAAACATTTTTTTCTTTATACAAAGTTTTTATCATCATCTAAATCCTACTTCCAAAAAAATTATCTCACATAATTTTCGTAAAAACTCATAAACTTTCCCACTCTCAATCGCTTCCAAAGATCATTTCTTTTCGCTTTCGCAGGATGATCCACCACATCCGCAGTATAAAGTCCGAAACATTGCATTTCAATACAACAATATCAAATTTTTGCTGATTTTTTTCTTCACCTTTTAATATTCTCTTTAAAAATTTCAGCATTTTCTTCTGAGTTCCACCTTCGATTTCAGAATGGAAAAGCTCTTTAAATCCAAAACTTTCAGGAGAAATTGTATACTCGAGAATTTGTTCACCTTTTACTTCAATAATTTTAGTGTCATCACAAATTGTAATTTCATCAAGTCCATCATTTCCACGAACAACCAACGCATGCTCTCTTCCCAATAATTGTAATGTTTCAGCATACAATCTGTGAACAGGTTCATGATAAAGTCCAACTAACTGATATTTCAACTTTGTATTTGGATGAAGAAGTGGACCTAAAATATTAAAGACAGTTCTGATTCCAAGACGGCTTCTAACTTCTCGTACTTCTCCGACTAATTTATGGAAAAATGGAGCATGGAAAAAGGCAAGATTTTTTTTGTGTAACTTTTCAATTTGAGTTGCCAGTGATTTTTCAAGCGGCACTCCTAATTTATCAAGTACATCGCTGCTTCCACTTTTGCTGGAAATTGCACGGTTTCCATGTTTTGCGACAGTTACTCCCATTGCTCCCAGAATAAATGCGACGGCTGTTGAAATATTTATTGTCTTGAATCCATCACCACCAGTTCCGCAGACATCAATCATTGGAGTTTCATCTTCAAAAGTTGTGCTGTATTCTAAAATATTATTTACAAAAGCAGTTAATGATTCTGGATAAAGGCTTTTTTCTGAAATTAGCACAAGCAATGCTCCAAGCTGTACAATATCATAACTTTTTATCATCAATAATTTTACAGATTTCTAAAAATCAGTATCTGTCAATGCAATATTTTCCTGTAATTTTTTTCAAATATTTATCCATGTTTTCAAAGTTTCTTCTTTTTACTATTTTCAAAAATTTTTTTATTGTTTTGCAAATTTTCTGAAACTTCAATATTTAAAAAGTTTCGTATCATATTTTTTTCCATATTCTGTAAAAAAATGATTCTGGATGAAACTGTATTCCAAAAAAATATTTTTTTACTTTTTGTGTTCCACAGCCATCGTAATCCTCATCTTCAGACCTTGCTGTAACTTCAAGCTCTTCTGAATATTTGTCAACATAAAGCGAATGATACCTCATGACTTTAAATTTTTTTGGCAAGTTTTTAACAATACAGAATTTTCCGATAAAACTGTAATTTCTGAAGTCTTACCATGCAACGGATTTTCAAGCCTTTCTTATTTCTCCACCAAAATTCATCCCAATTGCCTGATGCCCAAGGCAAATCCCCCAAAATTTGAATATTTCCCCAGCTCATCAATATTATTTAAAATTTCAAGGCAAATTCCACTATCTTTCGGATGTTTTGGACCTGGAGAAAAGATTATTTTATCAGGATTCATTTTTTTATATCATCAATTGTAATTGCATCATTTCTCACAGTAATTACTTCATCATCAGTCATTTCCTTCAAATATTGCTCAACATTAAAAAAACAAACGAGTCGTAATTGTCAATCATTAAAAATCATTTATTTCACATCCTTCCCTTTTTTTCATTTTTTTCTTTTCCTTATTTTTTTAACCTTTTCAATTTCTTTTTTTCTTCTTTACAAAATTTCTTAAAAAAATATTCAGTACAGATGCTCTTTTATGGCAAATTTCATCATATTCCTTTTTCCTTTCACCGAATCAAATACAATTCCAGCCCCAGCCTGAATAAATACATTTCTAACCTTGTCAACCTTATTCAAGTCATAATTTTTATTTTCAAAAAAATGCAGTTCTAATAATAATCGCAAGCTGAACATCCCCATTAAATCTCAAAAAAATCCGATTCCTCCCTGCATAAACATTTCTTTAAATACTTTAGTTCTGAAATAATCTGCATAGCACGGATCTTAAGGATCCAGAAAGTGTTCCTGCTGGAAGAGCTTGAGCAATAACTTCAAATATCGACACATCCTTTTCGCTTTTTTTTCCCATAAACATCAGTCACAATGTGCATTACATGCTCATAATTTTAATATGCATAAGATTTTTTTCACAACAACTGATCCACTTTCAGCAAAATTTTTCCAATATCATTTCGAGCCAAATCAACAAGCATTCTGATGTTCAGCACATTCCTTTTTCATCATTTAACAAATCATTTGCTAAAAAATGCATCTTCATTGGCATCTTTTCCCCTTGACGAGTTCCAGCAATAGGAGCAATATAAATATTATCTGATGAAATATCAACTAGATTTCAGGGCTTGAACCGACAATATCTCCATATTTTGTAGGAAAATGATACATATATGGACTAGGATTAGCCTTTGACAATTTTTTTTCATAAAAAAATCAAGAGAATCCATATTTGTCGCAAGTTTCAACTGTTCACTTAGCACAACCTGAAAAAAATATCCCCAGCCTTGATATATTCCTTCGCTTTTTTTCAAGAATGCCGTAAAAATGTGATCTTTCCTCATCAAAAATCTGTTTTTTTATATCATAAAGCACTCACTATTTTCAGTTCTTTTCTCAATTTCATCATTCAAAAAAATCAAAAATACTTTTTTTTCATCCCCATAAAATGAATATTCCTTGCTAGTCTTTTGAATAATGCAAATAAGTCTTCGCATTGGCAAAAATAAACTGCGGAAACTTAAACTGCTCCTTTTTCAATCTTTCTCAATCTTCTCAAAAAAATATATCGACTCATAGGCAAATGTCCCAAATAGCCCTGCAAACGGAGCAACCTTTTTTTGCTTCACAAAAAGAATTATAAATTTTCTTCAAGGAATCATAGCTATATTCATTAGAATCAAAATATTCACAGTCAATCCCAATAATAACTTGCCGTTCATCTTCAGCAAAAGTAAGAATTATTAAACTTTTGTCTGATAATTGAATAATAATAAGTAGGTTTGTTTATCAACATAAAAATATCTCACTTTCTTTAATTTTTTTCTTTTTTTCGCTTTTTCCCAAAAATCTGTTGAAATTTATAAAAAAATTCTCTCAAATCGTTTTTACCGACTAAGAGAACTGAATAAAATAAAAGCATTGATCTATACTTCACCAATGCTTTTCTCATAATATTTATAATCGTAATTACAATAAATCTCAACATAGCTGGCAAAAAAATATTAAATTGTATTTAATCTTTTCCACCATATCCAACTTTGTCTAATCATTGCAATCACTCCTTAAAAATTTGTCTAGTATCTTAATTTATAGTTATTATACTATAAAAAAATTTATTTTGTAAAATATATTTTATTAATTTAATCATAAATTTGATTAATCATTAATCAGCATTTATTAACCCATTTTCCTCATCGCTTTCTCTTATCCCATAATTTAAAGAATGGATAGTAAATAATAGCTGTTATAAGAAAATTTACTACCTGCATAAGCAATCCGCTAAAATGACCGCCTGTTGCTAAAAATCCTGCAATAAATGGAGGAGTAGTCCAAGGAATAACAATTCCCGCTGTTTTTGCTACTAATCCAAAATACATAGCCCAGTAAGTAACTGATGATGAAATTAACGGTGCCAAAATAAATGGAATAATCAAAACTGGATTCATAACTATTGGCAATCCAAATAAAATTGGTTCATTAATATTGAAAAATGCAGGTGCGATTGCTAATTTTCCAATTTCTTTAAGCTGTTGGCTTTTTGATAAAAATAATAACATTATCGCAAGTGCAAAAGTTGCTCCAGAACCACCCATATTATGAAACACATCAAAGAACGGTGTAGTTACTACATTTGAATGGCTTTTTTTCCAGCTGCAAAAAGCTGCTCTGTTTTGATCTGCTAAAGCTAATAAAGCAGGACTTGCAATACCACCTGTGATAAGATTTGAACCATGAATACCACATGACCACAATAAATTATTCATTAATGACAAAATAACCATACCAGGGAAAGAAGCACCAACAGCTGTTATAGGACCTGTTAATAAAACTTTAGCCACTTCATGGATATTTTTTTAAATGGAGATACTTCAAATCCAATACGAATTGCTAATGAAAGGAAAAATGACAACAAATCCTGAATTAATGCTGCAAATGATTTTTGCGACTGATGGAGGTACTGAATCTGGCATTTTTTTATAACAATATTTTTTTCTTGACTATAAAATTAAAAACTTCAATAGTAAAGATTGACATAATAATCGCAACGAATAAACCTTGACTTCCCAATCTAGTTAAAGGAATAATTCCATTTATAGATTCTCCAGTTTTTTTCAATTATAAAAGTAAACGGAGTTACAAGAAAAAAATGAAAGCAGCGATAAAATTACTCCTGAAACTTCATCAGTCTTGTAATGTTGAGCCAATTTATATGAAATACCAATACAAGCAATAAACCCTAATAAATTAAAGGTTACATCAACAGGATAAGATAACCATTTTGAAATAAGTCTGTCCAGTTGGATTATTTGCATAAAAAAATTCGCTAATGCTGGTATTGGCAAATTCTCCCAAAAATTAAAAAATACAGATCCTACAATGATGAAAGGCAATGTAATAACCATTCCATCTTTTAATTGCCGATAGGTGTCTCTGATTAGCCACTTTTTCCAGCAACTGGCATTAATTTTTTTCTTCCAAAAAAATTGTGTGAATTTGTCCATAATATTTGACATTTTAATCCCTCCTAAATTATAATTATTTTAAATTTTAATATTTTTTTTGTGTAAACCAAATCACTTTTTTTATTTATATTAATTTTATTTTTTTGATAAATAAAGTATTCCTTTATTTGTAAAAAAATGAATGAATAATATAATTAAGATGTATTATTAAAAAAATTTTTTTCAAATTTAATTATTAAGAATAGATTTGCTCTGCTAATTTGTAATTTATAATTACAAAAATTACAAAGGATATTTTTTTAAAGTTATATTGCTTTTCAACAAGGGGAAAAACCCCTTGCCAAGTAATATTTTTTTCTGATTATAATTCAAAAATTTATATAATTATCGAGCGAATCCAGACCAAACAATTAAATCAAATAAAGAAATATAAATATGATGTGATTTGTTACAAACCTTTAAATTAATCTAAAAGAAAAAAATTATACTAAAGTAATTTTAACGCTTGATCCAATACTTTTTGCCCCATTCATCATTCCATAGTCAACCATATTAATTACATCAATATTAATATTATTTTCTTCAGCAATTTTTTTAGCTTCCGGCAAAGCATATTTAACTTGTGGTCCCTAATAAAACTACATCGGCTTTTTGCAAAATTCTTCTTTTGTTCTCATCAAGCGGCTCTGCCCAAATTTTAACTTCAATTCCTCTTTTTTTCAGCTTCCGACTTCATTTTATTTACTAATAGACTCGTAGACATCCCTGCTGCACAACATAATAAGATTTTTCATTTTGATCATCCTTTCTTTTCTTCCAAATTTTTTTTATTATTTATAATTTATTTGCTTTTACTAATCAGTAAACTTAACTTTTTACATTTATAGTATACCATTAAAAACTTAAGAAGTCAACTTTTATCAAGAAAATTATTACTATTATTTTTTTATTTTTTGCAAAGATAATATCTTTGATAATTTTTTTTCATTATTAAAAAAATTGACATAGTGAAAAAAACGTGTTATAACAATGTTAGAAAGAAATTTTTAATACAGAATTTGATAAATACAAAAAAATAAAAAAATGGGAGGAATTACTATGGCTGAAGAAGTTTTTGGATATTGAAATGATTGCTATGACACTGATTGGACATGCTGGGGAAACTAAAAGTCTAGCTTTATCAGGCTATGAATGCTGCAAAAAGAAGGAAAATTTGATGAAGCACAGAACTTTATGAAGACAGTCAACTGAGGAAATGCTGAAAGGCTCATGAATTGCAGACAGATCTTGATTGTTAGGGAAGCTGGAGGAGAAAAACTTGATGTTGGCTTAATTATGGTTCATTCTCAAGATCATCTGATGACAGCGATTTTATTTAAGGAATTGGCAAAGGAATTTATTGAGGTTTATAAAAGACTGGAACAAAAGACAGACAAAAAAATAGTTTATAGAAATTAATAAATTGATCGACCTATTTTGAGTTTTTTTTAAATTTAAAATAGGTTTTTTTATTTATTTTAATTCTAAAATCAATTTTTTTAAATTTTTTTAAAAAATATGTTATAATATTCATAAGTTTAAAAAAATTAGGAGGAAAAAAATAAATGTCTGAGGGCAGTTTATTATTACAAATTGTAATAATAATAATTTTAACGGGAATTAACGCTTTTCTTTTCCAGTGCGGAAATGGCGATTGTTTCGTTAAATAAAAAAATAAATTAAAAAAATATTAATTGAAGATGGAAATAAAAAGGCAATTTTTGCTTGATAATCTACTAAAAGAGCCAAGTAAATTTTTATCTACTATTCAAGTTGGAATTACTCTGGCTAGTTTCTTTTGCATCAGCATCAGCGGCAACTGGACTTTCACAATTTCTTTTCAGAGGCTCTAAAACCTTTGAAAAATTCCATATAGCAGCCAGATTTCAATGATTTTGATAACTTTTTATATTATCTTATGTTACACTTGTCTTTGGAGAACTGATTCCAAAAAGAATCGCACTTAGAAATTCAGAAAAATATAGCTTTATCATCAGTTGGAGTTATTGTCTTTATTTCAACAATATTCTCTCCTTTTGTAAAAATTTTTGACATTTTCTACAAATTTGGTACTTACAATTTTGAGAATGAGAGAAGATAATATTGAAGAGAAAGTTTCAAAGGAGGAACTGCGTTCACTTGTGGAAGTTGGGAAGGAACATGGAGTTATTAATGAAACTGAACAGGAAATGATTGAAAAATATCATTGAATTTGATGAAAAAGATTGCACGGGAAATAATGATTCCAAGAACAAAAAGTATTTTTTTAATTGACAAAAATATTTCAATTCATGAACTTTTTGAAAATAAGGAAATTGAAAAAAATATTCACGTATTCCAGTTTATGAAAATGAAGCAGATAATATTATTGGAATTCTGATGGTTAAAGATTTGATGATAGAAGTCTATAAAAAAAGGATTTGATAATATAAAAATATCTGACTTGGTTCAAGAGGCATACTTTGTTCCTGAAACAAAAAAATGTAAATGAACTTTTTAATGAAATGCAGCTTGAAAAACATATTACAATATTAATTGATGAATATGGAGGATTTTCAGGAATTGTAACACTTGAAGACTTAATTGAGGAAGTTATGGGAAATATTGATGATGAATTTGATGACGAAGACTTGTCAATTCATCAAATTTCAAAAAAATAAATATCTGAGTCAATGGTGATGTTTCACTATATGACTTAAATGACAACTTTCACTTTGAACTTGAATCTAAATATTATGATACCTTAAGCGGTATTTTTGATTGAAAAATCTGGGATATATTCCAGAAGATAATGAAAAATATCGAACCAATTACAATTAATGGCGTTATATTCAAGCCTCAAAGAGTAAGAAATAAAAAAATCGAGAAAGTTGTTATGACATTTGATAAGGAAAAATTAGAAGAAGAAAAAAATGAAAAAAACAAAGAAAAATGAAGAAGATTAAACGATTAAAAGTAAAACAAAATAAATATTGTAAAAAGGGGGGCAAAAACCCCTTATTAAAAATAAAAAAATAAATAAAAATAGAAATGGAGTTGATTAATCAAGATGAGTACATCTAATATTCATGAAACAAGCGGACTTAAACGACTTTTTCCCTGCTTTTTAACAAATGAAAATGTCAATATGAAAAAGGAAATTATGGCAGGAATTACAACATTTCTACAATGGCATACATAATCGCCGTAAATCCAAATATTTTTATCAAAAACTGGAATGAATGCAGGCGCATTAGTTACAGCAACTTGCTTTTTCAGCCGCGCTTGGATGTTTTCTTATGGGATTTATTGCAAACTTGCCTTTTGCTCTTGCTTGGTATGGGATTAAATGCATTCTTTGCATTTACAGTTGTATTAAAGGGCGGGATTAGCTGGCAAACCGCTTTTAACTGCCGTATTTTTGTGAAGGTATTATATTTATTGTTTTGACGCTTTTTAAAAATACGTGAAGTTTGTGGTAAATTCTATTCCAGAAAAATATGAAGCATGCTGTTACTGGTGGAATTGGAGTATTTATCGCATTTGTAGGATTTTCAGGAAGCGGTCTTGTTGTTTTGAATGAATCTACAAAAAGTAAGCATGGGACATTTTTTTCTCCAGCAGTTATAATTTCATTCATTGGACTAATTTTAATATCTATTTTAGATAAAAAAATGTACGTGGTTCAATTCTTTATGGAATTGTTTTTAAGTTCTTTTGTTAGCTTTGGGGATATGCACTTTTAAATCCTGCACATGCAAAGGAATTGGGAATTTATTTACCATCCGGTATTTTTTTAAATATGAGTCAATGATGCCTGTTATGGGGAAAATTGACTTTTCATTATTTACAGATTTTAAAAATGTTTGAAATTTATTTGTCATAATTTGTACATTCCTGTTTGTAGACTTCTTTGATACTGTTGGAACATTAGTAGGAGTATGCTCAAAAGGCAGATATGCTAGATGAAAATGGAAATGTACCAAATGTAGGGACGTGCCCTAATGGCTGATGCAATAGCAACCACAGCTGGTGCAGCACTTGGAGTTTCAACAGTTACAACTTATGTGGAAAGTTCAACAGGAGTTATCGCAGGTGGAAGAACTGGATGGACAGCCATCACAACAGGAGTTTTATTCCTAATATCAATGTTTTTTTTCTCACCAATATTTATTTCAATACCAGGATGTGCCACAGCTCCAGCTTTTAATTTACGTTGGTTATTTAATGCTAAGTTCAGTTAAAAACATAGATTTGCATGATGTCTTGGAAGGTGTTCCATCATTTATCACAATCACTACAATGGCTTTTTAACTTATAGCATCGGAGATGGATTAACATTAGAATTTTATCCTACGTATTAATAAATTTATTTTATAATTTATTTTCAAAAAAAGAAGACAGAAGACCTGTTTCTGGGTAATGATCATTTTAGGAGCACTATTTATAGTTAAACTGTTATTTATGTCGTAATTAGATACTTATAATTAAAAAAATATGATCTCTTATACATTAATTTGTATTTGAAATCATATTTTTTTATTATATTTAAATTCCTTTAATAACTTTAAAGAAAAATTTATTTTTTTCTAAAAAAAGTAACTCTCTTCTAAATTTTTCCTTCATATTCAATTGGCTCTGTTCCCTGCCTTTAAACAATGCTGTACGTTTATTTACACCATCTCTGTCAAGAAGTCCAATTTGTAAGTCAATATCTCTTGTTGTCAAATCTTTTCTCATAATATAATCATCTATAAACTCAAAAACTCCAACATTGTAATTTGGTAAATCAACTACCGCCTGCATATAATTCTTCCAGATTAGGGCAGCTGCAGCTCCTCCTGTCATTCCAGGCCCCATTGACTTATTGTCATCATTTCCAACATAAACTACTGTCGCAAGAGTTGGCGTATATCCTGTAAACCAAGTCTGAAACATAATCTGAAGTTGTTCCTGTTTTTTTCCAGCCATTGGAATCAATTTACCATCTTTAAATACTTTAGCTGGCTGACCAGTTCCATAATTTACGGCATTTTCAAGCATATAAGTTAATATTGCCACATCTTTTGAATCATATACTTTCTTCATTTTAGGTTTAGCTTCATAAATAACTTCACCATATTTATTTTCAATTTTATAAATATATTGAGGCTGTACTTGATATCCTCCATTTGCAAGCGCCGCATAAAACGTTGCCATATCCACTGGTCTTGTGGAAATCGAACCAAGTGCCAATGTGTAGTTTTTTTAGGAAAAATCTCCACCGACAATCCCAGCATTGCGCCAAACCTTTTTCAGCAGCATCAATTCCCACATATTGCAATAATTTTACTGGTATTACATTATTTGAAATTTCCAGAGCTTTAGCAAGTGTCATGCTGTCCCTGTAGACTCCATCATAGTTTTTCGGACCCAGTTTCCAATTTTTACTGGAGAATCTTCCATAACACTATTCATCGCCATTTTCTTTTGCAATGCAGCAAGATAAACTACTGGCTTAAATGACGATCCAGGCTGTCTTAACGAACTTATTGCACGGTTAAAGTTCCTTTTTATAATTTTTTTCCCTCCAACCATCGCTTTTTACAAACCCATTGCTTGGATCGATTGAAAAATAAAGCGCTATTTAAATCTGAACGGCTTTTTAAGTTATAGTTATTATTAAATGCCGTATAAGTTTGCTCTTTGTAAATCCAAATCAACTGTTGCATAAATTTTGTAACCATCAAATAAGAATTTTTTTGATCTTCTTCAGGTATTTTCAATATTTTTTTCTTACTTCACTTAAAACAACTGTCGTAAATTCAGGTGCAACATTTGAAGTTGAAATTTGTTCTTCTTCATTACGGCTTTTTTTATATTTCCGTTTACAAATTTAATTTTTTTCATTAATCGCTTCATTATACTCTTCATCTGTTATAAATCCATAATTTTTTTCATTTGACTAAGAACAAGTCTTTTCTTCCCAACGCATTTTCTATCTTTTGAATATTTTGTCGGCGACTTTGGGAAGACTGGCTAAAACAGCTGCTTGTGCAATAGTCAACTGTTTTGGCTGCTTTATTAAAATATTTTATCGCCGCATTTTTTTATCCCATAAGCTCCCTGCCCAAAAATAAATCGTATTCAAATAATTTTCCAGAATTTCATCTTTCGTATATTTTCTTTCAATTTCCACCGCCAAAGATTGCTTTCCTTAATTTTTTTCTTGTTATCGTTTGTTCAGGCGATAAAAAGGCATTTTTTTCGCAAGCTGCTGCGTAATTGTACTTCCACCTTCAATCCGTCTTCCTGTAAGTGTTAAAAAAGCCGCTTTTTGCTGTTCTGATAAAAATCAAATCCATGATGTGTTCTAAACTTTCTATCTTCTATCGCCAAAAAAATGCATTTTTGAACATAGGGAGGAATCTCCTATCCCTATCGGCGCACGATTTTGAACCATTATTGTATCAATTTGATTTCCATTTATATCATAAATTACCGAAGGCGACACAGGAGCATAACCATCTATCAAATCAACAGGCGTTTCCTTGCTCACTGTATACACCAAATATGCTCCAGCTCCAATTCCAATCACAAACAGAAATAAAAAAACTTTGAAAAAAACGAGAGTAAACTGAATTTTTTTTCCTAGGTTTTTTTCCACTTTTTACTTTTTTTATTATTCTTTTTCATTACTACCTCTTTTTCGTAACTGCTACAATATTTATTTAAATTTTTTTATTTTTTTCAAAAATCTTCAACTAAATTTGCTCTAACATCCTTTTCTCAATTTACCTAAACATTTTGAGAAGAATCCATCTGTTTTTTTGCCTTCAGCTGTCCACAAGCCGCCGCAATATCTTGCCCTTTTAGTTTCACGCAATGTTACATTAACATTTTTTTATCTTTTAATAATTTATAAAATTCCCTTTGTTTTTTTGTTTTTGAAGGAGTTTTATACGGCTTTTCCTCCAACAGGATTATACGGAATCAAATTAACAAGGCACGAGAACGAATTTAAAAAAATCCAGCCAATTCTCTCGCATCCTCAGGCTCACAGTTCAAGTCATCAATCAAGATATACTCAAACGTAATCCGATTCTTAGTTTTCTTTTGATAATCTAAAAGCGCCTCCTTTTAACTGCTTCACTCCCCATCTTTTTATTAATCGGCATAATTTCACTTCTCACATCATCCCTCACCGAATGTAACGAAATCGCCAGATTTATCTGATTTTCACTTTTCCGTAAATCTTTTTATCCCGTTTACAATTCCACTTGTAGAAATTGTAAAAATTCCTCTTGAAAAAAATTTTTGCCCTTTTTGGAGAATTTAACATATTAATAGATCCAAGAACCGCATCATAATTTAAAAATGGCTCTCCCATTCCCATATAAACCACATTTCCCAATTTTTTTCTCCACGTTTTCATAAGATGCTTTCTGAACATAATAATACTGCAGCAAAAATTTCTGAAATTGATAAATTTCTTTCATAAGTCATTGTCGCTGTCGCACAAAAAATCACATCCAATAAGACACCCAATCTGCGATGAAACACAAAGCGTATGCCGATTTTTTTATGGGAAATAAGCACACTTTCAATCAGCCTTTTATCCTTCAGCTCAAACAAAAATTTCTCAGTATCCCCATCTTCTGAAACCTGATGTGTCTTAAACTCAAGTTTTGCCACATAAAAATTTCTCTTTAAGAATCTCCCTGTCTTTCTTTTGAAATATTAGAAAATTCATCAAAATCAAACACCAATTTATTATGCAGCCAATCAAATACCTGACTGGCATTAAACTTCTTCAGCCCAATCTCAATAAATTTTTTTCCTGCAAACCTTTCCAAATCCATCCCTAAAAATATCAATTTTTTTTCAATTGTATCTATATTTTTTTCACATTTTCATCTATCATTTCACTATTACTTCTCCATATTTTTATATTCTTTTCAATTTCCTCCTTTTTATTTTTCAGTTTTAATTGTTTATATCATACCACATTTTGAGAAAAATATAACAGTATAAAAAAGATAATTTTAAAAATAAAGATATCCTCCTAAAAATATTACAAGGCTAAAATTTAAGCCCTGTAATACGCTCTATATTTGTTAATATAAATTTAAACTTTAATTTATTTCTATCACGACAAACGCATGAAAAAGATTTAAAAAAAGAGGTATAATATTATTGACATATCGTAGGAAAGAAGCTGGTAAAAATGTCAGAAGATAAACCAAATCTAAAAGAATTGTTAATATACATTACCCAAATAGAGGATAAGCGACAAATTTCTAAAAATAAAGCATAAATTGAATGATATTGTTGTGATTACTCTTTTTGCCATGCTTGCAAATATTGAATACTGGGAAGAGATTGAAGAATTTGGAAAAGATGTATTTCAAGGCATTAAAAAGATATCTGGAACTACTGAACGGCATATCTTTCGCATGATACGATTCAAAGAGTTATGGCTACAATAGAGCCTGAAGTGACAGAAGTTCTCTTGAGAAAATGGATGGATCTAAAAATTTCCGGAGAAGATAAAAATAAGAAAAAAATATTAAATATTGATGGGAAATTTTTAAATGGGATGAAGAATAAAAAAATAATAGGCTATTAGACATAGTATCCGCATATTCCAAAGAAGATGGGATCTGCTATTCACAAGTGGCGGCTGAAGGAAAAAGGGAATGAAATAGAAGCAATATTAAGGCTGCTTGATAAAAATTTCAGTAAAGGAATGTATAGTTACAATAGATGCGATAGGAACCCAGAAAGAAATCATAAAAAAAGATAAGAAAGAAGAAGGGATATTTCTGTCTTCAGGTAAAAGGGAACCAGAAGGCTTTTAAAGGAAGATATAGAAGATTACTTTTGCTGACAAGGGATTCAGGAAAAAAATTAAAGGGCGAAGGGATGTACAGTAGGAAAACAGAAAAAGCAAAGAGGACGGCTGGAAACGAGAGAATATTACTATACTGAAGAAATAGAATGGTTTTATCAAAAGAAACAAGGAATGGAAAGAAGTAAAGGGGATAGGTGCATCAATTTTAACAACAGAAGAAAATGGAAAAAAAGCAAGAACAGAAAAGGTATTACATAACGAATATAACAGGGGAGTGGAAGAATTTGTAAGAGCGGTAAGAGGACATTGGGCAATAGAAAGTTATCATTGGATATTGGATGTAACATTTAGAGAAGATGCAAATAAGACATTAAACAAAAAAATGCGGCTAGAAATTTAAATATTCTAAGAAAATTAGCGATATCAATACTGGAAGAACTGCCGTTCAGAAAGAAATTTAGTAGAAGGATAAAAAAAGATATATTATATCGCTAGATGTAAGGAGATATTTAAAATTATTTTTTTGATATATAGAAATGTTAATGTAAAAAAATTGGTTAAATACAAAGAAATAGTTTAAAAATATTCATGCGTTTGTCGTGTATTTCTATATTTATCCTTGATTAAATATGCTATAATATAAGCAACTAAGAAAAATGATCAGTTTAAAGGCTTATATTTATGTTATAATTATAAGTCTTTATTTTTTTATTATTTTTAATAAATAATGTCTTGTTATTATATAGCACATGCCAAAAAGTACTAGCCATTTCATATTTTTTTCTCCTTTTTATTTTTATGAGAGAGGAGGGGCATTTCTACCCTTTTTAACCTCCTAATAATGTATTTAACTAATTTAATAATATCTAATATCATTAAAATTAGCGTGTAAATAAGCACTATTCTCTAAGAAAACGATCATATTATCTTTTCCTCCTCTCTACAGAATCATTATACTATACTTTTTATTTAATCGGAAATACTTTTTTATTTACTCCCAAAAACTTTTTATTATCATAAAAAATGATATAATTTACAAAAACAATTTTTAAACAAAAGGAGCAGTCGTGAATTTATTTAATCAAGAAGAAAACAATGAAAAATCAAAATATAGAAAAATAAAAAAATAATAATTTTTTTCTGAAATTCAAGAAAAATATACAAAATTAAGAAATGAAATCGAATACCACAACAATCTTTATTACAATGAAGACAATCCCATTATTTCCGATATGGAATATGATTTTTTTAATACGTGAATTAAAAGAACTTGAGCAAAAATATCCAGAATTTCTGGAAAATAATGAAAAATGGGGAAAAATTCGCCTACTGAAAAGATTGGAGGAACTGCGAGCGAGAAATTTTTCAAAAGTGCGACATCGAGTACCTATGCTTAGTCTGTCGAATACTTATAATATTTCTGAAATTGAGGATTTTGATAAAAAGGGTTAAAAAAAGATTATTTTGGCTGAAAATATTGAAAATAATTCTAAAGAATTAGAATATATCTTAGAACTAAAATTAGATGGGCTTAGTATAAGCTTGATTTATGAAAATTGGGATGCTTTGTTCAAGCTGTGACTCGGGGAGATGGACAAGTCGGGGAAGATGTTACTGAAAATATCAGGGAAATTCCAACTATTCCGAAAAAATTGAAAGAAAATATCTCACTTGAAGTACGTGGAGAAATTATTTTGCCAATTTCCAGTTTTAATAGAATAAATCAGGAACGTGAAGATGAAGGGAAGATGTTTTTGCAAATCCAAGAAATGCAGCTTCAGGAACGATAAGACAACTGGATAAGACTATAGTTGCAGAACGTGGGCTTGACTGCTACCTTTATTATTTGGTAAATGCTGAAAATTATGGGATTAAAACACATCTGGAAAGTATTGAATACATTGAAAAACTTGGATTTAAGACAACAAAAATATTTGAAAAATATACTGATTTTTAAAAAAATTGGAAAAGGCTATTGATAAATGGCATGATGATCGGAAAAAACTTGATTATGAAACAGATGGGCTTGTTATAAAAGTAAATAATTTTTCACTATATGAAATACTTGGCTATACAACAAAAAGCCCACGATGGGCAATCGCCTACAAATTTCCTGCTGAACAAGTAAAAACAAAAATTAATGGATGTAACTTTTCAAGTTGGGCGGACTGGGGTAATTACACCTGTTGCTGAACTGGAGGCTGTGAACTTGTCAGGTTCTGTTGTAAAAAGGGCGAGTTTGCATAATTTTGATGAAATTCGTAGAAAAGATATAAAAATTGGCGATAATGTTATTGTAGAAAAAGCGGCTGAAATTATTCCGCAAGTGGTAAATGTTGTATTTGATGATAGAACTGGAAAGAAATTGAAAATCCAGGAACCAGCAAACTGTCCTGTCTGCAACAGTGAACTTGCACATGAAGAAGGACTTGTCGCCTTAAAATGCCATAATCCACTTTGCCCAGAAAAAGTCAAACGCCAAATTGCCTACTTTTGTTTCTCGTGATGCAATGAATATTTCTGGACTTGAGCGATAAAAATTGTTGAGAAATTTATTGAATTAGGAAAAAAATAAAAACAATAGTTGATATCTATTCGTTAAAGGAATACCGTGAAGAATTGGAAAATCTTGAAAAAAATGGGTCAAAAAAAGTGTAGATAACTTAATAAATAATATTGAAGCCAGCAAAAATCGTGATTTTTCAAAAGTCCTTTATGCACTTGGAATTCCTTTTGTTGGAAAAATTTAATGCAAACCTTTTGACAAAAAAATTTCAAAAATATTGAAAAATCTAAAAAAATCAGTCAATTGAAAAATTTATTATCTGTAAAAAGGAATCGGCAATAAAGTAGCAATCGCTGTAAATACCTTTTTAAACAATGAAAACAACTGGAAAATCATCACAGATTTGCAAAACATCGGCTTACAATTCGCCATTAACGAATCTGATTTAAAAGAAATAGCCGACAACCCAATAAAAGGCAAAAACTTCCTTGCAACTGGAAAACTCCAAAAATACAAACGAAACGACATAAAAAGACATCATCCTTTCTAAAGGCGGAAATTATCTGTCAGCAGTTTCAAAAAATCTGGATTTTCTGATTGCTGGAGAAAAGGCTGGAAGTAAGCTGGAAAAGGCTGAAAAAATGGGAGTTCGGGTGCTTACGGAAGATGAGTTTGAGAAGGAATTTTTGAGATTTAATCTTTGATGTTTCTAAAATTATAAAAGAACTATATTGTTATATTTATAGTTCTTTTTTATTTTGATTAATTTTATAATCTTAAAATAATTTTTATCCTGAATATAACCCTGTCTCTTTTCTTTACAATTAATCAAAAACATTTTGTATTCCATCCCTTTCAAAATTTTTCTTTTTAATAAATTTATGACAATATAAAATAAGCCAATTAAAAATTTCTGTCTCCTCTCAGAGTATCATTTTTTTATTGTTTTTAATTCTATTAAGTATTTTTTTCTATATTTTTATTTATATAATTTTTAAACATATTTATCAAGTCCTTTAATTCTTCTTCTGTATAGTCATACTTTTAAAAGCATAATCATTAAAAAGTTGCTCAATGATTAACACTTCAAATTTTTTTCAACGTCTGTGAAAAAATAAGTAACAATATTCTTTTATACTGTTCGTTATTCTTCAAAAATGTATCAATATCTTTTATAATGTTCCAGCAAGTCCATTTTTGATTGATTTGCACTATATGTTAAAGAACCTACAGCACTATAATACTTTTAACTGCTTTTAGTGCTGTTGTATTTTCAACGTAAGCATTTTCAAACAGTAATTGAAAATGGTTTGAAACGTAACAAATCAAAAACCACTGCTATACCCTACAGACCCATTGACTGTCCTATTTCGTGAAGTTCGTAGTCGTATAGTTCTTGCTTGTAATTTTCTATTGTTGTTTATCTCCTTTTTATTTTTATATTTTTAAAGACTAGAATAAGTCTTTAATTTGATTATTTTGTGAAATATGTGATATTATTTACAATGTATTTATCATTGTTTTTATCACATTTTACTAAAAATTCGGAATAATAGATTATATTTTTATTATAATCTATATTTTTATAAGACTGTGTATATATTGTATCTAAAGCCTCAGCAATATGCTCAAGATTATCATATTTTCTTTTACTTGTTATTGTACGTATATATCTTATTAAATACACGTTTTTAACTGTATCTTGTCATTGTTTCGTCTCCTTGTCCAGCAAGTCGTGTAATTCCTGTTGGACTTGCTGAAATTCTGTTTCAAGTTAGCTTCAATTGCTTCATCTCCATTTTTGCATATTCAAACATTTGTTTTGAATTTATTTGCTTGAGTATATTTATATCTGTTTCAAGATATAATATCTTTTAATTGTCTTAATTCAAATAACTTTTTCTTTTATCATTTTATCAATCCTTTTTATTTACAATACTTATTACAAAATATATCATAATGTTTCCGTCTCCTCTCAGAGTATCTTTTCTTCTTATAAGTATTTAGAATACTTTATCTGAAAAATGTTATAAAAGAGTTTCCGTCTCCTTTCAGAACATCGTTTCTTCTTATTTCTAATATCTCCATACTTATGTACTTTTTAATTTAACATAGATTTCATCATTAATTTCATCAAATTTCTATAATCTATATTATTATTTATATTGCTACAGTAATTGTATGTATTGTCTCCAATTTTGTAGTCAATTTTATTATTATAAATTTGATTAGCAACTTTAGAGTTGCCATTTATCAAATTTTCTTTTGTTGCTTTTAGAAAATCTAAAATATCATATACATAATAACCTTTCTTTTTGTGTTTTTGCTTCTTTTTATAAAAACTAACTATTTCATTGTAATTTTCTCTATTTCTCATTTTCATCATCTCCATAATTTTTATATTTTTATTTTTAATATCGCATCATACTTTTTAGCATAATCAATGAAATAACTTATTAATGATTATTAATTCAAATTTTTCCACATTTTCCAACAAAAATAACAATATTGTTTATACTGTTCATTGTTTTTAAAATATATTTATATCATTGTAATGCTCCACAAATCTGATTGACTGCTCTGCATTATATGTTAGTATTTACTGCACTATAATACTCAAGTTGTTTACTTGCTGTCGTGCTCTCAATGTAGCAATTATCAAAAGTAATTGAAAATGTGTAGTTACATAAAATATAAAATTACTCATATCCTGCTTAGTTGCATCTGCTGTGATATTTCATAAAGTTCGTAATCATATAGTCCTTGCTTGAAATTTTGCATTGTTATCACTTCCTTTTGTTTTTAAATTTCTCATAATCTGTTTCGTCTCCTTTCAGAGCATCGTTTCTTCTTATAAGACAATTTAACATTATTAAAAAGAGAAAATTATTTTGTTTCGTCTCCTTTCAGAGCATCGTTTCTTCTTATAATAGACTAGGTCAATGTTATGATACCTAAACATAAGTGTTTCCGTCTCCTTTTCAGAGCATCGTTTCTTCTATATTAAAAGTGAAAAATATAATAGGAAATAGTGGGAGAGGTTTCCGTGCTCCTTTCAGAGCATCGTTTCTTCATATTTCATAGTTAAGTATAACGAAAATACTCAAAGGTTTCCGTCTCCTTTCAGAAACATCGTTTCTTCTTATTGGAAAAATTTTATTATAAAATTTTAGTGAAACATTGTTTCCGTCTCCTTTCAGAGCATCGTTTCTTCTTATGATAGCAGTACATAATATAAAAGATATAACCGATAATTGTTTCCGTCTCCTGTCAGACATCGTTTTTCTTCTTATATGCAAACATATTTTTCTTATATGCTTCTACTCCAGGGTTTCCGTCTCCTTTCAGAGCTATCGTTTCTTCTTATTGGAAAAAGTTTTGAATTGTTAGAAAAAGTGATATTCTAGTTTCCGTCTCCTTCTCAGAACATCGTTTCTTCTTATAGACAAATAAAAATCGATTTGAAAAATTAATGTAAAGTTTCCGTCTCCTTTTCAGAGCATCGTTTCTTCTTATGATATATTTGATTACAGTGATTATAATATTGAGATTAGTTACAGTTTCCGTCTCCTTTCAGAGCATCGTTTCTTCTTATAGTTGAAAAATCTACTTTAAGCATCTCCTTTACAAACAGTTTTACTTGCAAATGTATGTATCCGTCTCCTTTTCAGAGCATCGTTTCTTCATTAATATTTTTATGCTAATAGTTTTATTTACGAGTTTCCGTTCTTTCAAATATCGTTTCTTCTATAATTAATATTTTATCTTGAAAAATGAAAGCTTATTTTCCGAGTCTCTGTCCTTTCAGAACATCGTTTTCTTCTTATATGTAAATATAAACATTTTGATACAATATGTATTTATGTGTTTACAGCTCGTCTCCTTTCAGAGCATCGTTTCTTCTTATTCCCACTTCTATTTTGGTTGTTATTACTGTAATCATTATCGTTTCCGTCTCCTTTCAGAGCATCGTTTCTTCTTATCGAGAGAGTGGAAGAAATTGAAAAAGTAATTGAGTTATGTTTCCGTCTCGCTTTCAGAGCATCGTTTCTTCTTATCGAGGTATTAAAGATGAAAAAAATGAAAAAATTAATAAAAGAGTTTCCGTCTCCTTTCAGAGCATCGTTTCTTCTTATCTTGATAAAATCGAAAGTTTATCAAAAATAGTGAAATGTTTCCGTCTCCTTTCAGAACTATCGTTTCTTCTTATCTTGAAAAATGAAAAAGTTTATATTGATATTAGTAAAAATGTTTCCGTCTCTTTCAGCAGACATCGTTTCTTCTTATCCGATGACAATGGGTTGGCTAATGAATAAAGAATGGAAAAAGTTTCGTCTCCTTTCAGAGCATCGTTTCTTCTTATCTTGTATCGCGTCTTGTGATCAGGTGGTGCATTATAAGATAAAGGTTTCCGTCTCCCTTTCAGAACATCA
>BNJU01003981.1_pt1 | contig 104911 bp, 169 predicted proteins | sample 8539281 | NCBI WGS metagenome assembly BNJU01 (sample SAMD00202456, study PRJDB9452) | human saliva metagenome | isolation source: human saliva | place: Japan | reverse complement strand
TTTATCGCAAGAAGGCAACTACTAGTCAACAACTTCCTTACAGGAAGTAAAGATTTCAGCCTTGGCAGGTCTTGTTTATAGCAACGGCCTCGCTAGCGGTTTTATTAGTTTCCAAGAAACACCGTAGTAAAAGTACTTTGGGGTTCTCTTAATCAGCTCTATTGGAGTCAGTAATTTTGCACCTTTTACTGCCTTTTGCATTTGAAAAATAAAGAGTTACTTTTTATAACCAAACCGTTTCTGCATCTACACATGAAGGCTTACTGAAGGGATTATCCGCATTGATGGCTATGAACGCATTGGATACTTTTAAGGAAACAGAACTCCATCCTATCAAAACCAGCTTCAGCTGAGAACTCCTAGTGCTGCTAGAAAAGCAAAAGTTCAAAAGAAATCGAGAAGACAGAAGAATTCAAGAGACACCGACGTCACTCCTGAAACTGTTATCGAGAAACCTCTAGTATAAACCCCAGTTGTCCTCGCTGTTGAAGAAAAACCAGTTTCTGAGAAGCCTCAGACCAAGCAGGAAGAGAGCTTGGTAGAGATTCCTTTGAAACAGTCACAAGTCCAGATGCGAATCCAGCAGAAGGACAGACTCGTATCGTAAATAGCTGAGCAATGGAAAGCGTCTGTAACCAAAGCACGATGGTTATTGGTCAAGAAGTTAGAGAAGCTATCGAAGATCAAGTGGTTCAAAACTCGCGTCTCAAGTGATTGTGGTCGGAACTAAGAAAGAGGTCAACCTGCCCCAGCTCCAGCACCACGCTGAACCAACGCACCAAGTAGCCAAAGGAGCCAAGAGGAAGGCAGAGGGTCAAGTTTCACCGCAAACCAACTTTACCAGAAGCTCCAATCGAAGTAAAAGGAACTCAAGTAGAAGGCAAAGAAGGTCAGCATCAACACAGCCAGAATTGCAGTAGCTAGTCGCAAAAGTTAGGCACTCAAGAGGAAGGCAAGGAAGGTCAATCTCTTAACGCAACCATCCTTCACTAGAAGCTACGATAGATGCCAAAGGAACTCAAGAATCTGGCAAAGAAGGTCAAGCTTTTAACTCAACCTGCATTACCAGATGCTCCAGTAGAAGTAGGTACACAAGAGAAGGTAGCAGTCAGTTTTCGACAAGAACAGTTACCTGAGTACAAAGTAACTGAGGGAACCCTTGTTGAAACATCGACTACAGACCCAGACTACAAAAACTCGAAACGACTGAGGATCCAACCAAGTATACGGACGAAGAAACTGTCAAGAAATGGCAGGTAATAAGTTACTAAAACAACTTATAAAACAGTAGAAGGTGTTAAAACGACCAAGTTCTTCAACTAGCACTAAGTTACTAAGGAGCCTGTAAAACCAAACAGGTAAGTCGTGGACAAAACCAATTGAAGGAACTTGTAGAAGAAAGTCTTGAAAAGATTCCATCTAAGGAAGTTAGTTAAAGAAGATGACCAACTGAGGCTTAGAAGTTGTAGTCAAGAAGGAAAAAGAAGCCAGATCACCAAGACCTTTTGATACCATTAAGGAGTTAAACAGAGGACGCCCAAAGTTACAGAGGAAATCCTTGAGGCACCTCAGACATGTAATTTGGAAAACGTGGTACCAAGACCTTGAAAAACCAGCATGACCATCAGCAGTTGAGTGGGATTTGACCAGCGTACCAGATGTTAAGTAGGTCTAGAAAATCCGGGCAAGGCAGCCATTAAATCTATTACTCTCAACTCTGAGAAAAGGTGATGAGATTGTCAAAACCTTGAATGTTTCACCTGACGACTGTCAAGTCCCACCCTGACAGATTTATGCACTACAAGGGATTATAAAACTTGAAACGAAGATGGATTTATGACCGTGGTGAGGGTGATGAGGAAGAGGTTCTGAAAAGAAGAACCAGCAAGACTTGACCTAAAAAAGTTGAAATCAAAAACATCAAAGAAACAAGCTTTTGACGAGTGTGGATGATGTCTGGTGTTGAAACAGATAAGAGCTGTCACTGGCAAAAACCGACAGACGTTGCTCACTTTTACTTACGAGTGACAACTCATGATAATAAGACAACAAGACTTACGGTAAGTTCTGTTGAAGAAGTGGTTGTCGATGGAAAAACATTGCACAAAGTGGTAGCAAAAGCTCCAAAACTTCAGTTCAACGTGAGCAGATGATACTTTCAGTGAAGAGTATGTTCATTACTTTGAAAAACAAAAATTAAAAAGAAGGTAATGTATATTACAACTTCAATGAGCTTGCTAAAAAGATATGCGCTTTTCAACCCAACGGGTGAGTTTAAACTTTGGTGCGGATCTAATGCAGCAAATGTTCCGACTCCGAATAAACAATACGTGACGAACATTTTTAAAGTTGTAAGTTGTATAGTGAAGGTGATAAACGTTATACCATTCTACAATCTAGCTCGACCATTGTTCAACCGTGTTGAAAATGCTCATATTCATGAAATCAACTTTGGTAATGTGAATAGTCATCATGCCGTGGGCTGATAAAACAGCTCCACTGGAGATATGTTTAAGAACTCAACGATTGAGAATATTAAGGGTAATGTAGGTTGCAGGTCAACGACGTTACAGGTATGGTCAACAAACCAGATGAATCCAATATGCGTAATGTAGCCTTTATCGGTAAAATCGAAAGCGTGGGTAACAAAGGTTGGTGGTCTGGTGACTTGTAAGTGAAAGCTGAGAAGCAATGTAGATAGTCTTATGTTGAAGCTGACATTAAAGCCAACAATGCAATTTGTGGATTGATTGCAAAGTCAACCATGGTGGAATCAAATGATGTTAAAACAAAAAGGTCGTTTAACTAAATCTGTGGTCAAAGGGACATTGACACTCAAAACCAATAATCAAAGCGGTGGTTTAATTCACGAAAACTATGACTGGGGTTGGGTTGAAAATAACGTCAGCATGATGAAAGTGACAATGGTGAAATGATGTATGGTTCAGGGTCAGTTGACTCAGGTGACCCATACTTCGGATTTGATTACTTCAAGAACAATGTGTATGTGAACGATGTTGCATCAGGTAACGTTTCTTATAACCGTTCAAAACAGATTAAGGGTGTCGACCAAGCAGAAGCGGATAAACGTATTGCTTTTCGTTCAATATCACAGCCGATAAATATGAAATCACACCATATTTGACTGATAAATTAAATCACGTAGCGTATAAAGAAGACACGCACAAAACTACTCAAGATTATAATGCAGAACGAACTTGCTTTACCGAAATGTTGAAAAAACTTCAACCGTTCTCACAATAAAGAGTGGATTGTGAATCAGGTGCAATAAGACTCTGAAGGATCTAAAATTATTAACTACAGAAGTATTATCTGGTGACAGGTATGAAAGATGGTCAATTTGTAACTGACTTGTCAGATGTTGATCATCTATGATTCATTATGCTGATGGTACTAAGGAAGAAAAAGTTGTCGCACGCAAAAGCTGATTCTCAAGTCCAACAAGTTCGTGAATATAGTATCGAAGGTCTTGGTGACGCTGTTTATACAATCGAATATGGTTGTTAAAGATAGAACACAATTAATCAACGATATTAAAGCAAAATTAGCAGGTGTTGAATTGATTTCACCTGAAGTGCGTAGCGTTAATGGACAAACGTGGTAAAGCTGAAGAAAATACTGATGGTCGAAGATGGTTATATTAAAATCTATTCTTGAAAGAAAGCTGAAGAAAAGCTAAAAGCTAATTTGGATAAACTTTAGTCAAAGCTTAGCCGAAAAACGAAGACCATCAATTGAATAGTGATAGCTGCTAGCGAAAGCTCTTCTTAAAAAGTAGAAGACAACAAAGCTAAAATTATGATGTGCTCTACTTATTTAAATCGTTATTATGGATTTAAATACAATGATATGAGCATTAAAGACCTTATGATGTTCAAAGCCTGATTTCTATGGTAAGAATGTTAGTGTATCGATAGATTGATTCAAATTGGTTCACGTGAACATTTCTGAAAGGAGACCGAACTCAAGATGCTTATCGTGATGTGATTGCGGGAGCAACGGTAAAGGTAATTTAAATGACTCTAACATATACATGAAACTCTTTTACAGAAGATACTGATATGAATGTATGGTATAAGAAAGCTATTTCTCATACTAACTATGTAGTTGAGAAACAATCATCTAATCCTGATTTTGCTAATAAGAAATATCACTTATATGAAAAACTTAAATAACGGCGAGCATGGTCGATACATTTTACCACTTTTGAATACGAAGTAGCTCACATGTTCTTACTCAACGTATACTACGCTAGCGTTTAGTGCATTTGAGAAATATGGTAAGAATACAGAAGCTGAACGAAAGCGTTTAAGAAAGAAATCGACTTACGTGCTCAAGAGCAAATTAATCACGTAGACTTCTGGTCAAGCACTGCTGCTGATAATGTACGTAATCAATTGTTGAAATCTGAAAATATGGTTCCATCAGCAATTTGGGATAACCAAGATGTTCCAGGTACGGATGGGCTGACCGAATGGGTCATAATAAGAATGGTGACTATGCTCCAGTTCGTGAGTTCTATGGACCCTACAGGTAAATGGCATGGATATAACGGTATGGGTGCGTAATGTATATCTTCTCTAATCCACAAAAACTCAGAAGCTGTATACACATCATTTCTAGTATGATTAGTGATTATGGTACATCTGCGATTCACTCACGAAACAACTCATATCAATGACCGTATGGCCTATTTACGAACATGGCGTCACCGTGAAGGGACAGATATTGAAATCATTTGCTCAAGTATGCTACAATCACCATCTCTTACAAACTATAATGGTGAATATGGTTCACTTGGACTGAATATGGCGTACGAACGTAAAATGATGGTCACAGCAAATCTATAACTATGATCCTACTATGTTAAGTAGTCGTGAGAAGATTGATCACTACATGAAGAACTATAACGAATCAATGATGATGCTTGATTACTTAGACAGCAGAATCTGTCATCAAGAAAAATACTGGAACTAACGATAAGTGGTTCAAGAAAATCGGATAAGAAATATCGCGAAAAAGCGAGCTATATAAGTTAGAAGATGCACCACCAATGGATTTAGTTCGCGATTTAAATGATGATGAGAAGAGTATGAAACTGACAGCTATTGATCAACTCGTAGATAACAATCTCTGCACTAAACACGGGCTACCAGGTAATGGTCATTACCGTACTGAAGCGATTCTGATTCTGCTTATACTGTTGTGAATATGATGACTGTATTTACGGTGGTAACACAAGTAAGAGTACGGCTGGCTCAATCTCATTCAAACACAATACATTCCGTATGTGGGCTAACACGGTTACCTTTGATGGATTCTTAGGTATGCATCTAACAAGTATAAACAAGAATCTAAAGCAGCATGGGCAACATAGGTCTAGGGTGATGACTTTATCATTCAAAAAGTTTCTAAAGGTAGATTTAATACATTAGAAGAGTGGAAGAAAGAATGGTATAAAGAAGTCAGAGCTAAAGCTGAGAAAGGTTTTGTAGAAATTGAAATTGATGGTCAAAAGATTTCAACATATGAAAAACTTCAAGAGCTATTCGATGCTGCAGTTGAAAAGACCTTCAAGGTAATAAATTTGATAATACAGTGAATCTTAAATGGAAAGTTTATAAACAACTCTTGCAGAAATCAGACGGATTTACTGGAGATTTATTCACTAAATAGTAGATAGACTAGTAAAATGAAAAAGGTAGATCAGCTTTGTCTGTATCTGCCTTTTTGTGCTATACTTAAGATATGCATGAAAAACAGTGATTGATTTTAAAGCTTTGGGCGAGAGATACATCTTACCCAGCCGATCAAAAGAGTTAAAAACGAGAGATTTAGCAGAAGTGGCGGACCTGCTGGCACAAGTGGAAAGCTACCAAGAGCAAGGCTATTATGTCGTGGGCTATGTCAGTTACGAGGCCGCACCTGCATTTTGAGGAAAAACTAGCAGTTCATAAAGCTCCTCTACTGGGCAGAGTATTTGCTTTATTTTACAGTTCACGATAGGGTGGAAACATCCCCTATTCCTCTGACTTATGAGGAAGTAGATCTGCCTTCAAAGTGGCGGAACAAACATCTGCGAGAGGACTATGAAAAAGGCGTTGCCCAGATTCACCATCATTTGCGTCAGGGGACACCTATCAGGTCAAATTACACTGTCCAACTCAAGCAGGACTAAGTGCCAATCCTTTTGCTACTCTACAATCGTATGGTGGTAGAGCAGGAGGCGGGCTACAATGCCTATGTGGAACATGATGAGATGGCAGTGATTTCCATGAGTCCAGAGCTCTTTTTGAGCAAAATGACCGAGAATTAACGACTCGCCCAATGAAGGGAACAACCCAGCGGGGAGTGACTGACCAAGAAGACCTTGCCCAAGCTAGCTGGCTAGAACAGGATCCTAAAAATCGCTCTGAAAAAATATGATGATTGTGGATCTCTTTGCTGCAACGATATGAACCGTATTTCTGAGGTTGGGGAGTGAGCACGTGGAGCGTCTTTGCCAAGTGGAGCAGTATTCGACTGTTTGGCAGATGACTTCGACCATCAAGAGTCAGTTACGACCGGATGTTGACCTAGTTGAAATCTTCCGTTCGCTCTTTTCCATGTGGTTCCATAACGGGAGCACCCAAAAATTGCGACCATGGAAATCATCAAGGACTTGGAGCCCACAACCCAGAGGAGTCTACTGCGGAACGATTGGTCTCTTTGACTTCCAAATGGGCGACGAATTTTTCAATGTCGCCATTCGGACTATTCAACTCTACAAGGGTCAAAGCTCATCTATGGAGTTGGCGGAGGGATTACTTGGGATAGTACTTGGGAATCTGAATACCGTGAGGTTCATCAAAAGGCGGCTGTTCTCTATCGTAAACAAGCACGTTTCCAATTGATTACAACTGGGAAAATCAGCCAAAAACAACTGCTGTTTTGAAGATCAACATCTGGAAAAGACTGACAAAAGGCGAGTCGTTATTTTGCCTATCCTTTTGATCCAGAAGAACTGAGACAAAAGATAGAGGAAGAGTGTCAAGCTTGTGATTCCCACCAAGACTACCGTTTGCGAATTAGTCTCAGCAAAGTCTGGAGAGATGAAACTCAGTCGCCAAATCTTAGCACCCTCTCAGTCCAAGTTTCTGCAAAGCCAAACTTTGTCTGCAAGAAGCAGATTTGAATCAATCCTTTACCTACTTTAAAACCACTCACAGACCACATTTAAGCCTAGGAGAGCAAGAGAAGATTTACCATAATGTCAGGAGAGCTATTTGAAACCTCTATTGGAAATCTGGTCTTAAAAATTAATGGTAAACTCTACACACCGCCTACCAGTCTAGGAATTTTGCCAGGAATCTACCGTCAGCATTTGCTGGAAAGAGGACAGGTAGAGGAAAAAAGTTCTGACTTTGGCAGACTTGAACCAAGCAGAAGCTATCTATGGCTGTAACGCAGTCAGAGGTTTGTATGAGTTGGAAGTGAATTCTAAATAAACTTTCATAAATCAAAAAAATATAATGGATATGTTGAATTGTTTGAATTGTTGGATTAAGTTTGATAAAATAAAGAAAGAAAAACGATGTCATTTTATAGGGAGGAAATGATGAAAAAAACAGTTCTTTGTTGAAAGCTGATTCTTACTGTTTTTCCAGTTGAGGTTTGTTTGCTCAACCGCTTTGTGCAGAAGATACAAATTCACTTTTTCTAGTTGTACAGAAGCATGGGAAAATGGATATTCTGATATCCATAGAGGAGAGCCTGGATATTCTTCAAGACTAGACAAAGATGGTGATGGAGTAGCCTGTGAACGCTCAAAATGCACCTCGAGGTGTCTTTTAAACCACGCCAATCTAGTCCACAGAATAGAGTTTCTTCTAGTGGATGGGTTAAGCAGGATGGATATTGGTATTATTATTCTGACAATGGTAATCTAGTAACCAATTCTTGGAAAGGAGATTACTATCTCAAATCAGATGGAACAATGGCTCAGAGTGAGTGGATATATGACTCATATTACAAAGGGATGGTATTATCTCAAATCGGATGGTTCGTATGCACGAAACACATGGATAGGAAGTTACTACCTTAAAGCAAACGGAAAGATGGCTCAAAGTGAATGGATTTATGATTCATCATACCAAGCTTGGTATTATTTGAAATCAGATGGATCCTATGCCCAAAATGCTTGGCAAGGCGCTTTTTATCTCAAAGCGAACGGTAAAATGGCACAAGGTGAGTGGATATATGACTCTTCTTATCAATCCTGGTACTACTTGAAATCAGATGGTTCATACGCTCGTAATACTTGGCAAGGAAATTACTATTTGAAATCAGATGGTAAAATGGCAAAGAATGAGCGAGTTGATGGTGGCAGATACTACGTAGATGGTTCTGGTCTTTGGAAACCATAAATCAGAATAATTTCTAGGAAGTTAATGCAAACCTTTGCACAAAAGAGACGATTTTGTTATACTATGTCTGTAAGCATTTTCAATTAAAAAGGAGAAGACGATGAGTCAAAAGATTATTGGGATTGACCTTGGTGGAACATCTATCAAGTTTGCAATTTTAACTCAAGAGGGAGAAATCCAAGAAAAATGGTCTATCAAGACTAATATTTTGGATGAGGGAAGTCATATCGTAGATGATATGATTGAGTCTATTCAACATCGTTTGGACTTGCTTGGATTGTCAGCTACGGATTTCCGAGGGATTGGGATGGGATCACCTGGTGTGGTTGACCGTGAAAAAGGAACTGTTATTGGTGCCTACAACCTAAACTGGAAAACCCTTCAACCAATTAAAGAAAAGATTGAAAAAGCCTTGGGTATTCCATTCTTCATCGATAATGATGCCAACGTGGCGGCTCTTGGTGAGCGCTGGATGGGGGCTGGTGACAACCAACCGGACGTTGTCTTTATGACACTTGGTACAGGTGTTGGTGGCGGTATCGTGGCTGAAGGCAAATTGCTCCACGGTGTTGCTGGTGCTGCTGGTGAGCTTGGTCATATCACTGTTGACTTTGACCAACCAATCGCATGTACCTGTGGTAAAAAAGGCTGTCTTGAGACAGTTGCTTTCAGCAACAGGGATTGTCAACTTGACTCGTCGTTATGCAGATGAATACGAAGGCGATGCAGCTTTTGAAAACGCTTGATTGATGACGGTGAAGAAGTAACTGCTAAAACTGTCTTTGACCTTGCAAAAGAAGGGGACGACCTTGCCTTGATCGTTTACCGTAAACTTCTCACGTTACTTGGGAATCGCGTGTGCTAATATCGGATCAATCCTAAACCCATCAACAATCGTTATCGGTGGTGGGTGTATCAGCTGCAGGAGAATTCCTTCTACAAGGTGTTCAAAAAGTCTATGACGAAAATACCTTCCCACAAGTACGCACATCAACTAAATTAGCTCTTGCAACTCTAGGAAATGACGCTGGAGTTATCGGAGCGGCATCACTTGTATTGCAATAAGATCATAAAAGGGGGAAAACACTACTTTAAAGCCAGTGATTTTCCTCCTTTCTTTTTTTATGCTATACTAGTTAGGACAATAAATGAGGTGAGAGTAAATGACAAAAGCAGATACGATTTTTAAAGAAAATATTGAACGAATCCTCAAAGACGGTGTCTTTTCTGAGCAGGCACGTCCCAAGTACAAGGATGGGACTGTTGCCAACTCCAAGTACGTAACGGGTGCCTTTGCAGAGTATGATTTGTCTAAGGGGGAATTTCCCATCACAACCTTGCGTCCCATTGCGATCAAATCCGCCATCAAGGAAGTACTCTGGATTTACCAAGATCAGTCTAATAGCCTAGATGTTCTCAATGACAAGTACAATGTTCACTACTGGAATGACTGGGAAGTGGGAGATACGGGAACCATCGGTGAGCGCTATGGGGCGGTCGTTAAGAAACACGATATCATCAACAAGATACTCAAGCAGTTGGAAGCCAATCCTTGGAACCGTCGCAATATCATCTCACTCTGGGATTACCAAGCATTTTGAGGAGACAGACGGCTCCTTTCCATGCGCCTTTCAGACCATGTTTGATGTCCGTCGGGTTGATGGGGAAATCTATCTGGATGCGACCTTGACCCAGCGTTCGAATGATATGTTGGTGGCCCACCATATCACTGCCATGCAGTATGTGGCTCTTCAGATGATGATTGCCAAGCATTTTGGATGGAAGGTTGGAAAGTTTTTCTATTTTATCAACAACCTCCATATCTATGATAATCAGTTTGAACAAGCTGAGGAATTGCTCCGTCGTGAGCCGTCAAACTGCCAACCACGCTTGGTTTTAAATGTTCCTGATAGGGACCAATTTCTTTGATATCAAAGCGGAAGATTTTGAGTTGGTTGACTATGATCCAGTCAAGCCACAACTGAAGTTTGATCTAGCTATTTAAGAAAATAAAAAGAAGTTGAGATTTCTCAACTTCTTTTGTTGCTTAATGTGATACGCGGCGGCGAGCTGCTTTTTTGCGGTTTTCTTCGATGAAAGCTGCTTTTTGCTCTTCTGGCTCAATCACTTTCTTTTTAATTGCGTATACTGCACCTGCAACGGCAGCGACAGTGCCTGCGACACCTGTTACAAGACCTTTAGCGAATCCTTTAGCCATGAGTCTTCCTCCTTTATCTTCCCGATCAGCCAGGCTCCTCAAGAGGTAGCATTTTTCTGACTGACCTTTTTGTGATATAATAATAGTAACGAAAAAATGGGAATTTTTCAAGGAAAAAGATGAAAACAAAAATAATTGTGATTGTTGGACCGACTGCTGTTGGGAAGACAGCCCTTGCTATTGAAGTGGCCAAGCGCTTTGGTGGAGAGGTGGTCAGTGGCGACAGTCAGCAAGTATACAGAGGGTTGGATATTGGGACGGCCAAGGCTAGCCCAGAGGAGCAAGCGTTGTTCCTCATCATTTGATTGATGTCAGAGAGGTGACCGAGTCTTACTCGGCTTTTTGATTTTGTTTCGAGTTAAGAAGGCTATTGAGGATATTCAAAGCCGTGGCAAGCTAGCCATTATCGCTGGTGGAACTGGACTTTATATCCAGAGCTTGCTGGAAGGCTATCATCTAGGTGGAGAGACACCTCATGAGGAGATTTGTAGCTTATCGGGCTAGCTTTGAGCCCTTTACAGATGAGGAATTAGCCCATCTTGTGGATCAAGTAGGCCTTGAAATTCCCCAGTTTAACCGTCGTCGTGCTATGCGTGCCTTGGAGCTAGCCCATTTTGGTCAGGATTTGGAAAATCAGGAAAGTCCTTATGAACCACTGATTATCTGCTTGGACGATGAACGCAGTCAGCTTTATGAGCGTATCAATCGCCGAGTAGAATCTGATGTTTGAGGCTGGTCTTTTGGATGAGGCCAGTGGCTCTTTGACCATTATCCAGATGCGCAGGCTGCCAAAGGCATTGCTACAAGGAACTCTTTCCTTATTTCCGTGGGGAGCAAACTTTTGAGGAAGCGAGCGAGAGTCTCAAAGCAGGCGACGCGTCGTTTTGCCAAGCGTCAGCTGACCTGGTTCCGTAATCGCATGCAGGTCACCTTTTATCAGATAGGAGAGCCTGGCGTGCAGGACCGCATTTTAAGCCAGATAGAGGAGTTTTTAGATGATTGAAACGAGAGAAAAAGAGAATACGTCCTACTCATTGGTGTGGAATTGCAGGGCATGGACAATTTTGACCTCTCATGGAAGAATTGGCTAGTCTGGCTAAGACAGCTGGGGCAGTCGTTGTAGATAGCTACAGGCAAAAACGGGAAAAGTATGACTCCAAGACTTTCGTCGGTTCTGGTAAGTTGGAAGAGATTGCGCGGATGGTGGATGCAGAAGAAATTACCACTGTCATTGTCAACAACCGTCTGACACCACGGCAAAATGTCAATCTAGAGGAAGTTCTGGGTTAAAGTTATTGACCGTATGCAGTTGATTCTGGATATCTTTGCATGCGGGCTCGAAGCCATGAAGGAAAACTCAAGTGCATTTGGCCCAGCTAGCACCTCTTACCTCGCTTGGTTGGTCAGGGGGATTGTGCTCAGCCGTCAGGCTGGGGGAATTGGTTCCCGTGGACCTGGTGAAAGCCAGCTGGAACTGAACCGTCGTAGTGTTCGCAATCAAATCACAGATATCGAGCGCCAGCTCAAGGTGGTTGAGAAAAATCGGGCGACAGTCAGAGAAAAACGTTTGGAGTCAAGTACCTTTAAGATTGGTTTGATTGGTTACACTAATGCTGGGAAATCAACCATCATGAACACCTTGACCAGCAAGAGTCGAGTATGAAGCAGACGAGCTGTTTGCGACTTTAGATGCGACAACCAAGAGTATCCATCTGGGGGCAATCTTCAGGTTACCTTGACTGATACTGTTGGCTTTTATCCAGGATTTGCCAACAGAATTGGTGTCCAGTTTTAAGTCAACCTTGGAAGAAAGTAAGCATGTAGACCTTCTGGTTCATGTCATCGATGCCAGCAATCCTTACCACGAGGAACATGAAAAAACAGTCCTGTCCATCATGAAAGACCTGGACATGGAGGATATTCCTCGCCTGACCCTTTATAATAAAGCGGATTTGGTGGAGGATTTCACGCCGACTCAAACGCCTTATGCCCTCATTTCTGCCAAGTCTGAGGATAGTCGTGAGCAGTTGCAAGCATTGTTTTTGGAGAAGATCAAGGAGATTTTTGAAGTCTTTACCCTGCGTGTGCCTTTTTCAAAATCCTATAAGATTCATGATTTAGAGTGTTGCACTCTTGAAGAACGTGAATATCAAGAGGACGGGGGAAGTTATTACAGGCTACATTTCTGAGAAAAAATAAATGGAGGTTAGAAGAATTTTATGACTGATATTAAAACCTTGGCTCTAAAGTATGGAGGCTATACAAGTCTAGACAAGGTCTATCTGGATCAGCTTCTAGCTGGCAAAACAGAGCAGGAGCAGTTAGCTCTCATCACACCTCCTCCGAGTGTAGTCAATGCCTTACTTTGCTGAACTCTACCAGAAAAAGAGTCCTGAAGCTGCGACGGATTATTTTTCAGAAGTCAGTCAGGAACTAAATCTCTACAATGTTGAGCCAAGTTTCACCTTTCAAAACAAGCTTTTTATCCGTCTCAATCTATCAGGCAAATCCTGGATTTTGCTATGAGATTGAGGACTGAGCGGATCTTCTCTGAAAATGAAGAGGAAATCTCGGATGACTTGCTTTTTGAGATTGCGCAAATTTTCCCTCATCAGCTAGTCTTTGTGGAATCTGGTAAGATTTACATGAAGTCTGTCGGGGACGAGGAAGTTGTTAGTGAAAAAATCTCACAGCCTTGACAGACTTGGAAAGTTTGGCTGATGGTCGCAAGCGTCTCAAAGGCTACAGCCAAGAGGATTTACTGCAAGAAGCTGTTGCTTTTTCTGGCAAGCGTTATTTCAGATCGGAAAACCGCACAGCTATGTTATATATTGATTAATTAGAAAGTATCGAATGGATATTCAATTTTTAGGAACGGGGGCTGGTCAGCCCTCTAAAGCCCGCAACGTCTCTAGTCTCGCCCTGAAACTCTTGGACGAGATTAACGAAGTTTGGCTATTTGACTGTGGAGAAGGTACGCAAAATCGCATTCTGAAACCACACTGACCACGTAGGTCAGCAAAATCTTTATCACCCACCTGCATGGAGATCACATTTTGGCTTACCAGGTTTCTTTTCAAGTCGTGCTTTTCACAAATGAAGAGCAGACAGATTTGAAATCTATGGACCTCTAAGGGATCAAGTCCTTTGTCTTAACCAGTCTTCGTGTGTCAGGTTCTCGTTTGCCCTACCGCATTCATTTTCATGAGTTTGACCAAGATTCTAGAGGTAAAATTCTTGAGACTGATAAATTCACTGTGTATGCAGAGGAGCTAGACCACACTATTTTCTGTGTTGGTTATCGTGTCATGCAAAAGGACCTAGAAGGTACCTTGGATGCTGAAAAACTCAAGGCTGCTGGTGTTCCGTTTGGCCCGCTTTTTGGAAAAATCAAAAACGGTCAGGACGTTGTTCTAGAAGACAGCACTAAAATCAAGGCTGCTGACTATATCTCAGCGCCACGTCCAGGTAAGATTATCACCATTCTGGGTGATACCCGAAAAACCAATGCCAGTGTGCGTCTAGCTGTCAATGCCGATGTCTTGGTTCACGAGTCGACTTATGGCAAAGGAGATGAGAAGATTGCCCGCAATCACGGTCACTCAACCAATATGCAGGCAGCACAAGTAGCAGCAGAAGCAGGTGCTAAGCGCCTCTTGCTCAACCATATCAGCGCCCGCTTCCTTTCAAAAGATATCAGCCAGCTCAAGAAAGATGCGGCCACTGTTTTTGAAAATGTCCATGTGGTCAAAGACTTGGAAGAAGTGGAAATTTAGAAGATTGAGAAAGGATAAGTATGCGTACGATTCTCATTACCGGAGCTAGCGGTGTTAGCCCAAGAAATGGTCAAACTCTCGCCAAATGACCAACTTATCTTACTAGGTAGAAAACAAGGAAAAACTAGCCCAACTATATGGAAATCATTCTAATGTGGAATGGATTAAAATCGATATTATTGATGACTCAGCCCTAGAAGCTCTGGTAGCTGACCTCTATCTCCGTTATGGAAAGATTGATGTTTTGATCAACAACGCTGGATATGGAATATTTGAAGATTTCGACCGGATCTCTGACAAGGACATTCACCAGATGTTTGAGGTCAATACCTTTGCCCTGATGAACCTATCACGCTTTGATTGCTTCTCGTATGAAGGAAAGTAGAAAGGGCATATCATCAACATTGTCAGCATGGCAGGTTTGATAGCGACTAGCAAGTCCAGTCTTTACTCAGCAACCAAGTTTGCGGCTATTGGATTTTCAAATGCTCTGCGCCTCGAACTCATGCCCTATGGTGTCTATGTAACGACGGTCAATCCAGGCCCAATCCGCACAGGATTTTTTGACCAAGCAGACCCAGATGGGACCTCACCTCAAGTCGGTTGACCGTTTTCTATTGGAACCAGATGCTGTCGCGCAAAAAGATTGTTAAGACCATAGGTAAAAACAAACGCGAGCTCAATCTCCCAGTTTTGTTGAATCTAGCTCATAAGTTTTATACTCTTTCCTAAGCTAGCAGATAAGTTGGCTGGAGAAACTTTAATTATAAGTGAGAAAGCTGTTCCCTTGAGGAATGGCTTTTTGCTTTAATAAGGAGGAGTTGTTGATCAAAAATAATCCCTGAAAATACTGGTAGTTTATCTCTATTTAATAGTTTTGAGTATAATTGAGATAAGAAAGTTCATTAGATAAATGAAGTCCCAAACCACTAGCTTACCCTAGATAATGCTCTATGTATAGCCGGAGGTCGACAATGGAATTATTGACAATTGACCAAATCATTTCTTTACCCAAGAAGAAACACAAGGGCTGGACCCTGAGATAAGAGAAGGATTGTCCTGAATAAAGCAGATTTGCTAGTGTCCGAATTGGATCGTTTGAAAAGCCAACTTCAAATACAAGATTTGGATCCGATTTTTAGGAAGTATATTTTTGACCTATAACTGGGGGCAGGTCGGTTTTTTTAAGTTACCAGTTTGATATGGGGACGACATCTAGTCTTACTTATCTGATCAATCGCAATTTGGAATACCACGATTACTCGACTCTACAAGAAAGAGGCTTGATCATTGCAAATGGAGATCCTACACTATTTTGCTGGATTGTCAATCTGGGCGCAGTCTATGCTCTTGATGCAGAGATGAACTATGATGAAAAATATGGCTGACACCAGATTTTCTAGCATTTGTTAGAGCCATAGGGCACGGCCTCAATCTGCAGTTTGGAAGGGTCAGAAAGTGACTTCATCCACTTGATGACTAGAATAGGTCATGCGTCCAGTTTGATATTTTGGCAGGTCTGGTCGGGTTTTTATGATTGAAAATAGAAGGAGCAGGCCATGGAATTTATTGTAGCTGAGGAAGGGATTCCTCAAAATATCGGATGTCAGGGGAGCCCTGATTGCCTATTATGGCAGTGAGATAGAATTTCATTATGAAACCGTTCCACCACACGGTGATGAGATTTTTCTGCTAAGTTGCCTTTTGTTGGGGCTTGATCTGCCCTTTTGATCTATGGAGAAATCTCATATTTTTAGATGCTTACTACCTCTTAGCAGAAACAGTTAAGAAAGGGACTTGGAATCCCATAACGAGTATGCTCATCAACATTCATACGGGGGAATACGCCAGCCTAGACCACTGGTACAATCATATATCTATTGAGCAAAACGGTCTTGAGTTGAAAAATGATTATGATGGACAAGTCCTGACTTTGAAAAACGGTTGATAAACTCATTGGCTTGCCCTAGATGCTGAATCAGAAGAAAGGAACTAAAAATGGCAAAGAAAAAGAGTTACATTACCAAAAGAGTTTAAGGATTTAATGGATGAAGGAAATATTGAAAGCCCTCTAAAGCAGTCTATATGATCGTTGTGAATTAACCGCTCATGATGGAAGATTTAGCTTATGTACACCTCTGCATATGGGAGGAGTCCCGGATGAATTGGTTATCTGGCTTGTCGAACAGGGCTTGGATATCAATATCCCTGATTATTATGGAGCGACTCCTTTGTACCGTCAGGCAACCATGGGAAGAGAGACTGTAAAACTCTTGCTCAAATTGGGGGCAGATATTGAAAAAAGCAATACTTATGGAAATACACCTCTGCATATGGCAGCTGAGTTTTTCATCCTAAGACCGTTGCACTTCTCATAGAAAAGGGAGCAAATGTTAACCCTAAATATGAGGAACTATGGTCTTTCTTGATTCCTTCAAGTGGAGCAGCCAAAACTGTTCAGGGAGAAGTTATTCGTATACCAGGTCGAGTTCGAGGTGAACTGGATCGCAATGGTGGGGTCAACTGGGACAGGGACTATAGAAAAATGCTTCAAGCTCTCCTCAATACTTGTCTCTAGGAACTCTTCAGATCAAAAATTAGAAGAGACTAAAAGAGCTTATTGCTCAAGTTCATGGGAAAGATTTTGATGACGAGCCTCGCCTAGACCGCCTGTGTCAGCTAGCTATTGCTTGGATTAAGCAAAATCTTGAACCCCTTCTCCTAGAAAAACAAGTTATAAGCGGTAAAAAGCATTGGAAGACAGATAAAATAAAGAAATCATGGTGAAATGATGCAACTAATTGACCAAGTTAAAAATAGAAACTTATATTTGTAGAGTGTTTTGAAGACTGGGATTTGGATGATCCTGTAGAGGAAGGATATCTGGAAGATTATCAGGGCATTTCTGGTGCTTCTGAGGAAGAGCTTCAAGCCTTTGAGGAAATATTTGGCATTCGTCTACCTAGTGACTTCAAAGAGCTTTATAGCTATAAAAATGGGAGTAAATACTCTATTTTTACCTGTGCATTGACCAGAGAGATTTTTACTTTTTCTCTCATGAGTCTACAGGAAATTGAGACTTGTAAAAAGTACTTTTCAAAATAGAGATGCTCTGTTAACCGAATTTCCCGACTATTTTTCTAGTCAAGACCTAGAAAACATGCGTGATAGTAGAATAAAGCCCTATCTTTTTAATAAAAAATGGCTTCCTTTTGCTCAGTATTGTGACTCTTGTTATCTTATGCTGGATTTTGATCCAGACCAGGAGGGCTCAGGAAGGTCAGAAGTATTTGCTACATCCATGATCCTGACCAGGTGATCTATGCGGCTGAAAGCCTTTCACAAATCTGATTGAAGGGATAATGGATGAGATCGTATGAACGGACAAATGTATCAGATAGCCTGTATCGTGGCGGCAGCTAGGATGGCTTTTAAAAAGTGGTAAAGAAATATGCTATAATCCTGAAAAATATACAAATAAATTGAGCTTTCAAATTTTGCCGTCAAAAATGGGAAGTTACAGAACTTTCTGTATCTGATTGGTTTGAAAATCTTAAGGAAAAAGGTTTGAAGGACTTACAATTATTTTTGTCCTATTTCAGTTGAAGACAGAGGTATTTTTAGGCTTTCTAACACAACACAGAGTTCAATTTCTGTTTTTATAAAGATGGGAAGGCGTTATTTCCTACCAAATTGAAATCTGCTTCCCAGGCAGAGGCTGGGATGTTATCTACACTGAGTATGAATGGGAAAGGTCTTCTCAAGACATTCCCCTACTATGAAAAATAATATCGAAGAATTTAGGACATATTGACTCGTATAGAAAATCTAGCAATTAAAATTGAATGTGACAACTTTGCCAAAGTCTTTCAATCTGCTAGAAACTTTTGCTAGACCCAGAATCTGTAAGGACTGGCAGAACCTCAAATTCCACCGCAACATCTAAGCATATTTAGAGCTGCAAGTGCAGCGGATGTTTTTGGAGCAATGGGCTCCTGGAATGATGAACCTGGATGGCTGGCACAAGATAAGGGACTGGGTCAAGTATACGATGAACTTTCGGATCAGTTGCTAAGAAATATTAGATCAGCGATTCTATTTGCCATCAACGAGTGGTGATGGATTAGAGAGAGAAATGGGGAAGTTAAAAGTTAAGTCTATTGAATAAATGGGGATTAGACAAGGACTACAATAGTGTTTTCAATTCTGTCATGTTACATGATGGTCGAGCCTTTGTCTTGACCAGTGAGAAGGAAGCTTTCAATCGCTACTGTCTGCTTGAAGTATCACCTTTGGGTGTGAAGGAGATAGATGCTTGGTATTGTGACCATGTTTGGGAGGAAGAGCCTCTACTCTTTACAGATGGACAAAATATTGGCATCATCAAGGCTGGCAAGGAAATAGTCTATTATACTGGTGATTTTTCTAATCCAGAAATCATTGCCATAAAGGATCCCCAAAGTATACTTCCTAAAAAGGCACAAGAGAGATATTTTCAAATCGTATCAGATAGCGACCAGATACCCGTGTGTTTTGAAAATCAAGTTTATACAAATCAGGCAAGAAACTTTGCCCTTTTAGAATTTGATAGAGAGAAAAAGCAGGCGAAGTGGACCACTTATTCGCATATTGATAAAAAAGATTTAAACCACCACGACACGAGCTCAAGTCTTTGTCCTAAAATCGATAGTATGAAATTGGAAGCAAGAGCTCTATGCCTTTAGCTCTGGAGAAAAGTCAAACCTGTCAATAAATGGGGCATGGACTATTATGCTCTTGTTAAAATCTCTAGTGATGGTCGTATTATCGAAAAGTTATTAGAATCTGAACATTTAAAGGCTTTAGGCAAAAAAGCTGGTGTCAATGGAATTTTTACGGATTCGCCTTATCTTATCCTGAGCCCCTTTATTTAAGAATGATGACTGGAAGGTAAGCAAAAGCTATTTTCTCTGCGCAACTGAGAGAATGATAGCGATATAGCTTTTGCCTAGAGGAATGAGTAAACACAAGCTTCAAAAATATGACAGACAACTTTTGTTTAACCTTCCTTACTACGACAGAGGATTAAAAAGAACTTGCCTTTGTCGGATTGACTAGGCTGTAAATCAGAGTTAGAAATATTCTTAGAATAGAAGAAAAATAAAAAAAGCCTAAAAATGTTAAAACATCTTGACATTTCATCGATTTAGAGTATAATAAAAACTGTAAAGAGCTCTTGACATTGTTTTGACAGATTGGAGGAACAGGACTATGAGAAAAATGGATGAAATGGACAGAGCGATTCAGCTAGTTCTGAGGAATGAGGGTTATAAAACGGCTCTATTTGGCTTATGTGGGATGGACAGTATTTAATATTTATCAATCTATTACAAAAAGCGCATTGAACTTGAAATGTTACCATGTCTGATTTTATGTTTATCTATTTCTGTTCAAGATTTACACAAATTGCTATAAAACGAAAATGATTGATGGTGATGAAGATTTTAAAGAACCTAATAAACTTGTTCAAGGAGTAATTTTGATGGTTGTTATCCTTATCGTAGTTTTGGCAATTGGCATTTATTGTTTTCAGAAAGACTAATGCTGTATGAAAAATAATATCAAACAGCTAAGAAAGTCTGAAGGACTACGTCAGGAAGATATGGCAAAAATATTAGGCGTTAGTCGACAAACCATTATTGCTATCGAGAATGACAAGTACAATCCTACACTTGAACTAGCAATGAAAATTGCAAGGTTGCTACAACTACATGTTGAAGAAATTTTTCATTTTAGAAGATTAAAGATATCAGATAGCATTTATTCTAATCATCTGATTCGTAATGATGGAGAGTTTTCCGGTTCATGGAAACTCTCTTTTTAAAGCTCATAAAGATTCTACTTAATTTTACCCTTGTCCATCTATATATCTATCGTAAAACTGGTCATAAAAATTGCAAATCGGATCTTTAAATAGTATACTAGTTCTGTTAGTTATGAAAACGTTTGCGTTTTTGTTGATGATGATTATTTAGGAGACAAGACATGGAATTAACAGCTATTTATCATAGACCAGAATCAGAGTATGCTTATCTTTTACAAAGAAGGTCAGTTACATATCCGAATCAAAACCAAGAAAGATGATGTCCAGCAGGTCATTTTACATTATGGAGATCCCTTTTATCTTTCATCGAGGATAAGTATGAGCTAAGAAAGAAATGACTAAAGTAACCTCAGATGCCCTATTTGACTATTGGCAGGTTACGGTCTCTGTTGATTTTTGCTCGCATTCAGTATCTCTTTGAGCTCCTTGATAAAGAAGGTCAAAGGTGTTTTTTTACAGTGATAAGGGTTGCGTAGAACATACCAAGAAAACTTGGATGCTGAAGGAAATGGTTTTCAAGCTTTCCTTATATTCTACGAAATCGATGGTTGCCAAGTTCTGACTGGGTTTTCAAATACCGTTTTGGTATCAGATTTTTCCCAGAACGATTTGCTAATGAAATCCTAATCTAACTCAGATGGAGCTCGAGAGTGGGATACTGTCATTGCACCTAACATGGATGATTTTTGGTGGAGATTTTGCAAGGGATTGATGACCATTTAGACTATCTTAAAGATTTGGGAATCACTGGACTTTACCTATGTCCAATTTTTTGAAGCAACGACCAATCACAAGTACGATACGACGGATTATTTTGAAATTGACCGTCACTTTGGAGACAAGGAAGTCTTTCGTAATCTAGTCGAGGAAGCCCATAAACGTGGCATTAAGATTATGCTAGATGCTGTTTTCAATCATATCGACTACCAGTCTGCCCAATGGCAGGATGTTCTAAAAATGAGAAAAATCTCCTTATAAAGATTGGTTCCATATTCAAGAGTTTCCAATTACAGAGGATAAACTTCAGAATCCAAGAGAACTCCCTTATCATACCTTTGCCTTTGCTAGCTATATGCCTAAGTTAAATACAGCAAATCCTGAAGTCAAAGACTATCTTTTAAGTGTTGCGACCTACTGGATTGAGAATTTTGATATCGATGCTTGGCGTTTGGACGTTGCCAATGAAATTGACCATCAGTTCTGGAAAGATTTTAGAAAGGCAGTTCTCGCTAAAAAGCCTGATTTGTATATTTTAGGTGAAATCTGGCATACGTCTCAACCTTGGCTAAAAGGGATGAGTTCCATGCTGTCATGAACTACCCGCTCTCTGAAAGTATCAAGGATTATTTCTTGCGTCAGCATAAAAAGACAGAGCAGTTTATTTCAGAAATCAATAGCCAGTCAATGTACTACAAGCAACAAATCTCAGAAGTGATGTTTAACCTTCTGGATTCTCACGATACAGAGCGTATCCTCACAACTGCCAAAGGCAATGTCCAACATGTCAAGGCTGCTTTAACCTTCCTCTACCTTCAAAAAGGGACTCCTTGTATCTATTACGGAACAGAGCTTGCATTAATAGGTGGACCAGATCCCTGACTGCCGTCGTGTCATGCCTTGGGACCGTGTGTCTGAGGACAATGATATGCTGAATTTCATGAGAAATTAATCCAAGTCCGTAAAGGAGTTGCAAAGCATTATTCAGCATGGTTCATATAGCTTGCAAGAAGTGAAACCATATGTTCTTTTCCTTGAAGTGGACCTACGAAGGAAAAGAAGTTCAGTATATCTTTAATCAGTCTCAAGAGAATGTTTATCTTAGACAGAGATTCAGTTGATTTGAACGAGTCATTGTCAGGTTTGAGAGGACAACAAAGTCATCTTACCAGATGGATTTGTAGTTACTATTTCTGAGTAAAAGGATTAAAATAATGGCACTCAAGGAAGTTTATGAGTATTTTCGTCACTCATGATAAGGAAACTTATCAGGTTGTTGCCTGCATGGGCAATGAACCATCGGAAGAAGATGTTCAGGATTTTGAAAATCAATACGGCATTCGTCTGCCAGAAGATTTTCGGGAAATTCACCATGTCATCTCTGGGAGGTCTCTTTATGGAAGTCAGGGAAGAGCTATGGCCAAGAGCCAAGGCTTACGATGTAGCCCCTTTTTGGACTTTCTGTCGAGGTATTAAGGTCTTTTTGGAATTGCAAATGGCATCCCAGATTTCTTAGATATTCGAATTAAAACCAAAGGAATTACACGCTCTGAGCTTTGGGGATTATATTCCATTTCTGTCTATCATCGGTGATGGAGATGTAATTTTCTGCTTGATAGGACAATCACATAGTAGCTTTGGATTGGTATAATAGTGGCGAAACTGAAGAGCTTAATTGTGATTTTTCAGGACTTTTACTCCAGCAAATTGCCGAGCTAGAAGAGCGTAAAATGCGATGGTCAATCTTTTGGAAAAGGGAAAAATCTAGTCAATAATCTATAGAAATATCAGTTTGATAGTCCGTAAAAGAGGTTGGGACAAAAGATCCCGACCTCACTTTTTTTAGTAATCAAACTTTGACGCGGTAGCTGATTGAACTTTTGTTCGTCTTTTAGACTCCAAAAAGCTCTAATCATCCTCGCAGGCTGGGACTACGAAATCGAGACTTTGTCTATCGATTTCTGTCCCTACCGCCTAGCAAACCATTCACTAAATCTACATTCAGATTTTTAAACTTTTCTACAAATTATAGAAAAAACAATCAAAAATATGATTTTTGTGTTTAGGGTATTGAAATTTCCTATATTATTTTATAGAAATAAGGGTAAAAGGCTATGAAAAAGTAATACGCTTACAAGAAAATGGAAGCGGTTACTAAAGGAGGATTTTATGGAAAAAGGCCATTGGAATCGTAAAAGAGTCTACAGCATTCGTAAGTTTGCCGTAGGCGCTTGCTCTGTCATGATTGGAACCTGTGGGTTCTATTTGGAGGAAGTGTCATTGGAGAATCACCAGTTTTCGTGGATGAAACTCCTATACCCACACTGTGGAACAAGCAAAAGAGGAAAGTCCGGCAGTGGAGGTAAAAGAAGATCAAGCTGTAGCAGAGCACAAGGATGCTGCAAGTGTCGACCAAAGTCAAGCTGCTCCAATTGAAGCAAGCAAACCAGAGGTGAAAGAAGAGGAACCTGTAGCTCCAAAAGAGGAGAAAGCATCTCTAAAACCTGAAGAAACAGCTCCAAAGGTAGAATCTCAAGCTTCAAGTCAAGAAAAGCCTGTCAAGGAAGAGTTGAAAGCTGCTGACAAATGAAGAAGTGAATCAAATGATTGAAGATAGAAAAGTGAATTTTTAATCAAAATTGGCACTTTAAACTCAATGCGAATCCTAAAGAAGCTGTGAAATCAGATGCAGACGTATCAACATGGCAAAATGGATCTCCCACACGACTGGAGTATCTTTAACGATTTTTGACCATCAGTCACCCTGCCCAAAACGAGGGTGGACAGCTCAATGGTGGTGAAGCTTGGTATCGCAAAGACCTTTAAACTTGATGAAAAAGATCTCAAGAAAAAAATGTTCGTAGTCACTTTTGATGGTGTCTATATGGACTCTCAAGTCTATGTCAATGGCCAGTTAGTGGGGCATTATCCAAATGGTTATAACCAGTTCTCATACGATATCACCAAATACCTTCACAAAAGATGGTCGTGAGAATGTGATTGCTGTCCATGCGGTTAACAAACAACCAAGCAGCCGTTGGTACTCTGGTAGCGGTATTTACCGTGATGTGACCTTGCAAGTGACAGATAAGGTTCATGTTGAGAAAAATGGGAACAACTATCTTAACACCAAAACTTGAACAACAGCAACATGGCAAGGTTGAAACTCATGTAGCCAGCAAGATTGTCAATACAGACGATAAAGACCATGAACTGGTGGCAGAGTATCAAATCGTTGAACGTGGTGGTCAGGCTGTGACAGGTTTTTAGTACGTACAGCGAGTCGTACACTTGAAAGCACATGAATCAACAAGTCTTGATGCGATTTTAGAAGTTGAACAACCAAAACTCTGGACCGTTTTAAAATGACAAAACCTGCTTTGTACGAATTGATTACACGTGTTTACCGTGACGGTCAATTGGTCGATGCTAAGAAGGATTTGTTTGTTACCGTTACTATCACTGGACTCCAAATGAAGGTTTCTCTTTGAATGGTGAACGCATTAAATTTCCATGGTGTTTCCTTGCACCATGACCACGGAGCGCTTGGAGCAGAAGAAAAACTATAAAGGCAGAATACCGTCGTCTCAAACAAATGAAGGAGATGGGTGTTAACGCCATCCGTACAACTCCATAACCCTGCAAGTCCACAGACCTTACAAATCGCAGCAGAACTTGGTTTGCTGGTTCAGGAAGAGGCCTTTGATACGTGGTATGGCGGCAAGAAACCTTATGACTACGGGCGTTTTTTTGAAAAAGATGCTACTCACCCAGAAGCCAGAAAAGGTGAAAAGTGGTCTGACTATGATCTGCACCATGGTCGAAAGAGATAAAAACAACCCAGCTGTCTTCATGTGGTCTATCGGAATGAAATCGGTGAAGCTAATGGTAATGCTCACCTCTTGCAACGGTTAAAACGCTTAGTAAAAAGTGATTAAAGATGTTGATACTACACGTTATGTTACTATGGGAGCAGATAAGTTCCGCTTTGGTGATGGTAGTGGTGATCATGAGAAAGATTGCTAATGAACTGGATGCGGTTGGTTTTCAACTATTCGGAAGACAACTACAAGAAACTTCAAAGCGAAACATCCAAACTGGTTGATTTATGGTTCAGAAACATCTTCAGCAACCCGCACACGCGGTAGCTACTATCGTCCTGAACAAGAATTGGTACATAGCAACCAAGCTTATCGTAACTATGAACAGTCAGATTATGGAAATGATCGTGTTGGTTGGGGTAAAACGGCAACCGCTTCATGGACCTTTGACCGTGACAACGCTGGCTATGCTGGACAGTTTATCTGGACAGGTACGGACTATATCGGTGAACCTACACCATGGCACAACCAAAACCAAACTCCCGTTAAGAGCTCTTACTTTGGTATCGTAGATACAGCCGGTATTCCAAAACATGACTTCTATCTCTACCAAAGCCAATGGGTTTCTGCCAAGAAGAAACCGATGGTACACCTTCTTCCTCACTGGAACTGGGAAAACAAAGAATTAGCAGACAAAGTTGCTGACTCAGAAGGCAAGATTCCAGTTCGAGCTTACTCAAACGCTGCAAGCGTAGAATTGTTCCTAAATGGTCACTCTCTTGGAGTTAAGAAGTTCAACAAAAACAAACCAGTGATGGCCGTACCTACCAAGAAGGTGCCAATGCTAAGGAACTCTATCTTGAGTGGAAGGTTGCTTACCAACCAGGTACTTTAGAAGCTGTAGCTCGCGATGAAGCTGGAAAAGAAATTGCACGTGATAAGATCACGACTGCAGGCCAACCTGCAGGTGTTCGCCTCGTCAAGGAAGAACACGCAATCGCAGCAGATGGAAAAGACTTAACCTACATCTACTACGAAATCGTAGATAGTGAAGGAAATGTGGTACCAACTGCCAATAATTTGGTTCGCTTTCCAATTGCATGGGACAAGGTCAACTGATCGGTGTTGATAACGGGGAACAAGCCGTGAACGCTATAAGGCGCAACCAGATGGTTCTGGATCCGTAGAGCCTTTTAACGGCAAGGGGTTGCCATTGTTAAATCAACTGAACAAGCAGGTAAATCCCACCCTTACTGCCCACTCAGATCTCTTGAAACTGGTCAAGTAACGGTCTTTACTGGTAAAGAAAAGAAGACCAAGAAAAGACCGTTCTCGGAACAGAAGTACCAAAAGTACGTACTGTTATTGAGAAAGAGCCAAAAATGCCGAAGACAGTCGGTTTTATCTACAGTGATGGCAGTCGTGAAAAACGTCCAGTAACTTGGTCTTCAGTTGATGTGAGCCAAGCAGGAGTTGTGACTGTTAAAGGTATGGCAGACGGACGCGAAGTTGAGGCCCGTGTCGAAATTCTAGCAATCGCAAATGAGCTCCAAACTGTTAAGCGTGTTGCTCCAGGAACAGACTTGAGCGCTGTTGATAAACACGTTTCTATTGCTGTTACGGATGGAAGCGTTCAAGAATACGAAGTTGATAACTGGGAAATTGCAGAAGACCAAGCGAAACTTTCAGTTGCAGGATCACGTATTCAAATGACTGGCCAACTAGGAGGAGAAACTATTCATGCTACCTTGGTAGAAGAAGGTGAGGCTGCAGCACCGTAGTGCCAACTGTAACGGTTGGCGATGAAACTGTCACAGGTCTTACTACTCAAAAACCAATGCAATACCGCACTCTGCTTATGGAGCTAAGTTGCAAAAAGTCACAGCAAGTGCTGAAAATGCAGCTGTTACAGTGAGCAAGCAAGCAGCAAACGGTATGCGTGAAAGCATCTTTGTTCAACCAAATGATGGTGGCCCTCTTCAAATGTATGCTATTCAGTTCCTCGAAGAAGCACCAAAAATTGACCATTTGAGCCTACAAGTGGAGAAAGCTGATGCTCTCAAAGAAGACCAAACAGTGAAATTGTCTGTCCTTGCACACTATCAAGACGGAACACAAGCAGTTCTACCAGCAGATAAGGTGAACTTCTCACAAGTGGTGAAGGGGAAGTCGCAGTTCGTAAAGGAATGCTTGAGTTGCATAAGCCAGGAAACAGTCGCTTTCAAAGCAGAATATGAGGGGGCTACAGGTCAAATCAATCTCACGATTCGGGCCAACACTGAGAAGAAGGTTGCGCAAGCTATCCGTCCTGTAAACGTAGTCACAGACTTGCATCAGGAACCAAGTCTTCCAGCAACAGTAACAGTTGAGTATGACAAAGGTTTCCCTAAAGCCCACAAAGTCACTTGGCAAACTATTCCAAAAGAAAAACTTGATCACTACCAAATCTTTGAAGTTCTAGGTAAAGTTGAAGGTCTTGATCTTGATGCGCGATGCTAAAAGTATCTGTAGAAGGCATCGTTTCAGTTGAAGAAGTCAGTGTGATGACCCCAATTGCAGAAGCACCACAATTACCAGAAAGCGTTCGTACCTACGATTCAAATGGTCACGCTTTCATCAGCTAAGTTACTTGGGATACGATTCGTCCAGACCAATACGCCAAGGAAGGTGTCTTACAGTTACATGGTCGCCCAGAAGGGTACGCAATTAATAACGAAACTTGTTCGCGTATCTCGCTCAAACTGAGAAGGGAGCAAATAGTTTCTGGACCAATGGACCGGTTCAGAATTGCCACGCTGTGTTTCAGACTCAAAATCCAACTGATCCCTGTTTCAGCGTCAACGATAAATTGATTTCTTTAATGACCGACCAGCTAACCGTTGGACAACGGAACCGTACTAATCCAGAAGCTTTCAGTTGGTGTCCTATTCGGAGATTCAGGTATTTTGAGCAAACGTTCAGTTGATAATCTAAGTGTCGGATTCCACGAAGACCACGGAGTTGATGTACCGAAGTCTGATGTGATTGAATATTATGTCGGTCAAGACTGTTCCAACAGCCCCTAAAAACCCTAGCTTTGTAGGTGAGGAAAACCATGCCTTTAATGATCCTGCAAACTGGAAAGAGGTAAGCAATCTCAAAGCACCAGCTCAATTAAAAGCTGGAGAAATGAATCATTTTAGCTTTGATAAAGTTGAGACCTATGCGATTCGCATTCTGTATGGTTCGACTTGATAGCAAGAAAGGAACGACTCTATCACAGAAGTACAAATTTTGCAGAACAAGTGCAGCGCAAACAAGAGCCAAACGAGAATCCAAGTTGACGGTAAAGACTTAGCAAACTTTAACCCTGATTTGACTGACTACTATCTTGAGTCAGTAGATGGAAAAGTTCCTGCAGTAACAGCAAGTGTTAGCAACAATGGTCTCGCTACCGTCGTTCCAAGCGTTCGTGAAGGTGAGCCAGTTCGTGTTATCGCGAAAGCTGAAAATGGTGACATCCTAGGAGAATACCGTCTACACTTTACAAGCAATAAAGACTTGCTCTCTGTAAACCAGTTGTCGTGGTTAAACAAGCTCGCTTTGCTGCAACTAGGGCAACCACTGAATTGCCAACTTCAGGTTCCTGTTTACTTCACAGGCAAAGACAGTTTACATGAAACAAAAGACTAGCAGTTGAATGGGATGAAGTTCCAGCAGAAAAAGCTGACAAAAAGCAGGTCAATTTACCGTTCGAGGGTCGTGTCCTTGGTAGTGATCTTGTTGCTGAGTTCACTGCACGAGTGACAGACAAACTAGGCAGCTCTATCAACAACTTAGAGTATGATGAAAATAGTAACGCGCCTTTGCTTCCAGCCACTAACGACATTGATAGAAACTCCCATGACCGTGTGGATTATCTCGACGACGGAAATCATTCAGAAAATCGTCGTTGGACAAACTGGTCTCCAACACCATCTTCTAATCCAGAAGTATCAGTAGGTGTAATCTTCCGTGAAATGGTAAGATTGTAGAACGGACTGTTGCACAAGCCAAACTTCATTTCTTTTTGCAGATAGTGGTACGGATGCCCCATCTAAACTCGTTTTGGAACGTTATATTGGCCCAGAGTTTGAAGTGCCTACCTACTATTCAAACTACCAAGCCTACGATGCAGCCCATCCATTCAACAATCCAGAAAATTGGGAAACTGTGCCTTATCGTGCGGATAAAGACATTGCAGCTGGTGATGAAATCAACGTAACATTTAAAGCTGTCAAAGCCAAAGCCATGAGATGGCGTATGGAGCGTAAAGCTGACAAGAGCGGTGTTGCGATGATTGAGATGACCTTCCTTGCACCGAGTGAATTGCCTCAAGAAAGTACCCAATCAAAAAATTCTTGTAGATGGAAAAGAGCTTCTGACTTTCGCTGAAAATCGTCAAGACTACCAAATCACCTATAAAGGTCAACGTCCAAAAGTCTCAGTCAGAAAGTAATCAGTGGCTTTCAACAGTTGTAGATAGCGGAGACGATAGCCTTCCAGTACTTGTTCGCCTTTGTTTCAGAAAGTGGAAAACCAAGTCAAGGAATACCGTATCCAGTTGACTGAGGAAAAACCAGTTTCTGAGAAGACAGTTGCTGCTGTACAAGAAGATCTTCAAAAACTTGAATTTGTTGAAAAACGATTTGGCCTACAAGACAGTTGAGAAAAAGGATCCAACACTGTATCTAGGTGAAACTCGTGTAGAACAAGAAGGAAAAAGTTGGTGAGGAACGGATCTTTACAGCGGTTAATCCTGATGGAAGTAAGGAAGAAAAACTTCGTGAAGTGGTAGAGGCTCCGACAGACCGCATCGTCTTGGTTGGAACGAAACTAGGAACCTCCTTCCAGAAGATGAAGTGAAGAACCTTGTCCTCAACAGACCAGAACTTGTAATCGAAGAAGAAACAATTGACTTCAAGGTTCAGGAACGTAAGTCTGATAAGTTGTATCTAGGTGAAACTCGTGTTCTCCAAGAAGGTCAAAAGGGTATCCGTGTTCACTTGATCGAGGTTGAAAATGGTAAGCGGACTGAAAAAGAAAGCTATGATAAGTTGTGAAACAGGATCGCATCGTAGAAGTTGGAACGAAACCAGGAACCTCCCTTCCAGAAGATGAAGTGAAGAACCTTGTCCTTAACAGACCAGAACTTGTAATCGAAGAAGAAACAATTGACTTCAAGGTTCAGGAACAAAAGAACGATCAGCTTCCAGCGGGTCAAACCCGTGTTCTCCAAGAAGGACAAAAGGTATCCGTGTTCACTTGATCGAAGTTGAAAATGGCAAACGAACTGAAAAAGAAAGCTATGATAAAGTCGTGGCTCAGGATCGCATCGTAGAAGTAGGTACGGCTGGTGAAACGACCAAACTAGTACCTCAAGAATCTACAAAACCACAAGTATCAGAAAAAGCAGATACAAAACAAAAACACTTCAAATGCAGCTAGTCAAGCTCAAGAAGAGCAGTTGCCAAATACAGGAAGTGCAGAAAGTCAAAGCAGCCCTAGCAGCAGGCTTAGCTCTTCTTGGTTTGAGTGCAGGACTAGTAGCCACTAAAAAGGCAAAAAGAGGATTAGAATTTCTACGATATGAAGAGATGGGAGACAAAAATAGATTTATATTTTAAAAACTCTTCATTATGAATTTTGAAAAATCATTAGATTAAATAAAAAAGTGAACCAAAACTATTCTGGGGCAATCAGAATTCTGTTTAGATTCACTTTTTATTATGTTCTAAACTTTGCTTTAATATATTTCTACTATATTAAAATCTTATAACAGCATATAGATTAATAAATTGGCTATATTTAGTTTTATGAATAAAGTGACATTATTTATTGAAAGGGAGTAGAAATATCAAAGGAATGAATTCTTTGAAGTTGACATTTCGTAAATAAATTCTTTAGTAATGAACAAATTAATTATAATATATATGATATAATAAACCTGATAAGTTCTATTATATTATGTGCTGTAAGTGAATATAATTTTATCAAGAATAGAGCATGGTGTTATTATGGATACGTCACTATATTGTGGAGGTGTTGTCGTACGAATTGAATACTTAATTTTTATCGATATACAAAATAGAAAGGTTGGTCATAATGGATAAGATAAAAATATCTCGGTTTTCTAGTGTTCCCTCTTTTATTCTTGATGATGCTTTTCCCGGTGGGTGAAGCACATGCGGCAACTGATATCACGAGTAAAGTCAAAATAGATAACTTGAAGATTACTATAGCATCCACAGGAAGCGAGACTGAAGGAATTCATGGTTCAAATGATACTTTGATGAAATTGAAATATTCAGGTAAATTCTCATTTCCCAATGTGGCAGCTAATGAAATCAAGGATGGTGATTACTTTATCGTAAAGGCTCCAAATAACTTGAGTTTGACGGATGGTAGTCTGGATTTGATTGATTCGACGTCAAATATCAAAATGGGGACTGTCCAAGTGGATAATGCTAACCATCGGCTGGTATTTACCTTCAATGACAAGGTGAAGGGACAAGCAAAATATCCGTGGGGACTTTGTTGCAGAAGCAACTGAAACACTCCAAAAAGAGGGGAAAACGGTTACTTATGTTTTGCCAGATGGTAAAAAACAGACCATCACGTATAAAGTAAATAAATATCAACAGACTGACGTGATAGGGAGAAACCATTACAAAGTACGGTTATAACGATAACAATAAGGCGATAGCACATTTTCAGATGAAGATTAATCGCGCTAAGAAAGATATGACTGGACATGTGGTGAAGATTACAGATGACGTTTCAAAGGGAGCTTTTGCTAACTATGTGGAAGGTACTTTCATATGTATGAGCAGAATTCAGAACGACGAATACGAATTCATCTGTTTTTAAACATTTAGGTGATAAATACGAAATCACAACCGATTCGGAGGTATACAAGGCTAACTCAGATAAAAAGCTTTGTTGACCTTTTGTCAACGGGAAACGAGGGTTTGAGTTGCTCATGCCGACCAATATGGGAACAAAGAGCTTTTTCTTAACGTATGATACGTCCTCACCAGCAGATACTTCAATGATAAGTAACTCAGCTCAGTACTTGATTGATAACCAACCACAACTTATTTGGGAACAATACGGAGGTAGTATTGGAACCAGAACAGAAGCAACATTTAATTTAAAGACGGTTAAATCTGTAGGTGCATCAGTCACAGCTGATATTGCTGGTAAGATCAAAATCACAAAAATACGATGAAGCGGATGCAACTGTTAAGTTGGCAGGCGTTGTCTTTGAAAATCCGTGAGAAAACCACTAATAATTTGGTTGATACCGTTACAACAGATGCGGATGGGATAGCTGTCTCAAAGGCTCTCAATGATGGTAAGTATATCGTTAAAGAAAAAACTCCTAAATCAGGTTATCTGGCAATCAGCAAAGAGTTTGAAGTGGAGTTGAAAGCTGGGAAAAGGGTGTTCCCCTCAACATCTCCAACAAACGTGAGACAGTTGACTTTGAAGCTACTAAGACTTGGCTAGGGTGGGAAAATCTACAGATTATAAGAAAGTTAAGCTCGGCTGTATGTCCATAAAAAGGACAAACTGTTGCAGGACTCCAAAACCTGTTTCAGGAAATTATACACCTGAAGTGACAGAGTCCAATGGTGTTTATACTTACAAGTGGAAAAATCAACTACCTAAGTATGATGTTGATGGAACTACAGAGTTAGTCTATTCTGTTCGCGAACTTGAAGACCAGACTAATCTTCCTTTGGCTGAAACAGAAACAGTTGCAGGTGAAACAAGTGATTATGTCGTATCTTACAAACGAAGATAAGACAAAAATACTAATACATATAAACCAGCAAAAATTAGCGTGACTGCTAAGAAAGTCTGGAGTGGTGGTAAGGAAACAGTTCGTCCAACAGTTTACTTCAAATTGTACCGTACGTCAGAAGGTGGAGCGATTGAAGAAGTAGCTGGTGCTGCCCAAAAAGAAGTTCCAAAAACAGCTGGAACTGTAGAATGGACAGACCTTCCTGCGACAGATGAGCACGGCGTGAAGTACACTTACAGTGTGATGGAAGTTGATGAAGAGGCAATCTAGTCACTGCTGTAGATGGTTATACAGCCAATCAAACAGCTGATTTAACTGTCACAAACACCTATGGTACTTCACCAACTAAGGCTGATATTGAAGTCAAAAAGAATTGGTGGGTGGTCGTCCAACACCTCTTTCAAAACAGAAGAATTTGAATTTATCTTGGAAAGATACAAAATGGCCAAGAAGTTCAAAAGAGCTAAGAACGATGCAGCTGGTCGCTAGTCTTCAAAGATATTCCTTTCGATAAAAGCGGGCACTTATACTTACACTATCAAGGAAGTGAAGGTGGTACAACTGAAAAAGGTATCATCTATGATTCTAAGACAGTGACAGCCAAAAGTAACTGCTAATCTGATGATGGCAAAGGAATCTGACTGCAGTTGTTGACTGACAGTAGTGACGCTAGCGATGGCAGTGTAATCTTTACCAATACATATTCTACTTCAAAAGCAAAAAGCAGCTCTTGAAGTGACTAAGAAGTTGACAGGTCGTGAGTTGAAAGCTGATGAATTTGAGTTCACCTTTGACAGACCAAGACTGGCAATGTAGAAAAGAAACCTGAAGAATGACAAAGACGGAAAACGTAAGTTCTCAGAATTGGAATTCGACAAAGCAGGCACTTATACTTATAAGATTGTGAAAAAGCGGGTACAGCTACGGGGTATCCAGTACGATACTAAAACCATCACAGCTACAGTAACTGGTAGTGGACAATGGTAAAGGTGTCCTTGAAGCAACCGTTGCTTACGACGATGAAAAAGCATTTGAGAACACTTACACTCCAGCAGGAGCTACAAGTGTAACTCTTGGAGCTAAGAAAGTTCTTGAAGGTAAAGACCTTGAAGCAGGTAAATACAGCTTTGTATCTGAAGAAAGAAGACGACAAAGAGCTGTCGAAACAGTGACAAACGCGCTGATGGAACGGTGACCTTCTCACCAATCTCATATGATGAGAGCCAAGTGGGAACTCACAAGTACACTATCTCAGAAGTTGTTGGCTCTGAAGCAGGAATCACTTACGATAAGACAGTTCAAGAAGTTGAAGTAACAGTTGAAAAAGTAAGCGCAACTGAATTGAAAGCAACAGCTTCAAAAGAAGCGAACGATCTTGTATTTACAAACAAATACACTCCAGGTAAAACTCAAGTTTCTGTGAAGAAAGTATGGAAGGACGAGAACAACCAAGATGGTAAACGTCCATCTTCTGTCACAGTTAAATTGCTTGCGGATGGTCAAGATACTGGTAAAAACACTTTGAACTGACTGACCGCAAACGGTTGGGCTGGAAGCTTCACAGACCTTGATGCTGATAAAGGGTGGCACACCCTATCCAGTACACTGTAGTAGAAGTAACTGTTCCTGGTTACACTTCTAAGGTTGCTGGTGACGCTGCATCAGGATTCACTATCACAAATAGCTATTCTCCAGAAACAGTTGATGTCACAGCTACTAAGAACTGGGATGACGCGAATAACCAAGACGGCAAACGTCCAACCAAGATTACAATCAATCTTTTAGCAGACGGTCAGAAAAGTTGCATCTGAAAGAAGTTCAAGCAGCCGCAGATGGAACTTGGACTGTCGAATTCACAAAATTAGCAAAAATATAAAGCTGGTAAAGAAATCAAATACACTGTAACAGAAGAAGCCGTAGCAGAATACGAATCAACTATTACAGACTTTACCATCACAAACAAATATGCGCCAAAAGAAATCGACTACAAGGTAACAAAAGTATGGAACGATGCGAACAACCAAGACGGCAAAACGTCCTGAGTCCGTAACAGTTCAACTTTTCAAATCTGTAGGTGGATCTAAACCAGTAGCTGTTGAAGGTAAGAAATTGACCTTGACAGCTAAGGATAAGACGGACGCTAACACTTGGGTAGCATCCTTCACAAATCTTCCACAATACGAAGCTGGTAAAGAAATCACTTACTCAATCAAGGAAGTGGATGTGCCAGCTGGCTATGAAGCCTCTGTAACTGGTCAAGTAGTGACAAACACCTCACACACCAGATACAGTTATCCTTTCAGGAACTAAAGTGTGGAAAGATAACAACAACCAAGACGGCAAACGTACGAAAATCTGTGAAAGTTCAAATTCTTAAAAACGATAAAGAGTCGTTCAAGAAATTGAAGTATCAGAAGCAACTGGTTGGAAGTTCGAATCAAAAAGCACTTCCTAAGTATGAAAATGGTAAATTAATCGAGTACAAAGTCAAAGAAGTGGTTGTCAAAGGATATACTTTCAACAATCACCACAGAAAAAGAAGGTAAGTACTATTACCAATGAATATATACACCAGAAAAATTGCTGTAAGTGGACAAAAGACTTGGATTGACAATAACGACTAAGATCGTATCCGTCCAGCATCTATCACAGTGAAGCTACTTGTGAATGGTAAAAGAAACTGGCCAAGAAGTTACAGCTACGCGGAAACAGGCTGGAAGTATGAATTTACTAATCTGGACCGTTACCAAAATGGTAAGCCAATCGGAGTCACAGTCAAAAGTAGATGTTCTAGAGGTTACACAGCTACTGAAACTGGTATGAATGTGACCAACACCCACTACCAGAGAAAACATCTGTAAAAGGTAAGAAGATCTGGAAAGGTGATGAAAACCATACAGATGCTCGTCCACCATTTATCACAGTAAAAACTTCTTATTGATGGTAAAGAGACTGATAAAGTAGCCACAGCTTCAGAAGCAACTGGTTGGACTTATGAGTTCACAGGGCTTGATCGTTACAAAGACGGTCAAGCAATCGAATACTCTGTAGTAGAAGTTCCAGTTAAAGGTTACACATCTAAAGTAGAAGACTTCATATCACAACATACATACACTCCAGAAAAACCAACACCAGGTGAACCAAATGAACCAGGAAAACCAGGACAAAAACCTCAACTTCCTAATACTCATGAAAAAGTATCTAGCAGCAGTAGTTGCAGGACTTGCTTTGATGGCAGTGACTGGTGGATTGTACTTTGTAAGCCGTAAAAATAAATAATCTAGCGTGAGAAAGATAGTTTTCATTTATTTTTCTTAGGTTTAATCTGTGATAAAAAGGCCAGAGGATTCTCTGGTCTTTTTAGACATAGGAGAAAGAAAGACCCAGCATTTAATCACTGGGTTGGTAATTATTTTACCATCATCAATTCGACAATCATTGCTATGTAGATGATTAAGGTAAGGAGAAAACCGGCTCTCCAGAAAAATTTGATGAATTTAGGGTAATAAAAACTTCGTTTTTGACAAGGAAAAAGACTATAAGGAGGATTGCTAGGAGAGAAAGAGCAACACACAAGTCGGTAGAAAGTTGTGGGTAAAGGCTTTAGCAGTAATCAGATAGTACTCGAATACCAAAAGTGGAAAAAGCGAGATCCGCGAAATTAAACCCTATTTTTAAGTCCGAACAGTTTGGTGACATTAAAGCAAACCACCAAGGTTAATATCAATAATAAAATAGATGCTATTTTCATTAAAAATCATACCCATATTGTATCATACGCTAAAAGGAAATGAGAAACAAGGAATTTGTTTGAAAGTCAGGCTTTTGAGATTGTAGGGTGTTTTTTGTTATAATGAAAGTTATGAAATCTTATAATACCTTGAATGATTATTATCGAAAACTTTTTGGAGAAAAGACTTTCAAAGTTCCTATCGATGCGGGATTTGACTGTCCAAATCGTGATGGAACTGTAGCTCATGGTGGTTGTACTTTTTGTACGGTTTCAGGTTCTGGAGATGCCATCGTGGCACCGGATGCCCCTATCCGTGAGCAATTTTATAAGGAAATTGACTTTATGCACCGCAAATGGCCAGATGTTCAAAAGTATCTGGTTTATTTTCCAAAATTTTACCAACACCCATGAAAAGGTGGAAGTGATTCGGGAGCGATATGAGCAGGCTATCAATGAGCCAGGTGTAGTAGGGATCAATATCGGAACACGGCCAGACTGTTTACCCGATGAAACCATCGAATATTTGGCTGAGTTGTCGGAACGCATGCATGTGACTGTAGAATTGGGCTTGCAGACCACTTTTGAAGCAACCTCTGACCTGATTAACCGTGCCCATTCTTATGAATTGTATGTGGAAACGGTAAAACGCTTGAGGAAATATCCCAAGATTGAGATTGTTTCCCATTTGATCAATGGTTTGCCCGGTGAGACTCATGAGATGATGGTCGAAAATGTCCGTCGCTGTGTTAGGGATAATGATATTCAAGGAATTAAACTGCACTTGCTTCACCTCATGACCAATACACGGATGCAGCGAGATTACCACGAAGGACGTTTGCAACTGATGAGTCAAGATGAGTATGTCAAGGTCATTTGTGACCAACTAGAAATCATTCCCAAGCATATCGTCATCCATCGAATTACAGGAGATGCACCGAGAGATATGTTGATTGGTCCTATGTGGAGCCTCAATAAATGGGAAGTGCTAAATGTTATTGAAACTGAGATGAACGCCGCATGAAGTGTGCAAGGATGCAGGCTGTAAAACAGGAGTTTAAAAATGAAAAGACCACTTGAGATGGCACATGATTTTTTGGCGGAAGTTGTGACAAAAGAGGATATCGTAGTGGATGCGACCATGGGGAATGGCCATGATACCCTTTTTCTAGCCAAGTTAGCCAAGCAAGTCTATGCCTTTGATATCCAGGAGCAGGCCTTGGAGAAAGACCCAAGAGCGTTTGGATCAGGCTGGAATGACAAATGCCCAGTTAATCTTGCAAGGTCATGAGACACTTGATCAATTTGTGACAGAAGCTAAGGCAGGGATTTTTAATCTAGGTTATTTGCCGTCTGCTGACAAATCTGTCATCACCCGACCTCAGACTACTATTGAAGCACTTGAAAAGCTGTGTCATTTGCTTGTCAAGGGGGAGCGGATTGCTATCATGATCTACTATGGTCATGAGGGAGGAGACACTGAGAGGGATGCTGTATTGGATTTTGTTAGCCAGTTGAACCAACAAGAGTATCAGCTGCCATTTATCGGACTCTCAACCAGTTAACAATCCACCGTTTTTAGTTATGATTGAAAAATTAGAAAGGTATAGACATGGATAAACAATACCTTCGTGAGAAGCTTGAGGCAATGCGCCAAAATTTTGTCGAGTCAACGCATCACGAGCGAGCAGTCGGGGTGCTCGATGAAGCACATATGAGCAAGAAAATGCTTAAAAATTAAGAAAAATTAGTGGCTCTTGAAATGGAACGATGCCAGAAAAAAATTGAGCACAAAGACTGTTCTAAGATTGATCAGAAAATCCAAGAGCAAAAGGAGATTTTTGAATCTTGTTGTAAAAAAGATTAAGGAGGAATTGTGTGGAATTACTCATTTACTTGATTCTATTTTTATTTGTCTTAATCATTTCAACTACGACCAATAAACTTCTCCCTTTTTACCCCTTCCTCTTGTGCAAATCCTTTTGGGGATTGGGATAGCTTTATTTGTTCCCTCGATGCGGATTTTCATCTCAATACAGAGCTGTTTCTAGCCATGGTTATTGGTCCCTCACTTTTTCCGAGAGGCAGAAGAAGCGGATATTACGTCCATTTTGAAGCACTGGCGTATTGTTGTCTTTCTGATCTTTTCCTGTGATTTTTTTATCTCGACCTTGCTTAGGAGGGCATGGCTCACTTCCTTTGGATGACTCTTCCTTTAGCTGCCTGTTTAGCAGTTGAGCGGCACTTGGGCCAACAGATTTGGTTGCCTTTTGCATCTCTTTTCTGAGCGTTTTCGTTTTTCCCAAACGGGTTTCTAATATCCTAAAAAGGGGAAGGGACTCTTAAATGACGCTTCTGGTTTGGTTGCTTTCAGATGGCCCTGGCTGCTTGGACAACAGGAACTTTTTCTCTCAGCCAAGCTGGAACTTCCTAGCACTTTCTATCCTTGGTGGTTTTGTAGTCGGTTTTGTGACGGCTATGGTCAATCGTTTCTTGCATAGCTTTTTACTGAGTGTGCGAGCGATAGATATAGCCAGTGAACTATTGCTAGAGCTAAGTTTGCCGCTCATGACCTTTTTATCGCAGAAGAGTTTCATGTTTCAGGGATTATCGCGGTAGTGGTTGCAGGGTATTTTTGAAGGCCAGTCGCTTTAAGAAAATTACGCTCCTTGAGGCTCAAGTAGACACTGTGACGGAGACCGTATGGCATACCGTGACCTTTATGCTAAATGGATCAGTCTTTGTTCTCTTGGGAATGGAATTAGAGTTGATAGCAGAGCCAATTTTGTCTAATTCTCTCTACAATCCCCTTCTTTTACTGATTTCAGTTGTCGTTCTGACCTTCTTGCTTTTTGCGATCCGCTTTGTCATGATTGCTGGTTTTACTTTGTGAGGACGCGTCGACTTAAGAAAAAATTCATAAGTACATGAAAGATATGCTTCTTTTGACCTTCTCTGGTGTCAAAGGGACAGTATCCATCATGACCATTCTCCTCATACCAAGTCATTTGGAGCAGGAATATCCTTTATTACTCTTCCTTGTAGCAGGCGTTACACTGCTGAGCTTTTTAACGGGTTTACTGGTCCTCCCTCACTTATCTGAAGAACAAGAGGAAAGCAAGGACCATTTGATGCATATAGCGATTCTGAATGATGTGGCTGCAGAATTAGAAAAAGAGCTGGACCATCACAAGAACAAACTTCCTCTTTATGCAGCTATTGATAATTATCATGGTCGGATTGAAAAACCCTCATCCTTAGTCTGGAAAAATAAGAGAGTTCAAGAAGACTGGGGAGTCCCTCAAGCTTCTTATCTTGAGTATTGAGAGTGACGGTTTGGAGCAAGCCTACGAAGAAAATAGAATCAGCGAGCGTGGCTATCGAGTTTACCAGCGTTACCTAAAAAACATGGAGCAGAGTATCAATCGGAATTTCGCTTCTAGAGTGACTTATTACTTCCTAGTTTCTTTACGGATACTGCGCTTTCTACTCCATGAAATGTTTACCTTTGGCAAAACTTTCCGTAGTTGGATGAATGAAGAATCTCGTAAACTACTAGCAGTTGACTATGATCAGATTTCAGAGTTGTATTTGGAAAAATACAGAGTTGATTATCGAGAGTTTGGAAAACCCTCAAAGGGTTTACAAGAGTTCTCTGATTAGCTTTATGCAAGAGTCTCGTCTACGCGAGACGGCCATTATCGGAAGTGGTGCCTTTGTTGAGCGGGTTATCAATCGCATCAAGCCAAACAATATCGATGAAATGCTACGAGGCTACTATCTCGAACGTAAGGCAAATCTTTGAATACGAAGAAGCTAAACTGATAACAGCCAAGTATGCCAAAAACTACGACAAAATGTGAATAATTTAGAAAATTATTCTCTGAAAGAGCCGCAAATACCTTTAGCCTTTATGATATGCTAGATTTAATCAGAAGAACTTAGATGATGAAGAAAATGACGGAGGATGGAACATGAAAAAGTGGTGGAAAGAGCTGATGGATAAGCCCTTATTGAAAGCTTTTTTGCATTATTATCAAGCATCTGATAGTGAGTTGACCAGTGTTGCGGTTGCCTACTATTGGTTGATTTCAATCTTTCCTTTGCTGATGATAATGGTCAATATTTTGCCTTATTTTCAGATTCCGGTCTCAAATTTCTTACTGACGATCAAGGAATTTTTGCCTGATACGGTGTATGATGTGGTCGCCAAGATTGTCCGAGAGGTTCTGACTCAACCATCAACTGGTTTGCTGAGTTTTGCCGTTTTATCTGCACTCTGGACCTTTTCAAAATCAATGGATTTCCTTCAAAAAGCCTTTAACAAAGCCTATGGAGTGACCAAGAGTCGAGGGATTATCTCCCATCAGTTGATGAGTTTGCTTGTTAGCCTTTCGGCTTGCAGATTCTTTTTGCCCTAGCCTTGTTTTTGAGTATGTTTGGTCGCATGTTGCTCAACCTCCTCAAAAACTTACTGGCAATCAGACAGTCCTGCTATTTTCCTACCTGCAAGATTTTACAGGTCCTCTGGTCTATGCCTTGATCTTTGCCATTCTAGTCATGATTTACTATTTCCTTCCAAAAGTAAAAACACCACGAATCCGCTATGTTTTACCAGGAAGTGTCTTTGTATTTGCTAACTCTTATCGGTTTATTGAATATCTTTTCTGTTTATTTTTAATAACTATGTCAATCACCTAGTTGATGTCCGTTTTTTTCAGTTCCATTATCGTGGTAGTCATGATGTTCTGGTTTATTCTTATTGCAAGATTTTTGATTATCGGAGCAGTTATCAATGCCAGTGTTCAGAGCTTTGAAAGATCCAAAGTTTAGTATGGAATGATTAGAAAAAAATCCCTATTAGGTTTCCTAATCAGGGATTTTCTTAATAGATAAACATGGCATCACCGAAACTGAAGAAACGGTAGTGTTCTTGAATAGCGTGCTGGTATGCATCTAGGACTAATTCACGGCCTGCAAAGGCAGAAACCAACATGACGAGAGTTGATTTTGGCAGATGGAAGTTGGTTGAAAAAGGCATCCACAACCTTCCATTCGTAACCAGGTTTGATAAAGATATTGGTCCAGCCAGAATCAGCCTGGATTTGCCCGTCAAACTTGGAACCAATAGTCTCTAACGTGCGGATAGAGGTGGTTCCGACAGCGATGACGCGTCCACCATTTTCCTTAACAGAGCGAAGAGTGGCTGCTGCTTCCTCAGAAAGTTGGTAGAATTCGAGTGCATTTCGTGTTCGTCCAGATTGTCCACAGAAACAGGTCTAAAAGTTCCTAAACCAACGTGGAGAGTCAAATAAACCAAATGGACACCCTTGGCTTGGATTTCTGCTAGCAGTTCTCTGGTGAAGTGGAGGCCAGCAGTCGGTGCTGCAGCAGAGCCACTTTCTTTAGCGTAGACGGTTTGATAACGTTCACGGTCATCCAGTTTTTCATGGATGTAGGGTGGTAGTGGCATTTCACCCAGACTTTCCAAGACTTCTAGAAAAATTCCTTGGTATTCGAAGCGGACAATGCGGCCTCCGTGGGTCAATTCTTCCGTAACGACAGCGCTGAGGCGACCATCGCCAAAGTTGACACGAGTACCAACCTTGAGGCGTTTGGCAGGTTTAGCCAGAACTTCCCACTCATCACCACTAGTATTTTTGAGTAGGAGAAGTTCCACATGGCCTCCTGTCTCTTCCTTTTGGCCATAGAGGCGGGCAGGAAGAACGCGGGTGTCATTCATAACGAGTGCATCTCCAGGTTCCAGCATATCAATAATGGAGTGGAAGTGTTTATCTTGCATTTCTCCCGTTTCTCGGTTTACGATGAGAAGCTTGGAGGCATCTCGTTTTTCAAGTGGCGTTTGGGCAATCAATTCCTCAGGCAAGTGGAAGTCAAAATCAGCTGTATTCATTTTTTTCATCATTCTTTCTAAGTTCTAATCCTATCCATTATAACACGTTTCAAGTTTGGGCGCTCTTTTTTAGAAATTAAATCGTTTTCACTTGACAAAAATTGGTCTATACCATATAATGAATATAGATTAAAACGGAGGATGAAAAAGATGAAAGTTATTAAAGTTGAAAATCAAGTTGAAGGTGGAAAAAGTTGCTTTTTGAGATTTTGAAGGAAAAATTGGCCAATGGTGCTCAAATATTAGGACTTGCAACAGGAAGCAGTCCACTTGAGTTTTTACAAGGAAATCGTTGAGAGTGACCTTGATTTTTTTCAAATCTAACCAGTGTCAACCTTGATGAGTATGTAGGACTTGACGGAGACAATCCTCAGTCTTACCGTCACTTTATGCAAGAACACTTATTCAACCAAAAACCATTTAAAGAAAGCTTCTTGCCTCGTGGGATTAAGGACAATGCTGAAGATGAAGTTGAACGCTACAATCAAATTTTTGGCTGACCATCCTGTTGATTTGCAAATCTTTGGGGAATTGGTCGCAATGGACATATCGGCTTTAATGAGCCAGGAACTGCCTTTTGATAGCCAGACACACCTTGTAGACTTAGACCAGTCTACAATCGAAGCTAATGCTCGCTTCTTTGACAAGATTGAAGACGTTCCAACTCAAGCCATTTCAATGGGGATTAAAAACATCTTGGATGCCAAGTCAATTATTCTCTTTGCTTACGGTGAGTCGAAAGCAGAGGCCATTGCTGGAACAGTATCAGGCCCAGTGACTGAGAACCTCCCAGCAAGTAGCCTACAAAAACCACCCTGATGTGACTATTATTGCGGATGCTGAAGCGCTCAGCTTGCTTGAAAAATAAAAATTACAAGAACCACTTGCTCTTTGGAGTGAGTGGCTTTTTACTTCAAATGTTCACTATCCTGCTAAAGTGGTATAATATAGCTATACGGGGAGGCTTGAACCTTTGATTTATATAATCGGTTTTATTTGTTTTTTTACTTTTTAATGTTACTGTTTAGTCGCTTAATTCAGCAATCAAAGAACCCTTCGGGCTTTCTAGGAAAACGAATGATGAAATTGTGGAATAGAGCCTATCTCCCATGTTTGTATGGGCACTCGTCATCTGGATAGGACATTTTACCCTGTAATCTTAGATGTAGGAGTTGGGAATGGTCGTTCAACCATCCTGCTGAAAGAAACTTTTCCGCAAAGTACCATAACTGGAATCGATATTTCAGATACTGCAATAGCTCAAGCCAAACAGGTAGAGATGACTAATCTAAATTTTGAACGAAGAGACGTTAGGGAGACAGGCTTTTCTGATGAAAGTTTTGATTTAATCACAGCCTTTCAAACTCATTTTCATTGGCAGGATCTAGAGGCTTCTTTTATGGAACTTCGAAGAATACTCAAATCAGACGGGATGCTCTTACTGGCTTGTGAATATAACAAGTTGTCTTACTTTTTACCAGAGGTTCAAAGCGAAGAAGCATTTAGACGATTCTTGTTATCAGTAGGGTTTGAGCTCGTAACTAGTCAAAGAAAGGGATCGTGGATCCTTTTATAAAAATTGTTAAAACATTAATGGAGGTACAATCATGAAACAATTATTTTTATGTTCATACTTTGCTGGAGTCAAAAAGCTTTTTAGCGATTATGCAAAGGAAAAGAATCTAGAAAACAAGGTTTTATTTATTCCTACCGCTGGGAACAAAGAGGATTATACTGCCTATATCGATGAGGCTCAGCAAACATTCAGAGATTTAGGATTTGAGATAGAGGTTTCTAGATATTGCTTCTTGTGATCGAGAAACTGCACAGGCAAAAGATTTTCCAAAAGCAAGATTCTTTATATCTCAGGCGGGAATACCTTTTATTTATTGCAAGAATTAAAGAAAAAGCAACTCCTATCTCTCATCAAAGAGCAAATAAGAGATGGGTTGGTCTATGGGGAGAATCAGCAGGGGCTATCATTACAGCCAAGGATATTGACTACAATAAACTCATGGACGACAAGACGGTAGCGACAGAGTTATCTGATACAGCGGGATTGGATGAAGTGGATTTTTACATCCTTCCACATTATGGTGAGGAACCTTTTACTGATAGTAGCAAAAAGACTTTTGAAATGTATAAAAAGCAGCTTGAATTGCTACCACTTCATAACCACCAAGCAATTATCGTTAACGATGAGCAAATAGATATCTTGACAATAGAATAAAAGCGTGGTTGGAAGAACATTAATATTTTACCACTAAAACGATTAGAGGTTGATAACTCACTTAGCGGGAATCTGCCATGGATAGATTAATTTTTATGAATTCAAGAAGGGAAAAGTTATGAAAAATAAAAAAACGTTAGATAAAAATAGGTGGGGTTGTTTTTTTGTTTCTAACGATTGCTATCATTGTCATTTTTTTATCAGATACGAGCTTTTTTGAGTGGGCGTTTACTAGACACCAGAATACTCTGAGTTGGTATATTCGCCCTCTCTTTATTATTCCAATTGTAATGGGAGCTTATAAAAAAATCCTATAGCCTGATTTTCTTTTCTATATTTTGCCTATTTACTAGTATGTTTTGGTTCCCAAAGCCGGAAATAGTTGATGTAAAAAGTAATTGAGTTTTTGAATTTTGAGAAGACTTATTTTACGAGCGGATGGAGTATTGAAAAAGTTATCATTCTGGCGATGATTCTAGCATTTTTTTACGGCGATTATATCCTTAACATGGAGTAGACGTTGGTATGGATTATTAGCAACGGTAGTAATTGGAGCGTTTCTGAAGGTTGCCCATAGTCTTTTATTTAGTGGAGGAAGTGGCATATCGATTGTGAAACCAGCTGTTTTTGGGATTTGATTCTCTGCATCTTAGTGATTTATTTCATCTTCAAAAGAAGAAAGTAAAAGATAATATAAAGTTTATGGTTGCTTTTCTCTTGACAATTATTCACTTTGTGTGTAAAATGGAATAGATCTTGAACTTGAAGGGAGTGAAAAAAATGTCTAAAACAGTAGTACGTAAGAATGAATCTCTTGACGATGCACTTCGTCGTTTCAAACGTGCGGTTACTAAAGCTGGTACTTTTCAAGAAACACGCAAACGTGAATTCTATGAAAAACCTTCTGTAAAACGTAAACGTAAATCAGAAGCAGCTCGTAAACGTAAAAAATTCTAATTTGAAATGAAAGGCTAGAGAAATCTAGTCTTTTTTCTTTTTAAATAAATACTGTAAATCCTGCAAAAAAAGGAAACTTCCTACCACAATCTGATATAATAGTAGGGAGAACTCGATTGAAGGAGGAAATTATGTCGGTTTTAGTAAGAGAAGTCATTGAAAAGCTCAGATTAGACATTGTTTACGGTGAAGGCGATTTACTTGAAAAAGAAATCAATACTGCGGACATTTCTCGACCAGGTCTGGAAATGACGGGCTATTTTGATTACTATACTCCGGAGCGGCTTCAACTGTTAGGGAATGAAGGAGTGGTCCTATTTAGTCTCTATGTCTTCTCACAACCGTTATAAGGTGTTGACCAAGATGTTTCAACCAGAAACACCAGTGGTTATTGTTGCGCGTGGTTTAGTAGTTCCAGAAGAAATGTTGAAAGCTGCCAGGGAATGTAAGATTGCGATTTTAACCAGTCGAACAGCTACTAGTCGTTTATCTGGAGAATTATCTAGCTACCTTGATTCTCGTTTGGCTAGAACGGACCAGTGTGCATGGTGTCTTGATGGATATCTATGGCATGGGTGTCTTGATCCAAGGGGATAGTGGTATCGGTAAGAGTGAGACAGGTCTTGAGCTTGTGAAACGTGGACACCGTTTGGTGGCAGATGATCGTGTAGATATCTTTTGCAAAAGACGAAATGACCCTTTGGGGAGAGCCAGCTGAAATTTTGAGGCATTTACTTGAGATCCGTGGAGTGGGGATTATTGATGTGATGAGTCTCTACGGAGCAAGTGCTGTAAAAGATTCTTCACAAGTTCAGCTAGCAGTCTATTTGGAAAAATTATGATACCCATAAGACCTTTCGATCGTCTAGGAAACAATGCTGAAGAAACTCGAAAGTTTCTGGTGTACGATTCCGCGTATCCGCATCCCAGTAAAAAAACAGGACGCAATATCTCTGTTGTTATTGAGGCGGCAGCCATGAACTATCGCGCTAAAGAAATGGGCTTTGATGCGACACGTTTATTTGAAGAACGCTTGACTAAATCTCATCTCTCAAAAATGAGGTGAAAAATGATTAATCCAGTCGCATTTGAAATCGGTCCTTTTTCTATTCGTTGGTATGCTCTGTGTATTGTGGCTGGTTTGATTTTTGGCAGTCTATCTTGCCATGAAAGAAGCTCCTAAAAAGAAAAATTCTATCAGATGATATTTTAGATTTTATCCTGATTGCTTTTTCCGGTAGCTATTTTTAGGTGCTAGACTATACTACGTACTCTTTCGCTTAGATTATTATCTGCAAAAATCCAGGTGAAATCATCGCCATTTGGAATGGTGGTTTGGCCATTTATGGAGGTTTGATAGCAGGGGGCTATTGTCCTTTATATCTTTGCAGATAGAAAGCTGATCAATACTTGGGATTTTCTAGATATTGCAGCACTGAGCGTCATGGTTGCCCAGAGTTTAGGACGCTGGGGAAACTTCTTTAACCAAGAAGCCTACGGTGCAGCGGTAGATAGTCTGGATTATTTGCCAGGCTTTATCCGTGACCAGATGTACATTGATGGTAGCTACCGTCAGCCGACCTTCCTATATGAGTCGGTTTGGAATCTGATCGGATTTGCTTTTGATTTCTGATTTTTTTAGACGAAAAATTAAAGGGAATCAGACGTGGTCAGATCACGGCTTTCTACTTGATTTGGTATGGCTTTTGGTCGTATGATTATCGAAGGCATGCGGACGGACAGTCTCATGTTCTTTGGTCTGCGAGTTTCCCAATGGTTATCAGTTGTCCTTATCGGACTCGGTATTTTTATCATACTTTTATCAAAATCGAAAGAAAGCCCCTTTCTATCATACAGAGGAGGAAAAACTAAATGTTAGAAGTTGCATATATTCTTGTTGCGATTGCTTTGATTGTCTGTTTAGTCTATTTGACAATCACGATTCAAAAAAAGCAGGTCGTATGATTGATGAGACAGAGAAAACCATCAAAACGTTGAGCTCAGATGTGAACGTTACCTTGCATCAGACCAATGAATTGTTGGCTAAGGTCAATGTGTTGGCAGACGATATCAATATCAAAGTTGCGACGATTGATCCACTCTTTTACAGCTGTAGCGGACTTGTCAGAGTCAGTATCTGACCTCAACCAACATGCGCGTGTCTTTAGGCAAAAAAGCTTCATCAGCTGGTTCAAAGACCATTAAAGACAGGTGCAGGATTGTCCGCTCTTCGTGTCGCAAGTAAAATTTTTCAAAAAATAAAAAAGGAGAAATCTTATGGGAAAACTATCCTCTATCCTTTTAGGAACAGTTTCAGGTGCAGCTCTTGCTTTGTTTTTGACGAGTGACAAGGGCAAGCAAGTTTGTAGTCAAGCTCAGGATTTTCTAGATGATTTGAGAGAAGATCCAGAATATGCTAGAGAGCAGGTTTGTGAGAAAACTAACAGAAGTGAAGGAACAGGCAACGGGACTTTGTGCTGAAAAACAAAGGAACAAGTAGAATCTGGTGAAATCACTTTTGATAGTGTCCTTGACCAAGCTAAAAACTGTGCTCGACAAGCGACGGAAGCGTCAAAGGAAACCTTTAACAATCTCAAGGAGCAGTGGCAAGAACAGTCAGCAACTCCAGACGTTGCAGAAGACCAAGAAGAAATCATCATCGATATTACTGAAGTATAATGCATCACCATCTCTAGTTCTTGGAGATGGTGATTTTTATCTGCAAGCCTGTCTTTGTGGTATAATAAATACTATGCAGAAAAAAACCAACGTCCGCCTACGTGCATATTCCCTTTTGCACACAGATTTGTTATTATTGTGACTTTTCAAAAAGTTTTTATCAAGAATCAACCAGTAGATAGTTACCTGGAGCATCTGCTAGAAGAGTTTCGTTCTTATGATATCCAAAAGTTGTCAACTCTCTACATTGGAGGTGGGACGCCAACGGCTTTGTCAGCTCCGCAATTAGAGGTGCTCTTGGATGGCTTGGCTAAAAATCTAGACTTGTCTGTCTTGGAAGAATTGACCATTGAGGCCAACCCAGGCGACTTGAACGCGGATAAGATTGCGGTTTTGAAACAGTCGCCAGTCAATCGTGTTTCCTTAGGTGTGCAGACTTTTGATGACAAAATGCTGAAAAAGATTGGGCGTAGTCACTTGGAGAAGGATATTTATGAGAAATATCGACCGCCTCAAACTGGCTGGTTTTGACAATATCTCCATCGATCTAATCTACGCTCTTCCAGGTCAAACTATGGATCAGGTCAAGGAAAAATGTGGCTAAGGCTATCTCGCTTGATATTCCTCATATGAGCCTTTTATAGCTTGATTTTGGAGAATCATACGGTCTTTATGAACCGCATGAGACGTGGGAAATTGCCCCTACCCAAGGAAGAGTTAGAAGCGGAGATGTTTGAGTACATCATCGCAGAGCTTGAGCGAGCTGGTTTTGAGCATTATGAGATTTCCAATTTCTAAAGCCTGGCTTTGAAAGTCGCCACAATCTCATGTACTGGGACAATGCCGAGTATTATGGTATCGGTGCGGGTGCTTCAGGTTATGTGAACGGGGTGCGTTATAAAAACCACGGTCCTATCCGCCACTATCTCAATGCGGTAGAGGCAGGAAATGCTCGGATAACAGAAGAACACCTGAGCCAAAAGGAGCAGATGGAAGAAGAAATGTTCCTAGGCCTCCGCAAGAAATCCGGGGTTTCCATGGCACGATTTGAGGAAAAATTCGGACGGTCCTTTGATGGACTTTATGGCGAAATCATCAGAGACTTGGTTCAACAAGGACTCATGCAGATCGACGGTGATCGTGTCCGAATGACAAAGAGAGGTCTCTTTTTGGGAGACACTGTAGCAGAACGATTTATTTTGGAGTAGAACAATGGGCTTAACTTATCAAATGAAAATGAAAATTCCTTTTGATATGGCGGATATGAACGGTCATATCAAACTTCCAGATGTGATTTTGCTGTCCCTGCAAGTATCAGGTATGCAGTCGATTGAACTGGGAGTTAGCGACAAGGATGTGTTAGAACGTTACAATCTAGTCTGGATTATTACAGACTATGCGATTGACGTGGTTCGCTTGCCTCGCTTTGCTGAGGAGATTACGATTGAAACAGAAGCATTGACTTACAATCGTCTTTTTTGCTACCGCCGTTTTACTATCTATGATGAAGCAGGTCAAGAAATCATTCGCATGTTAGCAACCTTTGTTCTTATGGACAGAGACAGTCGGAAAGTTCATGCTGTCGAACCGGAGATTGTTGCTCCTTATCAGTCTGAGTTTGATAAAAAAACTCATCCGTGGGGCCAAAAGTATGCAAATCTAGAAGATCCCGATCAGTAAAGACTACCATGTTCGTTTTTACGACTTGATATGAATGGTCATGTTAATAACAGTAAAATACTTGGATTGGATTTTTGAGGTCATGGGAGCAGATTTTTTTGACCAAGTATATTCCAAAGAAAAATCAATCTCAAATATGTCAAAGAAGTGCGACCAGGTGGTATGATTGCTTCAGCTTATGAACTCAATGGGACTAGAAAGCAAGCATGAGATTATCAGTGATGGCGAGATCAATGCCCAAGCTATGATTACATGGCAAGAAATTGAAAGGCAATTAGAAAGGACGATATGGCTTATAAAGGTTATTTAATTGATTTAGACGGAACCATTTACAAGGGAAAAGACCGAATTCCGGCAGGGTGAGGCTTTTGTCCATGAGTTGCAAAAAGCGAGAAATTTCTATCTCTTTGTGACCAACAATACAACCTCGAACTCCTGAGAGTGTTCAAGAGATGTTGGCTCAGAATTTTAATATCAACACGCCTCTATCAACTGTCTATACAGCAACTCTGGCAACCATCGACTATATGAATGACTTGGGACTGGAAAAGACAGTCTATGTCATCGGAGAAGCAGGACTCAAGGATGCTATTCAGGCGGCTGGTTATGTCGAAGACAAGGAAAATCCTGCCTATGTGGTAGTTGGACTGGACTGGCAAGTCGACTATGAAAAATTTGCGACAGCGACTCTAGCCATTCAAAAAGGGGCTCACTTTATCGGAACCAATCCCTGACCTCAATATCCCGACGGAACGTGGTCTTTGCCTGGTGCTGGTTCACTAATTACACTTCTTGAAGTAGCAACACGGGTCAAAACCAGTTTATATCGGGAAAACCAAATGCTATCATTATGGACAAGGCGGTTGAGCACTTAGGTTTGAAAAGAGAAGAATTGCTCATGGTTGGGGACAACTACCTGACAGATATCCGAGCAGGGATTGACAATGGCATTCCAACGCTCTTGGTGACGACAGGTTTTACCAAGGCAGAAGAAGTGGCAGACCTGCCAATCGCACCAACTCATGTAGTTTCTAGCCTTGCGGAGTGGAATTTTGATGAAAACTAAACTGACCTTTTGGGGAAGTATGCTCTTTTCTCCTCTCCCTTTCTATCCTACTGACCATTTATCTGGCATGGATTTTCTATCCTTTGGAGATTCAGTGGCTGAACTTAGCGGATCGAGTCTATCTAAAGTCCGAAACCATTCAGTACAACTTTCATATCTTGATGAATTACCTGACCAATCCTTTTAGTCAGGTCTTAGAGATGCCTGATTTTCGTTCGTCAGCGGCAGGCCTGCACCACTTTGCGGTGGTGAAGAATCTCTTCCACTTGGTTCAGCTAGTTGCCCTAGTGACACTTCCAAGTTTTCTATTTCTTTGTTAGAAAGATTGTAAAAAAAGGCTTTTTGCCCCTATATCGTAAAAAGTATCCTGAGCTCTAGTACTATTGCCTCTAGTCATTGGGCCTTGTAGGAGTGTTGATTGGTTTTGAGCAATTTTTTACTCTTTTCCATCAGATTCTCTTTGTGGGAGATGATACCTGGCTTTTTTGATCCCAGCAAAGGATCCCGTTATTTTGGATTTTTGCCAGAGACTTTCTTTCCTCCATGCCTTTTTACTTCTTCTTTGGCTTTGTATGAAAGGAATGTTTTGGCTTCCTTTATGTGAAAAGCTTCAGGAAATAGTGGAAAAAGTTCTGTATTTGTTTAATAAAAACGAGAGAAGTTGCTCACTCCCTATTTATTGTTAGGTTATCCTAAAGATAAACTTGCAAAGCAGGAGATTTGTTTGCAGAAAACAGTCTATTTTTTTCTATGAAAAAAATAGGCTTTTTCTAAAAATACCCTAGTCAAGCGCTTTATTTTTGTATAATAGAAATAGCAAAGTATAGATAAAAGAAGAGAAAAGCATGATTACACTATTTTTTTATCACCGAGTTGTACATCATGTCGTAAGGCAAAGGCTGGTTAGAGACGCATAAAGTGCCCTTTCAAGAGCATAATATTATGACTAGTCCTTTAACAAGAAAAGAATTACAACATATTCTTTCCTTGACCGAAAAATGGTACTGATGACATCATTTCAACTCGTTCAAAAATTTTTTCAAAAAAATTGGATATTGATGTAGAGAGTATCTCGGTATCGGAGTTGCTTCAGTTGATTGAGCAATATCCTCAGTCTTTTGCGTCGCCCAATTATTATAGATACCAAACGCATGCAGATCGGTTTTAATGAAGATGAGATTCGTGCTTTTCTCCTCGTAGTTACCGTAAACAAGAACTAAAAAGAAGCAACATTGAGAGCTGGTATTGGATAGATGAACAAACAGTATAGTTACCCACTAGATTTGTCGTGGAGCACTGAAGAACTTGCTTCAGTGCTTTCTTTTTTTAATGATGTTGAAGCTGCTTATGAAGATAAGGTAGAAGCAAAAAAACTGCTAGATTCTTATAAGGAATTTAAGTCTGTGGTTCCGAGCAAAAGTGAAGAAAAGCGCCTAGGTCGCGAATTTGAGACGGCTAGCGGTTATTCCTTCTATCATGCAGTTCAATTAGCAAAAGAAAAAAGAGAAGGGAAGATTTCTCTTGGAAACTAAATTTGAATTTGCCAAACAGATTGTGCAGGAAGCTGCTGACTATATTTTGGCTCACATGAAAGAAGATTTGCAGGTTGAGCGCAAAGTCTTCACCTACAGACTTGGTGACGCGTTTGGACAAGGAGGTCCAGGAACTCTTGTTGAACGGATCAAGTCCTCCTATCCTGAGGACTTGATTTGCGCGGAAGAGGGCTGTTTACGTGCTGCAGTCGGTCAAGGTTCCGTTTGGGTGATTGATCCCATTGACGGTACCAATAACTTTGTCGCTCAGCAGGAAGATTTTGCCGTGATGTTGGCTTATTTTGAGAATGGTGTGGGCAAATTTGGTATTATTTATGATGTCATGAAAGGTGATTGTTACCATGGTGGTGGTGCCTTTCCTCCTTGTCGCAATAACGATCCCTTACCGCCTTTTAAAAAGAAACCTCTTCAAGAATTTTTAGTTGCCGGTAACTCAGGTATGTTTGAAAGCAATGAGTGGGGCTTGGCAGATTTGGGGCGAGCAGCGTTGGGTGTCCGTGTCTATGGCAGTGCGGCCATTAGTTTTGCCAAGGTTTTATCGGGTCGTCTTTTGACTTATATTACCTACCTGCAGCCATGGGATTACGCTGCGGCCAGTATCTTAGGGGAAAGTCTGGGTTATCGTCTTCTTACGGTATCAGGTGAGCCCGCTGATTTTAAAACGCGTCAGCCTGTCATGATGGTGCCAATCGAGATGCAAGAAGAGATTCAGTCTTATATCTACGAAAGGAAAGAGAACTAAATGCAATTTCCAGAAGGATTTGTTGAAAAATATGAAGCGATACTAGAAGATGAGGCAAGAGATTTTCTTGCCTCTTTTAAACAAGAAGCAGTTTCGGCTTTTCGGGTCAATCCCTTAAAAGAAAGTCAGTTATCGTTTGCAGATGCTATTCCCCATACACCTTGGGGGTATTATGGCAAGGTTTCAGGGAAGTCACCAGAGCACGCGACAGGTCTTGTTTATTCGCAAGAGCCTGCAGCTCAAATGGTGGCCCAGGTAGCTCAACCCAAGTCCCGGCATGAAGGTCTTGGACTTGGCGGCAGCACCAGGTGGAAAATCCACTCAACTAGCAGCTTATCTGGCTAATCAAGGAGTCCTTGTTTCCAACGAAATTTCAAGCAAGCGTGCTAAGATTTTAGTGGAAAATATGGAGCGATTTGGAGCGACAAACGTTGTTGTAACCAATGAATCTGCTGACCGCTTGGCCAAGGTTTTTAAAGGTTACTTTGATGTGATTGTCCTTGATGCACCTTGCTCGGGTGAAGGGATGTTTCGTAAGCAGCCAGATGCCATGGATTATTGGAGTACCGATTATCCTAGCCAATGTGCTAGTCTCCAAAGAGAAATTTTAGAAGATGCAGTGACCATGCTTGCTGAAGGTGGTCGTTTGGTCTATTCGACCTGTACTTGGGCACCTGAGGAAAATGAAGAAATCGTCCACTGGTTACTGGATACTTATGATTTTGAACTGCTTCCAGTCGAGCATGTGAACGGTATGGTAGCAGGAATTGATCTTCCTGAAACGGCGCGGATGTATCCTCATCATTTCAAGGGAGAAGGTCAGTTTGTTGCCCACCTGCAGTTTAAGGGACAAAATCCAGCACCTAAATTCAAGGCTAGCAAGAGCAATCTCAGTCGTGAGCAACTGGCTTTGTGGCATGATTTTGCCCAAAAACACTTGCGGGTCAATCTAACTGGTATCTTGCAGACTTTTGGAGATCAACTCTATCTCTTGCCAGAGATGCTACCTGATCTAGGGAAACTCAAAATTGCCCGAAATGGACTTCATCTGGGTACTTTTAAGAAGAAACGCTTCGAACCAAGCTTTGCTCTGGGATTAGCCTTTGAAAACCAAGTCAAGTAAAAACAAAGTGTCGAAATCAATGATGAGGACTTTTGTAAAATATGTGGCTGGTGAGACTGTTCAATTGTCTGAAGCTCGACCAAATGGCTGGTACCAAGTTGTGGTTCAAGGAAACGGATTAGGGCTTTGCCAAGGTAACGGGAAATGTTTTGAAAAATTATTATCCAAAAAGGGACTCAGATTCAGGTGAAAAAGCTAGTCAAAGAGCCTATTCTATGTTATAGTGGAAGTATGAGTTTTTTCTGATAGTCTTTCATTATTACTTATATTATACGATGGAATTGTCCGCTCCTAAGAATGACTAGATAAAATAAAGCGGGACAATCATTGATGATAATTGGATGATCAGGACAAACGGAAGAAATCAGAACATTTATCATTATGTTCAAGGAGAATAACAGTGAAAAAAAGAAAAAAGCTCGTCATGTCTCTTGCAGCTCTTTTGATGGCAGGTTCTCTAGCAGGATGTGCTAGCTGGATTGATCGTGGAGAATCCATGACAGCCGTTGGTTCAACTGCTCTTCAGCCTCTTGTCGAAGCGGCAGCAGATGAATTTGGTTCTAGAAACATCGGAAAAACAGTCAATGTTCAAGGTGGTGGATCGGGTACAGGCCTATCTCAAGTCCAGTCTGGAGCAGTTGACATCGGGAACTCTGACGTCTTTGCAGAGGAAAAAGAAGGAATCGATGCTTCAGCTCTAGTAGACCACAAGGTTGCAGTGGCTGGTCTTGCAGTGATTGTAAACAAGGAAGTGGATGTTGAAAATCTCACAACCGAGCAACTTCGCAAAATCTTTACAGGTGAAGTGACCAACTGGAAAGAAGTTGGGGGCAAAGACCTGGCCATTTCAATCATCAACCGAGCAGCAAGTTCTGGTTCACGAGCGACGTTTGATACGGTGGTTATGAATGGCCAAGCGGCAATGCAGAGCCAAGAACAGGATTCTAACGGGATGGTCAAGTCCATTGTATCCCAAACTCCTGGAGCCATTTCTTACCTGGCTTTGCCTATGTAGATGACTCCGTGAAAAGCATGAAACTGAATGGGTATGAACCTACGTCTGAAAATGTAACGACCAACAACTGGCCTTTGTGGTCTTATGAACATATGTACACACTTGGTCAGCCAAATGAGTTAGCTGCTGAATTCCTGAATTTCGTCCTCTCAGATGAAGCCCAAAATGGAATTGTTAAGGGATGGGCTATATCTCTATCAATGAAATGAAAGTCCAAAAGGATGCTTCAGGTACCGTTACAGCAGTAGAAGGAGGTCAATAATGAATCAAGAAGAATTATCTAAAAATTACTCTCTCCTTCAAAGAACTTCGCCTTGAGAAGTTTGGTAAAGGTTTGACCTTCACTCTGCCTTTTCTTTTGATTGTTATCATTGTGACTATGATTTTGATTTTTGTAGCCCAAAAAGGCTTATCGACCTTCTTTTGTCAATGGAGTCAACATCTTTGATTTCCTTTTGGACAAACTTGGAATCCTTCAGGGAAACAATTTGGTGCCCTTCCAATGATTTTTGGGTTCCTTTATTGTGACGATTTTATCAGCCCTCATCGCAACACCCTTTCGCTATCGGAGCTGCAGTCTTTATGACAGAAGTCTCACCAAAGGGTGCAAAGATTTTGCAACCAGCCATTGAACTCCTCGTCGGGTATTCCTTCAGTCGTCTATGGATTTATCGGTTTGCAAGTTGTGGTGCCTTTTGTTCGTAGCATCTTTGGTGGAACTGGTTTTGGGATCTTGTCAGGATTTTCGTTCTCTTTTGTCACGATCCTACCAACTGTAACCTTTATGACAACAGACAGCTTGCGTGCTGTTCCTCGTCATTACCGTGAAGCCAGTTTAGCTATGGGAGCCACTCGTTGGCAAACCATCTGGCGTGTGACCTTGAAAGCTGCACGTTCAGGTATTTTTCACCGCAGTGGTCTTTTGGGATGGCGCGTGCCTTCGGTGAAGCTCTTGCTATTCAGATGGTGGTCGGAAACTCAGCAGTTATCCCAACCTCGCTAACAACACCAGCTGCGACCTTTGACATCTGTATTGACTATGGGTATCGGAAATACCGTCATGGGAACGGTTGATAATAACGTTCTCTGGTCACTGGCCTTAGTCTTGCTCTTGATGAGTTTAGCCTTTAACAGTGTGATTAAATTGATTACGAAAGAAAGAGGAAAGAAAAACTATGCACGCTAAGAAATTAGATAAACTTGCAACAGCTGTCCTCTATACCATCGCGGGTATCATCGTTGCCATCTTTGGCATCCTTGATTCTCTATATCTTGGTGAGAGGGTTACCGCATATCTCTTGGTCCTTCTTGACTAGGGAAATCCTCCTCTTATCAAGCAGGTGGGGGTATCGGGATTCAGCTCTATAATTCCTTCTTCCTTTTGGTCATTACCTTGATTATTTCTGTTCCTCTATCTATGGGGGCTGGTGTATTCCTCGCTGAGTATGCCAAAAAAAGGACCCTGTGACCAATTTTTATTCGTACCTGTATTGAGATTTTGTCTTCTACCATCAGTCGTTGTGGGTCTCTTTGGTTACTTGATCTTTTGTAGTCCAGTTTGAGTATGGATTTTCAATCATTTCAGGTGCCTTGGCCTTGACGGTCTTTAACCTCCTCAGATGACCTCGAAATGTTGAGGACAGTTTAAAAACACGTTCACCATACGCAACGTGAGGCTGGTCTGGCCCTTGGAATCTCTCGTTGGGAGACTGTGGTCCATGTCGTCATTCCAGAAGCCCTTCCAGGTATCGTAACGGGTGTTGTCTTGGCATCTGGCCGTATCTTTGGTGAGGCCGCCGCTCTTATCTATACGGCAGGACAATCCGCTCCAGCCCTTGACTGGTCTAACTGGAATATCCTCAGTGTTACCAGCCCTATCTCAATCTTCCGACAAGCAGAAACCTTGGCTGTCCACATCTGGAAGGTCAACAGTGAAGGAACCATTCCTGATGCTACCATCGTATCTGCTGGTTCTGCTGCCGTGCTCCTCATCTTTATCTTGATTTTTAACTTTGGGGCACGCAAACTCGGAAGCTATTTACACAAGAAATTAACCGCTGCCTAAAGGAGAAGCCATGTCAAAATATAACTGGGATGAAAAGCATATCATCACCTTCCCTGAAGAAAAAGTGGCTCTCTACCAAGGATTTACATGTTTACTATGGTAAAAATGAATCCATCAAGGGCATCGATATGCAATTTGAAAAAAATAAAATTACAGCCTTGATTGGTCCTTCTGATCAGGGAAATCTACCCTATCTTCGCAGTCTCAATCGGATGAATGATACCATTGATATTGCCAAGGTCACAGGGTCAAATCCTCTACCGAGGGATTGACGTCAACCGTCCAGAAATCAATGTCTATGAGATGCGTAAAGCATATCGGAATGGTCTTCCAACGTCCAAATCCATTTGCTAAGTCTATTTATCGCAACATCACTTTTGCTCATGAACGCAGGTGTTAAGGACAAGAAAGTACTTGATGAAATTGTAGAAACCTCTCTAAGACAGGCTGCCCTCTTTGGGATCAGGTCAAAGACGACCTCCACAAATCAGCCTTTGATGCTTTCTGGAGGTCAGCAACAACGTCTCTGTATCGCTCGCGCCATCTCTGTCAAGCCAGATATCCTCTTGATGGATGAGCCTGCTTCAGCCTTGGATCCGATTGCGACAGCCCAGCTGGAAGAAACCATGTTGGAATTGAAGAAGGACTTTTACCATCATCATCGTTACCCACAGTATGCAAACAGGCTGCGCGTGCGAGTGACTACACTGGATTTTTTTCTACTTGGGTGATTTGATTGAGTATGATAAGACATCCAATATTTTCCAAAATGCCAGTTACAGTCAACCAAATGACTATGTAACGGGACACTTTGGTTAGAAAGGAAGCGGTATGACAGAACCGATTTTGCAGGTGTACAGACCTGTCCGTTTATTACAATAAAAAAGAAGGCCTTTGAATAGTGTTTCCTTTCTTTCCAACCTAAGGAAATAACGGCCTTGATTGGTCCTTCTGGATCAGGAAAGTCCACCCTGCTCAAGGCCATCAACCGCATGGGAGATTTAAACCCTGAGGTGACAACAACTGGAACAGTGATTTATAATGGCCACAATATCTACAGTCCACGTACCGATACGGTTGAATTGCGTAAGGAAATCGGCATGGTCTTTCAACAGCCCAATCCTTTCCCTATGTCTATCTATGAAAATGTTGTCTACGGCCTACGTATCAATGGAGTCAAGGATAAACATGTTTTGGATGAAGCAGTAGAAAAAGCTTTGCAACGTGCTTCTATCTGGGATGAAGTCAAGGATCGTTTGCATGATTCGGCCATTGGTCTCTCAGGTGGACAACAACAACGTGTTTGTGTTGCTCGTGTCTTAGCAACCAGTCCGAAAATTATCCTCTTAGATGAACCAACTTCAGCTTTGGATCCTATTTCTGCAGGTAAGATTGAGGAAACCTTGTATGGTCTGAAAGATAAATACACCATGCTCTTGGTAACGCGTTCGATGCAACAAGCCTCTCGTATCTCTGATAAAACAGGATTTTTCCTAGATGGGGATTTGATCGAGTTTAACGATACGAAGAAGATGTTCCTAGACCCACAAAACAAGGAAACAGAAGATTATATTACAGGAAAATTTGGATAAGGAGTTGAATGATGTTACGATCTCAATTTGAAGAAGATTTGGAGAAATTGCACAACCAGTTCTATGCCATGGGACAAGAAGTGCTCTCACAGATCAATCGTACAGTACGTGCCTTTGTCACGCATGACCGTGATTTGGCAAAAGAAGTCATCGAAGACGATGCAGAGTAAATGAATATGAAGTGAAGTTGGAAAAGAAATCATTTGAAATGATCGCCCTCCAACAACCTGTTTCGCAAGACCTTCGTACCGTCTTGACCGTTCTCAAGGCAGTGTCAGACGTGGAACGCATGGGAGATCATGCAGTGTCTATCGCTGAGGCGACCATTCGTATGAAGGGGGAGCAACGTATCCCTTCTGTTGAAGAAGAAATCAAAAAGATGGGACGCGACGTGAAAAACTTCGTCGAAGCAGCCCTAGATCTCTATCTCAACGGTTCTGTGGATCAAGCTTTACGAAGTAGCGGCGATGGACGAAAAAAATCAACCATTACTTTGATAGCATCCGTGATTTGGCTACAGAAGAAATTAGGAAAAATCCTGAAGCTATTGTTACAGGCCGTGATTACTTCCAGGTCATTTCTTTCTTGGAACGTATCGGAGACTACGCAAAAAATATCTGTGAATGGGTTGTTTACTTTGAAACAGGTAAGATTGTCGAACTATAAGAAACGGTTTAAATATACAGTAAAAAAAGGCTGATTAAAATAAATCAGTCTTCTTTTTTTATGAAAAAAAGAATTGTTTTTGACAATCAAAATTCTAAAAAGGGTTGACAAACTATTTTTAAAAAGAGTTATAATTATTCAGAAATTAACAGAAAGGTCGTTTATTTATGAAAGTTTAAGAAATGGATATTAGTTGTGTGTAGCATGCTTTGCCAGCATGGTTTTTAGTAGCTTGTCAATCAAGTACGGATAGTTCTCAGTCTGCTGTGGAGGCTATCAAACAAAAAGGCAAGCTAGTCGTTGCGACCAGCCCAGACTATGCACCATTTGAATTCCAATCCTTGGTAGATGGTAAAAACCAAGTGGTTGGGTGCAGATATTGATATGGCTCAAGCGATTGCGGATGAGCTTGAGGGTTAAACTTGAAATCTCTAGCATGAGTTTTTGACAATGTCTTGACCAGTCTTCAAACTGGAAAGGCTGACTTAGCTATTGCTGGTATTAGTGCTACAGATGAGAGAAAGGAAGTCTTTGACTTTTCAATCCCTTACTATGAAAACAAAATGAGCTTCTTGGTTAGAAAAGCCGATTTAGACAAATACAAGGATCTTACAAGCCTCGCAAGTGCCAAATATCGCAGCTCAAAAAGGGAACTGTACCAGAAACCATGGTCAAGGAACAATGCCAAAATGCCCAGTTGACATCCTTTGACCAATATGGGGGAAGCAGTCAATGAGTTGCAGGCTGAAAAGTGGATGCTGTTCATATGGATGAACCAGTTGCTCTTAGCTACGCAGGTAAAAACTCAGACCTTGTCGTTGCATCTGTTAACTTGATGATGAAAGATGGCGAAGCCAATGCCGTTGCTATCAAGAAGGATCAATCAGACTTGAAAGCAGTAGTAGATAAGGTTATCCAAAAAAACTGAAAAGATGACGGAACCTATCAAACTTATCTTGAAAAAGGCAGCGAAAACTAACAGAAGTTGAATATTAAGAAAAAAAGCAGAGTTGGACTTTAATCCAATTCTGCTTTTTATGTATTCTAATAGCTCTTCTAGATTTTCAAGAGAGACTTTGGCGAACTGATAAGGGACAGGCGTCCAAATAAGCCTTTCTCAAAAAAAGTCTAGTTTGAGTGAGCTGTGTTTCAAACTGGCAATCTTAGGATAGTGTCTCAAATCAAGCAGAAGGCCATCGTGTAGAGGATAGTGGGGCAAGGGACAGGTGTTTTCTTCAAGCACTTTCTTTATCTGAGCCTGATAGTTCTCTTTGAAGGGTCAGTCGAGCCAGTCGATTTTCAAATAACTGGCTATCGATGTAAAGAGAAAGAGCCTTTTGCATGATGAGATTGCTGTCATAGTCCAGGATATTTTTTTGTAGGAAACAAAGGCCTCTTTTTAGGGCATTTGGGGAGAATGAGAGCGGTAATACGAAGGGCTGGAAAGAGACTGGTTGAGAAGGACTTTGATATAAATGACCCGATCCTCAGTATCCAGATAGTGGAAGGTTTGTCCCTTTTTTAGAGTCTAAGTCCCCTAGATAGTCATCCTCGACGATGTATACACCATACTGGTTTGCTAGATCCAGAATAGCCTTTTTTTCCCTGATCAGAATAGGAATGACCTAGGGATAGTGGAAGCGAGGAATGGTATAGAAAAACTTGATTTTTCCCAGATTTGAACTGTTTCTTTCCAGTTCTTCAAGGTCGATGCCATCAATTCGGCGTTCAATGGTCTGGTAGGCTAATCCCTCGAGCGACCAAGAGGCGATTCATCCGGTGGTAGGTCGGTTGTTCGACCAAAAATCTCAGCTCCCTTGCTCGGAAAGTTAATCTGAGAAAGGATAAAGAGAGCTTGCTGGGTGCCAGTAGTTAGAACCAGTTGGTCAGGGTTTGCAGTAGAGGGCTTGGTCGAAAAGAGGAGTTGATGGACAGATTGTCTGAGTTCCTCAAGGCCTTCTTGGTTGTCATAGTAGTTGAAGAGGTAGTTTTTCTGCCTATCAGGGTTTCGATTGACGCAGAGTCTGAAGTCGTCATAGGCACTGGCATGTTCATCAGTGACTTCGATTTCCAAGTCTTGGTGCTGTCCTTGTTCTAGAACATAGTAGCCACTTTGGGGTTTGGCATAGAGGTATTGTTCATGGCGTAATTCCAGTAGGGCTCGTTGGATAGTGTCCTTGCTACAGTGGAAGTCTTGGCTCAGTTGACGGATGGAGGGAAGCCGGCTACCTGTTGGAAATTTTTCCTGATTCGATCCCCTTTTTTTAGAAAGGAAACGACTGCTTGGTATTTACTTTTCTTTTCTTCATTCCAGACCTCCCTTGATTTTGTTACATTGTACCTTTTTTTTGCCTCCTTTGCAATGGGAAAAGCATTTCTCCCTTTCACAACTAGGAGCAAATGTGGTATACTTAGAAAGTATGATGATTCATTGAAAAGAAGATAAGAAAGAGAATGGATAGAAAAGTGCAGGAACCGGTAAAATTATTTCAATACAATACTCTAGGTGCCCTAATGGCTGGTCTCTATGGCGGAACCATGACAGTAGGGAGAATTGCTGGAACATGGCGACCTCGGCTTGGGAACCCTTGATTCGATTGATGGGGAGTTGATTGTCCTTGATGGCAAGGCTTATCAGCCAAGGGGATCTGGTCAAACACCTGAAATCGTTGAGGTGGCAGCAGATGCTCTTATTCCCTATGCGGCAGTGGTTCCTCATCAGGCAGAAGTGATTTTTCGTCAGCGCTTTGAGATGACAGATAAGGAATTGGAAAAGCGAATTGAGTCCTACTATGATGGGGAAAATCTTTTTCGTTCCATCAAGATTCATGGCGAATTTTCACAAATGCATGTGCGGATGATTCCCAAATCCACACCTGATACCAAGTTTGCTGATGTCGCGACTCACCAACCTGAATATAGCCGTGAAAATGTATCGGGAACCATTGTTGGATTTTGGACACCGGAGATTTTCCATGGAGTGAGTGTTGCAGGCTACCATTTGCATTTTATCTCAGATGATTTGACCTTTGGTGGGCATGTGATGGACTTTGTTATCAAAGAAGGAATGATCGAGGTTGGGGCAGTCGACCAGTTGGACCAACGTTTTCCAGTCCAAGATCGCCAGTATTTATTTGCCAAATTTAACGTTGACGAGATGAAGAAAGATATTGATAAGTCAGAATAGGAGAAAAAGATGACAGTACATATTATCCTCACCATGATCGCTTTAGTTCTCATTCTAGTAGGTGGAACTTGGTATGCCAAAAAACGGTTTAAAAACTCTCTTGCAGTGATGGGCTTGGGGGCAATCGCATTTTTTGTTTCTTCTCAAGTGTTAGAGAAGATGGTTCACCTTCTGGTACTCCATCCGCAAAAAGATGGAACCATTCCGCTCATGCAGGAGCAGCCTTTCTTATATGTCCTTTATGGGATTGCCATGGCTGCCCTCTTTGAAGAGACGGCCCGTTTTGTCTTTTTTAAATGGTTGGAGAAAAAGAGAAAGTTGGAAGATCGAGATGCTTGGGCTTATGGCTTAGGACATGGAGGCTTAGAGATGCTCTACCTCGGAATGGGAAGTTTGATTAGCCTTTTGATCCTCTTTTCACTAGTACAGTCATCAAATACTGATGCGGCGAATCTTCTTACAAAGAGTACATTAGAAACAGTTCAGTCTCTATCAGCATGGCAGATCTATCTACTAGGAGTTGAGCGTGTCCTTGCTCTGGTTCTCCAAATTAGCCTTACTGTCTGGGTCTATCAAAGTGTCCGTCAAAAGAAATGGATTTATCTCGTTGCTGCCTATGGATTACATGCCTTGTTCGACTTAGCTCCAGCTCTATCTCAAGTGGGCTGGATTGCGAATCCGCTTCTAGTTGAGTTTGTTCTTCTCGTAGAACTTTTAGTCTTTGTCTGGCTGACAAAAATCTACATTTTGAAAAAAATCATAAAAAAAGAGGGTGACCTCTTTTTATGTAATGATATACATGCCCATTTTTATGGTCGTCAAAATGTCTCTAAAAAATGGTATAATGAAATGACTTTTGAAAAAGGATGAGAGAATGACATGTCAGTAACAGAAATACAAATGAGACAATCCTAGAAGGAATCGATATTCGTTTTAAGGAACCCTTTGAAGACCTATACCTATACCAAGGTAGGAGGTCGAGCGGATTATCTAGTTTTGCCACGCAATCGCTATGAGATGGCGCGTGTCGTCCAATTTGCCAATCAAGAGAATATTCCTTGGATGGTGCTAGGAAATGCTAGTAATATCATCGTTCGTGAAGGTGGAATCCGTGGTTTTGTCATCTTGTGCGATAAGCTTAATAACGTTTCAGTTGATGGCTATACCATTGAAGCGGAAGCAGGAGCGAACTTGATCGAAACAACACGTATTGCCCTCCGTCATAGTTTGACTGGTTTTGAGTTTGCTTGTGGGATTCCTGGAAGCATCGGAGGAGCAGTCTTTATGAATGCGGGTGCCTACGGAGGAGAGATTGCTCACATCTTGCAGTCTTGTCAAATTTTGACCAAGGAAGGGGAAATCGAGACCTTGTCAGTCAAGGACTTGGCTTTTGGTTACCGTCATTCAGCTATTCAGGATTCTGGGGCTATTGTCTTGTCAGCTAAATTTGCCCTATCTCCAGGGAATCATCAGGTTATCAAGCAAGAAATGGACCGCTTGACGCACCTACGTGAACTCAAACAACCATTAGAATACCCATCTTGTGGTTCAGTCTTTAAGCGTCCAGTCGGGGCATTTTGCAGGACAGTTGATTTCAGAGGCTGGCTTTGAAAGGGCTATCGTATCGGTGGTGTGGAAGTATCTGAAAAAGCATGCAGGTTTTCATGATCAATGTTGCTGACGGAACAGCGAAAAGACTACGAGGACTTGATCCAATCTGTTATTGAAAAAGTCAAGGAACACTCAGGTGTTACCTTAGAGCGAGAAGTTCGTATCTTGGGTGAGAAAGAATAAGGTTAGGGGTAGAAAAAGTTGCTGCTATAACCACCATTGAAAGGGGTGAAAGCCTATCGTTAGTGAAGATGTATGTAGGCAGTTCAATCTCCTACACGAGGTAGTAGTGGTCTGACAGAGCCCCGATCTGTTAATTTACGAAGAAGAAGGAATTTAGAGGAATTGAAAAACCATTATTGAATTCAAAAACGTCTCTAAAGTTTTTTTGAAGACAGCAACACCAAGGTTCTCAAAGACATCAACTTTGAGTTGGAAGAAGGGAAAGTTTCTATACCTTACTAGGCGCATCTGGTTCAGGGAAAATCAACCATCCTGAAACATCATTGCAGGTTTACTAGATGCGACGACAGGGATATTTTACTGGATGGGGTACGGATTAACGACATCCCAACCAACAAGCGAGACGTCCATACGGTCTTTCCAATCCTATGCCTTGTTTCCACATATGAATGTGTTTGAAAATGTTGCCTTTCCGCTCCGCTTGCGTAAAATCGACAAGAAAGAAATCGAGCAACGTGTAGCGGAAGTGCTCAAGATGGTTCAGTTGGAAGGTTATGAAAAACGTTCCATCCGTAAACTCTCTGGAGGACAACGTCAGCGTGTAGCCATTGCCCGTGCCATCATCAACCAACCCCGTGTGGTCTTGTTGGATGAGCCCTTGTCAGCGCTGGACTTGAAATTGCGAACGGACATGCAGTACGAACTGCGTGAACTGCAGCAACGATTGGGGATTACCTTTGTCTTTGTCACTCACGATCAGGAGGAAGCCCTGGCTATGAGTGACTGGATTTTCGTTATGAACGATGGAGAGATTGTTCAGTCTGGAACACCTGTAGATATCTATGATGAGCCAATCAACCACTTTGTTGCCACCTTTATCGGCGAGTCCAATATCTTGCCAGGAACCATGATTGAAGACTACTTGGTTGAGTTTAACGGCAAACGCTTCGAAGCGGTCGATGGGGGGATGAAGCCAAATGAGCCAGTTGAGGTTGTCATTCGTCCAGAGGACTTGCGCATTACCCTTCCTGAAGAAGGCAAGCTCCAAGTCAAGGTTGATACCCAGCTTTTCCGTGGGGTTCATTACGAGATTATCGCCTATGACGAGCTCGGAAATGAATGGATGATCCACTCGACTCGTAAGGCCATTGTTGGCGAGGAAATCGGTCTGGACTTTGAACCAGAAGATATCCACATCATGCGTCTCAACGAAACCGAAGAAGAGTTCGATGCTCGTATCGAGGAGTACGTAGAAATCGAAGAGCAAGAAGCAGGTCTGATTAACGCGATCGAGGAGGAAAGAGATGAAGAAAACAACCTCTAAACTCTTTGTAGTGCCCTACATGCTTTGGATTGTCCTCTTTGTTCTCGCACCCTTGGTCTTGATTTTCGGTCAATCCTTTTTCAACATTGAAGGCCAATTTAGCTTAGAAAACTATAAATCCTACTTTGCGTCACAAAACTTGACCTATCTTAAAATGAGCTTCAACTCAGTCCTCTATGCAGGAATTGTGACCTTAGTAACATTGCTCATCAGCTATCCAACAGCCCTCTTTTTGACCCGTCTCAAGCACCGTCAACTCTGGCTCATGCTGATTATCTTGCCAACCTGGATCAATCTGCTTCTTAAGGCCTATGCCTTTATCGGGATTTTTGGTCAAAATGGCTCTATTAACCAATTTTTGGAATTTATCGGAATCGGTTCGCAGCAGTTGCTCTTTACGGATTTCTCCTTCATCTTTGTCGCAAGCTACATCGAGCTTCCCTTTATGATTTTGCCGATTTTCAATGTCTTGGATGATATGGATAACAATCTCATCAATGCCAGCTACGACCTCGGTGCGACCAAGTGGGAAACTTTCCGCCATGTCATCTTCCCTCTATCTATGAATGGAGTGAGAAGTGGGGTTCAGTCTGTCTTTATCCCCAGCTTGAGTCTCTTCATGCTGACACGTTTGATTGGTGGGAACCGTGTTATCACGCTGGGAACGGCCATTGAGCAGAACTTCCTGACCAATGACAACTACGGTATGGGTTCTACCATCGGTGTGATCCTCATCCTAACCATGTTCATCACCATGTGGGTGACCAAGGAAAGGAGAGAACGATGAAAAAAATTTTGCCAATCTCTACCTAGCCTTTTGTCTTTATCATCCTATATTTGCCAATCTTTTTACTTGATTGGCTATGCCTTTAATGCAGGGGATGATATGAATAGCTTTTACTGGTTTTAGCTTGAGCCATTTTAAAACCATGTTTGGTGATGGTCGTCTCATGTTGATCCTCACCCAAACCTTTTTCTTGGCCTTTCTGTCAGCCTTGATTGCGACTGTTATAGGGACTTTCGGTGCTATTTACATTTACCAGTCTCGTAAGAAATACCAAGAAGCCTTTTTATCACTCAATAATATCCTCATGGTTGCGCCTGATGTTATGATTGGTGCTAGCTTCTTGATTCTCTTTACCCAGCTTAAGTTTTCACTTGGATTTTCTGACAGTTCTATCTAGTCACGTGGCCTTTTCCATCCCTATCGTGGTCTTGATGGTCTTGCCTCGTCTCAAGGAGATGAATGATGACATGATTCATGCGGCTTATGACCTTGGTGCCAGTCAATTTCAGATGTTTAAGGAAATCATGCTTCCTTACCTGACACCGTCTATCATTGCAGGTTATTTTCATGGCCTTCACCTATTCGCTAGATGACTTTGCCGTGACCTTCTTTGTGACGGGAAATGGCTTTTTCAACCCTGTCAGTTGAGATCTACTCTCGTGCTCGTAAGGGGATTTCGTTAGAGATCAATGCCCTGTCTGCACTTGTCTTTCTCTTTAGTATTATCCTAGTTGTAGGATATTACTTTATCTCACGTGAGAAGGAGGAGCAAGCATGAAAAAACTCTATTCATTTTTTTAGCAGGAATTGTAGCAATTATCCTTGTCTTGTGGGGGATTGCCCATCATCTAGATAGTAAAAATCAACAGTCGAGATAGTCAAAAAACTGGTTATCTACAACTGGGGGGACTATATCGATCCCGAACTCTTGGAGAAATTCACAGAAGAAACAGGAGTCCAAGTCCAGTATGAGACCTTTGATTCCAACGAAGCCATGTATACCAAGATCAAGCAGGGTGGAACGACCTATGATATTGCCATCCCGAGTGAATACATGATCAACAAGATGAAGGACGAAGACCTCTTTGGTTCCGCTTGATTATTCAAAAAAATTGAAGGAATTGAAAAATATCGGACCTGAGTTCCTCAACCAGTCTTTTGACCCGGGCAATAAATTCTCCATCCCTTACTTCTGGGGGACCTTGGGAATCGTCTACAATGAAACCAAGGTAGATGAGGCGCCTGAGCATTGGGATGACCTCTGGAAACCAGAATACAAGGATTCCATCATGCTTTTTGATGGGGCGCGTGAGGTGCTGGGACTCGGGCTTAACTCGCTCGGTTACAGTCTTAACTCTAAGGATCCTCAGCAGTTGGAAGAAACGGTAGACAAGCTCTACAAACTGACTCCAAATATCAAGGCCATTGTGGCAGACGAGATGAAGGGTTACATGATTCAGAACAACGCTGCTATCGGTGTGACTTTCTCTGGGGAAGCCAGCCAGATGTTGGAGAAAAATCCTAACCTCAAGTATGTCGTTCCGACTGAGGCCAGCAATCTCTGGTTTGATAACATGGTCATTCCAAAAACCGTGAAAAATCAAGATGCCGCCTATGCCTTTATCAACTTTATGTTGAAACCCGAAAATGCTCTGAAAAATGCGGAGTATGTAGGTTACTCAACACCAAACCTACCAGCAAAGGAAATGCTCCCAGAGGAGACTCGTGAGGACAAATCCTTCTATCCAGACGCTGATACCATGAAACACCTAGAAGTTTATGAGAAATTTGACCATAAATGGACAGGAAAAAATATAGCGACCTCTTCCTACAGTTTAAAAATGTATCGGAAGTAGGAGATTTGGTTTATTGTCAGCTTTTTCCAGTTGACGCAAGCTTTTAAAAAACGATATAATAAGAAAGTTGAGAATTGATTTTCAGTTGTCTTAGTCCAGAGAAATGGCGGTGCTGCGAGCCATCTAAGCTAGGAAAATCATGCTACTCAATCAGACAATTGCATAAGAATAAGAGAATGACAAGTTCATTGAATGAAGGTGGTACCGCGGTTTTTCGCCCTTCGTGATATGGACTTGTCTTTTGATTTTTGGAGGTGTTTATGAAGACATTTCTCGTGAAACAAAAATTTCGTCTTGGAGGCGAACGTTTTGATATCAAGGATGATAGAGGAGTAGTGAACTATCAAGTGGAGGGATCTTTCTTCCAAATTCCTAAGACCTTTACCATCTATGACGCCTATGGTGAGCAAGTCAGTGAGATTAGTAAAGAATTTTTCACTTTGCTTCCTCGATTTACTATTCAGCTACGAAACGGTTCAAATTTCGTTATTCGTAAGAAGTTGACCTTCTGGCGAGATAAGTATGAGTTTGATAATCTGGGACTTCGCATCGAGGGCAATATCTGGGATTTGAATTTCAAATTGCTGGATGATCGTGACCAAGTGATTGCCGAGATTCGGAAAGAGATTTTCCATTTGACCTCAACTTACACCGTAACCGTCTATGAAGACTCTTATGCAGACCTAGTCATTTCCCTCTGTGTCGCGATTGACTATGTGGAGATGCTGGAAAGCCAATCAAATTAAACAAGTAATAAGGAGATATTATGAAACAACTATCTAGTGCTCAAGTACGCCAAATGTGGCTAGATTTCTGGGCAAGCAAAGGCCACTCTGTCGAACCATCAGTCAGCTTGGTTCCAGTAAACGACCCAACTCTTTTGTGGATCAACTCAGGGGTTGCTACCCTTAAGAAATACTTTGACGGAACCATTATCCCTGAAAATCCACGTATCACCAATGCGCAAAAAGCTATCCGTACCAACGACATCGAAAAATGTCGGAAAAACAGCTCGCCACCATACCATGTTTGAAATGTTGGGGAACTTCTCTATCGGGGATTACTTCCGTGATGAAGCTATCACTTGGGCTTATGAGCTTTTGACAAGCCCAGAATGGTTTGATTTTCCTGCTGAAAAACTCTACATGACCTACTATCCAGACGATAAAGATTCTTATAACCGCTGGATTGAAGTAGGAGTGGACCCAAGCCACTTGATCCCAATCGAAGACAACTTCTGGGAAATCGGTGCTGGACCTTCTGGACCTGATACAGAAATCTTCTTTGACCGTGGAGAAGCCTTTGATCCAGAAAACATCGGTATTCGTCTGCTTGCAGAGGATATCGAAAACGATCGTTACATCGAAATCTGGAACATCGTTTTGTCACAATTTAACGCCGATCCAGCTGTTCCTCGTAGTGAGTACAAGGAATTGCCACACAAGAATATTGATACGGGTGCTGGTTTGGAGCGTTTGGTGGCAGTTATCCAAGGGGCTAAGACAAACTTTGAAACGGACCTCTTCATGCCGATCATTCGTGAAGTTGAGAAATTGTCTGGTAGGGTTTATGACCAAGATGGCGACAACATGAGCTTCAAGGTCATCGCTGACCACATCCGTTCCCTTTCATTTGCCATCGGTGATGGTGCCCTTCCAGGAAATGAAGGTCGTGGTTATGTTCTTCGTCGTTTGCTCCGACGCGCGTCTATGCACGGTCAAAAATTGGGTATCAACGAGCCTTTCCTTTATAAACTCGTTCCAACTGTTGGAAAAATCATGGAAAGCTACTACCCAGAAGTGCTTGAAAAACGTGACTTTATCGAGAAAATCGTGAAGAGCGAGGAAGAGTCATTTGCCCGTACTCTTCACTCAGGTCAACACTTTGCCCAAGGCATCGTAGCTGATTTGAAAGCGAAAGGTCAAAACGTTATCGCAGGGCAAGATGTCTTCAAACTCTACGATACATATGGATTCCCAGTTGAATTGACAGAAGAAATCGCTGAAGAAGCTGGGATGACTGTAGACCGTGAAGGTTTTGAAGCAGCCATGAAAGAGCAGCAAGAACGTGCGCGTGCGTCAGCTGTCAAAGGCGGCTCAATGGGAATGCAAAATGAAACCCTCCAAAACATTACAGTGGAAAGTGTCTTCAACTACAATGCTAGTCAATTGCCTTCTAAGTTGGTGGCTATCGTAGCGGACAATGCAGAAGTTGAAGCTGTTTCAGAAGGAACTGCCTCTCTCATCTTTGCAGAGACTCCATTCTACGCTGAAATGGGTGGACAAGTAGCTGACCACGGTCAAATCTTGGATGCTGCAGGAAACCTTGTGGCTACAGTGACAGATGTTCAAAAAGCGCCAAACGGACAAGCTCTTCACACGGTTGAAGTTCTTGCACCGCTTGCTTTGAACCAAGAATACACCTTGGCCATCGATACCAATCGTCGTCACCGTGTCATGAAAAACCATACAGCAACTCACTTGCTCCATGCAGCCCTTCACAATATCCTTGGAAACCATGCGACACAAGCAGGATCCCTTAACGAAGTCGAATTCCTTCGCTTTGACTTCACACACTTCCAAGCAGTAACTCCTGAAGAATTGCGTGCCATTGAACAACAGGTCAATGAGAAAATCTGGGAAGCAATTGCAGTAGAAACTGTTGAGACAGATATTGACACTGCTAAAGAAATGGGTGCTATGGCCCTCTTTGGTGAGAAATACGGTAAAGAAGTTCGTGTTGTGACTATCGGTGATTACTCTGTTGAGCTTTGTGGTGGTACCCACGTTGGCAATACTTCTGAAATTGGCCTCTTCAAGATTGTCAAAGAAGAAGGGATTGGATCAGGAACTCGCCGTATCTTGGCAGTGACTGGTAAGGAAGCCTTTGAAGCCTACCGCGAACAAGAAGATGCTCTGAAAGCCGTCGCAGCAACTTTGAAAGCAACTCAACTCAAGGAGGTTCCTCACAAGGTTGAAGGTCTTCAAGAACAACTCCGTCAATTGCAAAAAGAAAATGCAGAGTTGAAAGAAAAAGCAGCAGCTGCAGCTGCAGGTGATGTCTTCAAGAATGTTCAAGAAGCAAACGGCCACCGTTACATTGCAAGCCAAGTTTCTGTATCAGATGCAGGTGCCCTTCGTACCTTTGCGGACAAATGGAAACAAAAAGACTACTCTGATGTGCTTGTCCTAGTTGCCGCTATCGGTGACAAGGTCAACATCCTTGTTGCAAGCAAGACAAAAGATGTGCATGCAGGAAACCTTGTCAAAGAATTGGCTCCAATCGTTGATGGACGTGGTGGTGGTAAACCAGACATGGCCATGGCAGGAGGAAGCGACCAAGCCAAGATCCAAGAACTCTTGGATGCAGTAGCTGGTAAATTATAAGACAATAAAGATCTATCCATTTGGGTAGGTCTTTTTGTGCATACAAAAAAGCCAAATCCGACTGGATTTGATTTGTAACTGATAGGTTTATTTTGCTGTCCAGACACTGACTGACCCCGCTGCTACTGGAAATTCTCCATAACCGTCAGCATTGATTGTAACTTGTGCTGAATGATTTTCAAGGAGATCAATAAAGGTTTGGTCAGCCCATTCTTGCCCGACAAACATTGACTTGCTGTTTTCTTGGTCATTTGAAATCAAGACCGCGATTGGGGATTGATCTTCAGCACCTGAACGAACCCAACCGATACAGTTGGCATCATCAAAGTAGTCTGTTTGCTCTCCATAGGCTAAATCTTTTCGGATGGCTAGGAGACGATCAAGAACTTCTCTGAAATCTTCTTGGGCATATTGCCCTGAAATGCCGTAATAATCTCCGTAAAAGACACATGGAAGACCATCTTGGCGTAATAGAATAAGGGCATAGGCTGCTGGCTTGAACCATTCTTCAACAGTAGACTCAAGGGCTTGACCTCGTTGGGTATCATGGTTGTCGACAAAGGTCACAGCCTTATCGGGCTTTAGTTCAACCAAGCTATCTGTGAAAATGCCACGAAGGTCGTAGCTTGCTCCAGCCTGACTAGCTTCAAAGAGATTCTGGTGGAGACGAACATCGACAAGGTCAAAGCGTTCTTCTGTTTTTTCAAGGTAGTCTAGATTAGCTTCCTTGTCTGGGATTCCAAAATTCCCCAAAAAAACATAGAAATCTTGACCGTATTTTTCCTTCATATCACGGATGAAATTGCGCATAAAGAAAGAGTCAATGTGTTTGACGGCATCCAAGCGGAAACCAGCAATACCAGTCGTTTCCATGAACCAGTCAGCCCAGTCATAGATATTTTTGATCACTTCAGGATGCTTAAAGTCTAGGTCGGCATACATGAGGTAGTCGTAGTTGCCGTTTTCATTATCGACCAATTCCTCGTTTGCCCAGCCCTTGTTGTCCCCTTGGATCAGGTAAATGCCAGATTTACGGCGTTTGGCATCGTAGTCTGTACCTGTGAAGTGGTACCAGTGCCAGTGGAAGTCATTGTAGGTATTTTGACGACCATCGAAAGTAAAGTGAGTCCAGCCATTGATGGTGAAGGGCTCGCTTAGTTGAACGGTACGGTCCTCAGGGTCCACTTCAATAACCTGAAAGGATTCCATGTGATCGGCTGCAGCCTTGTGATTGAGCACCACATCGGCCATAGGTCGAATTCCCTGAGCCTTTAGGGCTTGAATGGCTTGAAGATAGTCTTCTTTAACCCCATACTTGGTACGGACAGTCCCTTTTTGGTGAAATTCACCTAGGTCAAAATAGGTCATATACCCCATAGCCACATCTTTTTCATTTGTAGCCTTGAAGGCTGGTGGCATCCATACGTGGCTAATTCCCAAATGGGCTAGGTGCTCTGCATCATTTGTCAGTCGCGTCCAGTGTTGGCCGTCGTGGGGCAGATACCACTCAAAGTATTGCATAAGTGTCTGATTTTTGCATTGATTTTTCCTCTTGCTTATCAATCTTGTGTTTTTATTCACCATAAAGTCTAGAACTAGGCAAACGTTTGCGCAAAGTTTCTATACTCATTTCTAGAAATGTCTATTTTTAAACGACTACAAATCTTCCTTCCATTACTAGAGAAAGGATGTTTTAGGAGAAAAAAATAAATTGAGTAAACTTATTTTTAACAAAAAAATGACACTTAGTAAACTAAAGTACAAAATGGATAAAGCGGTTTCTTTTTTTGAGAATTGTCATAAAATTTGCTATAATAGTAGCTATGAATAGAATTAGGGTCAGCAGACGTGTTGAAAAAAAGCTAGCTAAGGGTCTAGTTCTTTTGGAAGCAAGTGATTTAACAGATATTGATCTGACGGATCAGGCAGTAGAAGTTCTTAGTCAAGACGGGAAGTTTTTAGGGAGTGCCTATCTTTCTCAGCAGAACAAGGGCATTGGCTGGTTGGTCAGCAAGGAAAAGGTTGGTTTCAACCAATCCTTCTTTGAAACTCTGTTTCGTAAGGCCAAGGAAGCTAGAAAGCCTTATTATCAAGATGACTTGACCACTGCCTTTCGCCTTTTTAACCAAGAGGGGGATGGTTTTGGTGGTCTGACTGTTGATCTCTACGGAGCTTATGCTGTCTTTTCGTGGTACAACTCCTTTGTTTACCAGATTCGGAAGTTGATAGTAAAGGCTTTTAAGGAAGTTTTTCCTGAGGTCTTGGGAGCGTACGAAAAGATTCGTTTTAAAGGTCTAGATTACGAGTCTGCCCATGTTTATGGTGAGGAAGCGCCAGACTATTTTACTGTTCTTGAGAATGGCGTGCTCTATCAAGTCTTTATGAATGATGGCTTGATGACAGGGATTTTCCTAGACCAGCATGAGGTTCGTGGGAGTCTGGTTGACGGTCTAGCCATGGGCAAATCCTTGCTCAATATGTTCTCCTATACGGCTGCCTTTTCAGTTGCTGCAGCTATGGGAGGCGCGAGTGAGACGACTTCTGTCGACTTGGCCAAACGGTCTAGAGAGCTGTCAGAAGCTCATTTTCAGGCAAATGGACTCAGCATGGACAATCACCGTTTTATCGTCATGGATGTCTTTGAGTACTTCAAGTATGCCAAGCGAAAAGGCTTGACCTATGATGTGATTGTGCTTGATCCGCCGAGCTTTGCCCGCAATAAAAAACAAACATTCTCTGTAGCTAAGGACTATCACAAGTTGATTTCCCAGAGTCTAGAGATTTTAAATCCGGGAGGGATTATCATTGCCAGTACCAATGCTGCCAATGTTTCCCGCCAGAAATTTACAGAACAAATTGATAAAGGTTTTGCAGGAAGAAGGCATCAGATCTTGAACCAATACGGACTTCCAGCAGACTTTGCCTATAATAAAAAAGATGAAAGCAGTAATTACCTCAAGGTGATTAGTATGAAGGTTAGTAGATGAAATTAATCGTTTCAGTAATGCCAAGAAGTTTAGAAGAAGCGCAAGAACTGGATGCCACTAGGTATGAAGATGCCGATATCATTGAGTGGCGTGCGGACTTTCTTACAAAGGACGCTATTTTACAGGTAGCACCCGCTATCTTTGAGAAATTTGCAGGACGCGAACTTGTCTTTACCCTTCGGACTCGCGCTGAGGGAGGAGAAATCGAACTTTCCTCAGAAGAGTATGTTCAAATCATCAAGGAAGTTACTCAGCTCTATCAGCCGGATTATGTAGATTTTGAGTATTTCAGCTACAAGGACGTTTTTGAGGAAATGTTGGATTTTCCAAATCTTGTTTTGAGTTACCATAATTTCCAGGAGACACCTGAAAACATGATGGAAATTTTGTCTGAGTTGACCAGTCTCTCTCCGAAAGTGGTCAAGGTATCAGTTATGGCTCATACGGAGCAGGATGTTTTAGACCTGATGAATTACACTCGAGGATTTAAAACACTCAATCCTGAGCAAGAGTACGTGACCATTTCCATGGGGAAAATGGGCAAGGTATCACGCATTACTTCAGATGTGACGGGTTCGAGTTGGTCATTTGCTAGTCTGGATGAAGCGAGTGCCCCAGGTCAGATTTCGCTATCAAACATGAAGAAAATCAGGGAGATTTTGGATGAAGCTTGATGGCTATACACGTTTAGCTGCAGTTGTTGCCAATCCCATCAAACACTCTATTTCGCCCTTTATCCACAATAGGGCCTTTGAGGCGACAGCTATTAATGGTGCCTATGTAGCTTGGGAGATTGAAGCGGGTGATTTGGCAGAAACAGTCGCCAATATTCGCCGTTACCAGATGTTTGGCATCAACCTGTCTATGCCTTACAAGGAGCAAGTGATTCCTTATCTGGATGAGTTGAGTGATGAGGCTCGTTTGATTGGGGGCGGTCAATACAGTTGTCAATCATAGATGGAACTTTAATTGGATATAATACAGATGGCAAGGGATTCTTTAAGAGCTTGCCTTCTTTTACAATCTCAGATAAGAAAATGACCATTCTGGGTGCAGGTGGTGCGGCCAAATCAATCTTGGCACAAGCTATTTTGGATGGGGTCAGTCAGATTTCAGTCTTTGTGCGTTCAGTTTCTATGGAAAAAACAAGACCTTACCTAGACAAGTTGCAGGAGCAAACAGGTTTTAAAGTGGACTTGTATGCTTTAGAAGATCTTTCTGAACTGCAATCAAGGATTGCCGAGTCGGACCTGCTCGTCAATGCGACCAGTGTGGGCATGGATGGTCAGTCGTCGCCAGTTCCTGAAAGTATCAATTTGCCAGAGGCTCTCTTGGTCGCAGATATCATTTACCAACCTTTTGAGACGCCATTTTTGAAATGGGCTAGAAGTCAGGGCAATCCAGCTGTCAATGGTCTGGGAATGTTGCTCTATCAAGCTGCTGAAGCTTTTCAACTGTGGACAGGTAAAGAAATGCCGACAGACGAGATTTGGCAGTCCTTAACAGAAAAAAATATAAATAGTGAAAAAGGAGACCCTACTATGAAAATCAGAATCGATATTCCGCATCATCCTTATGATATTCAGATTGAAAAAGGTTGTCTGGCTCAGGCTGGTCAATGGTTGCGAGAACTCTGGCAACCTCAAAAAGTGGTTATCGTAACCGACAACCATGTAGCTTCTCTCTATGCAGAGAAGGTTAAACTCAGCCTAGAAGATGCTGGTTTTCAGGTAGCTGTTTTTGACTTTTTAGAAGGCGAAGAACGAAAAAATTTAACGACTGTTCAGAAAGTCTATGAATTTCTAGTCAAGCAAGGTCTGACTCGTAGCGATGGGATCGTGGCTCTTGGTGGTGGTGTCGTTGGAGACCTGGCTGGTTTTCGTAGCCTCTACCTATATGCGGGGCATTCACTTTGTTCAGATTCCGACTAGTTTGACTGCTCAGGTTGATTCTTCTATCGGTGGAAAGACGGGTGTCAATACTCTTTTGCTAAAAAAATATGGTGGGAACTTTTGCCCAACCAGATGGGGTTCTGATTGACCCGCTTGTCCTTGAAACACTCGGGAAAAGAGAGTTGATTGAAGGGATGGGTGAGGTTATCAAGTACGGCTTGATTGAGGATCCAGAACTGTGGGCTCTCTTGATGGAGCTGGATGGTTCTGTAGAGAGCATTCTGGAACATGCAGAGACTTTGATTGAACATTCTTGTCAGGTGAAGCGCAAGATGGTGGTTGAGGATGAGTTGGATAACGGTGTTCGCCTTTACCTCAATTTTGGGCACACTATTGGTCATGCTATTGAAGCAACGGCTGGTTATGGCAAAGGTCATGCATGGAGAGGCTGTGGCTATGGGGAATGGTGCAGATTTCCAAGGTTGCTGAGGAAAAAAAGGCCTCATGCCAGCTGGCATAACCCAGTCCATTACAGAGATGTGCCAGAAATTTGGACTACCTGTTGACTATGAAAACTGGGATGTTGACAAGCTTTATCAGGCTTTGACTCATGACAAGAAGGCACGTGGCAACACCTTGAAATTGGTCTTGGTACCAGAGCTTGGTTCAGCGACCATTCACCCAGTTTCTCTGGAAGAGATGAAAGACTACTTGGTAAAAATAAGGAGAACGTATGAGATATTTAACTGCAGGAGAATCACACGGTCCCTCGTTTGACGGTTATTATTGAAGGAATTCCAGCTGGACTTCTTTGACAGCTGAGGATATCAATGAGGATCTGAAACGCCGTCAGGGTGGCTACGGTCGTGGTGGTCGTATGAAGATTGAGAGTGACCAGGTTGTCTTTACTTCGGGCGTTCGTCACGGGAAGACGACAGGGGCTCCCATTACCATGGATGTCATCAATAAGGACCACCAGAAATGGCTGGATATCATGTCTGCGGAGGACATTGAAGACCGCCTGAAAAGCAAGCGGAAAATCACTCATCCTCGCCCAGGACATGCCGATTTGGTTGGGGGCATCAAGTACCGTTTTGATGACTTACGAAATTCCTTGGAGAGGTCATCTGCCCGTGAAACCACCATGCGAGTAGCTGTTGGGGCAGTAGCCAAACGTCTCTTAGGCTGAACTGGATATGGAGATTGCCAACCATGTCGTGGTCTTTTGGTGGCAAGGAAATCGATGTACCTGAAAATCTTACAGTCGCTGAGATTAAAGAACGAGCTGCCCAGTCTGAAGTTTCTATTGTCAACCAAGAGCGAGAACAAGAAATCAAGGACTATATTGACCAAATCAAACGTGACGGTGATACCATCGGTGGGGTTGTGGAGACAGTCGTCGGAGGTGTTCCAGTTGGTCTTGGTTCCTATGTCCAATGGGACAGAAAATTGGATGCGCGATTGGCCCAAGCAGTTGTTTCTATCAATGCCTTTAAAGGGGTGGAATTTGGTCTTGGATTTGAAGCTGGTTACCGCAAAGGCAGCCAAGTTATGGATGAAATTCTCTGGTCTAAAGAAGACGGTTATACTCGTCGTACCAATAATCTTGGTGGTTTTGAAGGTGGTGTGACCAATGGGCAACCAATTGTTGTTCGTGGAGTTATGAAACCCATTCCTACTCTTTATAAACCACTCATGAGTGTGGATATCGAGACGCATGAACCCTACAAGGCAACTGTGGAGAGAAGTGATCCGACCGCTCTGCCAGCAGCAGGTGTAGTCATGGAAGCTGTTGTAGCAACGGTTCTGGCGCAAGAAATTCTTGAAAAATTCTCATCCGATAATCTAGAAGAATTAAAAGAAGCGGTAGCCAAACACCGTGAGTATACAAAGAACTATTAAGGAGTTCCTATGGCAAAAACAGTCTATATCGCAGGTCTTGGTTTGATCGGTGCTTCGATGGCCCTCGGTATCAAACGCGATCATCCTGATTATGAAATTTTAGGCTACAATCGCAGTCAGACTTCGAGAGACATTGCCTTGGAGCGGGGGATGATTGACCGTGGAACGGATGATTTTGCCAGTTTTGCTCCTCTGGCAGATGTCATCATTCTGACCTTGCCAATCAAGCAGACCATTGCTTTTATTCAGGAGTTGGCAGGTTTGAACTTGAAAGAAGGCGTCATTATTTCAGATGCGGGCTCTACCAAGGCTGCCATTGTGGAAGTTGCTGAGGAATACTTGGCTAGCAAGTCAATTCGTTTTGTCGGGGCTCATCCCATGGCTGGTAGCCACAAGACAGGAGCTGCCTCGGCAGATGTCAATCTCTTTGAGAATGCCTACTATATCTTTACTCCATCTAGTTTGACTAGTTCAGACACGCTTGAGGAAATGAAGGACCTACTTTCTGGTCTCCATGCTCGTTTCATTGAAATTGATGCCAAGGAGCACGATCGAGTGACTTCACAGATTAGCCATTTTCCCCATATCTTGGCATCAGGTCTCATGGAGCAAACAGCTGTCTATGCTCAAGAACATGAAATGGCAAGGCGCTTTGCGGCGGGTGGTTTTCGAGATATGACCCGGATTGCAGAGAGTGAACCAGGTATGTGGACTTCCATTCTCTTGTCCAATCGCGAGACTATCCTAGAGCGGATTGAGGATTTCAAGGAGCGCCTAGATGAGGTCGGACAAGCCATCAGCAAGGGAGATGAAGAGCAAATCTGGAACTTTTTCAACCAAGCGCGTGCGCAACGTCAGGCCATGGAAATCCATAAGCGTGGTGGTGTGGACAGTTCTTATGACCTCTATGTCGATGTTCCCGATGAAGAAGATGTTATCTTGCGGATTTTGGAATTACTTCGTGGGACTTCTTTGGTTAATATCCACATCAACGAAGAAAACCGTGAAGATGTTCATGGGATTCTACAAATTTCATTTAAAAATGCTCAAGATTTAGAACGAGCTGAACGCTTAATTACAGAAAATACGGACTATACAGTCGTCATCAAATAAGGAGAAAATCATGTCAAATATTTACGATAGTGCAAATGAACTTAGCCGCGGGTTACGTGAATTACCAGAATACAAGGCGGTTAAGACAGCAAAAGATGCCATCCAAGCTGATGAACAAGCTAGCAAGATTTTTGCAGACTACCTCGCTTTCCAGCAAGAAATCCAAGTCATGGCGCAAACGGGACAAATGCCAGACGCCTCTTTCCAAGAAAAGATGCAGTCTTTCAGCAAACAAATCCAAGAGAACGCTCTTTTGTCAGATTTCTTTGCCAAACAGCAACAATTGTCCATTTACCTTTCAGACATTGAAAAAATTGTCTTTGAACCTGTTTCAGAATTATTGAAATAGTATTTTATTCTGATAAAAAGCCAGAAATTTCAGGAATTTCTGGCTTTTTTTTGTGATAAAAATAAGAAAAAGTATTGCAAGTATGAGGTCAACTATGAAACTAAAAATAAAACATTCGCCACTTACATGGCAGTATTCGGGTTCCAGGTGACAAGTCTATCAGCCATCGTTCGATTATTTTTGGAAGTTTGGCTGAGGGAGAAACTAAAGTTTATGATATTCTGCGTGGAGAGGATGTACTTTCAACCATGCAGGTTTTTCGTGACCTTGGTGTTGAGATAGAAGATAAAGACGGTGTGATTACGATTCAAGGTGTAGGCATGGATGGCTTAAAAGCTCCGCAAAACGCCTTGGATATGGGGAATTCTGGCACCTCGATTCGCCTGATCTCAGGTGTACTTGCTGGTGCAGACTTTGAAGTAGAGATGTTTGGAGATGATAGTCTTTCCAAACGTCCTATGGATCGTGTGACGATTCCACTGAAAAAAATGGGAGTCAGCATTTCAGGGTCAAACAGAGCGAGACTTGCCTCCTCTGCACTTGAAGGGTACGAAAAACCTAACACCGATTCACTATGAGTTGCCAATTGCCTCTGCTCAAGTCAAGTCTGCCTTGATATTTGCAGCCTTACAGGCTCAGGGGGAGTCCGTTATTATCGAGAAAGAATGTACTCGTAACCACACCGAAGATATGCTTCAGCAATTTGGTGGTCATTTAAGTGTGGATGGCAAAAAAATCACAGTTCAAGGACCACAAAAACTGATCGGACAAAAGGTAGTTGTTCCAGGAGATATTTCCAGTGCAGCCTTTTGGTTGGTCGCAGGTTTGATTGTTCCAAACTCTCGTGTGGTGCTGCAGAATGTGGGCATCAATGAAACGCGTACTGGTATTATTGATGTCATTCGCGCCATGGGTGGAAAACTAGAAATAACTGAAATCGATCCAGTCGCTAAATCAGCAACCCTGACTGTCGAATCTTCAGACCTGAAAGGAACGGAGATAGGTGGATCCTTGATTCCACGCTTGATTGATGAATTGCCTATTATTGCCCTTCTAGCGACCCAAGCCCAAGGTGTAACGGTCATTAAGGATGCTGAGGAACTCAAGGTCAAGGAAACCGACCGCATTCAAGTGGTGGCAGATGCCTTAAATAGCATGGGAGCAGATATTACTCCTACAGCAGATGGAATGATTATCAAAGGGAAATCAGCCCTTCACGGTGCTAGAGTCAATACTTTTGGTGACCATCGAATTGGAATGATGACAGCCATTGCAGCCCTCTTGGTTGCGGATGGAGAAGTGGAACTTGACCGTGCTGAAGCCATCAACACTAGCTATCCTAGCTTCTTTGATGATTTGGAGAGCATGACTCATGGCTAAGGTATTACTTGGATTTATGGGGGCAGGCAAGTCGACAATCGCTAGAGGCTTGGACCCAGACTATATCGATATGGATGCCTTAATCGAGGAACATTTGGGCATGTCCATTGCGGATTTCTTCGCTGAAAAAGGAGAAGTGGCCTTTCGTCAAGTAGAGTCAGAAGTCCTAGCTGACTTACTAAAAACGGACCGAGTTGTGTCAACTGGCGGAGGAGTTGTCATTTCTCAGAGAAATCGTGACTTGCTCAAAACCAATCCTGATAACATCTACCTAAAAGCAGATTTTGAAACCCTCTACCAACGTATCGCAGCTGATAAGGACAATCAGCGTCCACTTTTTCTTAACAAAAGCAAGGAAGAACTGGCAGCTATTTTCCATGAAAGACAAGCTTGGTATGAGGAAGTAGCCAGTCGGATTCTAGATGTGACCAAGTTAAGCCCAGAGGAAATTATAGAGGAACTGAGATGAAAATTGCCTATCTAGGTCCCAAGGGATCTTTTTCGCATCATGTTGTGCAGACAGCCTTTCCCAAAGAGGAATTGCATGCCTTTGCCAATATCACAGATGTTATCAAGGCCTATGAACAGGGCTTGGTGGACTATTCTGTGGTACCAGTTGAAAACTCCATTGAAGGTAGTGTCCATGAAAGTTTGGATTACCTTTTTCACCAGGCTCGCATCCAAGCAGTGGCAGAAATCGTTCAACCCATTCACCAGCAGTTGATGGCAGTTCCTGGTCATACTAAGATTGAGAAGATTTTTTCCCATCCTCAGGCTTTGGCTCAGGGAAAAAAATTCATCGATGAACACTATCCAGAGGCTCAAATCGAGGTAACCGCCAGTACCGCCTATGCAGCTCGCTTTATTTCAGAACATCCAGATCAGCCTTATGCAGCTATTGCTCCTAAAAGTTCAGCTGAAGAATATGGCTTGGAATTGATTGCAGAGGATATTCAGGAAATGGAAGCCAATTTCACACGTTTTTGGGTGTTAGGGGCAGAGATACCGAAGATTCCTTTGAACTCACAAGCTGAAAAAATGAGTTTGGCCTTGACCTTACCAGACAACCTACCTGGTGCTCTTTACAAGGCACTTTCGACCTTTGCTTGGAGAGGGATTGACTTAACAAAGATTGAAAGTCGCCCCCTTAAAACAGCCTTGGGAGAATACTTTTTCATTATCGATGTAGACTATAGTGACAAAGAACTGGTCTCATTTTTGCAAGACAAGAACTAGAAGCTATTGGAATCCAGCATAAGATTCTGGGGAACCCTACCCGATTTTTACCATAACTGATTTAGAAAAGGAGAGTCAATGAGCAAAGAAAATCCTTTAAGTCATCACGAGCAGTTACGTTATGACTATCTCTTCAAAAATATTCATTACCTCAACGACCGTGAACGGAGGGAGTTTGATTATCTGCAACAGAAAATGGCAGGTCCCAAGTCGGAAGTTCACCATTTCTACCAAGAAGAAAAAGAAGAATCTTGGGGTAGAGATATTGATCTTCCGACTTATGGCAGTAGAAGTCGATCTAAGAAACGTGAAAAGGTAACTCCTCAACCTAAAGTCAAAAAGAAAAAAAGAAGAATTCGCTTCAAACGAATACTGACTTTGTTCCTGCTGTTGATTACTTGTGTGCTTGCAGGGATGATTTTCATGTTTCTTCGAGGGTTCCAGTCAGCAGCCAATCCAACAAATAAACCAGCTGACGCCAAGGCAGCTCAAGTAGAGGTCTTTAACGGTCAGGATACCAAAGATGGTGTGAATATCCTAGTCATGGGGACAGATGGCCGTATCGGTCAAAATAGTGCGGAAACCCGTACCGACACAATCATGGTACTGAATGTCAGTGGATCGGATAAGAAGATCAAACTAGTCAGCTTTATGCGTGACAACTTAGTTTATATCGACGGGTACAGTAAGATTGTAAATGGCCAGAAACAGACGGATAACAAACTAAATGTTGCCTATGAACTTGGGGAACAAGAAGGGCAAAAAGGGGCAGAAATGGTCCGCAAGGTTCTAAAAGACAACTTTGATTTGGATATTAAGTACTATGCCCTAGTTGACTTCCAGGCCTTTGCAACAGCTATTGATACCCTCTTCCCTGACGGAGTAACGATTGATGCTCAATTCTCAACATTGAATGGTCAACCTTTGACAGAAGCCACAGTTGGAGATGACCTTCATGCAACAGAGACAGAATCGCCAACCCAAACCATCAAAGTTGGAAAACAGCAGATGAATGGATCCACCTTGCTGAACTATGCTCGCTTCCGTGATGATGACGAGGGAGACTATGGGCGTACCAAACGTCAGCAACAAGTCATGTCAGCTGTTCTTGAGCAAATCAAAGATCCAACCAAGCTCTTTACGGGATCAGAGGCACTTGGAAAAGTCTTTGGCATGACCTCAACAAATCTACCATATAGCTTTCTTGTTGACCAATGGCTTATCTGTCCTAGAAGGTGCTCAAAATGGCATTGAAAGACTCACCGTCCCAGAACTTGGTGACTGGGTAGATGCTTATGATATCTACGGTGGACAAGGACTTCTAGTTGATCAAAATAAATACCAAACCAAACTCGCCCAAATGGGAATGAGATAGAATACTATAAAAAAATCAAAGTTTGAATCACCAGTGAAAAAGTGGTTTAGGCTTTGATTTTTCTTAGTATCTGATGGATTTTTAGGGCTTTTTTATGGTATAATAAAACGATATAACTCGTTATTGGACAGAAGAGGAGAGACATGAGTGATTTGAAAGCGATTCAGGCTCGTAGTCTGGAAATGGCTGAATATTTCGTTGCATTTTGTAAAGAACATGATTTATTGTGCTATCTCTGTGGTGGAGGAGCTATTGGTGCCCTACGTAACAAGGGCTTTATTCCTTGGGATGATGACCTAGACTTTTTCATGCCTCGCAAGGACTATGAAAAATTAGTAGAACTGTGGCCACGTTATGCAGACGAGCGTTATTTCTTGTCAAAGAGTAACAAGGATTTTGTAGACCGTAACCTTTTTATTACTATTCGTGATAAGGAAACCACTTGTATCAAGCCTTATCAGAAGGATTTGGATTTGCCACACGGTTTGGCCTTGGATGTTTTACCTTTAGATTATTATCCTAAAAATCCGTCTGAGCGTAAGAAACAGGTTCGTTGGGCCCTGATTTATTCACTCTTTTGCGCCCAAACTATCCCAGAAAAGCATGGTGCAGTCATGAAATGGGGAAGTCGTATCTTACTCGGCCTGACTCCAAAATCTCTACGTTATCGCATTTGGAAAAAAGCTGAAAAAGAAATGACCAAGTATGGTCTGGCTGAGAGCGATGGAATTACGGAATTATGCTCAGGTCCTGGCTACATGCGAAACAAATACCCAATCGCATCTTTTGAAGACAATCTTTTCTTGCCATTTGAAGGAACTGAGATGCCCATCCCAGTCGGTTATGATGCCTATCTCAGCACTGCTTTTGGGGACTATATGACACCGCCACCAGCGGATAAGCAAGTACCGCATCATGATGCCATTATAGCAGACATGGACAAGAGCTACACAGAGTACAAGGGAGAATATGGAGCATGATGGGAGAAAAAATAAGCGTTATTGTTCCAGTCTACAATGTAGAAGCCTATCTGGAGCGATGTGTGGAGTCGATTCTTCAACAGACTTATGCCCATTTTGAGTTAATCCTAATCAACGATGGTTCTACTGATTCTAGTGGACAGATCTGTGATCACTTAGCATCTCAGTATGAGAATATCAAGGTTTATCATATCGAAAATGCTGGTGTTTCAAATGCTAGAAATATGGGAATTCAGCTAGCGACGGGTTCTTGGGTTACCTTTATTGATAGCGATGATTTCGTTACCCAAGATTACCTAGCTACTTTAGCAAGTGCAGTTGAAGGGTTGAATGTAGGCTTTGTAATTGCTCCTCTGCATCATATTAAAAACGGCATTGTAACAGACTTACCTCCACATTCTGGAAAAACAGAACTCTGGTCAACAGAAGAAACCATGAAGGAACTACTGATGACTACCAGAACGTCATTTTTTCCAGTCGCAAAACTGTTTAAGAGTGACCTGCTTGCGGATGAAAAGTTTAATACAAACTATCACCTAGCTGAAGATGCTCTATTTTTAACTGAATTGCTACTAAAGACAAGATGCAGTTGCGTATTTATTGACAAACCTGTTTATTATTATGATCATCGTGAGGGAAGTGCAACAACATCTGTTAATCGACATGTATTTGACACGATAGAAGTTTATCAGCGAAATAATTGCTCAAGTTTCACAAGCCTTTCCCTAATTTAAAATACGAATTAATAAACAGAGAATGTTGGTCGTACATCACAGTTTACGATAAAATTATCTTTACTTCACGTGAAGAGTATCAAAAGGAGAAAGCCGAGCTGAGGACTTGGATTGTTCAGCATCGACGCGAAATATGGAAAGGATGCTTATTTCACCACTTTTCGCAAGATAGCGATCCTTTTCACTTGTCATTTCTCCATGGCTATATAAGAAAAATTGTTGGATTAAAAAAACTAATATCATGAGAAGGAGTTGAAAATGAATTTTTTTCAAAAAATGGATGAATACTTTGAAAAATCAAAACTATGGATTGCGTATCTATTTGTTTTCATTTCGATTTTAAGTATGAGTTCACTGGTTTATAAGATAGCAAATCCCCTCTACAAGGGATTATCAGCGATTGTAGTGCTTTATATTTGCTATACTTTATTGTTTAAGTGGAAAGAAATCACAGCAGATCGCAAATTTCTATCCTTATTTGGACTCTTAGCTGGAAGTCATCTGCTATCAGCTGTTTTCAATCGCTCTGGACATCTGATTGGAAATGTGATTGAAATCTCTTCATGGTAACCTATGTTTTATTATTTACCATGTTACAATCAGGGCAACTTAAAAAATTATTTGACTGGATTGCCTATACGGTTCAAATTGTATCTTTTTCTTCAGCAATTTTTGCGTTTGGTTTATTGATAAGTAGAGTCCTCATCCTATTTAAGATTGGCGAACAATCTTATTACTATGGTGTCATGAATGGCCGTCTGTGGGGGATTGTCAATCCAAATGCTAGTGCGATATTTTCATACATTAGCATTATTTTGGCTATGTATTTGATCCATAAAGGAAGTAAATATTCTGTTTATCTTAAACTGAATAATGTGATTCAATTCGTTTACTTTGCTATGATGCAAAGTCGAGGAGCCTTACTTTCTTTACTTCTCATGATTGGACTCTATAGTTTCTTTGCTACTAGAGGAAGTATCGTTAAACGATTCCTCACTTTTATAGTTGCTGGTTTGCTGATTACTGCAACTAATATTGGATTAAGCTATGTAACTTCAATCTATATCTCATCTGAAACTGCGACTGTCTTAGATTTAAACAATGGACAATCCTATGCTGAGACAGATTCGTCTGTCACTAAGAAAAACGGTGAGCTCCATCTAATCGAAACAACACCAAGTGGTAGAACCTATATCTGGAAAAATGCCATCAAGATGGGAAGTGCCAAACCAATTTTTGGTTATGGTGTACGAAATGTTCCAGATTATTACACAGAATATTTCAGTAAATTTGAGATTCAAAACTCCCTTTATCGGTGGGAATTTTCCACAACATTTTTGTGACCATATTTGTCAGTTCGGGAGTTCTAGGTTTGGTATCCTTCCTTCTTGTACTGGCTTATGTCATCAAGCGCTTTTTAACGTATTTGATTGTTTCCAAGAAAAATACTGATAAATTGATCATGATCCTATTCTTTGGTATCTTGTTTGGTCAATTATTTGAAAGTCAGATTATGTATTCAACCAACTTTATTAATATCATCTTCTGGCTAGCGATTGGCTATGGACTCGTAGTCTGCAAACGAGATGAAGGAGTTCGGTACCAAGAAGTAACAGACATCAATGAAATTCAACAGATGGAACTTGGAATCATGGAGTATATTCATGAAGTTTGTCAGAAAATTGGTGTCAAGTATTTCTTAGCATATGGAAGTCTAATTGGTGCTGTTCGCCATCAAGGATTTATCCCTTGGGATGATGACATGGATATCTGCATGTTACGAGAAGATTATGAAAAGTTGCAAGACTACCTTATCGCTAACCCTGATAAACGTTACGAGGTCATGTCTTATAAAAATAATCTCAACTATGTCTATCCCTTCATGAAAGTGCAGGATAACCATACCTACTTGCTGGAAGAAGATGTTCGCATCGATTCGAATATGGGAATCTATGTAGATATTTTCCCTGTAGATGGCTACGAGGATGACGTAGAATTTAAAAACAAGATGACGAAACTGATAAAGAAACGTCAATTGAGTTGCTACACCTTTAAAGGCATTACCAATACGAAAAGTGTACTGAATTCACTGCTACGTTATGTGTCAGTTATTATTTTCTATTTTACCAATACGAACAAATACGTTGCCCAGATTGAAGAGCTTGCAAAATCCCGTAAAGTCTCAGATTATGAGCAGGTGGATTATCTTATCTACAAGGATATGAACAAACCAGTGTGGAGACGTGAATGGCTGGAACAAGTTACTACTGGAACATTTGAAGGTAAGGAATTTACCATTCCGAAAAATTATCATGAAATTTTGACCTCAGACTACGGAGACTATATGCAATTGCCACCGGTTGAACAAAGAGTATCTCATCATGATTTTAAATTATGGAAGATTGTTAAAAGGTCTAAATGACGGGATTGGGATTAAGAAACGTTTAAAAATATAGTCAAATTTAGGAGAATAGAACCTATGTCTGAAAGAACTTTAACTCTTGAAGAAATCAAAGCAAGTAGAATTGGATATTTTTAAAGTATCTACATGATCTTTTGTGAACAACATCAAATCAAATACTTTTATTGATTTTTGGAACCTTACTAGGAGCTGTACGCCATAAAGGATTTATCCCTTGGGATGATGATACAGATATTTCCTTGGCGCGTGATGAATTTGAAAAACTGTATAAGGTTTTACAAAATGAAAATCATCCCTACTACAAATTGATTTCATTCAGAGAAACAAAGGGATATCCATACAGTTATATGAGAGTCTATGATGTAAGGACTCGTCGAGATGCTAACCTCGTAGACCCAACGGTCGTATTGGGAACTTGCGTTGACATTTTTCCTTATGATGGTGTCGTAACACAGGAAAGTGACCGTAAGAAAATGAAGCTCTACAAATATTTCATTCGCCTTTCTTCTTTGAATTTTAAAGGGATCAAGTCTGAGAATGGTGGACTAAAAAACCTCCCTCGTTATATGGGATCAGCTATTTTCCGCTTAACTTCCCCACAACTATGGAATCAAAAATTAGAGAGCCTTGCTTTGAAGTATAGTGTAGATCAAGCAACAGATCTTACTTGTACTATCTATGACCCTTATTATCCAAATGGTATAAAAAAAGAATGGCTCTATGATTTGATTGATATGCCTTATGAAGACATTGTGGTCAAGGTTCCGAGAAAATACCATGAAATACTTGTCTACGAATTTGGAGAAAACTATATGACTCCACCGCCTATTGAGCAACAAGTCCCAGGAGGGGATAAAAATTATTGGATTGATTAGATTAAAAAAGTTGCTTATTGTTAAGATAAAGGAGTTTTCAAGGTGAAAAATAAATGGTTATTAAAATCAGTCAGCTATAGTGTTCTCGCATTCTTTCTATTACTGATTCAGTTATCGCAAGGAGTAGATGCAGATACCATCTCTGCAGGTTCGGGCAATCGTATCCATTTCATAAATACTAAAGCAAAATCTGGGAGTGATGCCATCCTTCTGGAAAGCAATGGTCACTATGCTTTGATTGATATGGGTGAAGACTATGACTTCCCTGATGGGAGTGACCCACGCTATCCAAGCCGCTGGGGAATTTCCATGAGAAATTATCAAGTATTGGAGGATCGATTGATTCGCCACTTGGATCAAATAGGTGTAAAAAAATTAGATTTTATTATAGGAACTCATGTTCATAGTGACCATATTGGTGGAGCAGACGAAATACTCAATCGATATCAGGTCGGTAAGTTTTATTTGAAAAAATATTCAGATGATCGGATCACAGCAAACTGGGGACTATGGGATAATCTTTTCAATTATGATAATGCTTTGAGAGCAGCTCAAAAACGAGGAGTTACTCTTATCCAGAATATTTCAGATGAGGATAGTCATCTAAAATTAGGTGATATGGATATCCAACTCTACAACTATAAGAATGAATATGATGCTGAAGGGAATCTGAAAAAAGTTCGAGATGATAACTCCAACTCCATTGTTTCAGTAGTGACTGTGGCAGGAAAGAGAATCTATCTTGGTGGAGATTTGGATAATGCCGAGGGAGCAGAAGATAAGTTAGGTCCAGTTATCGGCAAGGTTGATATGATGAAATGGAACCATCATTATGATGCGACAATTTCAAATACGATTAATTTCCTTGAAAACTTATCACCAAAAATGATTATTCAGACAACTGGTGGAGATATTAATGTTGCTTCAACCAGAGAATACCTTCAGAAGAAAAATATTCAGGTTCTGCATGCCGCTAGCCAAACTCAAGACGCTACCGTTTTTGATATTAGCGATAAAGGATTTGCAAATGTTTCAAATACCTTCCCTGATATCCCTGTAGTTGACGAAAAATGGTATCAAGAAGATGGTTATTGGAAATATCGTTTGACTGACGGAGAAATGGCTATCGGCTGGAGAGAGATTGGTGGAGCCACTTATTTCTTTAATGGAAAAGGACAAATGCAAGCAGGTCGCTGGCTTCACCTTAACGACGACTGGGGAGAAAATGCCAAAGGGAATGATTACTATCTGAACCAAAATGGTAAAATGCAAACTGGTGGTTGGTTCAAACTAGATGACTCTTGGTATTATATCCAATCAAATGGTGCTAGACGATTTAGCGAGCTCTCTGAAATCGGAGGGAAAAAGTATCTCTTTGCAGCAGATGGGAAGATGCTAACAGGACATCAAGTCTATAATGGCAAGAAGATGTTCTTTAGCGAAAGTGGTGCACTCCAAACAGCAGGTAAGCCTTCAACTTGGCAAAAGATTGATTCAAATTGGTATTTCTATGATGAGGATGGGCTAAAGACCATCGGTAAAAAGAATATCAATGGAAGCACATACTACTTTAATCAAGAAGGTATCATGCAAACTGGCTGGGCCTTTGTTGATGGTCACTGGAACTATTTTGCAAGTTCTGGAGCTATGAAAACCGGCTGGGTCAAGGATCAGGAAACATGGTATTATCTGGATAAAGATGGCATCATGTTAACTGGCAGACAAGATATAAATGGTGTTCGTTACTATTTGAATGCTAGTGGTGCCATGCAGACTGGCTGGAAGTGGCAAGACAATAGCTGGTACTTCTATACGAACTCAGGTGCTATGAAAACGGGTTGGTTGAAAGATAAAGAATCATGGTATTATTTGGATCCAGAAACAGGTATTATGGCTGTAGGATCTAAAGAGATTGACGGTAAGAACTATTTCTTCAGCTCTGCAGGTACTATGCAAGTTGGATGGCAGTGGTCAAATGATTCTTGGCATTACTACGCTACGTCGGGCGCACTCCAAACTGGTTGGTTGAAAGATGGTGATGCCTGGTATTATCTTGAAGGTAAGGAAGGCGTTATGTTAGTCGGCCTCCATCAAGTAGATGGTAAGCAATATTACTTTAGCAAATCTGGTGCCATGCAAACAGGCTGGAAATGGTTTGATAATCATTATCGTTACTTTGAATCAAATGGAGCCATGAAAACTGGTTGGATAAAAGACAAAGGCGTCTGGTATTATCTAAATCCTGAAGATGGCATCATGTTGGTTGGCCTTCATAAAGTAAATGGTGATCATTATTACTTTGATGAATCAGGAGCTATGCAAACGGGTTGGAAACAGCTTGATGGTAATTGGTACTATTTCCAAGCTGATGGTTCTTTGTTGAAGAACGCAACAACACCTGATGGTTACAAAGTAAACGAAGAAGGAATCTGGAAACAGGCTGTTGCTGCTGTAAATAGCGATGCAGTCAAGCCAGAACAGAAACAAGAAGCTAATTCCTCTATTGTTGAACAACCTAAACAAGATTCAAATCTAGAAGCCAACGCTTTCTGAAAAAGAAAGAAAAACGAATAAGAAGAAACTCCCTACTGACAACTAATTTATCAGTAGGGGATTTTTTTAATTTCGTTTTAATTTAGCAAGTACAAGGTTCAGTGCATAGTGGAGTGTTTTGTCTTTGGTAATAAAGAGGGTCAAGAGGTAATAGATACCACAAGTTGCTACGGTAGACAGAACCATGAGAATCATATTGAAAGTTTACTGTGTAGGAATTGATTTGGAAAATCATCTTGAAAATATAGAAGATTGGGATAAAACCAAGGGATATGAGGCTATAACGTGTTAAGGTTATAAAAATTTCTTTTAAACTAATCAGTTGGTGTTTCTTGATAAAATGAATTTCAAGTAAAACAACGATAGTTTCTGCGATAATGGTCGTAGCGATGTAATACTCAGGTGCAAAAATATTATTGAAATACAAGATGCTATTTAATAGTATATTAGCCCCACCACCAAGGAAGTAGAAGGCAGTTAAGCGATTTTCATGGTCGTTGATAAAGATAATCTGTTTACCAAGAATCAACTCTATAGCCCAAATGATGGTACGAAAAGCGAAGACGCTAGTTACGATACCCGCTTCAAGATATTTTTCAGAAGAATAAATAACAGTTGCGTACCGTCCCAATATCATAATCCCGATACTAGTTGGAACCATAAGGAAATAGAATAAGGATGCCGCTTGATTCACGAGATAATTATAGGACTTGTAATCCTTTTTACCGAGATAGTAGCCAAGGCGTGGAATACTGACGTTGATAGCTCCACTCAAGACACTGGCAATCAGCATGACGATACTATAGGCAATTGTATAGTAGGAAATATAGTTCTCATCCGGTCCCTTGGTGATAAACATTCTATCTAGCAAGGTATAAAGCATATTAGCATTTGCTAAGAGAAGCATAGTGAAGAGCGGTTTAGAAGCTTTGACTAATTCGACGAAACCAATCTTAACAAAAGAAACTTCTCTCTTAATCCAAAGAAAACTGAGCAGGTAGTTGAGGATAGTGGTCGCTGTCATAACGATAGCATAAGGAACAATATCATCTGCCGTTTTAACAAAGGCGAAGATAGCGACCAGCATGGTAATTCGAATAATTAACGTTTTGTAGAGGATGAAGGCATAGTTTTCATAAGCCTCGTTCATCCATTCGATATTGAGAAATTGGAAGAGTGCTTGAGCCCCTAGGATGTAGTAGAGAACTTTCAGATTCTCAATGCTGGTGTCAAAGAAGATAATGAGGAAGTAGATACCTGTCGTCAGGAGAGAGGTAAAAACCGAGATATAAAACAACTTAGAAAAGACGTAGTTGATTTTATTCTTGTCATCCTTGACCTTACTAATAGCTCGAATCCCGTAGTTGTATATTCCAAAGGCAGCTAGTGGAATAACAAAACTTGCCCAGGTATTGGCTGTATTGAAATAACCGTAATTGGATTTGCTGAGAATCCGCGTCAGATAAGGATTGGTTATCAGTGGAAAAACGATATTGAGAATATTGACCAGCAAGCTGGCCAAGGCATTTACTTTTTATATTTTTTTCATTGAACATTTCTTTTCTTAAATCTAAAATCATATCTAGTATTATATCACATTCTCGCTTCATTCTTTTGATAAAATCGTAAAAATCTAGTATAATAGATAGACTGAAAGTATGAGGTTACTAGATATGAAGATGAAACAAATTAGTGATACAACACTGAAAATCACGATGACTTTAGATGATTTGATGGATCGGGGAATGGAAATCGCAGACTTTCTCGTCCCTCAGGAAAAAACCGAAGAGTTTTTCTATGCTATTTTAGATGAGTTAGAGATGCCAGACAATTTCTTGGATAGTGGCATGCTGAGTTTTCCGTGTGACGCCAAAAACCTGATAAGGTGGACGTCTTTGTGACCAAGTCTAAGATTGACCAAAATCTAGATTTTGAAGATTTGGCGGACCTACCTGACATGGAAGAATTGGCCCAAATGTCACCAGATGAATTTCTCAAGACACTAGAAAAGAGTATCGCAGAGAAAACCAAGGATGATATAGAGGCTATCCAATCTCTAGAGCAAGTCGAAGCAAAGGAAGAAGAGCTGGAGCAAGCGAACAAGGAGACTGAGAGCAAGAAGGAACCTTATATCTACTATATCTTGCGTTTCGCAAATCTTGCTGACCTAGTTGCTTTTTGCAAAGACAGTTAACTACCAGATGGAAACATCTGAACTCTATAAGATGAATGACCACTATTATTTGACAATCTTAGTTGATGTGGAAAACCATCCTAGTCCATATCCAGCCTGGCTCTTGGCTCGTATGCGTGAGTTTGCAGACGACAGTGACATCAGTCGTTCAGTCTTGCAAGAGTATGGGCAAATCTTGATCAATCACGACGCAGTTCTTAATCTGCAAAAAGATTCGTTCATAAATTTTTCAAAAATCAGTTTTCATTTATCAAGAAAGACGAATCATGGGATTCGTTTTTTTCTTTACTAGACTGAAATAGTGATTTACTATAATAGAATTTTCACAAAATTCTGTTATAATGGCTATATCAGAAAAATTTCTAGGAGACAAACATGACAGTTAAAAATTGCTTTACTTGGATTTGGTACCGTTGCAAGTGGTGTGCCATTCCTCCTAAAGGAAAATGGAGAAAAAATCGTTCAGTCAGCTCATTCAGAGATTGAAGTGGCCAAGGTATTGGTCAAGGATGAAGATGAAAAGAACCGCTTGCTTGCAGCAGGAAATGACTTTAACTTTGTAACCAATGTAGACGATATTTTATCAGACAAGGACATTACAATCGTAGTGGAATTGATGGGGCGTATCGAACCAGCTAAAACCTTTATCACTCGTGCCTTGGAAGCTGGGAAACACGTTGTTACTGCTAATAAGGACCTTTTGGCTGTCCATGGAGCAGAATTGCTAGAAATCGCTAAAGAGCATAACGTAGCACTTTACTATGAAGCAGCAGTAGCTGGTGGGATTCCAATTCTTCGTACTTTGGCAAATTCGTTGGCTTCTGACAAAATTACGCGCGTTCTTGGCGTTGTTAATGGAACTTCCAACTTCATGATGACCAAGATGGTGGAAGAAGGCTGGTCTTACGATGATGCTCTGGCTGAAGCTCAAAGACTTGGATTTGCAGAAAGCGACCCTACAAATGACGTGGATGGGATTGACGCAGCCTACAAGATGGTGATTTTGAGCCAGTTTGCTTTTGGTATGAAGGTTGCCTTTGACGATGTAGCCCACAAGGGAATCCGCAACATCACACCAGAAGACGTAGCTGTAGCCCAAGACCTTGGCTATGTAGTGAAATTGGTTGGTTCTATTGAGGAAACTCCTTCAGGTATTGCTGCAGAAGTGACTCCAACTTTCCTTCCTAAAGCACACCCACTTGCCAGTGTGAATGGGGTAATGAACGCAGTCTTTGTGGAGTCTATCGGCATCGGTGAATCGATGTACTACGGACCAGGTGCGGGTCAAAAACCAACTGCAACAAGTGTTGTAGCAGACATTGTCCGTATCGTTCGTCGCTTGAATGATGGTACTATTGGTAAAGACTTCAACGAATATAGCCGTGAATTGGTCTTGGCTAATCCAGAAGATGTCAAAGCTAATTACTACTTCTCAATCTTGGCTCCAGACTCAAAAGGTCAGGTCTTGAAATTGGCTGAGATTTTCAACGCTCAAGATATTTCCTTCAAGCAAATCCTCCAAGATGGCAAAGAGGGTGACAAGGCGCGTGTAGTGATTATCACTCATAAGATTAATAAAGCACAACTTGAGAATGTTTCAGCTGAGTTGGCCAAAGCTTCAGAATTTGACCTCTTGAATACCTTCAAGGTGTTAGGAGAATAGGATGAAGATTATTGTACCTGCAACCAGTGCCAATATCGGGCCAGGTTTTGATTCGGTTGGTGTAGCTGTAACCAAGTATCTTCAAATTGAGGTTTGTGAAGAACGGGATGAGTGGTTGATTGAACACCAGATTGGTAAATGGATTCCACATGACGAGCGTAATCTCTTGCTCAAGATTGCCTGCAAATTGCGCCTGACTTGCAACCGAGACGTTTGAAAATGACCAGCGATGTTCCCTTGGCGCGTGGCTTGGGTTCTTCAAGCTCGGTTATTGTTGCTGGAATTGAACTGGCTAACCAACTGGGCAATCTCAACTTATCTAACCACGACAAATTGCAGCTGGCTACCAAGATTGAAGGACATCCTGACAATGTGGCTCCAGCTATCTATGGAAATCTTGTTGTTGCGAGTTCTGTTGAAGGGCAGGTTTCGGCGATTGTGGCAGATTTCCCAGAGTGTGATTTTTTAGCTTATATTCCCAACTATGAATTGCGCACTCGCGACAGTCGTGGTGTCCTTCCTAAGAAATTGTCCTACAAGGAAGCTGTTGCAGCTAGTTCAATTGCCAATGTTGCTGTTGCAGCCTTGTTAGCAGGAGATATGGTGACAGCTGGACAAGCAATCGAGGGGGATCTCTTCCACGAGCGCTATCGTCAAAGTCTGGTCCGTGAATTTGCGACGATTAAGCAAGTAGCTAAAGAGAATGGAGCCTATGCGACCTATCTCTCTGGTGCCGGACCGACAGTTATGGTTCTGGCTTCTCATGACAAGATGCCCAAGATTAAAGCTGAATTGCAAAAGCAACCTTTCAAAGGCAAACTACATGACTTGAAAGTTGATACCAAAGGTGTCCGTGTCGAAACAAAGTAAAGAAATAGAAGATAGGATGGGGAAACTCTTGATTAGAGGGCTTCCTATCCTTTTTTAGAAAAGAAGTTTATACTCAATGAAAATCAAAGAGCAAACTAGGAAGCTGGCCGCAGGTTGCTCAAAACATGGTTTTGAGGTTGTGGATAGAACTGACGAAGTTAGCTCAAAATACTGTTTTGAGGTTGCAGATGTAAGCTGACGTGGTTTGAAGAGATTTTCGAAGAGTATTAGTTAAAAACCTTGATAAAGGAGAAATAAAGATGGCAGAAATTTATCTAGCAGGTGGCTGTTTTTGGGGTCTAGAGGAGTATTTTTCACGTATTTCTGGAGTGCTAGCAACCAGTGTCGGCTACGCTAATGGCCAAGTCGAAACGACCAATTACCAGCTGCTCAAGGAAACAGACCATGCAGAGACTGTTCAAGTGATTTATGATGAGAAAGCGGTGTCACTTAGAGAGATTTTGCTTTATTATTTCCGTGTCATTGATCCCTTGTCTATTAACCAACAAGGGAATGACCGTGGTCGCCAATATCGAACTGGGATCTATTACCAAGATGAAGCAGACTTGCCAGCTATCTACACAGTGGTGCAGGAGCAGGAGCGCATGCTGGGTCGAAAGATTGCAGTAGAGGTGGAGAAACTTCGCCACTACATTCTGGCTGAAGACTACCATCAAGACTATCTCAAGAAAAATCCTTCTGGTTACTGTCATATCGATGTGACCGATGCTGAGAAGCCATTGATTGATGCCTCTAACTATGAAAAGCCTAGTCAAGAGGTGCTGAAGGAAAGCCTAACTGAAGAATCCTACCGAGTAACTCAAGAAGCTGCTACAGAGGCGCCATTTAGTAATGCTTATGACCAAACTTTTGAAGAAGGGATTTATGTAGACATCACGACGGGTGAGCCACTCTTTTTCGCTAAGGATAAGTTTGCCTCAGGTTGTGGTTGGCCAAGTTTTAGCCGTCCGATTTCTAAGGAATTGATTCACTATTACAAGGATTTGAGCCATGGAATGGAGCGAATCGAGGTTCGTTCTCGGTCAGGAAATGCTCACTTGGGTCATGTTTTCACAGATGGACCTCAGGAGTTAGGTGGCCTCCGTTACTGTATTAATTCTGCTTCCTTGCGCTTTGTAGCCAAGGATGAGATGGAAGAAGCAGGATATGGCTATCTATTACCTTACTTAAACAAATAAAACTGAGAGGGTGGGGCTTCCCACTTTCTTCATTTCCAGAATAAGAATAGAAGGGATTTATGAAACACTTACTATCTTACTTCAAACCCTACATCAAAGAGTCGATTTTAGCACCCTTGTTCAAGCTACTAGAAGCTGTTTTTGAGCTCTTGGTTCCCATGGTGATTGCTGGGATTGTTGACCAGTCCTTGCCCCAGAGAGATCAAGGGCATCTATGGATGCAGATTGGCCTGCTCCTTATCTTTGCAGTGATTGGTGTTTTAGTGGCCCTGGTAGCCCAGTTTTACTCAGCTAAGGCTGCGGTGGGTTTTGCCAAAGAACTGACAGACGACCTTTATCGTCATATTCTTTCCTTACCCAAGGACAGCAGAGATCGTTTGACAACTTCTAGCTTGGTGACTCGCTTGACTTCGGATACTTACCAGATTCAGACTGGTATCAATCAATTCCTGCGCCTCTTTTTGAGAGCGCCTATTATCGTTTTTGGAGCCATTTTTATGGCCTATCGCATCTCGGCTGAGCTGACTTTCTGGTTCTTAGTTATGGTTGTCATTTTGACGATTGTCATTGTCGGTCTCTCTCGACTGGTCAATCCTCTCTACAGCAGTCTCAGAAAGAAAACGGATCAGCTGGTTCAGGAAACGCGCCAGCAATTACAAGGCATGCGAGTTATTCGTGCTTTTGGTCAGGAAAAACGAGAGTTACAGATTTTTCAAACCCTTAACCAAGTTTATGCTAGATTGCAAGAAAAGACGGGTTTCTGGTCTAGTTTGTTAACACCTCTGACCTATCTGATTGTCAATGGAACTCTTCTCGTCATCATCTGGCAGGGCTATATTTCAATTCAAGGAGGTTTACTCAGTCAAGGTGCTCTTATTGCCCTTATCAACTACCTCTTACAAATTTTGGTGGAATTGGTTAAGCTCGCCATGCTGATAAATTCCCTCAACCAGTCCTATATCTCAGCCAAGCGAATTGAGGAAGTCTTTTTACCGAAGCTCCAGAAGATATTTCTTTTTCAGAATTAGAAGAAAAAGCAAGCTACCGGTGATCGTGTTTTGCAAGTCAAAGAATTAACCTTTACCTATCCTGATGCGGCCCAGCCTTCTCTGAGAAACATTTCCTTTGATATGAATCAAGGGCAGATCCTTGGTATCATCGGGGGAACTGGTTCAGGTAAATCAAGCTTGGTGCAAGTCTTACTTGGTCTTTATCCAGCAGACAAGGGGAGCATTGACCTTTATCGAGATGGATGTAGTCCTCGTAATCTTGAGCAGTGGCGGTCTTGGATTGCCTATGTACCTCAAAAAGTCGAACTTTTTAAAAGGAACTATTCGTTCCAACTTGACTCTAGGTTTCAATCGAGAAGTGTCTGACCAAGAACTTTGGCAGGCCTTGGAAATTGCGCAAGCTAAGGATTTTGTCAGTGAAAAGGAAGGACTTTTGGATGCCCTAGTTGAGGCAGGAGGACGAAATTTCTCAGGTGGACAAAAACAAAGGCTATCTATTGCCCGAGCAGTCTTGCGACAAGCTCCATTTCTCATCCTAGATGATGCGACCTCGGCCCTGGACACCATCACTGAGTCCAAGCTCTTGAAAGCTATCCGAGAGAATTTACCTAACACGAGCTTAATCTTGATTTCTCAACGAACGTCTACACTTCAGATGGCTGACCAGATTCTCCTCTTGGAAAAAGGTGAGTTACTAGCTGTTGGCAAGCACGAGGAATTAATGAAGACTAGCCAAGTCTATCGCGAAATCAATGCATCCCAACATGGAAAGGAGGACTAGCATGAAACGACAAACCGCAAACCAGACGCTCAAACGTTTGGCCATAGATTTAGCAAACCATCCTTTCCTCCTTTTCCTTGCCTTTCTAGGAACTATTGCCCAAGTTGCTTTATCGATCTACCTACCTATCTTGATTGGACAGGTCATTGACCAAGTTCTAGTGGCTGGTTCATCACCAGTTTTTTGGCAGATTTTCATTCAGATGATCTTGGTAGTCATAGGAAATACTCTGGTACAATGGGCCAATCCTCTTCTTTATAATCGTCTAATCTTCTCTTATACCAGAGACTTGCGAGAGCGAATCATCCATAAGCTCCATCGTTTACCGATTGCTTTTGTGGATCGGCAGGGCAGTGGAGAGATGGTTAGTCGTGTGACCACAGACATAGAACAGTTGGCAGCTGGTTTGACCATGATTTTCAATCAATTTTTCATTGGTGTTTTGATGATTTTGGTTAGTATTCTAGCCATGCTCCAAATTCATCTCCTCATGACCCTCTTGGTCTTGCTGTTGACGCCGCTGTCCATGGTGATTTCACGCTTTATTGCCAAGCGCTCCTATCATCTCTTCCAGAAGCAAACAGAGACGAGGGGAATTCAGACTCAGTTGATTGAAGAGTCGCTTAGCCAGCAGACCATTATCCAGTCCTTCAATGCTCAGACAGAGTTTATCCAAAGACTGCACGAGGCGAATGCCAACTATGCAGGCTATTCTCAGTCAGCCATCTTTTATTCATCAACGGTTAATCCTTCAACTCGCTTTGTCAATGCGCTCATTTATGCTCTTCTAGCTGGAGTAGGAGCTTATCGTATCATGATGGGTTCAACCTTGACCATTGGGCGTTTAGTGACTTTTTTGAACTATGTCCAGCAGTACACCAAGCCCTTTAATGATATTTCTTCAGTTCTAGCTGAGTTGCAAAGTGCTCTCGCTTGCGCAGAGCGCGTCTATGCTGTCTTAGAAAGTCCAGAGGTGGCTGAAACAGGTAAGGAAGTCTTGACCAGTGACCAAGTTAAGGGAGCCATTTCCTTTAAGCATGTTTCTTTTGGATACCATCCTGAAAGGATCTTGATTAAGGATTTGTCTATCAATATCCCAGCTGGTAGCAAGGTAGCCATCGTTGGTCCTACAGGTGCTGGTAAGTCAACTCTTATCAATCTCCTCATGCGTTTTTATCCTATTAACTCGGGAGATATCTTGTTAGATGGGCAGTCCATTTATGATTATACCCGAGCGTCATTGAGACAGCAGTTTGGGATGGTACTCCAAGAAACCTGGCTCAAGCAAGGGACCATTCATGACAATATTGCCTTTGGAAATCCTGATGCCAGTCGGGAGCAGGTGATTGCTGCTGCAAAAGCAGCCAACGCAGACTTTTTCATCCAACAGTTGCCACAAGGATACGATACCAAACTGGAAAATGCAGGAGAATCTCTCTGTCGGGCAAGCCCAGCTCTTGACCATCGCCCGAGTCTTTCTAGCTATTCCAAAGATTCTTATCTTAGACGAGGCGACTTCCTCCATCGATACACGGACAGAGGTGCTAGTACAGGATGCCTTTGCCAAACTCATGAAGGGGCGCACAAGCTTTATTATTGCTCACCGTTTGTCAACCATTCAGGATGCGGATTTGATTCTTGTCTTGGTAGATGGTGACATTGTGGAGCATGGTAACCATCAGGATCTCATGGATAGAAAGGGCAAGTATTACCAAATGCAAAAAGCTGCGGCCTTTAGCTCTGAATAAGTCATTCCTACCCATTTAAATTCTTAATGACACTAAAAGTTGCCTTCGGGTGACTTTTTTGTTACAATAGCTAGAAAAAATCAAGGGTCTTAGAAGGAGAAAACAATGAAAGTCTATCAGCATGTAAATATCGTGACTTGTGACCAAGATTTCCATGTTTATTTGGATGGTGTCTTAGCCGTTAAGGACTCTCAAATCGTCTATGTCGGCCAAGAGGAGCCAGAGATTTTAGAGCAAGCTGAGCAGATTATAGACTATCAGGGAGCCTGGATCATGCCTGGTTTGGTCAATTGCCACACCCATTCTGCTATGACAGGTTTGCGAGGAATTCAGGATGACAGCAATCTCCACGAATGGCTCAATGACTATATCTGGCCAGCAGAAGCAGGCTTTACTCCCGACATGACTACCAAGGCAGTCAAAGAAGCTCTGACAGAGATGCTCCAGTCAGGAACAACAACCTTCAACGATATGTATAATCCCAATGGTGTGGATATTGAGCAAATTTATCAGGCAGTCAAGGCCTCTAAGATGCGTTGTTATTTCTCACCGACCCTTTTTTCTTCAGAGGCAGAAACAACTGCTGAGACTATGAGCAGAACCCGAGCCATCATAGAGGAAATCTTAGGATATGAAAATCCAAATTTCAAGGTTATGGTAGCCCCTCATTCTCCCTACAGCTGTAGTAAAGACTTGCTGGAAGCGAGCTTTAGATATGGCAAAAGAGCTGAATATTCCTATCCATATCCATGTGGCGGAGACCAAGGAGGAGTCAGGAATTATCCTGAAACGATACGGCAAACGCCCTCTCGCCTTTCTAGAAGAACTGGGTTACTTAGATCATCCGTCTGTCTTTGCTCATGGGGTCGAGCTAAACGAACGAGAAATTGAACGTTTGGTAACTTCTCAAGTGGCTATCGCCCATAATCCTATCAGTAACCTCAAACTGGCCTCAGGGATTGCTCCCATCATCCAACTCCAAAAAAAGCAGGAGTAGCAGTCGGAATTGCGACAGACTCGGTTGCTTCCAATAACAATCTAGATATGTTTGAGGAAGGACGGACAGCAGCCCTTCTTCAAAAGATGAAAAGTGGAGATGCCAGCCAATTTCCTATCGAAACAGCCCTTAAGGCACTGACAATCGAAGGAGCTAAGGTTCTAGGAATGGAAAAGCAGATAGGAAGCCTAGAAGTTGGCAAGCAAGCGGATTTTCTGGTCATTCAACCACAAGGAAAAATCCATCTTCAACCTCAGAAAAATATGCTCTCTCACCTGGTTTATGCAGTCAAATCCAGTGATGTTGATGATGTTTATATCGCTGGAGAACAGGTGGTTAAGCAAGGCAAAGTTTTGACAGTAGAGATTTAAAAAAATTTAAAAAAAGTTTGCAAAAATCTTGCATTCTTTTTTTGTCTATGCTATACTTATATACGGTTTGAAAAAACTGCCTAAGACAGTAGGGGAGCTCGACTCATAAAGATCCTACCGAGGACAAAACGTATCATGTAAAAAAAGAAGCGTATTGTACTTTCGTGTCTAGGTTTGGGCGCGTTTTTTTCTTTTGGAAAAAAATTCCCCAAGCAAAAATAATTACGGAGGTGAACACACTAATGAGTGAAGCAATTATTGCTAAAAAAAGCGGAACTAGTTGACGTAGTAGCTGAAAAAAATGAAAGCTGCTGCATCTATCGTCGTTGTAGACGCTCGTGGTTTTGACAGTTGAGCAAGATACAGTTCTTCGTCGTGAGCTTCGTGGAAGCGAAGTTGAGTATAAAGTCATTAAAAAAACTCAATCTTGCGTCGTGCAGCTGAAAAAAAGCTGGTCTTGAAGATCTTGCATCAGTATTTGTTGGACCATCTGCAGTAGCATTTTCTAACGAAGATGTTATCGCACCAGCGAAAATCTTGAACGATTTTGCTAAAAACGCTGAAGCACTTGAAATCAAAGGTGGTGCAATCGAAGGCGCTGTCGCATCTAAAGAAGAAATCGTTGCTCTTGCAACTCTTCCAAACCGCGAAGGGACTTCTTTCTATGCTCCTTTCTGTACTTCAAGCGCCAGTGCGCAACGTTGCTCTTGCAGTCAAAGCGGTTGCAGACAACAAAGAAGACGCAGCTTAATCTTAAGCTACGCAGCGTAGCTTAGCTACGAAAAAACTATTATAAAATTAAAAACTTATTTGGAGGAAATAACAATGGCATTGAACATTGAAAACATTATTGCTGAAATTAAAGAAGCTTCAATCCTTGAATTGAACGACCTTGTAAAAGCTATCGAAGAAGAATTTGGTGTAACTGCAGCTGCTCCTGTAGCTGTTGCTGCAGCTGGTGCTGCTGACGCTGGTGCTGCTAAAGACTCATTTGACGTTGAGTTGACAGCTGCTGGTGACAAAAAAGTTGGCGTTATCAAAGTTGTACGTGAAATCACTGGTCTTGGACTTAAAGAAGCTAAAGAACTTGTTGATGGTGCACCAGGTGTCATCAAAGAAGGCGTTCCAACTGCAGAAGCTGAAGAAATCAAAGCTAAATTGGAAGAAGCTGGAGCTTCAGTTACTCTTAAATAATAGAGCAACTACATTAGTAGCTTAAAAATATAAAAACCGCTATTCTTAGGAGTAGCGGTTTTTTCTTTTTGTTCAAGAAGGGGCAAAAAAGGGGCGAACTAATTATATAGTTTATCTAGGAGACAAACAAGTTTTGAATAATAGGCTTTCCATAAAAAATGATACAAGTTTTTACCCTTCAGGATTTATTTTTTTCTGGTATCATCATTCCTATGAACAGTAGAAAAGTAAGTTTTTAATTTATTGATACTCCGGATATTACAATCTCAGTATTAAAGAACTTTATTGAAGGTAATTTTTCGAACGGTTTGAGGTAATTTCAATGAAATTTTAATAGATATTTCAATTTTTCTTCTTGACTCTGACCCTAGGTAAGGGATTATACTAATAGTAGATAAGAAAGGAGATTATTATGCAAATCAATATGATTCGTTCAGATAAAGTTTATCAGGAGATGCTTGAGCTTCCTTTAGAAAAGAGAGAAGGTCTCTTTCGAGCTAAAATATTAGCACCTTTTGCAATGAAATACCAAACGCAACACATCCCTTTGAAAGCAAAGTACCCTGGAGGATTTGATGCTCTATTCCTACTTGGCTTTATGAATCAGTTGCCTCGAACTCTATCAGAAAAAGGATAGACCGGCTATCGACGCTCTGAGCTCTGATCAACTCTGGCAGGATTGTCAAGATACCATCAAGAGGAGTATTGGTCTTTTTGAGCAAGCTGGCTATGACTTAGAGGTTGAGGATTACTATTTTACTATTTTATTGGGCAATCCAGAAAAACCTATGCTACAGCTCAATAAGGGTTACAGCGGAGATGGAGGAATTCCAGGCTACCTCATGCTTAGTTTACTACCAAATGACTATACTTTACCCCGTGTGCAGGCAGCGTTAGCCCATGAGTGCAATCACAATGTCCGCTTCCAATTTGTCAAATGGAACCAGCAGACGACACTAGCAGACTGGGTAGTCAGTGAAGGATTGGCAGAGTCTTTTGCGGCTGAGCTCTATGGTAAGGATCTCATTGGGCCTTGGGTTACTTCAACCAGTCCAGAGCAGTTAGAAGAGATTAAGCCCATCATCTCAAGT